>Ga0102832_1001931_pt1 | contig 13923 bp, 13 predicted proteins | sample EBPBio282013_DNA_FD_88942 | JGI IMG/M metagenome (GOLD analysis project Ga0102832, IMG submission 88942) | Wastewater treatment Type I Accumulibacter community from EBPR Bioreactor in Madison, WI, USA - Reactor 2_5/28/2013_ DNA (Illumina Assembly) | ecosystem: Engineered > Bioreactor > EBPR >...
GACGGGGAGAGCCGGCTGGCCCTGGGGCCCGATAGCTCCACGCCCTTTGCCCCCGCCTTTCGCACGAAGTTGCGGACGTTTGTTGCCTCCGTTCCCGAGCGTGGAGCCTCTCGCGAAATCGAAAACGCCGTTACGGATTTGCACGTCGAAGCCGTGAATCGTCTCCTGGAGAAGGCCAAGCTCAAAAATGAGGCCGTCGATCTGATCGGCTTTCATGGACAGACGATCTGGCATCGTCCTCAAGTGCGCGATACCTGGCAGATGGGCGATGCCCAGCGTCTCGCGGACGCCACGGGCATTACGGTGGTTTCGGATTTCCGTACCGCCGATGTGAAAGCCGGTGGTCAGGGCGCGCCTCTGGTGCCGATCTTCCACGCCGCTCTTGCGCGTAATGTCGAGAAACCTGCCGGCATTCTCAATATCGGTGGGGTCGGAAACATCACTTGGATCGGCGAGGGCGCGTTGCTGGCTTTCGATACCGGCCCGGGCAATGGTCTGCTTGATGATTGGGTCTCCAAGCGCGCAGGCCTGCCGATGGACGAAGATGGCCGTATCGGCGCCACCGGTCGCGTCCATGAGGACATCGTTCAGAAAATGCTCGCCAAGGATTTTTTTGCCAAACGCCCGCCGAAGTCGTTGGACCGTTATGACTTCTCACTCGATCTCGTATCGGCGCTGTCAACCGAAGACGGCGCGGCCACGCTCACGGCGTTCACGGCGGCCTGTGTGGCGGAGGGATTGAAGCATTGTCCCGCGCGTCCAAAGCGCCTGCTCGTCACGGGCGGTGGCCGGCGTAATCCGACGATGATGGCATTCTTCACCAAATACACCGGAATCGCTGCCGAAAGCGTGGATGCTGAAGGTTGGCAAGGCGATGCGGTGGAAGCGCAGGCGTTCGCCTACCTCGCGGCGCGCAGTTTCCGCGGATTGCCAATCACGTTCCCAGGAACGACGGGGGTTTCGCAGCCGATGACCGGCGGGGTCGTTACGCCACCGGCGAGTCAGGAAGCTGCTACGGCTTAGCCCTGCGCGGCCTTCTTCTTGTTGCCGGGCGCGGCGCCCGCGCCCATGCGCATATCAAGGTACGAGTTCACCGAGGTGGTGAGCTGGTCCATGTGATCTTTGAAGAAGTGGTTCGCGCTCTTCACCAGTTGATAGTCGATGGTGATGTTCTTCTGAAGCTTGAGTTTGTTCGCCAGCTTCTCGACGGAAGGTTCGGGCACCACGTCGTCGTCGGTGCCTTGCAGGATGAGGCCCGATGACGGGCACGGCGCGAGGAACGAGAAGTCGTACATGTTGGCCGGTGGCGCGATAGAGATGAAGCCCTCGATCTCCGGACGGCGCATCAGAAGCTGCATGCCGATCCAGGCGCCGAAGGAGAAGCCGGCCACCCAGCAGGCGGATGCATTGGGATTGACGGACTGCAGCCAATCGAGCGCGGCCGCCGCGTCGGACAGTTCGCCTTGACCGTTGTCGAAGTCACCTTGCGAACGGCCGACACCGCGGAAGTTGAAGCGAACGACCGAAAAGCCCTTTTTCACGAAGACGTAGTACAGGTTGTAGACAACCTTGTTGTTCATCGTGCCGCCGTGTTGCGGATGCGGATGAAGAATGACGGCGATGGGGGCGCGGGGGATGTCGCTATGGTGGTAGCGGCCTTCCAGACGCCCCTCGGGGCCGGCAAAAATCACTTCAGGCATATGTGGTCCTTCAAGGCGGGGTCGTGCGGAGAACGGCTGCACCGTTCAACGGACCCGGTAGGCGGCGATTATTTAGGGTAAGGCCTATCCAGGTGCAAACGGCAAATCTTGGCCGACACTATATATCTAGGTGCGGGCGGAATGCCTCCAAATTCTTCATTTAGGTCTATTTTGTAACGTTATATCAATGAGTTGTGATCGCCCGAAGAACGCTTCTGGAACGGGGTTCTTGGTGCTAAAAGCCCCCATGGCCGATACCGCTCGTACCTATCTGGATTACAACGCTACAGCGCCGTTACTGCCGCAGGTTGAAGCGGCCGTGTGCGAGAGCTTGGGCGCGTTCGGGAATCCATCCTCGGTCCATGGCAGTGGCCGCGGCGCCCGGGCCCTGGTGGAAGATGCGCGTGAACACATCGCCGCGCACACCGGCGCCTCTGCCGCAGAGATCATCTTCACCTCCGGCGGCACGGAAGCCAATGTGTTGGCGCTCAAGGGCGGAAACTATGCGTCCATGATTGTCGCGGGCATTGAACACGCGTCCGTTCTCGCGTCGGCGCCCGGTGCGGTGATCATTGGCGCGACTGCGCAAGGGATTGTAGATCTCAATGCGCTGGAAGACGCGCTTAAGTCCGCGCCGCGTCCGGTCCTGGTTGCGGTGATGCTGGCTAACAATGAAACGGGTGTGTTGCAGCCGCTCGATGCGGTGGTGGCGCTCGCGAAGTCCTACGGCGCGTTTGTCCACTGTGACGCCGTGCAAGCGCTCGGAAAAGTACCAGTCGATTTCTCGGCGGGCATGGACAGCATGAGTTTGTCCGCCCACAAGATTGGTGGATTGAAGGGCGTTGGCGCGCTGATTTTCCGTGGCGATCTCAACGCGCAGATCACCGGCGGCGGCCAGGAACGGCGCCGGCGTGCGGGCACCGAGAACGTTGTCGGGATCGTCAGCTTTGGAGCCGCCGCCCGCGAAGTCCCACGTTTGCTCGCGGATATACCACGCGTTCGCGCGCTGCGGGATAGCCTCGAAAGCAAGGTCCGCGCTGCCGCGCCGCAGGCCAATATCTACGGCGAGGGCGCCGCCCGCCTCGCCAATACGAGTTGTTTCTCCCTTGCGAATGTCTCAAGCGAAACACAAGTCATGCGTCTCGATCTGGCCGGTGTTTCCATCAGCGCGGGATCCGCGTGTTCCTCCGGCAAAATCGCGCCTTCGCATGTTCTGCTGGCGATGGGCGTGAATGCCGCCGAAGCCAAAACCGCCGTCCGCGTAAGCCTGGGATGGACGACGGCCGAGGCGGACATCACCCGCTTTATCGAGGCCTGGCAGCCCCTGGCTTTCAACGCTGCCGCATAAGTGAGTAGGTCATGACGAAAGTTGTGTTTGTTGAAAAGAACGGCGCGCGGAAGGAGATCTCGACTGACTCCAAGACGACGCTGCTGCATATCGCCCAGGCCAACGACATCGAGATGGAAGGCGCCTGTGAGGGCTCCATGGCCTGCTCGACCTGCCACGTCATCGTCTCGGACGAATGGTACGGGAAACTGCCCAAGCCGACCGAAGCTGAAGCGGACATGCTCGATCTCACTTATGGGGTCAGTCGCACCTCGCGCCTGGCTTGCCAGATTGTTGTGACCGATGCTCTTGATGGCCTGACGGTACGCTTGCCGCAGTCCACGCGGAACATGATGGAATGAGCGCGAAGTCGCGCATTGTTGTGGCGATGTCGGGCGGGGTGGATAGCTCTGTCACGGCCGCGCTCTTGCATTCGCAGGGCTATGACGTCGTCGGCCTGACGATGCAGCTTTATGATCACGGCGCCGCCACGGCCAAGAGCAAGACCTGTTGCGCGGGTCAGGACATTTACGACGCCCGCCGCGTGGCCGATCGTATCGGGATCCCGCACTACGTCGTCGACTACGAAACCAATTTCAAATCCGAAGTGATGGACCGGTTCGCCGATTCCTATATCCGCGGTGAAACGCCGGTACCGTGCGTGCTGTGCAATCAGACGGTCAAGTTCCGCGATCTTCTGAAGGCGGCCAAGGACCTTGGGGCCGACGCGCTCGCCACCGGCCACTATGTTCAGCGCATTGAAGGCGCGAATGGCGCGGAGTTGCACCGCGCCGTCGATCCTGACCGGGATCAGAGTTATTTTCTCTTCGCCACGACGCAGGCGCAGCTCGATTTCGTACGCTTTCCGCTCGGAGGCCTCACGAAACCTGAAGCCCGCGCGCTCGGGGTTCAATTCGGTCTGCATGTCGCCGAAAAGCCGGACAGCCAGGATATTTGCTTCGTGCCGAACGGTCGCTACGCCGATGTCATTCAGAAGCTACGGCCCGATGCCGCGAATCCGGGTGATATCGTTCACGTCGATGGCCGCGTACTCGGCCGGCATACGGGCGTCATCAACTTCACCGTCGGCCAGCGCCGCGGCATTGGTGTTGGCGGTGAAGCGGAGCCGCTTTACGTCGTGCATGTCGATCCGGAAAACGCGCGCGTGATCGTCGGCCCGAAGGAGACGCTCCTCCGTAACGCGTTCGAGATTCACAGCGTGAACTGGCTGGGTGCAGGGCAGGGGCCATCGGAAGACGGTGCGCCGCTGCATGTGAAGCTTCGCAACACGCAGCCGCCCATGGCGGCGACCGTGTTCGGTGAAGCGGGCGGGAAAGCGCGGGTGGTTCTGGCGGAAGCCGAGGCCGCCGTTACGCCGGGTCAGGCCTGCGTATTCTATGACGGCGAACGTGTGTTCGGCGGCGGATGGATCGCGCGCGATGTCGGCATCGCGCATCTGCCCCACAACTTGCGTCGTGGGGCAGCCGCGTCGGCGGTCTAAGCGCCGATAACCTTTTCGACTTCGTCGAGGATCTCGCCCGACTTCACAAGCTTCTGCATCGCGTTGTGGTCCGGGAAGAGCGGACGGTCGATGTCGAGGTGCTTCACATATTTACGGATCACTTCGCGTGCCTTGTTCGTGCCTTTGCCCGGCGTGAATTCGCGGAAGTCGAGCGCCTGCGCGGCGCCCATGAACTCGATTCCCAGCACGCCGTAGGCGTTCTCGAGGATCTGGCCGTTCTTGAGGGCCGTGTTCATGCCCATGGAGACGAAGTCTTCCTGATCGGCGGCGGCCGGGATCGACTGTACCGAGGCCGGAGCCGAGAGGATACGCTGTTCGACGATCAGATGATCGGCGGTGTACTGGCTCAGCATCAGACCCGAGAAGAAGCCCGGTTGGTGGGCGAGGAAGTCCGGCAGACCCTGCGAAAGGGCGGGGTTGGTGAGGCGATTCAGGCGGCGCTCCGAGAGCACCGAGACCATGGTGATCGCCGCCCCGGCCATATCCATCGGCAGCGAGACCGGCGAGCCTTGGAAGTTGGCGCCGGTGAGGGTGAGCTTTTCTTCCGGAACGAAGATCGGGTTATCGGCAACGCCGTTCAGTTCGATTTCGACCTGCGAGCGCGCGTAGGCCACGGCGTCGCGGGCGGCGCCGATGACCTGCGGGGTCGAACGCATGGAGTAAGCGTCCTGCACCTTGGTCTTCATCTTACCGGTCATGAGGTCCGAGCCGGCGATGACGCGCGAGATATGGGCGGCGGAGGCAATGGCGCCCTTGAAGCCGCGCAGTTCGTGCAGTTTCGGTCCGTAGGGACGCATGTTACCGAGCAGGGCTTCGATGCTCATGGCGGCGGCGATTTCCGCCTGCTTCAGCCAGCGTTCCATGTCGTAGATGTGCAGGGCCGACATGCCAGTGAGCACATTCGAACCGTTGATGGCGGCAAGGCCATCACGGGCCTGCAGGCCAGGGATGGGGATGCCGGCGCGCTTCAGGGCTTCAGCCCCCGGCAGGCGCTCGCCTTTATAAAAGGCTTCGCCTTCGCCCATCATCAGAAGGGTGAGCTGGGCCATCGGGGCCAAGTCTCCACACGCGCCGACCGAGCCCTTTTGGCAGACAACCGGGGTGACGCCTTTATTGAGCATCTCCACGAAGGTCAGCGTGATTTCCGGACGGCAGCCCGAATTGCCATGGGCGTGCACATTGACGCGGCCGGCCATGGCGGCGCGCACATGCTCGGCTGGGATTGGTTCGCCGATGCCGGCGGCGTGGTTGTAGATGAGGTACTTCTGGAAATCCTTCACCTGCTCGTCGGTGAGCTTCGTCTCGGAGAATTCGCCGATGCCGGTGTTGATGCCGTACATCGTCTCCTTATTGGCGAGCTTCTCTTCGAGCATCGCGCGGCAGATTTTGATCCGCTCAAGGGCGGCCGGCGCGAGCTGGACGGGCTCGTTGAAACGAGCAATGGCAACGAGCTTTTCGATGGTCAGCGACGAGCCGTCGAGAACGATAGTCATAGGGATCCCCTTGGTAAGAGCGGTAACGCGTGGTCGCATTATGTCTAGACAATATGAGATGTGTCTATAGCCGGGTTCAACAAACCCGTCCAGCCGGGTCCCGTTTCCAGGGTGCGCCAAGCGGCTAAGGAATATGGTCAATAGATCAATGTCTTAGGAGTTTTGGTGGGTCCGTTGTCGACGTTTGACAATTTGGGATCGCCCACTTAAAACCCACCCCCTGCACAAGAACAGTTGGGCGGAGTAGCTCAGCTGGTTAGAGCGATGGAATCATAATCCACAGGTCGGGGGTTCGAGTCCCTCCTCCGCTACCACTGTTCTCGATGCATTGCTGAACGCTCAGACACATGGGCCCCCGTGCTTTACGCACGAAACAGCGAAAAATCATCTCGCCAAATCAGGTTCAGAAGAAACTCCATTCCGGAGCGTACGCGTCCGCCGGATGACGGACGTACTGTGCCGCCCATTGGAGATTTCAAATGGCGAATCGTACGCTTCTTAAAGTCCTGACCGTGGTTGGCGCCGCTCTGCTCGGCATGTCTGGCGCGCACGCCGACCTTTCTCGGCCGCAGCTGAGCCGCGCCGCGTTGCCCTCGCCGCTGCCGCTACCCTACAACGAGCAGGCCGATGCGAAGGCCGACGTTGCAGCAGCTATCGCCCGCGCGAAGGCGAGTGGCAAACATGTTTTGCTCGATTTCGGCGGCAACTGGTGCCCCGATTGCCGCGTGCTCGGCGGCGTGCTTGAACTCGATGAAGTCGAGGGCCATGTCGCGCGCACTTTCGAAGTCGCGATGATCGACGTCGGGCGGTTCAATAAGAACCTGGATATCGCCCAGGCCTACGGCGTGAAGATCACCGCTGTCCCGACGGTCGTCATTCTCGATCCGCAAGGCCGCTTCTTGAACGCGGGCCATCCGACCGCGCTGTCAAACGCGCGTGCGATGAAGCCGCAAGCCATCGTCGATACGATCTTCGGCTGGTTGGTCGCGGCCAATTAATTGGAGGGTGGCGCTTCCGGAATCGGGAGCGTCGTCGCGCCGAAGACCTTGCTTGCCACGAAGATGGAAAGGCCGATGGAAAGCCAAGCTAGGCCAGCCATCTGCGCGAACCGTTCCATATTCCACAAGACGTAGCCAATGAAGGCAACGCCAATGGTTGGCGCAATGAGGTGACGCGCCCAAAGGCCGTCTTTCTGACGGACGGTGTAGTGTGCGATTACCGAAAGATTGACGAAGATAAATCCTGTGAGCGCGCCGAAGTTAATCATCGACGCAAGCGTGTCCACCCGCTCTTCAAAATACGCCATGAGAGCGATGGTGATCGCGCTCACCAGGAGAACCGCGCGGTCCGGTACTCTGCGGCCTTCACTGACATGTGCAAGAAAGCGCGGCAGCTTCCCATCGCGCGCCATGCCGAACAGCAGGCGCGATGTCGCGGTTTGCGCGGTGAGAGCGGAGGGGATGCACGCCAGCGCGCCACCCCCCAATGATACAAGAATCTTGAGCCACGTCCCCCCGATATCGCCCGCGATATTGTAGCTAGCCTGATCGGTTGCTGCGCCCTCCGGTAGGCTGGTTTGTCCCAAGATAAAGAGGGACATGACGTAGGTTTGGCCGATGAAGAGCAGTGCGGCCACAACGAGCACGATGATGGTGGCTTTACCGACCGTGCGTCCGCCACCCTCGGATTCTTCTGCCAGTGTCGAGATAGCGTCGAAGCCCAGGAAGCTGAGCGCCGCGATTGAAAGAGCGCCGAAAATCACGCCGGGGGAAATGCCTGCGGGATTGACGAGCGGCGCGGTCGAGAATGAGGCGCCAGCCGTTCCGTTCGTCACGGCGATGATCGCGATGGTCATGAACAGCACGAGGAACAGTACCTGGCACATCATCATGTAAGCGCTGATCCTCGTCGTGTGGGACACGCCGAATAAGTTCGCCGCGCCATTGCATACAAGAAGGATAGTCAACCACACCCATTTCGGCACCGCCGGAACGACGGACGTTAGTGCGATGGCGCTAAGGAGATACATCAGTGATGGGACGAGCAGATAGTCGAGGAGGATCGCCCATCCGGCGATGAAGCCCGCCACTTGGCCCAAGGAACGCGATGAGTAAGCGTAGACCGAACCCGCGATGGGGAAGGCCCGCGCCATGGTGATGTAGCTCCACGCTGTGAACAGCATGGCGGCAAGCCCCACGGCATACACCAGCGGTACCATGCCTTCACTTTTATTGAAGACGTAACCAAAGACCGCGACGGGTGCGATCGGCGAGATCATGGCCAGTCCATAACCGACTAGATCCCGCAGTTTGAGGCTTCGTTTCAGTTCCTGCTTGTAGCCGAAGGATTCAAGCGAGGCGGTCGCGGAACCTTGGGGCGCGGAAGCGTCCATGTCACAGCCTTTCGTATGAGGCGCCGCCGCATACGTTCACTGGCGCTTAAGCGCCATAGTAGCCATGAAACAGGGACGCTGAGAACCCGAGGCTATTACGGCCGGCGGAAGAGGCCGACGTAGACGGCTTTGCCAAGGATATGCCCATTCATGGCCTGATAGACCTTGGTGCGGGTTTCCCACGCGTCCGCGCCGGCGGCCACGTCGATCTTCGTGTCCAGGGCGAACAGTTCGAAAGTGTAGTGATGCAACGGCCCCGTCGCGGGCGCGCCCGGACCACGGTACACCGCGCCGCTGGCGCTGATCTGCTGGGAGCCGTCCGCCAGCTTCTCACCTTTGGGAACGCCTTCGGGCATGCCCTTGGCGGTGCCGGGAATGCCCCACACGAGCCAATGCACCTGGTCTTCGGTCGTCTTGTTGCGCGCAACATCCGGATCGCGCATGTGCAGGACGAAACTCTGGGTTCCTTCCGGAACATTGGTCCACGTCAACGCCGGGGAAATCTGTTCACCCGCCTGCGTGTACTTCAGCGGGATCTGTGTGCCGTCTGCGAAGGCCGTGGTCGTCAGGGTGAGGGCGGGACGTGCCGGCGCGGGGGCTGGTTCAGCCGCGTTCGCCGCGAAATAGATCGGCATGACGCTGAGGGCGAAAATCGCGCGAATCGTACGGTGCATCATAGTGTCCTCCACCATCGTGTTCCGGAGGCGAAATCATATTGGCGGATCAGCATTTTGAGCAAGGCGGCTGCGTGCAAAATTGCGCTAGAAAACGAAACATGCTGTAAGTACGCCCATATTTGTAACAACGCTTTGTGCGGAGACTGAAAGCCGTGTTCGAAGCCCACGCGATCGATAGTTCCAACAAGACAGAATTCTATCGTGAGCTCACCTCGCAGCTCGGCGGCTTGCTGAGCGGCGAGCGCGATCTGATCGCGAATGCCGCCAATACGTCGGCGCTGATCTACCAGATGCTCCCGGACCTCAATTGGGCCGGCTTCTACTTCCTGCGCGCCAATGACGAGCTGGTGCTGGGCCCGTTCCAGGGCAAAGTCGCCTGCGTGCGCATTCCGAAGGGCAAGGGCGTTTGCGGGGCGTCCGTACAGCGCCGCGCTTCCGTGCTGGTCGAAGACGTCCACGCTTTTCCGGGTCACATCGCTTGTGACTCCGCTTCGCGGTCCGAGCTTGTCGTGCCTTTGATCAAGGACGGACGCGTCCTTGGCGTGATCGACCTCGACAGCCCGAACGCGGGCCGCTTCGACCCCGCCGATCAGGCCGGTATCGAGAAGGTCGCGGAAATTTTCCTGAGTTCCACCGACTTTTAAAAACGAACGGGGCGGAGGCCCTTTTAGACCGTCCGCCCCGCGTTTAGTCCGCACAAGAGTGCGTGCACCTACGCCTTAGGGTTTCTTGCGAACCGTAAAGCGGGTCAATTGTAGTTTCGGATCTTCCCATTCCGGCTTCAGGGACGCGGCCTTCATGTAGTCGAAGTATGCGCGGCGCACGTCGCCGAGTTCTTCGTAGGCGATGCCACGATTGTAGTAGGCCTTTTCGAGTTCAAGCGCGCCTAGTTCGATGCCGCGGTTGAGCGATGGGACCGCGTCGGCCCAGCGTTTCAGCGCGACCATGCTGGCACCGCGATTGATATGCAATTCTCCAATGTCGTCCTGATGGCGCAAGCCTTGTTCGAAGTCCTTGATGGCTTCGTTGAACATGCCTTGCGAGAAGTACACGACGCCCCGGTTGTTATAAGTGCCGGCGAGGTCGCGCGCGGTTAGATCGCCCGCGCTAATCGCGATGGAACAGATATCAAGCGGCGGAATGTCGATCCGCGAACCGGTGAGCTGCGTACTGAAACCGGGCTCGTCGACAGCGCGCGCAGCCTCGTAGCACATCTGCGCAAAGCCGCCGCCGAGCACGATCACGGCCGCCTTCGCACTCATCGGCAGGGAAACGCACAAGACGCTTCCCGCAATCATCAGTAGTTTCCGCAAACCCATGTCTTCCTCCCAAGGGTCGGACGCTCAACAGCCTCTCACCGATGAGCGTGTGTGTAGCGACCAGTATACGCTTGGAGCGCGCCCTTTGCCGTATGAGAATTTAAGGTTGAGCCCTATTCAGAACTCGTTATCTTCCGGCCATACCACAAAGATTACATATGAAAATCAATATCATATGGGATATATCCGAAGGCGTCTTCGGCTTGGCCGATACGCCGTGTTAGTCATCAAAGCCCGCGCCCATCCGTTTCCCTGAGAGGTCCCGCCATGAAAACCCGCGCCGCCGTCGCTTTCGAAGCCAAGAAGCCGCTCGAAGTGATTGAAATCGATCTGGAAGGCCCGAAAGAAGGCGAGGTGCTGGTTGAGATCATGGCGACCGGGATTTGTCACACGGACGCCTACACGCTGGACGGCCTGGACTCCGAAGGCCTGTTCCCTTCGATCCTCGGACATGAAGGCGCCGGCGTGGTGCGCGAAGTCGGCAAGGGCGTGACGTCGGTCGCTGTCGGCGATCACGTAATCCCGCTTTACACACCAGAATGCCGGAAGTGCAAATCCTGCCTTTCGGGCAAGACGAACCTCTGCACCGCCATTCGCGCGACCCAGGGCAAGGGCGTGATGCCCGATGGTACGTCGCGTTTCTCATACAAGGGTAAGCCGATCTATCACTATATGGGCTGCTCGACGTTCTCGAATTTCACGGTATTACCGGAAATCTCCGTCGCGAAGATCCGCACCGATGCGCCGTTTCAAACCACCTGTTACGTCGGCTGCGGCGTGACCACCGGTATTGGCGCCGTGGTGAACACCGCGAAAGTGGAACCTGGTGCCAACTGTATTGTCTTCGGACTCGGCGGCATCGGCCTCAACGTCATTCAAGGCCTCAAGATGGTCGGCGCGGACATGATCGTAGGTGTGGATATCAATCCCACCAAGGAAGAGTGGGGCCGCCGCTTCGGCATGACCCATTTCGTCAATCCGTTGAAGGTTGAGGGCGATCTTGTGCAGCATCTCGTCGCGCTGACGAGCGGCGGTGGCGATTATACGTTCGACTGCACCGGAAACACGACCGTCATGCGCCAAGCGCTCGAATCCTGTCACCGGGGTTGGGGGGAAAGCATCATCATCGGTGTCGCGGAATCCGGCAAAGAAGTCTCGACGCGCCCATTCCAACTCGTAACTGGCCGCGTCTGGCGCGGAACCGCGTTCGGCGGCGCGAAAGGGCGCACCGATGTTCCGAAGATTGTCGATTGGTACATGAACGGAAAAATTCAGATCGATCCGATGATCACCCATGTGCTGAAACTGGATCAGATCAACAAGGGCTTTGATCTGATGCACGAGGGCACGTCGATCCGCTCTGTCGTCGTCTTCTAGGGGCCCTCGCGCTTCACGGTAATGATCAGCGGGGTCCAGCCCTGCGCAAGGATCATGACCTCCGCCGCCAAGGTGCTCAGGCCGAGGCGGCGGGCGATCGAAACAAGGCGCGCGATCATTGAAAGTCCCCGCATGCCGGGGACGTCAGCCGTCTTCATCCGTTCGCGGAATTTTTCCTGGCCAAGTGTCTGGAGGCTGATCGGCGTTATTTTGCCGATCCGTTTCAACTGTTTGCGGACCCACACGGGATTGATCTCCGTCCGGATAGTTCCTGCAAAAGCAGGATCGCGCCGCCACACCCATTTGATCCACCAGCGGAAGAACGCATTCGAGAAGATGGGTGGATGAAAGGCGGCATAGTGGCCGTCGAAATAGGATAGATAATTCGGGCAGACGATTTGCAGCGTCCCGCCCGGTCTCAACACGCGCACCGCCTCACGCAGAACCTGCGCCGGATCGCTCGTGTGTTCTAGGACATTCGTCGAATAGACGATATCGAAGCTGGCGTCCCGGAATGGCAGGGCTTCCCCCGTGGCATTGACAATGCGCGATGCGTCGAGGCCGTTGGCGCGAATAAGGTCGCGCGCGATCGTTGCGGTATCGCCGAAACCCTCGCCTTCTGGTTCGATGCCCCAACCGTCGATGTGATGTGCCTTCGACCATACGATATGAGTAACGCCGCCACCCGAGCCGATCTCGAGCACCTTCTTGCCGGTTAGCGGCGCGTAAGCCGAAAGAACGGACGCCTGATCCAGCGCGCGCCGCGGATCAAGCATATCGGTCGCGAAACGAAGCGGTGGAACGCGCATCAGTGGTTCGAAATAACGCCCCTGCCCATCACGCGCGCGCGTGATGGCGGACGGCGTGATGCGGCAATCCGGCGTCGAGAGTTGCTCGGCCAGTTGTTGCAGATCGTCGTTGGATGCGTTCGCCTGTGATGACATCGTTGCTTTGTTACCATAAACGTGAAGAGGAGGGGGCCGCCTTCTGGACGTTTCGCCATAAAGTCGTCATGGTGTTTTCCCATGCTGGGGTTCGATAAATCCTCCGGGGAGCCAATGCGTAGAGCGGCATATATCGGATTTATTTCGATGCTCGCCGTGAGTGCGGCGTCCGCGCAGGATGCCGTCCAGGCGCCTGCATCCGACGTTCCGGCGGAACCGTCGGTTCAGGAGGGCGCGTGCGATACGCATCCCTTCTCCATGCAGATCACGGTGGAAAATGTGCGGGAGGCGAGCGGCACGATCACGGTTGATGTCCACGACGATGACCCCGCGAAGTTTCTGAAATCGGGCGGCAAGCTCGCGCGTATTCGTGTGCCGGCGGTCCAAGGCGAAACACAGTTTTGCATCACGGTGCCGAAGGCCGGCATCTACGCGCTCGCGGTTTACCATGACCGAAACGGCAACACGAAGTTGGACAAAACGTGGATTGGACTGCCAAGCGAGCCGTTCGGCCTTTCGAACAACCCGCCGCGGCGTCTCGCGATGCCGAAACACAAAGACTCGGCTTTCGAGGTCAACGGCCCGCGCACGCCCGTCTTTATCGACCTCGGCAAATAAGCTTACGAACCGAGGCGCTGGACCCCGACAATCCGGTAAATGCCGCGCAGTTTGGAGCGCGTGAATGTCTCTCGTGTGCGCGGCGAGAGTGTCGTCAGCCGCACCGCATCACTGGTGGCGGAAAGCAAGGAGCCGACGATAAATCCACCTTCGGCGCGCTCAGCAACGACATCTATCTTTTCTCCTTCCAAAACGCGGGCTGGGCTGACGTACAGCATGTCGCCTGCGTCGAAGCGCGGCATCATTGATTCATCGGGCATGAGCAATGCGAAGGCATGGGGGTCGTTGATAAGAAAAGGAGGGCGCTGAGTTTTAAGTGGCGCGCGCCCCAGATCGCCGGCTAGCACATTCACATCGCGTGTCGCGGCGAGCACGACGGCGAGATCCGTTGACGTGGCGCCGGCCGAAGCCGGCGGCAGCGCTTTCGTGAGCGCAGACTTGGCTTCCACAAGCGTGCTTTGAACGTCGGGCGCGTGCTCGAGAATGCCTTTTTCATAAACCGCGATCGCTGGTGCGAGCTCGGCGAGGGCTGCGCGGTCGAAGATCGGGGACGG
>Ga0102832_1000723_pt1 | contig 13913 bp, 11 predicted proteins | sample EBPBio282013_DNA_FD_88942 | JGI IMG/M metagenome (GOLD analysis project Ga0102832, IMG submission 88942) | Wastewater treatment Type I Accumulibacter community from EBPR Bioreactor in Madison, WI, USA - Reactor 2_5/28/2013_ DNA (Illumina Assembly) | ecosystem: Engineered > Bioreactor > EBPR >...
TAGGCAGGGAGGCTGGCATGCCACGGCAAGATGTCGAAGCTTATGACTGTGCGTTGTTCCGTTGGAGCAGGCGGGCAGAACAATGACGCGCAACGCTTCCCCCCCTTCCCACAATACTTTTGATTATATTGTTGTAGGCGGCGGCTCCGCCGGTTGCCTGCTCGCCAACCGCCTCAGCCGCGATCCGGAGACGCGCGTCCTGTTGCTGGAAGCCGGTCGCAAGGATGACTATCCGTGGATCCATATTCCGGTCGGCTATCTCTATTGCATGGGCAACCCGCGCACCGATTGGTGTTTCCGTACGGAAGGCCAGAAGGGGCTTGGCGGCAAGGCGTTGAATTATCCACGCGGCCGAATCTTGGGCGGGTGCTCATCGATCAACGGCATGATCTACGTGCGCGGCCAGCGCGCCGACTACGACCGCTGGCGTCAGCTCGGGAATACGGGGTGGGGCGCGGACGATGTCGTTCCACACTTTCAGAAGCTGGAGGATTTTGCGGCTGGAGACATGGGGCTCCACGGTGCGGGCGGCGAGGTGCGCATCGAGAAACAACGCCTCCACTGGCCGCTGCTCGACGCCATCGCCGACGCCGCGGTGGCGGCCGGTATTCCGAAGCGCGATAGCATCACAACCAGCGACACCGACGGCGTTGGCTATTTTAGCGTCACGCAGCGGCGTGGTTGGCGGTGGAGTGCCGCCACGGCGTTCCTGCGCCCAGCGCTTGCGCGCCCCAACCTGACGGTGGCGACCAAGGCTTTCGTGCAACGTGTTTTGTTTGAGGGATGTCGCGCCGTCGGCGCCGAATATCTCCAGGACGGCGCGCTCAGAAATGCGCGTGCGCGCGCGTCCGTCATCCTCGCCGCCGGCGCGATCGGGTCGCCTCATTTGCTCGAAGTTTCCGGGGTCGGCGATGCCAATCGCCTCAAGGCACTTCATATCCCCGTCGTTCACCACGCCCCCGGCGTTGGCGAGAACCTTCAGGATCATCTCCAACTTCGTTGCATTTATAAGGTCACGGGCGCGGCGACGTTGAACGAACGCGTCCAGTCGCTGTTTGGCAAGGCGCTCATCGGCGCGGAATACGCCCTCTTCCGCGCGGGGCCCATGTCCATGGCGCCCAGCCAGCTTGGCCTTTTCGCGCGCTCCGACCCTGCCGTCGAAACGCCCGACATTGAATTTCATATCCAGCCCTTGAGCCTCGATCGTTTCGGCGAGCCGCTGCACGGCTTTCCGGCCTTCACCATCGCGCCTTGTCATTTGCGCCCCCGCAGCCGTGGCTCCGTGCATGTGACGAGCCCCGACGTCGTCAAGGCACCGAAGATCGATCCGAATTATCTCTCCGATCCCGAGGATCGTGTCGTCGCGGCGCGCGCCCTGCGCCTCACACGCCGCATCGCCGCGCAAGCGCCGCTGCGCCGCTACGCGCCGGTCGAATATGTCCCGGGACCGCATTTCGAAACCGATGAGGACCTTGCGCGCGCCGCCGGGCAGGTGGGGTCCACCATCTTCCATCCCGTTGGCACCGCCCGCATGGGCCCGGACGCCGGGGCGGTGGTCGATGAGCGCCTGCGGGTCCGGGGACTCGAGGGGCTGCGGGTGATCGACGCCTCGGTGATGCCCACCATCACCTCGGGCAATACCAATGCCCCGGTCATGGTCATTGCCCATAAAGGGGCTATCATGGCCCTTGAGGACGCTCAATTTTAAAGAATAGCTTACAAAACGGCTCTCATAAGGGAACGTACTTACAGAATTTTGGTTGTGTAGGGTGGTTTTAGAAGCTATTTAAAGCCCTGCTTAAGCCATTTCCGAAAGACACCCTTACGGAGCTTGCAAATGCGGGACAACGCCCTCGAACGCGCCATCACGGAAGCCGGCGGGGTGACCGCCTTGGCCCGCGCCATCAATGTCACGCCACAGGCGATCAGCCAGTGGGACCGTGTGCCGGCCGAACGCGCGATCGCGGTGGAACAGGCCACGAAGGGCAAGGTCACGCGCCAGGAGCTTCGTCCCGACGTCTTTGGCGCGGGCGAAACGAAGCCCGCGCCCGTCGCTGCCGTACCGGCGCCGGAGCCGGCGCATGACGGCAAATGGGTCTACGCCTTCGGCAACGGCAAGGCGGAGGGCAACGCCCGTATGAAGAACTTGCTCGGCGGTAAGGGCGCGAACCTCGCCGAGATGAGCGCGATCGGCATCCCGGTCCCGCCGGGCTTCACCATCTCCACCGACGTCTGCACCTACTACTACGGCCATGGAAAGTCCTACCCTGTCGACCTGCGCGATCAGGTCGCGCAAGCCGTCAACCATGTGGAACGGCAAATCGGCGCCCAATTCGGCGACGTGACGCATCCGCTGCTGGTCTCTGTGCGTTCGGGCGCGCGGGCGTCCATGCCCGGCATGATGGATACGATCCTCAACCTCGGCCTGAACGACGAGACCGTGGAAGGCTTGGCCCAACAGGCGAAGGACCCGCGCTTTGCCTACGACAGCTATCGCCGTTTCATCCAGATGTATTCGGGCGTCGTTTTAGGCATGGATTCCTACGACTTCGAACATCTGCTCGATATCGCCAAGGAAGATAAGGGCGTGAGCCTCGATACGGATCTCACCGCCGACGATCTTAAGGCGCTCGTGGCCGCCTATAAGAACAAGGTCCAGGACGAAGTCGGCGAGCCGTTTCCCCAGGACGTGCATCAGCAACTTTGGGGCGCCATCGGCGCGGTCTTCTCAAGCTGGATGAATCAGCGCGCCATCACCTACCGCAAGCTCCACGATATTCCCGACACTTGGGGCACGGCGGTCAACGTGCAGTCGATGGTGTTCGGCAATATGGGCGGCGATTGCGCGACCGGTGTCTGTTTCAGCCGCGATCCTTCGACCGGCGCCAATGTTTTCTATGGCGAGTATCTCGTGAACGCGCAGGGCGAAGATGTCGTCGCCGGGATCCGCACGCCGCAACAGATCACGCTCGACGGCAAAAAAGCGCAAGGCTCCACGCTGCCCTCGATGGAAGAGGAAATGCCCGAGCTTTATCGTCAGCTCGTGGAAGTGCGCGACCGCTTGGAGCGTCACTACACCGACATGCAGGACATGGAATTCACCATCCAGAAGGGCAAGCTCTGGATGCTCCAGACCCGCAACGGCAAGAGAACCGCTCAAGCCGGATTCAAGATTGCCGTCGACATGGCGCGTGAAGGTCTCATCAGTGAGAACGAAGCCGTGCGCCGCATCGATCCTAACCAGCTCGATCAGTTGCTGCATCCGACCTTGGATCCCAAGGCGCCGCGTCAGCTCCTCGCGCGCGGGTTGCCGGCGTCGCCGGGCGCGGCTTCGGGTAAAATAGTGTTCACGGCCGAAGACGCCGAAGATTGGGTCAAGCGCGGCGAGAAGGTGATCCTGGTTCGCCGTGAAACCAGCCCTGAGGACATCAGTGGCATGCATGTGAGCCAAGGCATCCTCACCACCCGCGGCGGCATGACCAGCCACGCGGCGGTCGTCGCGCGCGGCATGGGCACGCCGTGCGTCTCCGGCGCCGGCGAACTGCAGGTCGATGTGCATGCCAAGACCATGCGCATCCGCGACAAGATTTTGCTCGAGGGCGATGTCATTACCTTGGACGGCGCCACCGGCGAGGTGTTCCTCGGCAAGGTGGCCACCATCCGTCCCGAACTCACGGGCGATTTCGCGACCCTGATGGGGTGGGTGGACAATATCCGCCGCCTGAAGGTGCGCGCCAATGCCGAAACACCGCTCGATGCGGAGACGGCGCGCAAGTTCGGCGCGGAAGGTATCGGTCTATGTCGTACCGAACACATGTTCTTCGACGCGCAGCGCATCCTCACCGTGCGTCAGATGATTCTCGCCAAGGATGCGGGCGGCCGTAAAGCGGCGCTCGACAAGCTGCTGCCGCACCAACGCGGTGACTTCGTGAAGCTCTTCACGATCATGGAAGGCCTGCCGGTTACGATCCGTCTGCTCGATCCGCCGCTGCACGAGTTCCTTCCGCATACCGATAGCGAAATCGCCGAGGTGGCGACGGGCGCGGGCGTTTCCGAGGAGTCCGTGCGTGAAGTCCTCGCGCGCTTGCATGAAAGTAATCCGATGCTTGGCCATCGCGGGGTGCGCCTCGGTGTCTCGCATCCGGAAATCTACGCCATGCAGGCCCGCGCGATCTTCGAGGCCGCCGTGCAGGTGGCCAAGGACGGCAAGAAGGTCATTCCTGAAATCATGATTCCGCTCGTCGGCACGCGCGCCGAGCTCGATATGATGAAGAAGGTGGTCGACGACGCCGCGGCCGCTGTGTTTGGGCAGGCCGGCATGACCGTCGCCTACACCATCGGCACGATGATCGAGCTGCCGCGGGCCGCGCTTCGGGCCGGCGATATTGCGCAGACAGCCGAATTCTTCTCCTTTGGCACCAACGATCTGACGCAGACTACGCTGGGTCTCTCGCGCGACGACTGCGCCACATTGGTCGAGCTCTACAAGGCCAAGGGGATCTACGAAAAAGACCCGTTCGCGAGCCTTGATCAAGACGGTGTCGGCGAGCTGATCACAATCGCGGCAGAACGCGGCCGCGCGACGCGGCCTGCTCTTAAACTGGGCATCTGCGGCGAACACGGCGGCGATCCGGACTCCATCGCCTTCTGTCATCGCGCCGGGCTGGATTACGTTTCCTGCTCGCCTTATCGTGTGCCCGTCGCGCGGCTCGCCGCCGCACAAGCGGTGCTCACGGAGAACAGCACGGAACGCGCGCTTCGGACCGCCGCTTAGAACTTCACCGGGAGGGTATAGTGATGCTGACGATGTGGCTCTGCTTCGATAAACCGAATTCGACGGATCTGCGCATGAAGACGCGGCCCGAGCATCTCGAGTGGATCGAGAAAGCCGTGAAGAATTTCAAGTTCGCGGGCCCGATGATGAGCGACGACGGTCAGTCGCTGAGAGGCTCCTGCATCATCGCCGAATTCGATAGTCTCGCGCAGTCGCGCGAAGTGCAGATGCAGGATCCCTATCACAAGGCCGGCTTATTCGAGAAAGTCGTCGTCTGTCCCACCAAGCAGATGTTTCCTAAGATCTAACGGTCTACGCCCGCCATTTCGGCGGCGTCTTCGGAATTTTCTCATGCGTCATAACCCTGTTGCCCTTGACCGCCGGCGGTCCAGGGGCACGGGGCGTGCGCCTTTCACCCGCAATCGAGGTGCTCAACGCCGTGGCGATGAGGCCCCGTCGCGAAGCCATAGGAGCGCGACCGAAAATTGCGTGTGCGGCGCGCCTTATACCAATGAACCGGCTCTCTTACCCCTCCAGACAATTTCCGGCGGCCCCGCCATCTGACAAACCTGGGGGCGGGAAAGCGCGATCTACGCGGCCCCGGGGGAGTCTCAGGTATGTCACGGTCCGGCGTTTCGGTGGTCAGCGTATCGTTCCAAAAGTGGAATGACGATCGCGCCCTTTCTTTCGAAAAGCCTGATACCAAAAGCCTGAAATTTCTCGCCACTCTGGTCGTCATCGCGCTCGCCTATATCGGCGCCGTGGATCTCGGGCTCGCGACCACATTCGAGAACAAGCTTTCGTCCGCCCTTTGGCCTGCAAGCGGTATCGCGCTCGCGGCTTACGTGATCTACGGCGGGCGGGTGTGGCCGGCCGTTTTTGTGGGGGCCTTCTCACCCTTCGCGCCGTACTACAATTTCTCGCACATCGATGCCGGATTGTTGATCTCCGTGATCAACACCGCTGCGCCTTATCTCGGTGCGCGGATTCTTCGCGCCGCGCGGTTCGACGGCGCTCTGCAAACCCCGAAGGACGTCGCGCTGTTGGCCATCGGCGGCGCGGCCATTCCCATGGCGCTCGAAGCGACGGCGGGCGTGGCTGCGCTTTTCTTGACCGGTTTCGTTTCGGGAGCCGACGCATTGCCCGTCTGGTGGACGTGGTGGGTCGGCGATGCCGTCGGCATATTGGTCGTCAGTCCCTTGTTGTTTACATGGCGGGCGACGCCTCGCTCTGGCGGCAACGCGCTGTACTTGCTTGAGGTCGTGGCGGCGTTCCTCAGCCTGGCTCTGATCAGCATGTATTCCACCGATTCAGGGCCGGCGGCGCTGCTGGCTTACATGCCGATCGTTTTGTGGTGCATACTCCGGTTGTCCCAGCGCGAAAACGCGATTGCCGTGCTTCTTGTCGCCGCCATTGTCGCATGGAAAACCATCGACCCCGCTCGTGCGACGCACTCGTTGAACGCCGACCTTACCTCGCTCGTCACTTTTGTAGGGGTTCTCTCGATCACGGCTTTGATGGGCGGTGCCGCCATGACGAAGCGGCAGAAACTCGAAGACGAGCGCCTGCGCGATAGCATGAATCGGCTCGCCGAAAGCGAATCGCGGTTCAGAAATGCGTTCGATAGCGCGGCGATCGGAATGGCCATCGTTTCGCTCGAAGGCCGGTGGCTTCGCGTCAATGCGACGCTCTGCAAGATGCTGGGTTACCGGACCGAGGAATTTCTCGCCGCGGATTTCCAAGGCATAACGCATCCTGACGACGTTCTGCGCGACGTTGCCAACGCCAAGCTGATGGTCGAGGGGTTGCTCAAGGACTACTGCGTCGAGAAGCGCTACTTGCGCAAGGACGGAGCTATTGTTTGGGTGATCCTGAGCGCGTCGCTTGTCAGGTCCGCCGATGGTGCGCCCTTGCACTTCGTTTCGCAGATCCAGGACATCACCGCGCGCAAGCAGGCTGATATGCGCCTTCGTTCGATCGTGGAGTCTTCGCCGTCACCCTGTGCGATCAGTGATGGCGAGCGGAATATCAACTACATCAACCAGGCCTTCCGGAAGGTTTTCGGATGGGAACTGGATGAAATCCGTACTTTCGAAAATTGGAGCCAAAAGCTTTTTCCAGCGGGCTTCGACCTTGCCAAGTTCGAGCGGGATCGACGGATGCTCACCGGCGATTCCGGAACGCAGCGCGTTGCGCCATCGATAGAAATGGATCTTGTGGCCAAGGATGGCGGCCTGCGCCATACGATCGCCGCCATGACGCTCCTACCCAACTCGGCCACGGGCGAGCGCATCATTTCGTTGCAGGATATTACCGAGTTGAGGGCGACTCACGATCAATTGCGCGAATCGCAAAAGATGGAAGCCTTCGGGCGCCTCGCCAGCGGCATTGCGCACGACTTCAACAATCTGCTCGGAGTCGTGTATGCCAGCGCGGAGTTGCTTCAGGATCGCGAATGCCGCCAACAGGACGCGCAAACAAGTGCCCGGCTGATCTTGCGCGCTTGTGAACGGGGCGCCGACCTTACGAGGCGCTTGCTGATTTTTTCACGGCGCTCCAATAGCCGCCCGGAGCCGCTGAACGTCATGCACATGATGGATGACCTGATCACGGTTTTACGCAGGACTCTCGGTGGGCAATTCAACGTCAGTGTTTCGGCGAATTGCGACGATCTGTTTGTTTTCGCCGACGCGACCCAATTCCATACGGCGCTCTATAATATCGCGATCAACGCCCGTGATGCGATGCCGGCCGGTGGGTCGCTGTCGTTCAAGGTGGAGCGCCAAGTCGGTGGCCTCGCGCAGCAGTCGCCGCGCGATATCGCCGTTATTTCGATCAGCGATGACGGCATGGGAATGTCGCCCGACGTCATGCGTCAGGTATTCGAGCCGTTTTTCACGACGAAGGAGGCGGGCCGCGGGACCGGCCTGGGTCTTTCAATGGTGTACGGGTTCGTGAAGGAAACCGAAGGGGACATTCGCGTGGACAGTAAAGTAGGTAAAGGGACGACGTTTACGATGCGTCTTCCCGCCATCGCGGTTCCGCAACGGGCGTTCAAATCGGACGTCCAACCTCCCCAAGCCGCGGGTGGATACAACATCCTCCTTGTTGAGGACGACGAAGATCTCCGAAGCGCGACGACGCTGCAGCTACAGGCCATGGGACACGCGGTGCGCGCGGCGTCATCGACTGCGGAAGCCTTGGCGCTCGTCGAGGAATACGGGGATTTCCAAATTCTCCTGACCGATTTCCGGTTGAGTGAAACCATGACCGGTGCGGCGCTGGCGCGGATTGTGCAGGCGCGGTTGCCGGGCATTGCGACGATCGTGATGAGCGGGTACCTGCATCCCGAGGACGCGCGGCAGCTCGACCAACGGTGGGCCCTCATCGAGAAACCGTTCGCCCGCGAAGATTTGGTGCGGGCGTTGCACCACCACTAACGCGCGGCCTATAAAATCCTGCTTTGGCGGATGAGTGACATTGCCGCGGCTGCGATCGCGAACAAGGCGGCCAGACCGGTGAAGATCGAACTGATCTCGGTTTCCTGGCGTTCCATCACCAACTGCGTATTGAGGCTCTTGTATACCTCATTCAGGGCGGTGCCCGAATTGGCTGCGAAATATTTGGCTTTGGTGACGTCGGCGATTGTCTTCAATGACTCTTCGTCGAACTGCATTCCGCCGTAGTAACCGCCGCCATTCGCCGCGCCGAGGCCGACGGTGTAGATCCGCACACCCCGGTCCGCCGCCATGCGCGCGGTTTCGATGGGGTCGGGGCCGACCGTTGTCCGGCCGTCCGTGAGAAGGATGATTGTTGCGTTCTGGTTGGAGCCGGGCGGCACCGGCGTGAAGGCCGGCTGGGCCGGTTGATCCAGCGACGTGCCCTGCTTCTCGCGGTCGCGGCCGAAATCGGACTCGCTAAAGCGCGGGTCAAAGGCCGCCTCCGGAAAAATCGTCTGTAGCGATACCAGAATTCCGCTGCCGATGGCGGTGCCCCGGAAGGTCCTGAATCGATCGATCGCTTGCACCAGCTCATCGCGATTGAGCGTTGGGGTTTGTACCAGTGCGGCGGCGCCCGCGAACGCCACGATGCCGATCCGCGTCGTGCTCGGCTGCTCCGTGATGAATTGCTTCGCCGCGTTTTGCGCGGCCGTCAGCCGATTGGGCTCCACGTCCCGGGCCCGCATGCTGCCCGAAACGTCCATGGCGAGGATCACAAGCGATCGTTGCGACGGCAGGGTGACCATCGCCGTCGGTTTGGCGACGGCCGTCAGCGCGAGTGCGATCGCGACCAGAAGAAGCATCGCCGGGATATGGCGGCGCCACGTTGCACCTGCGCCCAGGGCCTCGCGGACGCGGCCGATATCGGCATAGCGCACGGCCATCTTTTTCTTTCGCGAGAGCAAGTAGAAGTACAGCGCGACCAGTGCGGGCACTGTCATAAGGAGGAGCAGCAGCATCGGAGAGAGGAATTTCATCGCCGTGCATCCATGTGCTCTGGACAGGTGGACTGCCAGCCACAAGGCTATGCTTTTTGCGGCGTTCCGCGAAGGGAAGATTTGCGGGCTTTCCGGCCTCGATCAGCCGGCTTCGTCGACGGGCTCATATTGCGCGTCAAAGAGGGCCGGCGGCAGCCGATAAGTGGTGCCGCCTTCGCGCACCAGCCAGTCGCCCTTGTAAACCTTGTCGCGAATCCCGCTGATGGCCAGCCTGCCGTCGGCCAGCAGCACGGCTTCCAACCAGGCGGGCCAATTCGCGCGTGGCTGGCCGTTCCATTGCCACGCTTGAATCTCGATTGGTCGTCTGCGGTACCGGGTCGCCATTCCCCACCTGCGTTCCCGAACGCTCTTACTCGTCTTGCGGCAACTGCATCCAGTCCGGTTTGACCGGGGTAATGCGCGCGGCTCCCGCCGTCAAGTTACCCCCGGCCTTCCAGGCGTCCAGACGCACCAGCGCGAGCCCGTGGATACCCGCGATGCTCTTCATTTCCCCAGCGTCTCTTCCATCTACGGTTAACGCCTCGCCGGGCGCGGGCGTTGCACCGTCAATGGTGACCGGCATCAGGCGCTTCTTTATGAGCGCGCGGTAGTGGGTGCGCGCTGTCAGCTCCTGTCCGATATAACAGCCTTTTTCGAAGTCGACCCCGTGCAACTCCTCGAACCCATTTTCGAGCAGGAGGGCTTTATCCACCTCCATGTCGCGGCTGCCATCGGGCAAACCCAGCGTAATGCGGTGCGCGTCGTAGGTCTCCGCGGTTGCGTGGTCGAGTGAGAGTTGACCGGCCTGCTCCGGCGTCAGCGCGGTGCGCACTCCGGCGCCTTCGAGGCGTGGATCGGTATAAAGGACACCGTCGCCGCGTTCCTTAACCGTTCCCAGGCCATCCGCCGTCTCAAGGGCCGTGGCGGCGCCGGCGCCCCAGGCGACCCCCACGTCAAGCGTGTCCAGCGGGGCGAAGGTCACCTTGGATCTCAGTTTATAGCGGGCGAGGCGGGCGATCAGATCCTCGCGCCGGGCACGTTCGCACTCCAGCAGGATCACGTCCCTGTGCGGGACGACGAAGAACTCGTGCAGGAATTTGCCCTGCGCCGTAAGAAAGGCGGCCCACATGGCCCGGCCGGCCTCCACGCGGCGCATATCGTTCGAAATCATGCCTTGCAGGAAGCTGGCCCGGTCATCGCCGCCGACGGCAACCAATGCGCGATGGGAAAGGGCGGTAAAAAACGCCATATGGTTCTCCTAACGTCCCGCCTATGTAGCATCGCTAGAGCCTGCTGCAAGCGGCCCCTGTCTCGGATATAACCCCGTCCATGCACTACGTTTTTGTCGACGACTCGCCGCTCCAGTATGATGGTTACACCAACCTCCGCCGGGCCATCGGTGGGGCCGAAAAGGCCGTAGGTGGCCTTGCCGCGGCCCTCGCCGAGCGTGGCCACGAGGTCAAGGTCATCAACAATACCACCTATGCCCATATGGCGGACGGGGCTTACTACACGCCTTTCGGTGATACCTGGGCGCCCAAGGCCGCCGATGTGGTGATCGCCATGCGCAAGCCGTCGTTGCTTGGACATTTGCGCAACGTGAAGCACCGCATACTGTGGGTCACCGGCGCGCCGGACTATCTGACCGCCGAGGCCAATGCGCCGTTATGGGAGTCCTTCACGCCGGGGCTGATCTTCATCTCCGAGCAGCAGCAACGCGCCTACAAAGGCAAGCTGCGGAGTGTTGCGCTCATTCCCGGCGTGCGTTCGTCCTTCTATGAAACACCGCTCATGCAGGAACCCGATCCGCATGAGGAGGCGCTCAACCCCGAACTCTACGCGGCGCGTCAGGCCGTGCTCGACGCCATGCCGAAAGGTCCGCCCGGCCCCAATGCGATCGTCACGTCCCATCCGCAGCATGGCCTCGGTTGGTTGCTTGATCTGTGGTGCGGGCGTGTCCATCCGGCCATGCCTGCGGCGCGACTCTCGATTTTCTCCGCCAGCCTTGCGAAGGCCGCGCGCGGTGAAGGCGTCCCTGATGAACTCGCGCCGGTTTTCGCGAAAGTGCAAGCGGCGGCGGCGCAGAATGTCGCCATTGCCGATCCGATCTCCGACGACGGCATGGCGGCGATCTACCGTACGGCCCGCGTGCATCTTTATCCGGGCCATGCCCAGGACTTCGCCTGCTGGACACTGAGCGAATCCCAAAGCGCGGGTACGCCGGCCGTGGCGCGGGTGCTGGGCGGTACGCCCGAACGCATCACCAACGGCCAGACCGGTTATCTCGTCCCGGATGCCGACGCCTTCGCCAATGTGACCTTGCAGATTTTGAGTGACGACGGCGTCTACACGTCGCTGAGTGAAGAAGCCAGGCAGATCACGCGCCGCCATACCTGGGCGAGCGCGGCCGAAGCGCTCGATAACTTCGTAGCGAAGCTAACTTGAATATATTGTTCATTACGAACACACGCATCGGCGACGCGATCCTGTCGTCGGGCGTGCTCCATTACCTTGTCGAGACATATCCCGACGCGCGTTTTACGGTCGTTTGCGGGCGCTTGCCGCAGACATTGTTCGCGGCGGTGCCGCGTCTCGCGCGCGTCATCGTGCTCAAGAAGCGCCGGTTTGATCTGCACTGGTTCGATCTATGGCGCGATCTCAAGGGCACGCGCTGGGATGTCGTCGTGGACCTGCGGCGTTCCTTCATTTCGTTTTTCCTGAACGCGGGGGCGCGTTATGTCATCGGCCCGGCGAACGATGCGGTGCACCGGGTTCAACACCTGTCTTCCGTGCTGAGGCTAGATCGCGCGGCGGCGCCTCATGTGTTCGTCGCCGCCCGTCATGAAGAAGCGGCGCGCAGCCTCATTCCCGCCGGGCCCCCGGTCCTGGCGCTGGCGCCCATCGCGGCGGCCGAAGAAAAGACCTGGCCCGCGGACAGATTCGCCGCGCTCGCCGCCGAGCTGCGGACGGGTCCTTGTGCCGGCTGGCGAATCGCTTTGTTCGGCGGGCCCGGCGACGACGTGAAAGCCGCGCCGCTCATAGCGGCGCTTCCGGACGCCCTCAAGATTTTCGGCGAGGCCGATCTTCTGACCGTTGCCGCGGCGCTCAGGAATTGTGCCGCTTTTATCGGCAACGATTCCGGCCTTGCCCACCTCGCGGCGGCGGTGGGCCTGCCGACTCTGGCGGTCTTCGGCCCCTCGGACCCGATACGGTATGCGCCGTTTGGCGACAAAGCACGCTTCCTGCAAGCGCCAAACCGTGACATCACCGGATTGAGCGTCATGGACGTTGCAGCGGCGGCGCGCGGGATCGTTCCGTAGTACCTTGGCTTCGCCGCCCGCTTATGCAAAGTCTTGCGGAAGCAGGGACGAGGTCGCGTTGAAAGTTTTCCACCTCATGAGCGGCGCGCCGTATGGCGGCGTCGAACAGCAAGCCGAACGTCTTGTGGCGGTCTTGCAGCAGAATAACGATGAGCAGCGCGTGATGCTCGCCGACAATCCGGCGCGCGCGGAGCGCTTCGCCGCCGCCGGCGCGATTACCATCGAAATGCAATTCCCGAGCCGCTTCGCCTTCCTGGATCGCAGGCGCATCAACGGCGTGATCCGCAGGTTCGAACCAAATATTGTGATCTCGTGGACGCCCGACGTCGCGCCCTTGGTCGAGAAGGGGAACTTCGTGCACCTTGGCCGCATCGGGTCCGCCTACGACGGCGGCGCCATCGCAAAGTGCGATCATCTCCTTGCGCCGACGCAGGCCCGCGCCGATATCGCCATCAACGGCGGTTGGGCATCGAGCCGTGTGCATGTGATTCCGAACCTTCCGTTCGCGCGGACCGGGAAAACCCCCGCGCCCGCGGTCAGCCGTAAGGTTCTCTACACGCCGCCGACGGCCCGTCTCGTTGTGACGTCATTGCGCCTTGTGAAAGGCGCCGGACTTGAAACGCTGCTCGATGCCATCGCGCGCCTGTCGGGCTACTATCTCTGGATCGCGGGCGACGGTCCGGATCGCGCCTACCTCGAAGCCCAGGCGCATGAGAAGGGCGTGAAGCCCCGCGTCCGCTTCCTGGGTTGGCAGGACGATCTCGCGCCTTATGTGGCGGTCAGCGATGCCTTTGTTTACCCCGTGCGCCAGGACGACGGTCAGGATGTCATCGCCGAAGCCTGGGGCGCCGGCGCGGCTGTTATTTCGGCCGATAGCCTGGGCCCAGGTCTCCTCGTGAAAAACGGCGAAAACGGCATGCTCGTGCCGGTCGGCGATCCCATCAGCATGGCCGAGGCCATTAAGCGCCTGTGCCAGGACAAGGACTTGGCCAAGAAGTTTAGCGACGCGGGCCGCGCGATTTTCAATGAGTCCTATACGGACGAGAAGATCGCTCAGCGCTATATTGATCTTCTCAAGACCCTGACGGCGCCCGTCGAACCTATGGCCGCGAGCTGAGGCTCTCAATGACCGAAACTTTCGACTTCATCATCACCGGCGGAACCCTCCTCCTTCCGGGCGGTCCCGCGCAAACCGACGTCGGCGTGCGTGCCGGGCGGATCGCCGCGATCGGCGATCTCGGCGGCGCCTCGGCGGCGTCGCGCTTCGACGCGAAGGGCCTGACGGTGATGCCTGGTGTCATCGACGAGCAGGTTCACTTCCGCGAGCCCGGCCCCGTTCACA
>Ga0102832_1001934_pt1 | contig 13912 bp, 8 predicted proteins | sample EBPBio282013_DNA_FD_88942 | JGI IMG/M metagenome (GOLD analysis project Ga0102832, IMG submission 88942) | Wastewater treatment Type I Accumulibacter community from EBPR Bioreactor in Madison, WI, USA - Reactor 2_5/28/2013_ DNA (Illumina Assembly) | ecosystem: Engineered > Bioreactor > EBPR >...
TAATGAAGAGGGTTTGTTTGCCAAGGCTATCGTCCATCAAAGGGCTACCAAGACTGTGCAAAGTGCTCAGTCGCCAAACTGTAATTATATGCATCCTTCATTCAAATAAACCCAACCTCAAAAACAATACATTTCTTCACCGATTAACATTTCATACAGTCCAAATCCAACTAATAACTACAAGTCTATTTTCCAGAAAAGATAGGTTTATAGATGAATCATTTTTGTTCTTTGAATTTGATATTTTTTGTAGAATTAATTTTAATTAAACTCATCTATTTAAAATCTATAAAATTTAACTATAAAGTTCAATAGAAATAATAGAAGCTTCCATTCAATACTAATTAAATAGAAAAAATTCTTAGAAAAAAACAAAAAAAAAAAAATGTTTCGCAGTTCATCACAACCTGTATTTTTAGATTCTTAAAGACCTATCCGATAACAAAGCTATCTTGCCAGTATTTATTCTTCTTATTTTCAGAGGGCTCTCTTATGGCTGAAGTTCTTACAGGAGGACAACGTAATTAACCCAATAGTCATTTCATCGATTGTAATTTTCAATTTATATCAAAGCCCTTGAAAGATTCAAAAAAGACTATGCCACTTATGATAAGTAAGAGCGTCAAAGAGAAAGATAAAAGAGGTTAAAGATTTTAGAAGAAAGGAAAAATTAACAAATATAAAGGGAGTCCAGAATTAGAAGGAATCAACTCTAATACGATCAATAAAATCTGAATAAAGTCAACCAGTCAAGATATTTATGCGAAGTTGGCCTTAAAAAAACTGGCTTCAGCAATGGAATGCCAATAAACCCAATTACTCTTCAATATCACCAAAATCCTTTCGGACAGCAACAAAAATTTAGTGATTAATAGCAAAAACTTAGAAGACTTGTAAGAGCACATCATATCCAAAATGCTTCGACTTCAGGTTATAATCCTATCAATGGACAAAATTTAGTTACTATTGAGCCCTTAGTTCCTAAAAATACAGAAGGAAGATTTTAATAGAAATTAGGACAATTTTACCACTCAAAGAAATTAGATCCAAATGTTGATCTTCAATTAAACCCAAAAAATATGTTGCCTAAATATGTTGGTGAGGTTAATCATTACAATCAATCACCAATTAAAGCTCAAAGATGGGATGACGAGAACGATAACTCATTTGAAACAGCCTATCAAAGCCAATTCAATAAAAACCCTCAAGAATTAATGACAAGATCTCGAATGGAGCAGGAAAATTATTACAGACAAATGATGACACAAAATGAAAACCCTTACGATCGACCTGAGTACAATTAACCAATGAGACAACCACATATCAGACAAAATGATGAAGACTTACATCCATATATGCAAGATGAAGTTTACAGAAGTCAGTTATATGAAATGAGACGGTGAAATTCAAATTTTAAAATTAATATGATCTTTTTTGTATTTGTGTTCTATAATTTTTAAAAATTAATTGATTCTTAAATTTTAACTTTATATGTATTGACAAATCATAATGATTTTGAAAAATCTTAAGAAAAATGTCAATTTTGAGAGTTATTTTATTCGAAGAATTTGTAGGATTTTTATCTTCTTTTGAGGTTGTCAATTTTTTTGAGCAGAATAATTCTTAATTTGTCATTAACAGGACCGATTCTTTAAAGTTTTTCTCTTTTTTAAATCAAATCATTGACAGTATCATCAGTAATTGGGTCCATAAAAGCCATAAATTATTCTTTGTAATCATCCTTAAGATCAATGAAACTGGGTGTTTATTCCAACATTGTTCTTAAATCTTGATAATACTTTTAAGCGATATTTTTTCGAATGAATTGTTTATGAATATAATTATTAAGACCTTGAATTGTGTAAATATAATTTGAGGTTGAAGTAATGTTTTACATTTTCAAGAGTTTGTTGTAAACTTCTTAAAGTTTATTTTCATCTGATTCAAGAAGAACTTCACATGTCAATTTTCTTTTTTTCATTGTATCAGAAGAATCTAATTCTTCAAGTTTAGCAAGAGCTGTTCTTTTATCTTCAGGGCTGATTTATTTCGCACTGAAGAATTTTATTAATGCTTTACCCTTTTCACTCGTATTAAGTTTCAAAATTTAATGAGTATTTAATTCAGGTAAGATCGAATGGAACCAAGCCATTATTTCACGCTTTTAAGATTCTGAATGGGCAAAGGCAATCAGTTTATCTTTAAGAATTGTGATTCTGTTTTATTTGTTTTTTTCTATTTCAGTCAATTATTTTTTGACGAAACTAAAACTTTTAGTAAAAAGTTCAGCTCTATACTTTTATGGAGTGTAATGAGTCAAACTAACATGCAAATATCCTAACTGTTATTCAATAATAGTGTCAGACTATTATTTTCTTAAGTTTTTCAAAACAAAGTTCAAATATTGTTTTGAAGTCATTCTTGAGTCTCTTACCATTTCATATAAAGTTCTCCAAATCATTGCTCTGGTTAGTGAATCTTTCACCAAATGAAGATTTTCTTGGAAATATTCGAATGAAATCGAATCAATGGAAATCTTACAGAATGTAAGGTCTTCAAAATTTAGTAATATAGCCTATGGATTGATGTGAGAGGGAATTTAGAAAGTTTGTTCAGGTTTATCAAGGACAGTGACTTATTGTTTGTGAATTTTTCCATCTTTTTCGATGAAAGCTATATTGATTTTATGAATTCTGAGAGTTTGATGTTCTTATCTGACAAATGCTTGTCTGACAGTAAGATTTTTTTGGCCTTTTTTCCACTCACATGTAAGCAAATTTCCTCCTGCTTTTTCGAGCCACATTTGTTTCCAATCTTTCATTTGAGGGAAGTACTTTTGAATACATTATAATAAATCATCTAACTCAGTATTTTTGAATTTATATTTGTTAAAATATTCTCCGATAGCTTTTGAAAAGTTTTCTTCTCCGATAAGATACATTAGTTGCTTCATAGTAGCGGCTCCCTTGGAATAGGTAATTCCATCAAATATCGATTCAGCGACATGAGTATTTAAGACTTCACTTGTAATTGGATGAGTAGTTATGAGTTCATCTTCAGTGTAGCCCCATCCTTTACGAATGTAAAATGACAACATAGCTGATTAATAGTCAAGAGTTTTGATGTCCTTTTTGATTTTTTACAAACAAAAGTGACTGATGTATTCAGCAAAGCTTTCATTTAACCAAAGATCATCCCACCACTTCATTGTTACTAAATTTCCAAACCAATGATGAGCGAGTTCATGAACTATAGTGTTACCAAAAGATAGCATCTTTTCATTTGAGACTCTATCCTTGAATAAATATAAGTCATTCAGAGTTACTATACCAGCATTTTACATAGCTCCCCATTTATATTCATGAGCGAAAACTTGATCATATTTGGTGAATGGGTAAGGGCAACGGAAATATTATTAGAAAAATGCGAAGGATTTATTGGTCATTTCCTCAATGTAAGGTCTAAGACGTGTTAGATAAGGTTCCAAGGATTCAATACAGTACAAATTCATAGGGAGATTTTTATAAGTATTTTGACAAACAAACTTTTTATAAGGCCCAACGACAAAACAGAATAAATATGATGGTAAAAGTGAAGTTTGCTTAAACGAAGTTAGTTTATAGGTTTGAGGAATTGATTAGATGTATTATTTTAAAAGTTTTTCTCTTAGAGTATTATACTTTTATGGAAGGTTTTGTCTCATAAATTTAGAATGAACAGAGAAAAAGGATCTTTCCAGACTGTTAAATTTAACTTAGTTTTCAATAGGCTCGTTAGATATGGCAGTTTGCCATTATTCGGGATAAGATACAGCAAGTTTCATTTTAGCTTTAAGATCGGGTTGATCAAATATTGGGAAGACTCTGTTTGCAAAATAGGGCTCGAATTGAGTGTACAAATATTGTTTTTTATCAACGTCAGTAAAGCTGACACACCCACTTCCATCCATGTCATATTAATTTTCGTAGTTTACTGTAATATAATTGTCAGTTTTGCGAAGAAATCTTTCAGGTAATTAAATCTTTCCAATTTATGGAGAATACTTTGTTTCAACGATTTATCCGTTGACGTAAAGTATATTGATCTTTTTGCCTTGGAAATCCAGATGAGTATCGGTTGTTTCTTCTTCTGGTTTAAAGTCGAACTTCATTTCCATGAATCCATTATAAGTTTTTCCTGGATTCAGATTAATGTGGCAAGAATACTCAATTGATTACTTTTTAATTAAAGATTGACGAGTTTCTGCTTGCTATTTAGTTAGGATTTTGAAATAACGGTTCTGTCTGTTCAAGAAACGAAACATTGTACTGTTATGATTTATTTTAATTTTAATTTGGATCTTAATAAATCTTAAATTAGATCTTGTTTGATAATACAAAAATTGACTGTTTTGGTCAGAAATTTAATTCATAATGAAAATAAAAAATAAAATAAATAACAAAAATTATCTTTTCTTTTAAACCTATCCCTAAAGAATCATCTCCTTCTGAGAGCCACAATATCATACTTATGCAGCATAACATCAAGCAGATCAATGTCAGCTTTTTGATGTTCCTCAATTCTTCGTTTTCTTTCTTCGTCAATGTCTTAATGACTCATTTTATACTCCATAAGAGGGGAGAATCTATTGAGGAGGTCCAAAATTTATTGTTGTTTTTCATTCAAGGACTGTTTAAGAGACTCAATTTTGTTGTTGGCTATGGAGAGTTCAGTCTGTTTATTTCTCTTTAACTCCTCCATCAAAGATTAATAATGCACAATTATTTCTCTTAGATCGTAATGTTACTACTATCCTCCTAAGAACGTCTGACTACGGGCTAAGTTCTACTATTCTCTAACTACAGGTAAATGTGATGGCCCTCCTTCTTCCAAGATACTGTCTTGTCTTCTAATGTTTCCACTTCTTATCATACTACTTCCTTGAGCTTCCTCGATATCTTTGAATGAGCTTAAAGAGGAAATATTTTTCATGGATTTTCTCTTTATCTTCGACTAACTCATTACTTTACTAATTTCTTTGGCATGATCTTCTTACTTTCTTTGAATGGAATCCTTTAATTGGCCGATAATATCATCTTTATCACCTATAGTTTGATTGGCAAAGTCTAATTTTTTATTCAAGGTTTAAATTTAATTTTCCAATGAGGATATTTTTTAAATAAGTTAAAGTTAGATTCTCTTTTTTTCTGCTAAATCAAGCTTGAATTGTTTTTAATATCTTGCAAAGGAATTTTATTTTTCATTGAGAATCTCTTAATGTTATTTTTTAAGTCTGTGAATTTGGTCATCATTTCTTCTGCCTTGTTATTCAATAAGTTTTTGATACTTAGTTAGTTATCTGTTGAAAGATTCAATAGATATGTTTTTCTTTAACAATTAATCAGCCAATCGGGAAATTTCCTTTTCAATGTAAAGAGTATTTTCTTTACAGAAGGATATAATTCCTTGAGTTCTCGATTTTTAGAGCTCTTTTTTAGTAGTCATCTCTCTGATTTATTTCTCAGCTGAAATCTAAAACTGAAGAAGCTTGTTTTTAAGAATGTTATTTTCAGATACTAAATCCTCAAGATTGATGGCATATTAAGAGCTGTTTTGTTTACACAGAATGGTCAAATGTTCCAATTATTTTTCCTTTTCATTGAGCAAAATATGAGTTGTTTATAATTCCATCAAAGCTTTCGTAATATCTGTTTCATATAACTTTCGTATTTATTCTTGCCTCTATTAAGGAATAGTTAAGTAACGTTGTTTGAGTAAAGAAATTTATTCAAACTTTTGATTTTATATCAAAACTAAGTTCTTTTTCAATGATTCGTTTTCAATTTGTAATGTTGTAAGCTATTTTTCGTAACGATCAGTCACAAGCAGTAATTATTTCTGTAAAGCCTCAACTTAACGATCCTTGAAATCGAGCTCTTTGGTGTAAGCTACAGATTGATAATTTTGGGACGTCGCTAAAATTTAATTGTCGCTTTTTAGACGATCATTTTAAACTAAAAGGCGTCTTGTGTCTGAATAAGTTCCTCTGTATGTTGGAGTTGGTACTGAGATTTTACTTTTGTATCTGTCAGCTTAGTTGTAGATATCATCTCGACCACTTCTTTTAGATGAGACGGACTCCTCTAAAATAACGTCCAAATTTCTTGAAGGACTGTACTTTTAATCAATACTTCTGATCGGCGAAAAAGTAGTTCTATACCGAGGTGGACTTGACATATAAAGTTAGTTAGAATAAGATTTAATTGTTAAATTTAATACTAAAATTATAGAATTAAACTAAAGTATTACTTTTTAGTTTATTTCACTTCTTTTATAATATGTTAATTTCTAATAATTGATCAGAACAAATTGAAAAATTAAATCTGAAAAAAATTATATTACAGTTCAAGCTTTCACTTTCAAATATTAATTTAACTCAGTTAACTTCTTTTGCTCATTTCTTGCCTTAAGACGGTTATATTCTCTGAATGATGTTTGTTTTGTGGGTTTAATTTATTCTTTTTATTCGAAATAGAAATCAGGGGAAGATTGCCGTTTCAATTGACTTTTCAAAGTTAATTGTAATTTTTTCATCAAAAAAGGGTTTTTCTATGCTTTATTTAGTAAGTCTTGGTTTGGAGATTCAAAAATACTCATTTAAGGATTTTATTTGGCACTTTTTGTTTTTAAAAGTCTTGGACTTTGAAAATCTCCTTAAATCGAAGATTTTTTATTCCTTTTATCTGTAACTTAATCGAGTTCACTGATAGTTTTGAGATTAATTGATGTTTTGATTAATCTGAACTTAGCGCTAAGAGTTTGCATGAAAGAAGACTGGAAAATATTTATATAGATTAGATCTTAGAATATAAATTAGAATGAAGAGTTTAATAAAATTAACTATTAATAAGTTGAAGTTCAAAATTCATCAAAACTACTTTATTATGCTTTTTCAATGCATTTAATGACTTTAGCTTTAATTATGCATTTCTTCTCAATTTAACTTTACAGGTGAAAAATTAAGATAAAAATTGTCGATTTACTATGTTATATTTATTTTTGTATTTCGATCTATAAATTTTTAAAATGTTCGAATTTATTATTACTACCAATAACAATAAAAAATTTTTTAAAAAAACCATTGTTTTATCTAAATTTATTCATATAAAAAGAAGTAATTATTGATATTTTCAGATATAATCAATCAATTTATTTTATTCAAATTAAGTTCTTTGAATTATTATTTTTTACTCTTGGGACTTATTTCATTGTCAAAATAATTGATTGATTTCAATCCTAATTTATCATCTTTTCTTTTTGTTTTTGTTACCTTGACCACTTTGAGCTGGCTTGTATTCTACATATGGTTCTTCTTTCTTGACTGGTTATTATTTTTTTTGAATTTCAACTTTCGGGGCAGGCTCTTATTTCTTGACAGGTTATTCTTTTTTCTCAACAACAGTATCTTCAGCTTACTTGGATTTTTTAGATTTATTTTTATTTTTTCCAGATTTTGGTTCTTATTTTGATAAAGGTGTCACTGGAGAAGATTTTTATTAAATAACTTCAGGAACAACAACTTGTGAAACTTATGGTGAAGATTTGTTTCCTTTCTTTTTCTTTCCTTCAACAGGTTGTTGAACTTCTTTCTTTGCTTGAGTTTGCTGACCTTTACCTTGTGGTTGAGCTTGAACAGGTTCAAGTTTTTTAAGTTTCTTTTCAGGCTTGAAATCTGGATATTCGTTTGTGTACTCTTATAATTTGTTAGCAACTTGAATGTTCTTATTTCTGATTTAAATGATATCTTTTTACAAGGCATCATGTTTTGCTTGTTACTTTTATACATTAGCAACTACTATTTTAATTTATGAGCTAGTTTCCCATTACATTCCTTCTTTTGTGGTGTCAAGCTTTACATTCTCTTCTCTCAATCGATTATTTTCTAAGATCAATTTACCATATCTTTCATTTTGTTCCTTGACTTTAGAAATTTTTTCTTTCATAGTTTCAATAACTGAGGCTGGAACCAAGTTATCTTCTTTGTTTCTTTATTTGTCAGTTCTTTCAATTTCTTGTTTAGCTTCTTTTTATAATGCTGCTTTCTTTGTTCTCAAAGCCAAAAGTTATTCTGGAACTTTTTCTTCGAATTTAGGCTTTTTCTTTCCTTCAACTTATTTTTCTAATTTGTTTTTTTAATCTTAAAGTTTTTTAGTTTTTTCATTAAGTTGAGAGTTCTTTGTCTTTTTATTTTCGATGGTTGACTCGTTTGACTTAATTTTATTGGCAACATCTTTGAATTATTTATGTTGATTTTCGATTTCTTTCTCAAGTTGTGCTTTAGTTCTTTGGGCTTATTAAACAGTAGATTTCAAGCCAGTAAGATCTGGAACTTGTGAGGTAGTAGAAGTTTCAGAATTTTTGACAGAATCAATTTATTCCCTAAGTTTATTGATTTATTGTCTTCTGTGTTAAATTTATTGTTGGACAGCTTTATGTTGAGATTCAAGTTCAGCAACTTTAGATGAATTATTTCCCTTAGTGGCTTCAATCAATTTGTTTAAAAGGGATTCTAAATTGTTTCTTTCATTTGATAATCTGGATTTATTTTCATTTACTGTGGATAAGACTTGATCTTTTCTAGTTTTTAAACTTTGAATATTTTGGTTCAAAGAGTTGACTCTCTCAGCAATTTTACCTTGAATTATTTGATTTTTCCCCTCAGCTTCACGTTCATGGAGTTTTTGAGAAGCTTGAGCAATTTCAGAATTCAATTGAGCAACTCTCTGCGAGTGGATAGAAGCAATATCTGATGATTTCAAATTATTGAGTTGACTAAAATTATGATAAAATCTTACGCCTCAAGATCTGAAATTGTTTGATTTTTTTGACTCACTTGTTGGGCAGCATGATTGACTTTTTCAGCTTAATTTCTTTGAGATTCTTACAAAGCTTTTCTTAATTCTTAAATTTGTTGTTCTTTTTCAGAACCGGATTTGTCGATAGCATTGAACTCTTCCAATTTTTGATTGTATAAATTGCGAAGGACGTCCAATTTTCCTTTAAGCAATCCTGGAGATTGTTACTTGATGACTCTTTGAGATCCATCCTGAATGATAAGAAAAATAAATACTGCTCTTGGACTTAAGACATTTTGGGTATTGTCCCCTTGGGATCCTTAAATTGGCGAAGTAGGTTACTGTAAGTTAGTATCAATAGTAAGTTATCTTTTTTCTTCTTGTGTTTGTTAAGCTGGTTGTTATTGAGCCTGAGATAAAAAGATTATTTACTGGGCTTGGATTTTAGACAGGAACTTAAACATTTTGTTGTTGATTTTCAGTTTGATTTTGTTCGGGTTGTTAGTTTGTAATAACTTCAGACATGGGATCTTTTGATTGAATATTTTAAAATTATATATTTACGTGTGATTTTCAATTTATCGCTGGATATTCTGTCAACTAACATAAAAATAAAATTCAAACAAATAATTAGACTTACTCATTTTTGAAATATAAATCAAATTTATTCAAAACTATGAAAAATTACTATGAAAAAATCATTAATTAAATTGAAAATGTGGACTTCCACTTAGATGTTTTCTGATTCACTGTCATTCACATAAATTTTACTTGAAATTTTTTACAATTTTGGGTATCTTTTTTAGTTTTAACATTTACTGTGGTTTGAGAATACGTAGATTGGTAATTTTGGCGTGACTTTTCAAATCTTTGACTTCTATTTATAGGATCCCATAAGGAGACCTTTTTATAACTTTCCTTACAGTTTTCATGGGCATTTAAGAATTTTTAATTTATACTAATTTTTGTTAATGAATATTTGGAATAGAATGATTTTATTTAATCATTTGCCCAACACTTATATTGTAAGACCTGTCTTATAGGATTTGGTTCATTCTTTCAAGTTTATTGCCTACTACAATTTCATACTGGATATTTTCTAAACTTTTCTTTGTTCTTACACTAACTTTAGGCTTAGCAGGACTATTATTTACTGACTAAATGTTTGATAGATGTTTTTTAGAAAATCTATTTATTTGGTTTAAGGATTTTTATTTTTTTGCATTAACAAATTAGCTTTTATTTGAGGATACTCTGTTGAGTTATTTTGTCCTTTTGATACTGTTTACGTTCAAAGTTGAACAGCTTGATCGGTTGTTTTATTATTTTAACTTTTTTATTTTGAATTGTGTCTTTTTATGAGGTTATTACTTTTTAGGGGTGAGATTTGTCTAGTTTGTAATTTTGGAAAGTTATTTTAAAATATTAACTAATCCCAACGATTGTGTCTATTTTTCCTAATTTTATTGTTTTTCACTACAACTGACGGCTGATTCCTTTCTGGACCATTTTTCTTATAAAAGTTTAACATACAGATCATCATCTTCCTAAGATTGATTTTTTTTCCAAATGTTAACGTATTATTCTTCTTGTTTAATTGGTTGATTTTCCTCTTCATCGACATCAATAGGGATTTAAAGTTAAGATTTGGTAAATTAAATTTGAAATTGATCATTATTTTCATGTAGACTTTATTTAGAAGAAACTTTATGTATGACTACCTGAAATTATGGGTATTAAACTTATCTATTTATGCTCGTTCTTGATATGTTGGCATATTCGGTATTTTAATTGGAAGGTTTTTCATTAGGACAAGTATTTTATTGTCTAGATTTTTAAGCTTCACTATGCTGTGATTTTTACAAACTTAAATCTACAAGGTTAGGATTATTGAAATCTTTCATTTCTTCAATAGAGGTGGAAGACACATTTTGATGAACATTTACCTTTGTAGCCGTATTTTATTCCAGTTGGATTTCTGAATATTTGCCAAATTTTTGGTCAATGCTTTATTAGAAATCATTTTAGTAATTTTAAGGTTAAATTTGACAATGTTACTATGTATAAGATGCCATAGGAATCTATTATCTTTTGGTAGGAAGTTGGGTAAGAAAAAAGAATAAATTAGGGAATTATATAATCAATATTCTTCTATTAATTTTTATCTAATTTATTAATCCTTTCAATTTATCAATTTATGATCTCTAAATCAACATTCCTAATATATTCCTATCTATCTAGATTGTTTCATTTTAAATTATAAGAGTTTTAAAGGACAATTTCATTAAAATTGTTGGCTTTTTATAAAAACAAAACATATTTTGATTTATTAACTCTAAGTAAACTTTTTTAACCAAACTATGGCATCAATAACTGCGAATTCGACAATCGAGATCAAATCCAATGATATCATTCAGCTTATTTTACAGTACTTAAAATAAAACAGTAAAAATTGTCTAATTTAAGAATTGGGGAAATCATTTTAAGTTTTGCAACAATAATCTGGCATCACACTTAACCAGCTCAACCAAAAATAATTCGTGACTTAATTCAGAGCACAAAACTGGACTTATGTCATGTCCCAACTTTCACAACTTATGCTTTATCAATAGTATTTTTTACTTAATTAAGGTTATTCTTTTCCACTTATTAATTCATTTGCGACTCTTTAATATAAAAGGATCATTTTCAAGCTGTTAGCTTCATTATTGATGAAATTATCAAACCAAATATCAAAGAAATGAGTATGTTCAGAGAAAGGATTATGAGATTGTAATACGTTGTTGAGCATCCAGATCAGAAAAATCTTTATAAAAATCCACCAACTTAGCAAAGAGAATCAATAATCTTATCACAATTGTTACAAGTAAGTATTGAGGCTCCTCACCAAAGGTTATTGCAGTTGTTAACTCAATCTGTAAAGTATCAAGTCTCATAAGGTGTTGTGAACCCATCAATCAAATTGAATCTTTTCACTGGAGTTCAAGAGGAACAAAAAGTTGAGCCTTAAACCATCATTAAACAAGTTTAAAAAACGATAAATTACACATAAGAAAGTAAAGTTACTGCTTTAAAACTCAGTTGGAGCGAATAATATCTCGCTATCGGAGGTATTGATGGTTTAATCGAATTGTATAACACAAGGGATTACTCATTATATGACAACAAATATCAACGAGAAGGTGAGATGTTCTTCCATGATTTCCCCATCCATTAAATGCAGTTCAATTATAGCGATGAAATATTGGCCAGTGTTGACACGAAAGGAATTATAAACATTTGGAATTTGAAAAATGGGAAATTGTTAAGAAAAATTGATAAATAAACATTAGTGAATGCAATTTGTTGGGGTAATGATCCCTCCCATTTGATTGTTGGTTATAAAGAAACATTAAAACTCTATGGGATAAGAAGCTGTAACGTGCTCAAACAATACAAATGCAATAATTCTGAATTTATATCAACTATTTTCATCTCCTAAACTAACATTTATTCTATTTCTAGTAATGGGACTGTCTCAATATTTAACTATGCTACTTCATAACTGATATCTACACTCTAAACAAAGCAAAATATTGTTGCTGCATTCAGAATCTTTAATGACAACACCACATGGCAATTCCAAAGGTTTATGTTGGGTTTCAAAAAAAGAATTGTAGAATATGATCAGTTCTGTATGGAGACCAAAAATTATCCCATTTAAGATGGTGAGCTATAAAATTGTATTGCCAAAGGATAGTACCTTTATTCTTGTGTCAAAGGCAATGATTCAAAGTATAGAATCAGTGTAATGGACAGGACTAAAAGAAAAGTTCTTTACTACACTGGTCTTTAATCAGTTTTCTAGCAAATGATTCTTTCACGAAAAAGAAATCTTCTTATCACTTACGATGAAAAGCATCGTCTATCTTTCTGGATACCAGGCTGATAAATGCTAAAATTTAGATTTAAATGATTTTAGTTCCAGTGTATTAAAATCTTTATTATCTTTAACTTATTATAATTTAAGATTTACGTTAAAAAGTCCCATATAATTCAATGATCTAAAATTTATAAAATCAAAGTATATAAATTAAGTCTAAATGTAGATCAAAGAATCATTGGAATCCCGAATCCCAAAATATGAAGATTACATTATGAAAGTTGATAAGCTCCTTAATTTACGAAAGCAAAACTTCGAAAAGTAAGAGTAAGACCCGTTTATGTCGAATCCTAATAAAACAGCAGCAATCAAAACGATTCAAAAGTTCATATCGAAACTAAAATCATAAGCGAAAAATCAATAACAAATTTTGCAGTAAATGGATACTTTAAATTTGTCCAAGTACACAGACGAAATTGCAAATATTATCGTGAACTCTTTGACTTAAAAAGAAATTTAGTTTTACGCTGAGGTATTTCAAATTTATTCATTTCAAGGTATCAACAAAACTCAACAAATAATATGCGAATTTCCCATCAATAATAATCGAATACCTCAAAAAGCTGTTCACAGTACTGTTCTAAAGCCCTTAAGATAACAAGTCGAAATTAAAAGCAGTGTTGATGTTCACTACTGAATTATTTGTGTGTGGATTTACTTTTTCGTATAAGGAAATAAGGTAGATGTTAATAAAGATATTTAAATCAGGAAACAAAAAGAAAAACGCGATTGATAATTAAACTGAAAAAAAACTATTTGCTTTTTATTACAATTCAGATTGCTTCGTAGATTTCCTTGTTGAATTTTGGTAACAATTTACCAAATTAACCCCAAAATGGATTTAAGATTGGAGACAATAAGGTAAAATCGTAAAAGAATTTCCTTTAACTGTACCACCTGCCCAACGCTAATAATTAACAAAATTTTTCACAAAATACATTTCCGAATGTGAAAATGTATTGTTATAAAACGCAGAGGTATTTATTTCTCTCAATTGTAGTTAATAAGACAATATGAAAAATAGTTGAAGGACAATCTGAGAATGTAAGGTTAGTTTAATAAAGAAAAATAAAAAAAGTATACTTCTTTAGTCACTAGTTACAATATTACCAAGTAAAATCTCAGAATTATTTGTCTTGCCGCTAATGAACCATTT
>Ga0102832_1001936_pt1 | contig 13904 bp, 13 predicted proteins | sample EBPBio282013_DNA_FD_88942 | JGI IMG/M metagenome (GOLD analysis project Ga0102832, IMG submission 88942) | Wastewater treatment Type I Accumulibacter community from EBPR Bioreactor in Madison, WI, USA - Reactor 2_5/28/2013_ DNA (Illumina Assembly) | ecosystem: Engineered > Bioreactor > EBPR >...
CCTTCCATGATGTCGAGCCGGACGTCGAACCACTCGTCGAGCAGCAGGTTCACCGAGCCGTTGCGCCCGAACAGGAGCTGCATCGCCACCGCGCCGACGAAGGGCGGCATGATCAGCGGCAGGAACCCCAGCGTCTGTACCAGCATGGCGCCCCGGAACTCGAAGCGCGTCGTGAGATAGGCCAACGGCAGCGCGAGTACCGAGGCCCAGACGACGGTCATTCCGGACACGTAGACCGAGTTCCAGAACGCGCGCACGAACAGGTCGGTGCGCCCGAAGTCGAGGAAGTTGACGAGCGTCAGCCCGCCGCCGCCCTTCTCGGTGAAGGCGACATAGACGACGGTCGCCACCGGCACGATCAGGAAGACGCCGAGAAAGAGCGCAATGGCCAGCGCGAGCGCGATCTGGCCGGGGGAGCGGCTCATACACCGCCCCATTCAAATGGGGAGGTGCCCCTGTATTCAGGGGCGGAGGGGTCATATGCGGCGCCCCCGAAAGCGAAGACCCCTCCGCCCGCGCATGGCGCGGGCACCTCCCCATCTGAATGGGGAGGCAGGGGGTGCGTGAGCCGCACTAGCGCGCCAGCTTCAGCGCCTCGTCGGCCTTGGCTTTTGCCGCCGCATACTTCTCCTTGGCGAAGGCGGCCCACTGCTGCTCCAGCTCGGCCTGGCGCGCGGACTTCTCCTTCGCCCCGGTGAACGCCGCCTTGATCTCGGGCGAGGCGGCCTGTGCCTCGGTGATCGGCATGGCGGCGATCAGGTCGCGTGCTTCCTTGGCGAGTGCGCGGGCCTGGGCATTGTCCTTCTTCTTCAGCGCCGCATCGACTTCGTGCAGCGTCTTGGTCACCGCCTTCAGCGGCTCGAGCTGGAAGGTGATGAGCTGATCGAACAGCGTGTCGACGGCGGCGGTGCGGCCCTCGGAAAGTTCGGCGTTGAAGGTCAGGAGGCCCTGGAGGTTCTTGTCCTTGAACGGATTGGGATAGTCGGCCGGCGCCTTGGCGTAGGTCTCGGGACGCACCGGGAGACGACGGATCGTCGGCTCCAGCAGCACGTCCTGGCCGGTGGGCGAGAGCAGGAACTCGATGAAGGCTTCGGCGCCCGCCTTGTTCGGCGCGTTGGCGACGATGCCGACATTGGCCGGCACCAGCGTCGTCACCGACGGATAGACGAACTTCACCGGGAAGCCCGCGCCCTGCGAGGAGAAGGCGAAGAAGTCGATCACGATGCCGTAGCCGACCTGGCCGGAGTTCACCGCCTCCGGCACGCCGAACGAGCGGTCGGTCACGGTGCGCAGGTTGCCGGCGATCTCCTTGGTGGTGCGCCAGCCCTTGTCCCAGCCTTCGCCCTGCAGGATCGTCTCGATCGTGAGATGGGTCGTGCCGGAGCGCGACGGCGCGGAGATCGACACATGGTCGAAGTAGGGCGCCTGCGCGAGATCCTGCCATTCCTTAGGGGTCGGCAGCTTGTTGGCCTTCACGTAGCGCTCGTTCCACATGATGCCGTAGCCCGAGGCGGCGAAGCCGGAATAGAAGCCGTCCTTGTCGTTCACCGGATAGGAGCCGACCTTCTCGGCGATGCCGGTGGCCTTGGGCTTGTAGGGGCTGAGCAGCTTCTTGCCCTTCAGCACCTCGAAAGCGTCGGGCGCCGAGGCCCAGAACAGGTCGACCTGGTTGTTGCCCTTGGTCTCCTCGAGGAACTTCACGCCGGCGTTGGTGTTGCGGTTCTGGACCTCCAGCGTCGTGCCCGGCACCGCCTTCTCGAAGGCCTTCTTGATCGGGTCGGTGACGTCCTTCGAGAAGGACGTGACGACGGTCACCTTGCCGGCCTGGGCCCAGGCCGGAACCGATGCCGGGCCGGCCAGCAGCAGGGCGAGGGCGGTGGCGCAGATCGCGCGAAACATGGCGTGACTCCCCAAGGATCCGAGGCTCAGGCGGCCTCGATGAAGCTGTCGAGGACCTTCTTCGGTCCCGCTTTCTCGAATTCGATGTCGAGCTTGTTGCCGTCGACGGCGACGATCCGGCCGTAGCCGAATTTCTGGTGGAAGACGCGCTGGCCGACGCTGAGGTCGGGCTTGTCGCCCTCGACCGCGCGGCGGTCGTCCAGCGTCTCGTCGCGCCAGCGGGTGCGGCCGCGGCCGCCGGCCACGCCCAGGCTCTCGTAGTCGAAGCCGCTGGCCTTGTCGCGCAGGCCGCCGTGGTGGCCGGCCGAGTAGGTGGCGTACAGCCCCGCGTCGCTGCTCTCGGCGAGGTTGCCGGTCGGCAGCTCGCGCAGGAAGCGCGACGGGATCGCGGCCTGCCACTGGTTGAAGACGCGGCGGTTGGCGGCGAACGACACGTAGGCGCGCTTGCGGGCGCGCGTGATGCCGACATAGGCCAGCCGGCGCTCTTCCTCGAGCCCGGCGACGCCCTTGTCGTCGAGCGCGCGCTGGTTGGGGAACAGGCCTTCCTCCCAGCCCGGCAGGAACACCGTGTCGAACTCCAGCCCCTTGGCGGCATGCAGGGTCATGACGCTGACCATGTCGCTGCCGGCCTTCTCGGCCATGTCGGTGAGCAGCGCGACGTGCTCGAGGAACGCCGGCAGGGAGTCGAACTCCTGCAGCGCGTTGGTCAGCTCCTTGAGGTTCTCCAGCCGGCCCTCGGCCTCGGGCGAGCGGTCGGCGCGCAGCATGTCGGTGTAGCCCGACTCGTCGAGCATGGTCTCGACCACCTCGACGTGGCTCATGCCCTCCAGCATGCCGCGCCAGCGGTCGAAGTTCTGCACGAGGTCGCCCAGCGCCTTGCGCTGGCGGCCCTTCAGCTCGTCGGTCTCGAGCGCGCGGCGGGTCGCCTCGAACAGCGACACCTTCTGGGTGCGCTGGATCAGCCTGAGCGTGCGCAGCGCCGATTCGCCCAGCCCCCGGCGCGGCGTGTTGTAGATGCGCTCGAAGGCGAGGTCGTCGGCCGGCTGCACGGTGACGCGGCAGTAGGCCATGGCGTCGCGGATCTCGGCGCGCTCGTAGAAGCGCGGCCCGCCGATCACCCGGTAGGGCAGGCCCATGGTGATGAAGCGTTCCTCGAACTCGCGGGTCTGGAAGCCGGCGCGGACCAGGATGGCGATCTGGCTGAGCGGGTGGCGGTCGCGCTGCAGCGCCTCGATTTCCTCGCCGATCGTGCGGGCTTCCTCGTCGCCGTCCCACACGCCGCGCACCGAGATGCGCTCGCCGTCCTTGAGATCCGTCCACAGGGTTTTCCCCAGCCTTCCCTCGTTGTGCGAGATCAGGTGCGAGGCGGCGGCCAGGATGTGCGGCGTCGAGCGGTAGTTGCGCTCCAGCCGGACGATGGTGGCGCCGGGGAAGTCCTTCTCGAAGCGCAGGATGTTGCCGACCTCGGCACCGCGCCAGCCGTAGATCGACTGGTCGTCGTCGCCGACGCAGCAGACGTCGGGCGTGCCCTGGGCCAGCAGGCGCAGCCACAGGTATTGGGCGACGTTGGTGTCCTGGTACTCGTCGACCAGGATGTGGCGGAAGCGGCGGTGGTAGTCGGCCAGCACGTCGGGATGCTTCTGCCACAGCGTCACGCAGTGCATCACGAGGTCGCCGAAGTCGACGGCGTTCACCTCGGCCAGCCGCTCCTGGTACTGGCGGTAGATGTCGGCCGCCTTGCCGCCGGCGAAGTCGCCGGCCTCGTCGCGCCCGACCTTGTCGGGCGGCAGGGCGCGGTCCTTCCAGCGCTGGATGATGCCGGACAGGATGCGGGCCGGCCATTTCTTGTCGTCGATGCCCTCGGCCTGCAGCAGCTGCTTGATCAGCCGCACCTGGTCGTCGGTGTCGAGGATCGTGAAGTTGCTCTTCAGCCCGACCAGTTCGGCGTGGCGGCGCAGCACCCGCACGCCGATCGCGTGGAAGGTGCCCAGCCACATGCCGTCGGCGGCGCCGCCGATCAGGCTGGCGACGCGGTCGAGCATCTCGCGCGCCGCCTTGTTGGTGAAGGTGACGGCCAGGATCTGCGACGGCCGGGCCCGGCCGGTGATCAGCAGGTGGGCGATCCGGGTGGTCAGGACGCGCGTCTTGCCGGTGCCGGCGCCGGCCAGCACCAGCAACGGCCCGGACTCGTGCACCACCGCCTGGCGCTGCTCGTCGTTCAGCCCCTCGAGGTGGGCATTGGACACGACGGGGCGACGGCCGGGGGGCGGCTCGATCGGGGCGGGTTCGTCCGTGATTTCGAACGGGTCGGCGGGGGGCGCCATGCAGGGTCATATAGCAATCACCGGCGGCTGCGCCTACATTCGAGGGCCGGGATAGACGGTGGCGGGATCGCCGCGGGTCGGGACCGGAGCGGTTCGCGTTGGAGGGTGCCGATGGCCCGAGGGTTGAACGGTTCGGCAAACGGCTCGGGCGGTCACGGTCCGGAGGACGGGCGCGAGCCGGTCGAGGCCCGGCTGCCGGGCGGCTCCAGCGTGCCGCCGGCCGTCGCCGCGGCGCTGCCCGCCGTGGTCGGGGTCCGCACCACCGTGCCGAAGGACCGCCGTTCCGCCCAGACCCTGGGCACCGAGCGCGAGGGCCATGGCGCCCTGATCGACAACGACGGGCTGGTCCTGACCATCGGCTACCTGATCATGGAGGCCGACACGGTCACGGTGACCGACATCGACGGCATCGACCGGCCGGCCGAGATCGTCGGCTACGACTACGAGAGCGGCTTCGGGCTGGTCCGCACGGCGCGGCCGATCCGCATGAAGCCGCTGGTGTTCGGCGATTCCGACGACCTCGAACTGCGCAGCGAGGCCTGGGTGGCCGGGCTGGGCGGCGAGAAGGCGGCGCTGAAGGTCAAGGTCGCCGGCCGGCGCGAGTTCGCCGGCTACTGGGAGTACCTGCTCGACAACGCGATCTTCACCGTGCCGGCCTACCCGCTGTGGGGCGGCTCGGCGCTGATCGGGCTGGACGGCTCGCTGCTCGGCATCGGCTCGCTGCTGGTCCAGGAGGCGCTGGGTCCCGGCGCGCCGGCCTTCCCGGGCAACATGTACGTGCCGATCAACCGGCTGAAGCCGATCTTCTCCGAGCTGCTGGCCTTCGGGAAGCTGTCGAGCCCGGCGCGGCCGTGGCTCGGCCTCTACACCGTCGAGCACATGGGCCAGCTGGTGATCGGCGGCGTCTCGGAGGGTGGCCCGGCCGACCGCGCCGGCCTGCAGCGCAACGACATCCTGCACGCGCTGAACGGCGAGGCGCTGGACGACGTCGCCGACTTCTACCGCAAGCTCTGGGCGAGCGGTCCGGCCGGGACGGCCGTGACCCTCCACATGGAGCGCGACAACGACACCTTCGACGTGACGGTTCGCACCGGCGACCGTTCGCGCTATCTGGGTACCGGCACCAGCGCGAGCTGAGCCGGACGGACGAACAAGCAAGACACGGGAGACGCGGACATGGCCAGGGCATTCGCCTCGCAGGCCGACATGGCGGAAAAGAAGATCACCTTCAGCCGACTGTCGGAGCACGCCTACGCCTTCACGGCGGAAGGCGACCCGAACACCGGCATCGTCGTCGGCGACGACGCCGTGCTGGTGGTCGACGCGCAGGCGACGCCCAAGATGGCGCAGAAGGTGATCGCCCACATCCGCACCGTCACCGACAAGCCGATCAAGTACGTGGTGCTGTCGCACTACCACGCGGTGCGCGTGCTCGGCGCCTCGGGCTTCGAGCCGCAGCACATCATTTGCAGCGAGGCGACTCGCGAGATGATCGTCGAGCGCGGCGCGCAGGACTACAAGTCCGAGTTGCAGCGCTTCCCGCGCCTGTTCGACGCCGCCGAGACGATCCCCGGCCTGACCTGGCCGACCATCACCTTCAAGGACCGCATGTCGATCTGGCTGGGCAAGCTGCAGGTCGACATCATCCATGCCGGCCGCGGCCACACCAAGGGCGACACCATCGTCTGGCTGCCCGAGGAGCGCACGCTGTTCAGCGGCGACCTCGTCGAGTACGGCGCGACGCCCTATGCCGGCGACGCCCACTACAAGGACTGGCCCGAGACGCTGCAGAAGCTGCGTGACCTGCACCCGCTGGCGCTGGTGCCGGGTCGCGGCGACGCGCTGATGGGCGAGGGCGCGGTCGAGGAAGGCATCGCCGGCACGCAGTCGTTCCTGGCCGACCTCTACGCCGCGGTGTCGAAGGCGGCTGAGGGCGGCGCCTCGCTCAAGCAGGCCTACGACGCGGCGATGACCGCAATGCAGCCGCGCTATGGCAACTGGGTGATCTTCGAGCACTGCATGCCTTTCGACGTCAGCCGCGCCTATGACGAGGCCAAGGGCCTCGACCACCCGCGCATCTGGACCGCCGAGCGCGACATCGAGATGTGGTCGGCGCTGGAGAAGGGCTGACCGGGTCGGCGCCGCCGTCTCCCATCGGGCCATGAGCTCCTACACCTACCGGCACTATCCCTATCGCCGCCCGGCCGAGCTGGACGGCGCGGGGACGCGCCGGCCGGTCGTGATCGTCGGCGCCGGCATCGCCGGCCCGACCCTGGCGCTGGCGCTCGCCAAGCGCGGCGTGCCGTCGGTGCTGCTCGACGAGGACGACACGGTCAGCATCGGCAGCCGCTCGATCTGCCAGGCCAAGCACAGCCTCGAGGTATGGGACCGCCTCGGCGTCGCGGCGCCGATGGTCGAGAAGGGCATCACCTGGGAGCAGGGCGAGCTCTACCTGCATGACAGACCGGTCTTCCGCTTCAACCTGCAGCCCGAGCCCGGCCACAAGTTCCCGGCCTTCGTGAACCTGCAGCAGTATTACGTCGAGGAGTACCTGGTCGATCGCTGCCTCGCCGAGCCGGCGGTCGACCTGCGCTTCCGTCACAAGGTGGTCGCCGTCACCCCGCACGCCGACCACGTGGCGCTGTCGGTCGAGACGCCGGACGGGACCTACGGGCTGGAGGCCCAGTGGCTGGTCGCCTGCGACGGCGTGCGCAGCCCGGTGCGCCACGCGCTCGGCCTGCCGTTCGAGGGCGAGGTCTTCCACGACCAGTTCCTGATCGCCGACATCCGGCTGAAGGGCGACCTGCCGAAGGAACGGCGCTTCTGGTTCTACCCGCCGTTCCACCCGACCAACTCCGTGCTGCTGCACCGCCAGGCCGACGACGTGCTGCGCGTCGACTTCCAGCTCGGCCGCGACGCCGATGCCGAGGCCGAGCGCCAGCCCGAGGCGATCGACCGGCGACTGCGCATGATGTTCGGCCCCGAGGCGCGCTGGGAGCACGAGTGGAGCAGCGTCTACACCTTCACCTGCCGCATGATGCGCCGCTTCGTCGAGGGCCGCGTGATCTTCGCGGGCGACTCCGCCCACGTCGTGTCGCCGTTCGGGGCGCGTGGCGGCAACGCCGCGGTGGCCGACGTCGACAACCTCGCCTGGAAGCTGGCGCTGGTGGTGGCGGGCGAGGCCGGCCCGGCGCTGCTCGACACCTACGACAGCGAGCGTCGCGCCGCGGCGCGCGAGAACATCCTGAACTCGACGCGCAGCACCGACTTCATCACCCCGAAGTTCCCGGCGGCGCGCGCCTTCCGCGACGCCGCACTCGACCTCGCCCGCGATTTCCCCTTTGCCCGTGCCCTGATCAACAGCGGCCGCCTGTCGGTGCCGACGCGCCAGCCGGACTCGCCGCTCGACACGCCGGACGGCGAAGCCGACTGGGGCCGCGCGCCGGGGCCGGGGCAGGCGATGCTCGATGCGCCGGTGGACGGCGAGACCGGCTGGCTGATCGACCGCCTCGGGCCCGACTTCACGCTGCTGACCTTCGGGCTCGACGGCGTGCCGCCGCCCCTGCCGGCTCGCGTCACGCACGTCGGCCTGCCGCTCGAAGGCGTGGCGCGGCAGCGCTACGAGGCCCGCGCCGGGACCACCTACCTGCTGCGGCCCGACCGCTACGTCGCGGCGCGCTGGCGGACCTTCGATGCGGCCGCGATCGGCCGGGCGGTGGCCCGTGCCGCCGGCAAGGAGCTGTCATGAACGATCAGCCAAGCGGCGCGCTGCGCCGGACCCTGAACCTCGCGCGGCCCGACGAGGTCTACAACGCGATCGTCGACGCCCACAAAGGCCTCGACGACGCGGCCTGCCGCGACTTCGACGCCCGCCTGATCCTCTTGCTGGCCAACCATGTCGGCGACGAGGCGGTGATCCGCGAAGCGCTGCGCGAGGCGGCCCCGAAATGACCGTCACCGTCCGTCCCGCGACCGTCGCCGATGCCGGCCTGCTGCATCGCTTCTCGAAGGACCTCGCGCGCTTCGAGGACGAGCCCGACGCGGTCAAGGCGACGCCCGAGAGCCTAGCGCGCGACGGCTTCGGGCCCGACCCGAAGTTCGCCGCCCTGATCGCCGAGCGCGGCGGCCAGCCGGTCGGCTTCGCGCTCTACACCTTCAACTACTCGGTCTGGACCGGCGCGCGCGGCATCTTCGTCGAGGACATCTGGGTGGTGCCCGGGGCGCGGCGCGGCGGCGTCGCCCGCGCGCTGATGCGGGCGCTGGCGAAGGAATGCGCCGCCAACGGCTGGCGCCGCATCGACCTCAACGTGCTCGACTGGAACCCCGCGCGCGGCTTCTACGAACGCCTGGGCTTCCGCTGGCAGCGCACCTGGCTCGCCTATCGCCTCCAGGGCGAGCCGCTGGAGAAATTGGCGCGAAACTGAAAGGTCCCTCGCTGCGCTCGGGATGACAGGCTTTTCTTGTCATCCCGAGCGCAGCGAGGGACCCTTCCTCTTCGTCTACTTCTTCCCCAACCCCATCACCCGCCCGACCTTGGCCGGCTTCGGCAGCGCGGCGTGGAGCGGCCACAGGATGTCGAGCCGCTCCTGCACCGGCTTGGGGTACGGCGCCGAGCGGCGGGTCGCGTAGTCGATGTTCATCACGATCACCTCGTTGGTCGCGGCGAGGTAACCCTGATCGGCGTGGAACATCTCGTGGTAGAGGTGCACGCGCTTGGCGTCGCGCGCCACCAGCTGCGTCGTGAAGCGCAGCGGCGCGCCCTCGCGCAGCTCGCGGTCGTAGGTGACGTGGGTCTCCAGCACGAAGGTCATGCCGAGCTTGCCGTCGACGTAGCGGCGGCCCAGCCCGATGTTGCGCATGAAGGCGCCCGACGCCTGGTCGAAGGCGGTGACGTAGAAGGCGACGTTCATGTGGCCGTTCCAGTCGACCCATTCCTTCAGCACGGTCGAGCGGTGGGTGTCGAGCGGCGCGGTGGTCACCAGCTCGGGCAGTTCGTAGGGCAGCGACGCCAGCATGGACTACTTCTTCCTCTTGATGCCGATCAGCCGGCCGGCCTGCGGCGGCACCGGCAGCGCCTTGTGCGCCGCCGCCATCTGCTCGATGCGCGCCATCGCCCAGTCCGGCCACGGCGCGGCGCGGCGCGTCTCGTAGTCGATGTTCATCAGCATCAGCTCGTTGGTCGCCGCGAGGTAGCCCTCGGTGGCGTGGTACATGCAGTGGATGTAGTGCAGCCGCTTGGCGTCGTGGTCGAGGATCTGGGTCGTGATGCGCAGCGGGTCGCCCTCCTTGACCTCGCGGTCGTAGGTGACGTGCGCCTCGAGCACGAAGGTCATGCCGATCTTGTCCCGCGTGTACTCCCAGCCGCAGCCGAACTGCTGGCACAGCGTGTCGGTCGCCTTGTCGAAGGCCACGACGTAGTAGCCGACGTTCATGTGGCCATTCCAGTCGATCCACTCGGGCAGCACCGTGGCGCGGTGCAGGTCGAGCGGTGCCGCCGGATCGAGTTCGATCATGGGGTAGGGAGGTAATTTCATGCGGCGGGACCGTAGCGAAGCCGACCGCCGCATCGCAAGTTCTCCCGACAACGACGCTGCGAGGGGCGAGATGGCGAAGAAGACGAAGGCGGTCGTGCTGGGCGTGGGCGCCGAGCAGGGCCTGGGGGCCGCGGCCAGCCGCCGCTTCGCGAAAGAGGGCTACCACGTGCTGGTGGCCGGCCGGACACCGGCCAAGATCGAGGCGGTGGCGGCGGCGATCCGTGCCGCCGGCGGATCGGCCAGCGCCGTGGCGGTCGACGGCACGAAGGAAGCCGAGGTGATCGCCCTGTGGGACCGCGCCATGGCCGACGATGCCGAGGGCGCGCCGGCCGACCTCGCGGTGTTCAACATGGGCAACAACGCCGCCGTCGATATCCGCGAGATGACCGCGCAGCACTTCGAGGACTCGTGGCGGGTCGGCTGCTTCGCCGGCTTCCTGTTCGGCCGCGAGGCGGTGCGCCGGCTGGCGCCGCTCGGCCGCGGCACGGTGATCTTCACCGGCGCCTCGGGCTCGCTGCGCGGCCGGCCGCGCTTCGCCGCCTTCAACGCCACCAAGGGCGGCCTGCGCCTGCTGGTCCAGTCGCTGGCCCGCGAGTTCGGGCCGCAGGGCCTGCACATCGCGCACGCCATCATCGACGGCGGCATCGACGGCGCGCGGCTGCTGAGCCGCATGCCCGACCGCAAGGACAAGGCCGGCCCCGACGGGTTGCTCGACATCGAGGCGATCGCCGACAGCTACTGGCACCTGCACCGCCAGCACCGCAGCGCGTGGACGCACGAACTCGACCTGCGGCCGTACAAGGAGCCGTTCTAGAAATCCGGAGCGGTGTGGCAATCGCCACATCTTCCGCGCGCGAACCGGTCTACTTCCCTTCCCGGCACTCCAGCCATGCCAGGAAGGGGACTGCGATGAAGACTCCGAACAGGCGTAAGCGGCCGGCCTCCAAGCCGCCGATCGATGGCAAGAGACTGTCGCGGGCGACGATCAGGCCGCCGCGTCACGAGGTCGACCCGAAGGCGTTCGACACGCGGCGGACGACGCTCTCGCTGGCGGCCGGTGCGGACGGGCCGCCGCGGCTGGAGACCCTGCTGGTGCGGCGCGGCGCCGGCAAGCAGGCGCGCTGGGAACTGGACCTCGCCGTCCCGGGGCACGAGTTGCGCCCCGTGCCGCCGCCGCCGCTGCGCAAGCGGTTGATCCCGATCCGGGAACTCGCGCGCAAGACGATCGACGCCATGCCGGCCTCGATCCCGGCGGCCGATCCCCGGCTCGCCATCCGGCCGCGTGCCCGCCGCGTACCCGTCCTGCCGCAGATGAAGTACGGCAAGCTGCGCTACGACCCGACCACGATCTTCACGCCCGACGGTCGTCGTGCCTACTACGACACGGCCTATCCGTGGCGGTGCCTGGTCCGCATCGTCACGCCGCGCGGCTGGGCCGGCAGTGGCGTCCTCATCGGGCCGCGTCATGTCCTGACCGCCAGCCATTGCGTCGACTGGACGCCCGGCTGGATGACGGTCTACGTCATGTACTCGAACACCGCGTGGCTGGCCTCGGCCAACGGCACCTGGGCCTACGCGGCCACGCACGTGAGCTCCGGCAGCTACTCGGCCGACGTCGCCGACGAGGACTACGCGGTCATCGTCCTCGACCAGCCGATCGGGCTGCAATACGGCTGGCTCGGCAGCCGCACCTACAGCAACAGCTGGGACGATGCCACGACCTACTGGCACAGCATCGGCTACCCGCAGGACTGGAGCGGCAGCGGCGAGATCGCGGCCTGGCAGACCGACTTCAAGCTCAACGAGCTCGACTCGGCGTCCGGTTCGACCCGGTTGATCCGCAGCGCGACCTTCGACAACTGGCCGGGCCAGTCGGGCAGCCCGATCTTCGGCTTCTGGCCGGACGGCCCCTACGCGGTAGGCGTCGTGTCGGGACAGAGCCCCAGCTTCAACTACATCGCCGGCGGCAGCATGTTGCCGACGCTGGTGCGACGGGCGAGGACCGATCACCCCTAGCGGCGGCTAGGTGGCCTTCGCGCCCTCGTACCAGCGGTTCATCAGCTCCATCGTTCCCCACGTCAGGAACGATCCCGCGAGCAGGACCCACAGGGCGCTCTGCCAGCCGACCACGTCGACGATCAGGGCGAACAGCGAGGGCGAGAAGGCGTTGACCAGCAGGATCGGCGTGGCGATCAGGCCGAGCACGGCGCCGTAACCCTCGGTGCCGAACAGGGCGAGCGGCACGGCGCCGCGCACGATCGTCAGGACGCCCTGCGAGGCGCCCATCAGCAACGTGAAGGCGACCAGCAGCGCCATCTCGCCGCGCGCCAGCATCAGGATGATCAGTGCCGGCGGCAGGACACCCAGCGCGATGCGGGCGATGGTCATGGCCTTGAGGTTGCGACCGAAGAATATTTCGACGACCCGGCCGCCGAACTGTCCGTGGCCCTTCAGCGAGGCGACCCAGACGGCCGCGGCGGCGGTCAGGCCGGCCGCCTCCAGCAGCGGCACCAACTGCAGCGAGACCACGCCGAACACGAAGCCGTTCAGCGACATGATCAGGGCGAACAGGGCGATCGCGATGGTGCGCCGCCGACCGGTCAGAACCGGTCCCTCATCGACCTTCGACGCCGCGGGCTTGGCCGCGGCCGGGGCAGGACCGAGCGATGGCGCCTCGTGGCGCGACAGGCCGAACCAGTTGAGCGGCAGGCAGACCGCGAGGTTGACCAGGGCGAAGATCGCCAGCGTGCCGCGCCAGCCGTAGGCGACGTTGAGGTAGTGGCCGATCACCCAGAACACGGTCGAGGCGTAGGCGCCGTACAGGGTGAGGTAGGAGATGGCGAGCCGGCCGCGGCTCGGCACGACCTGGACCAGCGCCGCGAAGGCCGCGTCGTAGAGGCAGCAGCGCATGCCGACACCGATCACGGCCCACGCCGCGAGGTAGCTGGCGACGCTGCCGACCTGGCTCAGCCAGAGCAGCCCGGCCGACACGATCACCGTGCCGGAGCACATCACGGTGCGCGCGCCCAGCCGGTCGATCAGGCGGCCGACCGTGGTCGAGATCACGCCCATGATGACCAGCGCGACGCTGAAGCCGAGGAAGATCGTGCTGGTCGCCCAGCCGGTGTCGGCGGCGATCGGCTTGGCCAGCACGCCGAGGCAGTAGTAGCTGGTCCCCCACGCGGTGACCTGGGTGATGCCGAGCGCGTTGACCGAGATCGCGAACGGGCTGCGCAGGAGGGCGGCGGCGCTCATGCCGGGACGGCCAGCAATTCCTGCGCCACCAGGTCGGGCGCCGAGATGATGCAGTTGTGGCCGGCCTCGATCGGGCGGAAGCGGACGTGCGGCATCGCCTGCACCTTCTCGTGCATGCCGGCCGACACCGGGTAGCGCGGCTTCGTACAGGCGATGTAGGTCATCGGCCGGCCGTTGCCCGCCGGGTTGTGGAGCCGGATCGGCTTGGTGTAGCAGGCCACCGGGTGCGGCGTGAGCTGGCGATGCGTCCACGCCGCCAATTCGGGATCGTCGATGATCAGGCTGCCGACCGGCGCGAACGGGATGACCTCGACGCCGTCGACCACCTGGATCAGCTTGCGCCGCTTGGCGACGATCTCCGGCGGGATGCGGCCGAAGATCGACTGGCCGTCCTGCGCGATGCCGCCGTCGACGATCACCAGGTGGGCGATGCGCTCGGGGACGCGGTCGGTGACCAGGCTGGCGATCAGGCTGCCGAACGAGTGGCCGACCAGCACGATGTCGCGCAGGTCCTCGCGCTCCAGCGTCGCGACCGTGTCGGCGAGGAACAGGTCGTTGTCGCAGGCCGGTGACAGCTCGGCGGCGCGCTCGCCGACGCCGCGAAAGGGCAGGGCACGCGCGTCGTGACCGGCCGCGCGCAGCCGCTCCACCACGAATTGCCAGGACCAGGCCCCCATCCAGGCGCCGGGCAGGCAGACATAGGTTCGTTTCATTGGGGCGATGCTAGCAGAGAAAGGTCCCTCGCTGCGCTCGGGATGACAGTGAAAAAAGCGCTTGGGACGACAGTGAAGAGGACGCTCGGGGGGACGGTGAAAAAAAGACTGTCATCCCGAGCGAAAGCGAGGGACCTTTCGGCCCCATCTTCCGGGGAAAGACAGGAGAACCCTCATGG
>Ga0102832_1001938_pt1 | contig 13892 bp, 11 predicted proteins | sample EBPBio282013_DNA_FD_88942 | JGI IMG/M metagenome (GOLD analysis project Ga0102832, IMG submission 88942) | Wastewater treatment Type I Accumulibacter community from EBPR Bioreactor in Madison, WI, USA - Reactor 2_5/28/2013_ DNA (Illumina Assembly) | ecosystem: Engineered > Bioreactor > EBPR >...
TTGGAGATTTTAACACTTCTTATAAAAATTCCATTTTCAAAAAGTTCCATTAATCAAAGCCACGCATTCAATCTATCAGAGATTACTTTGAGCACAAAAATTAAAAGGACTTTTGTGATTATGGTTATACTTTTAATGGATTTGTGTAAAAAAATACGGATATCATTTAAAAGCTTCCATGCACTATTGACCATATGTTTGTCCACAACTCAGTTTATAAACCTTCATAGTTTTTAGCAATCAGGGAAATGATTCATCAGCCAAAGAACTCCAAATACACAATTGTAAGTGATCACTTTCCGATATTGGGTATTTTTAGGCCAATTATCAAGTAGGAATGAAATCAAAACTTTATCAAATAAGAATGAATAAAAAAATTAAAATTGATGATTAAGATTTTTATTTTTGACATTATTTCTAAACCTGACAGTTATTGAATTTGTTAATGAAAATAAAGTGTCAATTATATAAAAAAAATGAACATTTACGATTTTGGCATGCGAACAACAGAAAGAAAGAATAATTTTGAAAGTACAATTGTGTTAATTTTACATGAAATATACAAAGATAAAAGTTATAAATCAAACGTGTTAAGTAAGCGATTTAAAATAATTGGATAAGATTTATAAAAAATAAAGATTCAAACTTTTCCTTCCTTTTCAATGTAGTATCAATAATAATCAATCGATTCTGTCCGCTTCGTTTACAACACCACTCCAAGAACTAAAATCCAACTCGCCAAATCATACATACACCCTGCTTTTCATTACACTCCTTTGGAGTTCCCCAATATTTCCCAACTCGATTACAATCCTCTAACATGTGCATGCTAATCAGTATTCAACAAATTCTGTCCCATCGATTTCAACACCAAATCTATCAAGTGCTGTATTTGTGGAATTGTCACACCCCTGCCTGCAAATTATTCAAAACACATTCAACCAGGTAAGTTACCTTATGAACTCATGCCCTCCAATTCCACATTCTAGTTCAAAGCTCCTCCAACAAAGAAAGAATACAGATAAAATTATCTCTTCGTTGTAGATTTATGCGTTTCTTAAAAATAACTTAAAGCAGTAAAGTAAGCTTTAATTGACGTACTTAACGAACTCCCTTAATGGACCAATGTTGGTCTTATTACTTACAATAAATACGTTAATGTCTACGAATTATCATCGAAACTCAATATGATTTACTGTATCAATACTGAAAAAGAGTACACACTCGAACAAATAATGGGAATCGTTGGAATACAAGTCAAATTAGAGTCACAACTTGGCAACTCTTAAATACCCAAAAGATTTATTGTTCCTCTTGCACAGTATCGGGATAAAATAATCAGAAGAGTCAATGATATAAAACCTGATCCCATCATTTATGTCAATGAAAGAAATAAAGCAGCTCTTGGACAGGCCATGAATGTTGCTATTTCTCTCTGTGAAGCTAACATAATGACCACCAGAATTTGCATGCTTGTAGGTGGACCTTGCACTCATGGACCTGGAAAAGTTATTTAAACCAATTTCAAAGCACAAATGAGGTCTCCTCAAGAAGTTTCAAGAGGATAAAATATGGTTTTATTCAATGCTGCTAAAAAATATTATGACTCCCTCATCAAAAGGATCTTGGCAAAAAAAATTGTGATTGATTTGTTTGCTTTTACTCTGAACGAAATGGGTTTGGCTGAAATGATCGAGTTGCTCAACACTTCAGGTGGATTCATTGTAATGCATTAATAGTTTTCTGACAGGATTTTCAAATAATCTTTTCCAAAGGTAAAAATTAATGATAAAAAAGATATTTTTGAGAAGCTAAAAATTAGCGAGACAGCAAAACGAAAATGAAGAATAAGATGAAGAAATCGATTTGAACATTATGAGTGAGAGTTCAATATCAATTTACTGTTCAAGAGAAGTATCGATAAATGGCGCTTTGGGTCATTGTGCGTCTTTAAATAAATCAAAGACTTTTGTTTCTGACAAAGTAATTGGTAAGGGTAAAACTCATGCTTGGTATTTGGGGTCTTTGGACACAAATCGCACAATTACCTTTGTTTATGAAATGAAATAAGCTGAGGTTAAAGAACAGGTAATGAATATTTCATGAATTTAGTTTTATTTCATCCAAATAAAGACTCATTATCGCAACAGATCTGGGGATTACATAACAAGAGTTACGACAGTGCAGAGACAATGGAGTGACAGAATTTAAGCGATTGCTTAAGGATTTGACGAAGAGGCAGCCGCGGTTTATTTGGCAAGAATGTGCGTAAACAAGGCATTATACGAATAACAAAAAAATATAAGGCAGTGGTTGGATCAAAGTTTGTGTAAATGGGCTCAATATTATGCCAACTTTATTAAAAATGATGAGTCTTCTTTCACTCTTCCCCATAACATGAAACGTCTTCCTCAGCTTGTGTATCATTTGAGACGTTCCCACTTTGTGAACAGATTTGGTATTTCTTTGGATTAAAGTTACTACATTGGGTACATTCTGAACAGAGAGTCCATTTTGAACTGTATTTCAATGATCCAACCAGCTTTGTTAAAATATACTTTGGAAAATACTGAGCCTGTGCCTGTCTCTTTGGACGAAGAAGAAATGCAGGATGAAGTCATTTTGTTGTTGGACAGCTACTTTAACGTCATTTAATGGTATGGTGCTAATTGCCAGAATTGGTTGTAGGAAAAGTACCACTAAAATCCAGATTATCAACACATTGCTGACTTATTCAACTCTCCGACACAGGACATAAGGTACATAATGGACAGTAGATTCCCAGTGCCTAACTTTTACAAAGTCCATCCTGGACACTCAAAAGAGAGATACCTCAAGAGCAGAGTGAATCCTAAAAAGTCAACATAAAATGAAAACACAATTACTGATGACAGTGATTTGAAAGGTTTCATGCACCATTTGATAAAGGTCGTGGTCAGACAGAATTGAAAAATAAAAATTATTTCTTCAAAATTTTAATTTTGTTTATTTCCTTGTTTCTATGATAATTTCTTGATTTATTGTTTTCTTTCTTTATTCTTAATTGACTAAAAGAAACAAAAACTTTAAAAGCTTTATGTTTAACGAATAAAATAATCAAAATCCATATCTGTACTAAACTTTTGTGAACTCTCGAGAACTTGAATTATTAACCAAAATTCATTTGTTTTAAGAATTTTAATAAATTGCAAATTATAACAAATCTGATTCAAATCGTTTTTCAACTTTAAATCTTAAATATCTTCGAGTTACCAAAAATAAAAGAATATCTTTAATTTAATTATTTTCAATTTATAAACACCTTGATTGGTTGGAGCCTTTAATGTCAATTGCATACATTTTCCTTCCCGAAGTTCCTTACGTGAACGACGCCAAATCCAAAGAATAAATCGCCAATGCCCTCAACAATAAATACCCTGAAGGCAAATTCGATGCCACCAAAATCGTACTTTCACGCAAAGATAACAAATACAACGCCTACGCTCAAACCACTGAGGAACACGAAGAAAAGCTTCTCAATTTAACTGACATCAAAGTTGCAGGCAAAACAGTCCCACTTAAAAAATGCTTCCCCAATCATCAAATTTATATCAACAAGGTTCCTGATAATTACACCAAAGAAGAAATCACCAAATATTTCTCCAATTTTGGTAAAATTCTCAACGTTGAACTTTTCCCAGCTGAAGGAAACTGGGAAAACTCCAAGGAAAAATCTAACACCAACCATTGTTACATTAGATTCGAAAAGGATGAGGACGCAGAAAAATGTCTTTTTGCTGAAGAAAGACATACCATTAAAAACAACGATCCCATCCGTGTTGTCAGAGCCTATAAAGTCGGACAAAATGATGAGACTGATAAGAAACTTTTCCTTAAAATCAGTCCTGTTGTCCAAAAGGCTGAAACTCCAAAACTTTAAAAATAACTTTACGTACATATGAAGATAAACTTAGAATGAGTTGTTGAAGTTTGGAACTTTAAGAGAAAAAATCAGAATCGAACAACTTAGTAATCAAGCAAGTAAAGCTTTGATTACTTTCACCAGCATTGAGGCTGGTGAAAATGCATTGAAGAGTTTCAATGTTAACCTCGAAGTTGTCCCTCAACGCACTTTTGTCTTAAGACCTTTTGCTTCCAAAGAAAGTTTCATGGCTTTTGTTGGAGGACTTAAAAGCGATACAACAGAAAATTAATTAAGAGCAGTTCTTTAAAATTATGGTAAAGTTCTTAACTGTACAATCAACCCAAGTAAAAAACCTGGAGTGATCAATGCCGTTGTTTCATTCGCTGATGAGTAATTTTTTATTTGATTTCAGATAAAGTTTCAAATTAGCCTTGAGTGATTACAAGTTCAATCAAGAATTCGCTCAATTGTTTGCCATGAAACCATACATGGACATTCACATGAATGCCAGTCTCAGAAATGATTACATGAACTTCAGAAAGAGAGATAAAAAACCTATTGAAGGAAATTTGATGAACATGGGCGGAATTGGAGTCGGATTTGGCCTTCCTCAAAGAATGAATCAACCTCCTCAACAACCATTCATTGGAGTCAATCAACCTTTAGGAATGAATCCAATGAATATTGGAATGAATCCTTCCAACCTTCCCAATTTAGGAAACCTTCCTAAAATGATGCCACCAACTAACAATCCCAATTTCGGAAGACCATTTTGATAACTATTTATGCTGATCAATAAAAAGTTATTTATTCTTGATAAAAATAAAATATTTTAAACCAGTTTCTTGTTCTCTAACAAATAATTTGAAAGAAGAAAAAATATTACGAAAAAAATATCATTTTATTATTAAGGTTTGGAAGGGTTCACTTTTTTTATTTTGATTTTTCCTTTTTAAAGTTCCCTTCAATTTGAAGTTTCTTTGAATCTCCAATTTTTTCATAAATTTTTTAAAGGAAATTTTTATCCTCAATAGTTTGTGAATTCCTAAAGCTAGAATTGAGGAGACCCAAACTGTTGAAGTCGAAAGATCGTTAGTTCTGATGAATTGTATGAAAATATGAAGACTGTTATAAAGGAGTCATAAACTTATCACTCATGTTGTCAAAATTGTGATTTTTAGGTGGGGAGAAATTCGAGCCTGTGGTTGGATATCTTTGGGTTACGAATCTGTTTTAAATTTGAAGTCCGATTATCTTATTAACTTTGGAGTCCTTTTTAGGATACTGAAGAGATCCAACTGTATGGAAAGACTCGCTACTTACTTGTGATTGTTTCTAATTAACATTGGATTAAGTCATTTTTTTCCTTGAATGTCCGAGTCTAATGCTTTAACGTATGGAAACTTGTGAATTTTTTGGTTGGATTTATGAAAACTTTTAAAGTTAGTGCATCAATGTTTCTTTTGCTCTCGCATCAGTATCGAGTCTCTCATTTTATTTTTTGTTAAAAACTAAACTTTAAATCAACCCATTTTAACAAGCTTTCCATATCGTCCCAACAAGACTATTTAATGACTTTTTTGTCATCAGCTACTTTATTTACATGTTAAGCATAGTTTTCTCGAAAGCTTATAATTTTAAGATTGATTCTTAGAAGGGAAGAAGATAAGTTGAAATCAACTATGAACAAAGAAGTCTTCTTTCAGGAATCTATTACAACAAACTTTTTATAATATTTTTCAAGGCTTAAGAAAAGTTTTTCTTTTTTTAAAAATCTCGAATTTTTTACTGTAACAGTGCAATGTTGATCTCATTTTTAATGGGGTCATAAATTTTCTCAAAGTTAAAAGCTAAAGCGATGTGTAACATTGTTAAACCAATTGACCATGATTCTGCTTCTATTACATGCTGTTTGGTATTACGTGATGATAAAGGTTATAATCTTCCCATGATAATATCGTGAAGCTCTTAAGGTGCAAGATAAGAAATTTACTTTTCAAAAACAAATTTTTAGAAGTTATTCATTTCATGAGGATATGAAAATTTGCAAGAAGCTCTGAGTTCCTTTTACTCGTTGTAAAAAATATTTTTAGGCCTGATATCCCCAAGTTTTTTCCAATGTTGATGCATAAAATTTGCTGCCTTTAAAAGAGTAAACAGTATTTTCCAAATTTATGGTTCAGAGAATTCTTCATTATCGATACTTTTTTTACGATTTTAAATTTAACCTTCTAATGAGTAAGGAAAATAATCATAGACTATCTTTCTGAATAAAAGAAAGAAATACTTTTGCAATACCTCCAGACCCACAATAGCCTTATTTTTGAAATTAATAACATTTGGGGAGGAGAATGTAGTTATTGATATTTTCCTACTTGAAAATTTAAAGATTTTATTCCCATTAATTAAGTATTGATTAATTTTGAAGAGGAATGTGGATTTTCATTTATCTGGTTTTGTAGAAGAACTCAGCTTTTTAGAATTTTTAGCCCACTTTGGGAAAAGCCAATTGAATAAGTAGATTTTTAGAAAGAGTGGATATTTAAGTCGTTTATCCCTTCGAAGAAGAATGTCCCATGAACCGTTTAAAATGAAAACTTTTATTACTATTTTATTATTTAGAAAGGTAACTATTTTATAATTGATAAGATAACATGTTATTATTGAGAAAGTAACATTTGAATTTTAAACTAATTATTTCCCCGTGAGTTACAAATTAATAACTTTTAAAAATTTTTTAAGGAGATCAAGAAATTACAAGAAAATTTATAACATAATATTTATTCTTATTAGTTTAAACTCATAGGATTTTTAGTTTATCCTTTAAGATAGAATAATCCCAGTTTAGAATCGATATAGCAAATAACAAATTATAAAAGAAAAGGTGTCAATTTAAATCTCCCATGATCAAAGAAAACAATTTATAATAAAAAGACCCAAATACTTAATCCCGACTGAATGATCGACATTCAGGCTCCTAAAAGGCAGAAACTTTGACTGAAGAGTAAATCCGATAGCAAAAACCCCTTTCAGATCATAAAAAATCAGACATTACTCTCAAAGAAGCTTAATAATTTGTTAAAAAAATACACAATGAAATCAAACCCGAGGCATGGATAAGAAATAATTACTACCATAAGCTGGGACTTGATGTTTACTCAAAAGAACGATAATAAAATCTTCAAAAGTAAGAGTCTTACTCAAACGATAATTACAACATTGTCATCTTCAGTCCAAGAACTTCAGATCAAATTAGAAACAGGTACCTTTCCAAACTGAACATTTACGGCAGATAAAACTAAGAAGTCGGGAATCTGAGAAAACGACACCAACATTGTAATTTTACCAATTATACAGTTTTCATTTTCGATTGGGATGACACTGTCTTATGTACCAGTTACCTCAGTTCGATGCAGTTCCTTTAAATCAATAACGATGCCAAAAATCTCCTTAAAAAGCTTGATTAAATTTCCAGTAACTTACTTTCTAAAGTTGTGGCAAAAGGCGACGTTTACATAATAACCAACGCAGCAAAAGGTTGGGTTTAATACAGCAGCAAATTGTAATTTTTACCATTTATGAAGATATCTTCCCAAAACCCATTAAATTGTTTTAAAATCAGACATAAAAATATGCTCTGCAAGATCGATGTTTGGAGAGTAATATCCTGGAGATTTCGGAAGGTGGAAAATGTAAGCTTTTAAACATATTCTTTCGCATGTGGACAGATACGTACTTTTTCGTTTATTTCAGCTTGTGACAAATCTTATATGTATTGGCGACTCAAATATCGAAATGTAGGCAGCTCACTGTGTGGGAAAGTAATTTTACCATGGACTCATTAAAACTATAAAATTCAGATAAAACCCTAAAATAGATTAACTTATAAAACAACAGGAGTTGGTTAATTCGAAACTGACTTAAATTTTTTAAAGCACTAAAAACCTAACTATCAGACTGGAAAGAAAAGGGTCAAAATGAGTACAATTTCAAAAATATTAATTTTTATTGAAAATGAAATTCAAGATTTTAAAGAAAAGCCTTTGAAGATGTTGAAATAATAATAAGCACAGTAAAAATCGAATAAATTGATATGTCTTCATTTTTTTAGTCTTTAACAGTATTTTTAAAGGATGTTCTTTGCTTTCAACTTGGCTTGAGCTATTTTGTTGTTTATTTATTTTGAATGTTCACCACTTTTTTACAGATTTTCTTCTCTGCTGTTTTAATCGAGTCCTTTCAAGTATTTTTCTAATTTTTAAGAATTTCCAGATGTGTTTGATTTATTTTGGTTTTAAGTTGAATTATCATGGGTTTTTCCTTTTTACTTCTCAATGTTTAGTTTTGCAATTTTTTATCTGGCCAGTTTTTCAAGGTCATCATCAGAGTTACCTTCAACTTAAATTTCTTGACTGGTGATAATTTTAAGTTTATTTTTATTGACCATTTAAGTTTTTATATGCATATTGGAGTCATTATTGGATGATTTGGAAAGGTCATTTTGGCTGACATTACTTGTGGATGAATCCTTAACAATTAATTGGTTTGAGTCGTTACTTTGATGTTGTTGTTTAAGTTTTTTGTAATAAAGAACTTTTTAGGCTACTGACATTTTGGAGATATCAGGGTGCTGTTCAGAGAAAGATGAGGATTTTGATGAAGAGATTTAAGTTTTAGAGATGGGTCTTTGCTCGTAAACTAAATGGTGAGCTTTAGTCATATGAGGAGCCTAATTATTAGTCTCTAAAGAGTTTTATTATTTGGTGCTTTTATTGGAAGTATTGAGGAATACAAGAGTGTTGCCTTAAATGACAAAATTCGGTGATTTAGTTTTATTAGGAAGAAGCTGTTATTGAGGGCTTTTTATTTCTTGTTTTGGTTTGGCTTGTCTTTTTGAGAAGTTGTTTTATGAATTTTAGAAGATCTCCTCAATTTAAAGATGAATTCGAGTCCTTTCAGTATCGTAATATTAAAGCAACTTTTTTTTTATTTTTTTTGCTTCCGTTCCTGTTAGGGTTAAAAGTTATAATTCGTCAGGTTTGATCCAAACTTTGAGTTTATTGGCTTCATCAACTCCCATAAACTCCAAATACAATTGTGCTTTGAAGCCCTTTTCTATGAGACAGTCAAATACGTTTTATAGTTACACAAAAAGGCCAACTAATTAGTCTTCATCAGTAAGCTCTTTTAGTCTTTACTCTAAAGATTTGTTATGAAACTCGTAAAGCATGTGAAAAGTCATTTCTTACTTCAATGTCCGTTATAAATGCATGATGTTTGCATGATACAGTTTTTTCATCATCGAATTCAATTACCGGTACTTATTGACTTACTGTTCATCATTAGCTTTAAGCAAGTACTCCATGTAAGTATGCACACTTTACTTACCACGTCCGAAAGGGTAGCGACCTTACTTAAAAGTGTAAATTACTTCGACCATTTACTCTCTTTTCAGTTTTTATTTTTTAGGCTCAGAACTTTACAATTTATTATCGTCTGAACAAACAATCCAAGAAAGTTTATAATCAGGAATATAAACATTTTTATTTTTACAATTTATTACATTCAAAATTATTCGCTGCCTTTTTTCATAATCGGTAAACCTTCAAGAAATCAAGGAAAATCTAAAAACTCCTTTTTACTGAAAATCATTTTCCAAAATCAGATTCAAAAAAAATTTTCATGTGTAATCAATATAAATCATCAGCTTAATTTGGACAAATTGTTTTGCTAATTCCTCGGATGAATTCTGATTCATGCTTATTTCCTTTCAAATCGTAAGAACATCCTTTTCCTTCAGGAAGATCATCTTTCCAATTCCCTTAATAAGCTAACGTATTGTCACCATTGAAAAGTTTTCCAAACCCAGATTTCTTTCCATTTCTGTACTCTCCTTCATATTTTAATCTATTTTCATATTTGTATTATCCATATCCATTTTTTTCCCCGAATAAAAAATGACCGAAATATTCTCCTTGTTCATCTTTTAGCCGACCTTTACCTGTAAACTTTTGATTCTTATCAAAAAATCCTTCATATGAAAATTTGTATTAATTAATTTCAGAAAGTTTTCTTTAAGGTGGTATCTAACTTTTATTTTATGGCTTTGAATCTTTAGATTATAATGAATTCCAACGTAATAAACCAAATTTTTTGAGACTATTTTAATATTACCCTTTGAAAAAGTATTAATCAGCAATTTACATTCCCTGACCATGAAAATGATTGTGTGAAAAACTTCCAACATACGTCAGTTTATGAGAATGGAATTCACCTTGCGTATCTTAAGTTTAATTTTAGACCATTTTACCTTTGTAATAAGAACCATCGTTTAAAATGTAGAGAACATTTCCATGGGCCTTACCATCAAGAAAGTTTCCGATAAGGACATCACCGTTTGATTTAATCAGAGTACCGAGTCCATGAGGTCTTTAGAACTGTAAATTTTAAAATGCGTACATAATCGATTTGTCCTTTGTATATATCTTTCTGATTGTTAACTTTCAAGATTTTAACTGTTTTTTTGTCCATTTCGTTGAATTATCTTTCGAAAGGTTCTTTATTAATTAGGAAGTTACTGAGTTTTTATATGAGTTGTTTTACAATTGGAGGGCAATCAAACTCAATTTCTAATTTTGAAACATTTCTCAAAGGTTAATCCTTTTCTATTTTAGTCGGTACATCACGTTGCTATAAATAATTTACCTGGGAAGATAATTAATTGGAAAACTTATTTTATGGGATCTTTTTATCTTAATAAAATGGTTTTATTGAAGTGTGTTAATTTTCAGAAAAATTATGATGTGCCTTTGACTCAATATCTTCAGATTTATGAAATTTCCTTTATAAAGTGATGGTATTCTTCACTTCCTTGATCTCCCCTTCATTCATTTTATCTTCACAACAAGATTATTGAGTTCCCATTGTAAACTTTATTATTTTAAATTTATCCAATTGAATTTAAATAAATTCATGATTTATCTTTTAAATTTAAAGACCACTTCAATAAAAATCTCCAATTTAAACGAATATTTTCTATTTCTCATCAAATCACACAAATTTTCTTTATCGAGTTTAATAATTTTGACAACCAAAAAATATTGAGATTATTATAACTTTTATCTTTAATAAATAAAATCTTTCACTAAATTTTTATGAATCTTTTATACTCACTTTATAATTATCATCAAATCTCTCATGGTACCTTTTGATTTACTTTCAGGATAAAGTAACGAGCTTCTTCGGAGGTCTTACAGGATCTGTTGATATCGAAATCACTCTTGATAATAAAATTAATTCCAAACTCTTCAAATATAGAAATAAAAAAGGAGAAAGATGCAAACTTCCTGTATACGAAGGAAATGATGACATAAGTGGTGTTGTCCAACTTAACTTAAAGGACACTAAAAAATACGAGCATCTTGGATGTAAAATCAGCTTGATCGGATACTTGGGTACATTTTTTATTAAGAAAGAAATTTACAGTGATAAAAATCTGTGTACATAATTTCACGCTGCTTCAAAAGAGCTTTAACCAGCAGGAATTCTGACTGAGAGTAAGACATTCAAGTTTAAATTCTCCAATTTTTAAAAATAATACGAAACATTCAATGGTATCGCAGGAAGAGTTCGATATTTTGTAAGATGCACTTTGACAAGAAATATGAAAACTACTTTAACAAAAGAAGTTGACTTTGCTGTTCTTCTCCCCAATGATTAAGTTTAAAAAACAGAAATTACACCCATGAAAATGTAAGTGGGTATCGAAGATTGCTTGCATATTGACTTTGAATGGTAAAGACAATTTTATCATTTGAAAGATGTTGTAATTGGGAAAGTAAGTTTCCACTTGGTGAAGATAAAAATAAAGAGTATGGAGATAAGTTTGATTCGAAAGGAAACCTTTGGTACAGGGACTAAGAATATTACAGAGACAGAGACATTAGTAAAGTATGAGGTTATGGATGGATGTCCTGACAAGGGAGAAGTGATTCCAATCAGAATGTACATGAACGGTATTGAGCTTTCACCTTCCTATGACAACATCCACAACAGATTGAGTGTAAAATATTGGATCAACTTGGTGCTGTTGGATGAAGAAGACAGGAGGTACTTCAACCAAACGGAAATCACGATTTACAGAAAGCCTTGAGTTGAAGGAAAAAATTTTATAAAAAACTCATTGAATCTTGTCTTATTTATTCTTCACACTAATTCAATTTTTATTTAAACTGTTTTGACAATAAAATTATTTGTCAAATTTCAATTCCTTAAAGTTACAAATTTAGAATGAGATTTTTCAATAAATATTTAAATCATTTGTACTTGAGAATTTACAAGTAACATTTTTTAAATCCGAGTATTAAATAAGTTTGACAGATTTGAATGTAATGACTTTTATTTGCTTTTTTTAACATATTGAGATATTTCATTTATTTTTTCAATTTCCTATTGATCTCATTTTAATAAAATTCCAATAAAATAATCGTTTTATTTAACATAACAAAATTTATATCAGCTTCTTAATACATTATAACATCGCTACATTAAATTATTCAAGCACAAATGATCAAAAGACATTAAGACCAATCTTATTTCCTTCATATTACTCTCCTCAATTTCATCCCTCTCCCTTAACAAATTAAAAAATTCAGTAAAAAATCACTCCTCAATGCACAAATCATTCAAAATTCTATCTCACAAATGTTTGTCTCATAATAACAAATTGTTACTGCAATCGATTCTCCCATTAAACCCTTCGCTTTTCAAGGAAAAATATCTTTCAGTTAAAAAATTCTCAGGTTTAGTATCAAACTCTCAGACCTCAACAAAAACTCCGCTTACTTCCTTAAAATATAAATCGTCGACGAATTAAATAAAAAGTAACTCAGTTCTTTTAAACTCCACATGAACAAATACATTGAAGCTTTTAAAGTGTAACAAAAAAATTACTTTTAATAAAATTTCTTTGAAAAAAATGGTTCTCGGTTCTAAACTGAGGTTTATATTGAGACCAATCGAGCTGCACTTGAATATCTTTTGGCTGATATTAAATCCGAAAAACGTAAAAAAAGAAGTCTCAGTATTAAGAAAAATAGAGACGCTAAAAATGTAACTAAAAATTAGAGTAAAGCATTAACAATCGAGAAATTACATAAGTAAGCAGAAGACAAGAAAAATTTACGTAAAATTGGACAAAACTCTGCAATGAAAAAAAACAATATAAGAAACTCAGCTCAATCTTTTGATGAGTATGATTAACAATAAAAATTAGAAATTGAACAGTAAGATTTTAAACAAAAGAATGATTAGCAAAAAATGAATAAAGAAAGAGATCAATAATTATTCAATTAAGAAAAATCAATACTCGATAACGATCTTTTGGTTAATAGAAAAACAGGACAAAGATCCTATGGTTTGGAAATGAGTAAAATCACTTAAGTGCTTAACAGTGAAAATCACAGTGAAATGTAAAGAACAAATGTTTTGGAAGCCTTTTCAAGAGAAAGGCAAAACTTAAGAAGAACTGATTACAGCTAAAAACTTAATACCAACACGGATCGCATTTTATAAGCAATCGACATGTCCCAACCTACAGCTTCAGTGATATCTTCGATCATACAATAAAACCCTTCATTGCATGCAGACATTATCGATAAACACTTGTCTTAACTGAATATGAATGAACCAGGAACAAATTTATCCTCTTTAACAGATGAATTTGAGTCATTTATGTCGAGGTCTTTCATAGAAGCTGACGGTGGAGACGAAATGAGTCTGGTTCATTCAAGTGAGCTTTCTGTAAGATCAGAATTGTAAACCAGAAAAATAAAGAGAAACAAAATAATATACGTTGTGTTAATCACTTTAGCCTTTTTTATAATATGCTGGTTAATTATCCCTTCAAATCATCATTAAAAATATCTTTAAAAAAGAACGAAAGATCCTTAAAAAAGAACAAGAAAGACAAAAAAGGCCAAGAAATGAA
>Ga0102832_1001940_pt1 | contig 13882 bp, 9 predicted proteins | sample EBPBio282013_DNA_FD_88942 | JGI IMG/M metagenome (GOLD analysis project Ga0102832, IMG submission 88942) | Wastewater treatment Type I Accumulibacter community from EBPR Bioreactor in Madison, WI, USA - Reactor 2_5/28/2013_ DNA (Illumina Assembly) | ecosystem: Engineered > Bioreactor > EBPR >...
TCGCCGCACAACGACGGTTCCTCTCGGGGGCCGCGGTCTCGTGTATTGCCTAGGCTGGTGTTGACGTTCGAGCTTCGGCTGATCCTCGGCACTCCCCCTGTGCACGCCAGCCGGGCGTCGATCGGGACGAGCGGCCGTACTGCGGACACCGGGATCTGCCGCCCCGGACGGGGGACGTCTGGGGCCCTTCGCTGAACGCGCAACGACCTCGCCGACATCGCTAGGGTCGCCGCCGGGGGCCCGGGCACAGGAGAGCACGTGAGTCACGACGCGCCGGTCAAGGTGGCGCCCCGCATCTGGTGGGTCGGCAAGCGGCTCCCCGGCGACGAGTTCCAATGCCACGCCTACCTCGTCGAGAACGGCCGCGACTCCGTGCTCGTCGATCCCGGCTCGGTGCTCACGATCGAGGAGACGCTGCGCAAGACCGCGCAGATCGTCGACCTCGCCGACATCCGCTACCTGCTCTGCCACCACCCCGACCCCGACATCGCGTCGTCGCTGCCGAGGCTCGGCGAGGCGCTCCCCCGCGAAGACGCCGTCGTCGTCACCGAGTGGCGCGCCGAGGCGCTGCTGCAGCACTACGGCCACCGGTTCGACTACTGGCGCATCGAGGACCACGGCTGGCGCCTGCCGCTCGACGGCGGCGAGCTGCAGTTCCAGCTGACGCCGTACCTGCACTTCCCCGGCGCGTTCATGTCGTTCGACACGAGGTCCGGGACCCTGTTCACCTCCGACCTGTTCGGGGGTTTCGTGGGCGACGACGAGCCGCTGCTCGCCGACGACGTCGCGAGCGCGATCGACTCGGCGCGCGACTTCCACCAGCACTACATGCCGTCGGCGTCGCTGCTGCAGGCGAGCCTGCAGCGCGTGCAGCGCCGCTGGCCCGCCATCTCGCTCATCGCACCGCAGCACGGCCGGCTCATCCCGGGCCCGATGGTCGACGAGGCGTTCGAGGGCCTCATGGGCATCGAGTGCGGCGTCTTCGCGCTCTCGGACGTCGACCACGACCTCAAGCACCTGCTCGCGGTGGCGGAGGCCAAGCAGCAGCTCATGGACTCGCTGCTCACCATCGCCGACCCCGGTTCGCTCGTCGCGTCGCTCGACGCCGTGCTGCGGGAGCTGCACCCCGGCTACCGCTGCGAGCTCTACATCAAGGTGCCGCGCAAGGGCTGGACGCTCTGGCGCGACGGAATCGAGACGTCGGCCACCCCGGCGAGCTCGCGCGCCCAGACGATCATCGAGCTGGCTGGCCATCCGGTGGCCGTCCTCGGTTTCGGCGGCGGCAGCGGCGAGGACGACGAGGTCGCCGTCTGGATCGAGGAGATGGCGGAATCGATCGGGCCCGCCGTCGACCAGTACCTCGGCCGCGTGCGCGACGCCGACCGCATCGCCCGCCTGCGCCGTGCGTCGGTCACCGACCCGCTCACCGGCCTGCTCAACCGCAGGGCCCTCGACCACGAGACGCCGCTCGGCCACTACTGCCTCGTGTCGCTCGACATCGACTTCTTCAAGAGCGTCAACGACGACTTCGGCCACGCGAGCGGCGATCGCGTGCTGCGCGAGGTGTCGCGCCAGCTCGCAGCCGAGATCCGCGCGACCGACAAGGCCTTCCGCATCGGTGGCGAGGAGTTCCTCATCGTCCTGCCCGACTCCTCAGGCGCCGAGGCGGTGGCGATCGCCGAGCGCATCCGCAGCACTGTCGCGGCGCTGCCCTTCGACGGGCATGCGCACGACGGCCGCGTGACGATCAGCGCCGGCGTGGTCGAAGCCCTCGCCGCGACCGCCGACGACTTCGCGGTCGTCCTCGAGCGGGCCGACGCCGCTCTCTACGCCTCCAAGGACCTCGGCCGCGACCGCGTCACCCTCGCGCACTGACGTAGGGGGCTCTCCCGAGCACCTCGTAGGGTTGCCGGCGTGAACGACGCCCTCGCCTACGTGACCGCGCTCGCCGCCGGCGTGCTGCTCGGGCTGGTGGGCCGGGCGCTGCTTCGCAGCCGCGTGCGGCTGACCTGGACCGAGGCGGTGCTGGCCGGCGTCGTCGGCTCGGTGGCCGGCGTGCTCGTGACGGCGTTCCGCGCCGACCACGGCGGATCGGCGCCGATCATCGCGCTGCTCGTCGCGCTCGCCGTCACCGTCGTCGTGCTGCTGGTCATGGAGCGATGGAAGTCCGCACGCATGACGCCGCGCGCGGGCGTCGAGGAGCTCATCCGCGCGGGCGAGAGCGCGCAGGTGGAGTTCAAGTCGTCGGCCCGCTTCAACCGCCACACCGGCACGCGCGACGAGAAGATCGAGCGCGTCATCGCCAAGACCGTCGCCGCGTTCCTCAACGCCGAGGGCGGTGTGCTGCTCATCGGCGTCACCGACGACGGCGAGGTGTGCGGGCTCGCCGACGACTACGTGCTGATGAAGGCTCCCGACAACGACCGCTTCGAGCTGTGGCTGCGCGACATGCTCGTGGCCTCCATCGGCGCCACCGAGACCGCCCGCGTCGGCGTCGAGTTCGAGACCGTGCGCGACGCCGTGGTGTGCGTCGTGCGCGTGCCCGCGGCCCGACGGCCGGTGTTCCTGCGGCCCACCAAGGGCGACGCCGCACCGGTGTTCGTCGTGCGCATCGGCAACTCCACGCGCGAGCTCGCGGTCGACCAGACGCTGTCGTACTGCGTCGACCGGTGGGGGCGTTCGGCGCTGCGCAGCGGCGCGCGATAGACCGGCGCTGTGACGCCGACCGGTGACGCCGGGAGCTGCTACGCGACGACGGCAACCGGCCGGTGCGGCTCGAGCAGGCACGCCGCGATGCGGCGGTACCCGGGCAGGCTGGCGGTCGCCAGCTCCTCGGCCCGGGTGCGGAACGAGACGCGCGCCAGCTCCGGCCCGGCTACGACGGTGGAGCGGGCGAGCAGGCGCCAGAACCGCTCGTTCGCGCCCTCGGCGCCGTCCTCGAGCGCGTGCTCGTAGTCGGCCAGCAGCAGCTCCGCGCGACGGGCGTCGCCGAGGTGCACGGCGGCGATCGCGGCCGCCGTGCCGAGCGCCTCGGGAAGGACCAGCGACGGAACCGTGAGACCGTCGACGAGGTGCTCGAGCAGGCGCAGGCTCTCCGCAGGCTCGCTCTGGGCGAGCACCGCGTGGGCCCGGATCAGCAGCATGAGCGGACCCGCGAGAGCGTCGTCGTAGCCCTCGAAGACGTCGGCGAGCAGCGCGGCATCCTCGAGACGCCCGGAACGCAGCAGAAGGCGCGCCACCATCCACCGGTCGCGCGGATCGAGGTCGATCGCGAGCACATCCGGATCGAGGTCCACGGACGTGGGCTCGGCGAGCGCCGCCAGGCACTCCAGCCGACGGCGGTGCGGGGAGGTCGGCGACCCTCCGCACGACGTGTGCTCGCGCGCCGCCTCCAGCGCAGCACCCGCCACCCAGTCGCCGCCCGCACCGCCCAGCACCTCCGGGAGCAGGGACAGCGCGACGGCCTCCGCCCGCACGTCGTGGTCGGGCGACGAGGCCGCCAGGCGTGCCAGGTGCTGCGCTTCGGCGAGCCTGCGCTCGGCCAGGGCTGCCCTCGCGCGCGCCACCAGGTCCCGCCCCGGCGCCGTGGGATCTACGCGCTCAGCGGAGGCCGCAGCGAGTCGGGCCTCGAGCTGCTCCCGATGCTGCGGCCGCATCCAGTCGCGCAGGCAATCGCGCAACCGGGGATCGCGCACGCGCACGGCCCCCGCGCGGGAGCGGGAGACGCAGCCGAGATCCAGGAGCGCGCCGACCGCCGCGTCGACGGGGGCACCGTAGGCCTCGGCGATCTCGTCGGTGTGCACGTCGCCGTCGGCCACCGCGACGAGCAGCAGCGCGTCGAGGTCGTCGTCGTCGAGGCAGGACAGCAGCCGGTGAAGGCCGTCGGCCGGCCCGGCGGCCTCCCCGCCCAGCGGGGCTGGCTCGTCGACGGCTGCGGGCTGCGCCGCGAGCAGTCGCTGGAAGACCTGCTGGGTCTGCGGCGACGGGTCGACCCCGAGCTCCTCGGCGAGCGTCTCCCGGCAGCGCTCGTAGGTCTGCAGTGCGAGCCCCACCTCGCCGGTGGACTCGTAGGCGACCATGAGGCAGCGGAACGCCCTCTCGAGCGGGAGGCTGTCGCGCACCACCTCGCGCAGGAGCTCGACGGCGACCGATGGCCGCCCCAGCGCGAGCGCGGAGTGCCCCGCGTCGACGAGCATGTCGCGGCGGAGGTCGTCGAGCTCGGCCAGCAGCTCGCTCTGGGGGATGGAGTCGGTCGCCCGGGCGGCAACGGGCGCGACGTGGAGCGCCTCGGCCCTGCGCGCGGCCCGCACGCAGGCCTCGAACTCGCCCGCCTCGAATGCGGCCCGCGCCGAAGCGGCCAGAGCTCGGAACACGTTCACGTCGACCCACACGTCGGCCAGCGAGAGGTGCTCGCCGTCACGGACCACATGGTGCTGGCCCAGGACCCGGCGCACCTCGAACACGGCGGTCCGCAACGAGGCACGCGCCTTGCGCTCGTCGGCACCCGGCCACAGCAGAGCCATCGCCTCGTCGGCGAGGATTGGCCGGCCGGCCAGCGCGAGCATCCGGAGGAGATCCACGTTCTTGGAGCTGCGCCAGGCCGAGGGCGCGACCCTGCGTCCCCCGGCGAGCCGGACCGAGAGAGGGCCGAGGAGTCGGACCTCGGCCCAGCCATCATCCTCGAGCCGGCGGCGGCGTACCCCGGCGGCCACCACGGCCCCCGCGATCGCCTCCACCACCACCGTGTCGCCGACGACGGCGATCGACATCGAGCCCGCGAGCGCTGCCGCAGCAAACAGCAGGCCAGCGCCCACGGCTCGCAGCGCGAGCCAGCCCAACGCACCCAGCACCATGGCGGCAGCGGCGGAGCGCAGGCGCGAGCCGCCGGACAGCCTCCGAGCCTCGGCCATGAGCACCCCACGAGCGACACAGGACCGGTCACAGCCCAGGCGCCGCCACCGGTCCACGCAGTGTCACTGTGCCTGCGGACGGCGGAAACCCCCGGAGCCCGGCTCTCACCCGATCGGCGCAGGCAAGGTCACCCTCGGTACGGCGGACCAAGATCGTTTGACGCGGCTCTGACGCCGCTGCGGCCACCGTCGACCCCTCGACAGGCGGAGCGTCCCGGCTCCGGCTGCGCAGTCCGGGCCCGCGCCCGGCGACGACGAAGGGGGCAACCCATGCGCAAGCATCGCAAGGCTCGGAGGGCCGCGATCGGGGCCGGCTTGTCGGCAGCGATCGTGGCCAGCGGCCTCGGAGTGGCCGCGCCCGCGGGCGCCGCACCCGTCCCGGACGGAATCCCGGGCGGCTTCCAGCTGGTCAAGGAGGACCTGCAGTTCATCCTCAAGCAGATCAAGGTGGCGGAGGCCAGCCCCGACGGCAGGCCCACCATCGGTCTGGGCGAGGGCCAGGTGGCCAGCAGGCTGTCCGGTGACGGCCTGCGCACTGTCACGGGCGTCTACAACAACCTCTACCCGGGCAAGGACGCCTGGGGCGCTGCGGACGAGGCCTTCCCACGGCTGCTGCCCCCGTCCTTCCGGGTCGGCGACCCGCTGTGCGTGGGGCCGGAGGACGGCCCGGCGACGTCGTACAACCAGCCCTCGGGCCTGGTCTGCGACGCCGCTCCGCGCGTGGTGAGCAACTTGATCGTGGACCAGACCACGTCCAACCCGGCGGCGGTGGCCAGCGCGGGCCGCCAGGGCACCGACGGAGACCTCATCGACGTCGACGGCGACCCGTCAACCCCGGCCACCGGTCTGTTCATCCCGAACACCGCCACGGACGCCGGCCTGTCCGCACGCTTCAACGCCTGGTTCACCCTGTTCGGGCAGTTCTTCGACCACGGCCTCGACCTGGTCGGCAAGGGCGGCAGCGGCACCGTGATCGTCCCGCTGCAGCCGGACGACCCGCTGTACCAGGACCCGGCAGGCGAGGACGGCGAGCTCGGCACCGCCGACGACGTCCACACGAACTTCATGGTGCTCACCCGGGCCACCAACCAGCCCGGCCCCGACGGCGTGCTCGGCACCGCCGACGACGTGCGCGACCACGTGAACCGCACGACGGCGTTCGTCGACCAGAACCAGACCTACACCTCGCACCCGTCGCACCAGGTGTTCCTGCGCGAGTACGAGATGGTCGACGGTGTCCCCGTGGCGACCGGCAAGCTGCTCGACAACCCCGACGGCGGCCTCGCCGACTGGGCGCATGTCAAGGCCCAGGCCGAGGAGAAGCTCGGCATCGTGCTCGAGGACACCGACGTGTTCGACGTGCCGCTGGTCAAGACCGACCTCTACGGGAAGTTCACCCCGGGTGCCGACGGCAAGCCGCAGCTCCTGGGTGGCGGCACCGGCCACGCGTTCCTGGACGACATCGCCCACCACGCGGTGCCGGACGCGTTCGACCACGACAACAACCCCGGCACGCCGGGGATCCAGAAGACCGCGGACGGCGACGACACCATCGGCGACGACGGCGACCCGACCACCTACGACGACGAGATGCTCGCCCGCCACTTCATCACCGGTGACGGCCGAGGCAACGAGAACATCGGGCTCACCGCGGTGCACCACGTGTTCCACAGCGAGCACAACCGCGTCCTCGACGACATCAAGGCCCTCATCGACGCCCAGACCGACGACCCCGCGTTCCAGGAGGAGTGGAAGCTGGCCGCCGGGGCTGAGGGATGGAACGGCGAGCGGCTGTTCCAGGCGGCGCGCCTCGTGACCGAGATGCAGTACCAGCACCTCGTGTTCGAGGAGTTCGCCCGCAAGATATCGCCGAACATCGACATCCTCCCGCGCAACGAGAGCGGCTACAGCCCTGTCGTCGATCCGGCCATCACCGCCGAGTTCGCGCACGTGGTCTACCGGTTCGGGCACTCGATGCTCACCGAGGACGTGCGTCGGACGCTCGCCGACGGCAGCACCGCCGACATGTCCCTGTTCGATGCATTCCTCAACCCGGTGGCGTTCACCAATGACGGCCAGCTCACCCCGGAGCAGGCGGCCGGCGCCATCGTGCGCGGCAACATCTACGAGGTCGGCAACGAGATCGATGAATTCGTGACCGATGCCCTGCGCAACCGCCTCGTGGGCCTGCCGCTGGACCTGGCGACGCTGAACCTCGCACGCGCCCGTGACACCGGCGTCCCCGGCCTCAACGCCGCGCGCAGGACGTTCTACGCCGCGACTGAGGACGGCAACCTCGCCCCGTACACCAGCTGGAACGACTTCGGCGCCTCACTGCGCAACCGCGAGTCGCTGGTGAACTTCGTGGCCGCCTATGGCACCCACCCCTCGCTCGAGGGCGCGGACACGCTCGCTGCCAAGCGCGCCGCTGCCGTTCTGCTGGTCTCCGGCGGCGCCGGCGCCCCCGAGGACCGGGTGGCCTTCATGGAGGGCTCCGGGACGTGGTCGGACACCGCGGCCTCGGGCCTTGAGGACATCGAGTTCTGGATCGGCGGCCTCGCGGAGAAGCCCGGCCTGTTCGGCTCCATGCTCGGCTCCTCGTTCAACTTCGTGTTCGAGAACCAGCTCGAGAACCTGCAGTTCGGCGACCGCTTCTACTACCTGTCGCGGCTCAACGGCACCAACCTGCTCTCGCAGCTGGAGAACAACTCGTTCGGCGCGCTCATCTCCCGCAACAGCGACGCAGCGAGCCTGCCCTTCGACGTCTTCGCCACTCCTGACTGCACGATCGACCTGTCGAACGTCGGCCCCGGCGACCCGCTGCCTTCGGTGGCCCAGTGCGGACCTGGCGCGAGCCTGTTCCGCGAGGCCAACGGCACCATCCGGTTCACCGGACCGCAGCACGTGCACGTCATCGGCAGTTCGGCGGCCGACCGGATCCGCACGGACGAGGGCGACGACACCATCCACGGGACGGGCGGCGGCGACCGCATCGAGGGCGGCGACGGTGTTGACGCCCTGCTCGGCGGCGACGGCGACGATCACATCACCGATGTCTTCGGCGACGACACGATCAAGGGCGGCTCCGGCAACGACCGGATCAACCCCGGACCCGGGTTCGACCTCGTCTTCGGTGGCTCCGGAAAGGACTTCATCGTCCACGGCACCGACGGCGACGAGAGCATCGCCGGGCTGCACGACGACTTCGTTCGCGGCGGCGCGGGCAACGACGTCATCGCGGGCAATCTCGGCGACGACTGGGTGGAAGGTGGCGCCGGCTTCGACCTGGTGCAGGGCGACAACGCCAACAACCTCCAGAACGACCCGGCCGGCGGCGACGACGTCCTCACCGACGTCAGCGGCAACGACGACTACGACGCCGAGGGCGGTGACGACATCATGGTCGCCTCCACCGGCGCGAACCGTAACGGCGGCATGCTCGGCTTCGACTGGGTGACCAACGCCCGCCAGACCGTGGCAGCAGACGACGACATGACCCTCGTCGCGGGCCTGCCGCTCCCGGGCAAGCCGTTCGCCGACCGGTTCGACCTCGTCGAGGGCCTGTCCGGCTGGGACAACGACGACATCCTGCGCGGCGACAACCGCGATGCGGCCAGCGCCGGCGAGGTGTCGCTCGCGGGCCACGAGCTGACCGACATCGACAAGATCGACGGCCTGCGCGCGATCCTCGGGGCGGACGTCGCCGTCTTCACCGGCGGCAACATCCTGCTCGGCGGGGCCGGCAGCGACCTGATCGAGGGCCGCGGGGGCGACGACGTCATCGACGGCGACGCCTGGCTCGACGTCCGGCTTCAGGCTGGCGGCTCCACCTACACCAGCCTGGGCCAGCTGCAGAACGCGGTGTTCGACGGGACCATCAACCCCGGCGACATCGAGATCCTGCGCCAGGTGGTGGTCCCGACCGGCCAGGAGTCCGTCACAGACACCGCGGTGTTCTCGGGCAACCGCTCCGAGTACACCTTCCCCGACGGGCTGAACCGCACCTGGATGCGCGTCGTCCACACCGGCGGAACCCAGGCCGATGGCACCGACACGCTGCGCAACATCGAGCGGCTCCAGTTCGCCGACCAGATCGTGGAGATCCTCCCCGACGGCGAGAACTCGCCGGGGACCGGCACCATCACGATCAACGACACCACGCCGACCGAGAACCAGGTCCTCAGCGTGACCCACACCGTCGCCGACGCCAACGGCATCGCCGACGGCACGCTGCAGATCCACTGGCAGTTCGAGTCCGTCCCCGGCACGTGGACCACGTTCGCGGAGGGTGCGTCGTCCGGCCCGCTCGGTGACGCGGTCGTCGGCAAGGCGCTGCGGGTGGAGATCACCTACGTCGACGGCCTCGGCGTCCTGGAGTCTGTCTCCTCCAACGCCACGGCAGCCGTGCGCAACGTCAACGACGCACCCACAGGTGCGCCGGTGCTCTCCCCGACAGCGGTCACCGAGGGCCAGGCCATCAGCGTGAGCACGGCGTCCATTGCCGACGCGGACGGTCTCGGCACGCTCCGGATCCGTTGGCAGCAGAGCGCTCTCGGCGGGTCGGGCACGTGGGCGACGATCAGCGGCGCCACGTCCGGGAGCTACACCCCGGGCGCTGCGCAGGTGAACCGGCGCATCCGCGCCGTCGTCAGCTGGACCGATGCCAACGGCACCGCCGAGCAGGTCGCGTCCAACGCGACGTCGGTGGTGGGCGACCGGTGGATCGGCACGGCTGCGGCCAACGTGTTCAACGGCACCAACGGCTCCGACTGGGCCGAGGGCCGAGGCGGCAACGACACGCTCAACGGGCGTGGCGGGGCCGATCTGCTGGAGGGCGAGGCCGGCAACGACCGGGTCGACGGCGGGGCAGGCGACGACGTCCTGCTCGTCACCGGCACCGGTCAGGGCTTCGACACCTTCATCGGCGGCACGGGACACGACACCATCCGGGCCGGGGCCGCGGGCACCGTCATCGGCGTGCTGCTCGGGCTCACGGGGATCGAGGAGATCAGCTCTGGGGGGTTCGCCAACGTCACGCTCAGCGGGTCGGGTAGCAGCGAGTCGCTCGATCTGTCCGGCGTGGTCCTCAGCGGCATCGCCGCGATCCTCGGAGGCGGCGGCGCGGACGACATCACCGGCAGCGCAGGCGACGACGTCATCCGCGGCGGCGCCGGCGACGATTCCCTGCTGGGTGGGACGGGCAGCGACCAGCTGTTCGGCGATGCCGGGATCGACCTGCTGAACGGCGGCGGGGGGGATGACACCCTCACCGGTGGGACCGGGCTCGACGAGTACGTGTTCCGCGGGTCCTCCGGGTTCGGCACCGACACGGTCGTCGGGTTCGACTCCAACCCCGCTGGCGGCCAGGAGCTGCTCGACATCCGCAACCTGGGTGTGACGGCGGCGAACTTCTCCAGCCGCGTGAGCATCAGCTACGACAGTGCCACCGCGACGACCACCGTGGTCGTCAAGACAGCTGGAGGAGCCACTATCGGGACGATCGTCCTGCCCGGTGTCGGAGGCTCCGCGGCCACCGCGGTGACGAGCGCGGACTTCCGGGTCTGACGCTCCCGGTGGGGACACCTGCCTGCCCCGCAGGCGTCCCCACCACCAGCAGGAGTCGGAGCGCCGCAGCTGCTGCTGCGGCGCTCCGGCGCGTCCGAGGACAGGGCGTGCGCGGGCCTCAGCCCTCGACGGCCCTGAAACGACGCAGCATCCGGGCGAACGGGCTCGGCCGCTCCGCCTTCTCGGGCTCCGGCGGCGGCATGTCGGACAGTCGCCGCATCTCGGCGAGCAGCTCGTCGTAGCGCGCGGTCTCCCACTCCGCCTGGCGCAGGACGCGGCAGCGGTTGGCGCAGTCGAGCACGGTGCTGCGCCCCGCATGGGGCGAGGGGGACGTCGGCTCGCCGCAGAGGGGGCATGCGACGCCGGGGGTGCCGGACATGACTGGCCTATCGACGCCGCAGCCGCACCGGACGAGGCTCCGACCGGGTGGACCGGCCGCTCCCACGGGTGACGACGTCGTCCGGTCGGAGCAGCGCAACCGATCAGCTCGCGAGACCCAGTGCGTCGGCCACCTTGGGCTGGACCTGCCCGCACCCGAGGCGGGGCAGATGGGCGCTGAACACGCCTCGGTCGGTCTCGACCAGCACCGTCCACGGGCGCACCGGCGATGCGGGGCACGGGACCGGCGTCGCCAGGACCTCGTCCGGGGCCTCGAGCACGGGGAGGATCGACAGCACGTCCTGCGGCCCGGAGACGACCGGGCTGCGCGATTCGCCCGGCCCGGGGCAGACGGTGACGGAGACCGCGTTGCCCGGGATCGGCTCTATCGAGACTGCTTCCAGCGTCGAGGGAACCGTGTCGCACGTCGTGCCCGCGGGGAGCGGTGTCCCGCGCAGACCCTCGAACGTGCCCGCCCCCTGACCGACGGCGAGGTCGATCGACGAGCCGGCGGCGACCACGCTGCCGGCCGCGGGCTGCTGCGCCACGACGGTGTCCAGCTGGGCGTCGGTCGACTCGGCGGCGGTCAACGAGCCCGCCTCGAGGCCGAGCTCCTCGAGCATGCCTACCGCCTGCGCCTTGGGCAGGCCGGCGAGGTCCGGGACGGCGATGGTCTGCGCCGGCTGCTCCGTCGCGTACGGGGGCGCTTGCTCCACGTAGTAGGGCTCGCCGCGTCCCGACAGGCACTGCCCGTCCGCGCCGTTGCCGTAGCCGCCTCCGAGAGCGACCTCCTGCCCGACCTCGGCGACGACGTCGCCGCCGTCGTCCTTGATGACCGCGGACGACCCCGAGCGCTCGGCCGTGAACCCGGCCGGCCACACCAGCGGCGATCCGTCCTCGGCGGTGATGCAGCCGTCCGCCTCGATGCGCAGCGTCGTCACGAGCTGCGCGGCCCTGGCGTCGTCGCCGGGCCGCCACGTGGACGTCGGCAGCGGGAGCACGTCCGATGCAGGTGGCACATCGGCCGACGGTCGTGCGGTGACCACGACGGCGCCGACCACCACGAGCACCGCAGCGACCGCGGCCAGGGTTGCGAGCATGCGGCGCCGACGTCGCTGCACGCCGCCGCGGACCATGGCGTCGATGTCGAGCCGGTCCGGGCCGGGGCTCGCGACGGCGGAACCGAGCAGCTCCGTCACCTGCTTCTCGCTCATGCCCGCTCCTCCACCGTCTCGGCCAGCCCGTGCAGGCCGCGGTCGGCCAGCGCCGACCGCAGCGCGGCGTAGGCCCGGCTCGACTGCGCCTTCACGTTGCCGACGCTCGACCCGAGCGCCGCGGCCGACTCCTCGAGGGTGAGCCCCTCCCAGAACCGCAAGACGATCACCGCCCGCTGGCCCGGCGGCAGGGTGGCGAGCGCGTCGACGACGGCGTCGCCCGCTGCGCCGGCGTCGGCCACTGGCGGTGCGGCCTCGTCGGGCAGCAGCTCGACCACCTGCTCGCGGCGCGACGGCCGGCGCCGGTGGTCGAGGTAGAGGTTCACCAGCACCCGGCGCGCATAAGCGTCCGGAGCGCCCGATGCCGACACCCGGTCCCACACGGCGTAGACGCGGGTGCACGCCTCCTGCACGAGGTCGTCGGCGAGGTACCAGTCGCCGCACAGCAGGAACGCGGTCGAGCGCAGCGCCGTACGCCTGCCCTCGACCCAGCCGCGGAAGTCGGCCTCGCCGGACCTGCCCACGTCCCCACCCTCTCAGCGCGTCCTCGATGAGGATCACGGAAACGGCAGGCCGGAAGGTTGCGCCCGGCCCGTAGATCCACGAGTAACTGGCGTTGTCATCGGTTCCAGGGGGTCGGAACCGATGACAACGCCAGTTACTCGCGGATGGTGGTCAGTCCTGCTGGGCGCGGAGGCGGCGGGCGGCCTCGGCCACGACCTCGGCCGGCATGTCGTCGAGGGGCACCTCGAAGTCCGCCGCCGACGGCAGGGCGGCTGCGCGGGCCGGCGAGGGCGACGGGTTGTCGACGACGACGGGATCGGCGTCGCTGCGGCGCTCGAGACCCTCGCTCCAGCTGCCGGTGTCGTGCAGGTTGTCCTCGGGATGGTCGCGCAGGTAGCGGGTCATGGCGATCATGAGCATGAGCAGCAGCGCGTACACCGCGAGCACTCCGCCGATCAGCAGGACCATGCGCGCCATGGTGGGGGCGGATCGCCGCCTCCGCATCCGCAGGCGTGTCCCCTGCGACGGCGACGCTGGGCCGGACCCGTCCCCGCAACGGCGCGCGTTCCGCGCGTCACTGTTCGCGACCCCCGCACCGCCACCGGCCACGGCACGGGCGGAGGCTTGACCCGACGGGACGCCACCCGACCAGAACGGCCGCCGTCCCGACGGAATCGAGGCACCGCTCTCATGCGCACGGACGTCGTGACGCTGTTCCCCGCCGAGCTCGCGGTCGGCGACACCGTCTTCGACCCCACGTCCCACCGCTGGCACGAGGTCACCGGCATCGGCAGCGGCGACGGCCGCATCCTCATGGCCACCGATGACGGCTTCGACCTGGCGTTCGCGGCGTTCGAGCGCATCTACGCGCACGTGTCCCCCCAGCACGAGGACGTCGCCACCGAGCACCTCCGCCCCGCCGACGACGTCGACGCCGTCGTCGAGACCTTCTGGGACTGATCGACGGATCGGCTGGGACATCTGCCCAGCCGGGATCGGCACGACGCGGCCGAGCGCCCAGCGGCAGCGCGGGTGCTCTCCGCAGAGTGACCAGTGGCGGCTGGGCCCGTATTGCTATGGCGCTCACCACTTATCCCTGGTTGTCCTCCGGCGCGGGCCCGGCTCCGAGACGATCGTGACGAGCCCGATCGCAGGAGGTCGCCATGAGCGTGCGCACCAGCACCGGACCCGTCGTCCTCGGGGGATCCGTCGCCGTCTACCGGCCGGAGCCGCTCGCCGTCACGCGCGAGCAGCTGCGCGCGCCCGGCGAGCTGGTCTTCCGGCACACGTCGTGGTGGCAGCCGCTGTGGG
>Ga0102832_1001941_pt1 | contig 13881 bp, 10 predicted proteins | sample EBPBio282013_DNA_FD_88942 | JGI IMG/M metagenome (GOLD analysis project Ga0102832, IMG submission 88942) | Wastewater treatment Type I Accumulibacter community from EBPR Bioreactor in Madison, WI, USA - Reactor 2_5/28/2013_ DNA (Illumina Assembly) | ecosystem: Engineered > Bioreactor > EBPR >...
CTGAAGCAGGCCAGGGCGAGCGCGCCCGTGGCCATCAGGGCGTTGTGAGGAGGCCAGGGCGATGAGCGAGAACCAGTTCGGGCGCTATCCGAGCCTCAAGGGCCGGTCGGTGCTGATCTCAGGTGGGGCCACGGGTATCGGCGAGGCGCTGGTGCGGGCATTTGCAGGCCAGGGGGCCAGGGTCGGCTTCGTCGACCTTGCGCAAGACGAAGGCGACGCCTTGGCGGCCGAACTGAACGACGGGGGCGCAACAGTGGCATTTCGGCGCTGCGACGTCACTGACATCGAGGCCTATCGTGCCGCGATATCAGAGATCGAGGCACTGCACGGTCCCGTGCAGGCGCTGGTCAACAATGCGGCGAACGATACCCGGCACGATTGGCGCGAGGTGACGGCCGACTATTTCGACGGCCGCGTTGCGGTGAACATGCGCCATGCTTTCTTCGCCATTCAGGCAGTGGCTCCGGGGATGGCCACCGCGGGTGGCGGCTCCATCGTCAATGCGGCAGTGATGATTCGCAAAGACAACTTTGAGAACTGGCCGGGCGGCATCACGCGCCAGTCTCTCGACCCTTACTACGACCGCTCCGAATCGATGTTGGAAGCCGCCGTCTATCCTGTTCACTTCAGCGGTTCGCCCTACCAGGCTACCAGAAAGACAGTGGCCATGCTCAGTGCGGCAGCCAAGCTTGGTGTGCCTTCGGTCATGCCGCCTGTGGCTGTGCAATACCTGCAAGAAGGGCAATCTCCCGACGCCGAGCGCATCAACAAGCACGGCGCCGTGCAGAAAGGCTGCCGTCGTTGCGGTGAATGCTCCTTGCCCGGCTGCAACTATCAGGCTAAGAACAGCCTCGACTATAACTATCTGTTTACGGCTGAAAACCGCTACGGTGCTCGTCCTTTCACCGGCTTGCGGGCCGACAAGATCGAGCCGGTCACTTTGCCTGCAGGGGGTAGCGGTTACCGAGTCAGTGCCGTCGACTCCAAGACCGGTGCAGTCTCGCTCTTCGAGTGCAAGATTCTGGTGGTGGCAGCCGGCTCGGTCGGTTCAAGCGAATTGCTTCTGCGCAATCGCAACCTCTATGCCACTTTGCCCGGCCTCTCCCATCGCCTCGGTCGGCAGTACACCACCAATGGCACCTTCATCGGTTTCGCCATTCGCTCCAAAGAGAGCCTGGATCCCTCAGGAGGTCCCGAGATTACTGCTGGGCTCGACTTCAACGGTCCAGACGGCCGCAATCAGGGACATCTGATGTTCGACGGCAGTTTCCGCGGCTTCACCTACGAAACTTTCTATGTCACCGGCCGCCTCATCGGTCTGAAAGACTGGGCAATCAAGCTTGTCAGCCGTGGTTTTCGCTTGCTGGAGAAGTTCAAGTGGCTGCAGCCGGATACCACCCTGCCCTTGCTGGTCATCGGCCGGGACAAGGCGGTGGGTCGCTTCAGCCTGAACAGCAAGGGCGAGATCACCACCGACCTCAATCCGCGAGACAACGCCAGTTTCTATGCCACCGCCAACAAACATTTGCGCGCCTATACCAAAGCCATGGGGGCTTCTTTCTTGCCCTTCCCGCTCTGGTCTCTGCGCAAGAAGATCGATGTGCCGCACAATCTAGGCGGTGTGCCAATGGGTGAGAGCCGCCAAGACGGCGTGGTCGACCATCTCGGTCGAGCCTTCGGCTACGACAACCTGCTTGTCTTGGACGGTTCAATTATTCCGCAGACCATGGGTGCCAATCCGGCTCTGACTATTGCCGCTCTGGCTGAGCGCTCGATGGAACATGTGCTGGCCCAGTGGAAGCAGGAGGGGTGCATTCGTGCCGAGCCTGCCTCAGTGGCTGGCTTGGGTGTTGACTCTGCCGTCACCGATATGAGCCGGGCTTTCGGCGACCTGCACGACTTTGTCAAACAGTCAGCCATGGCCGGTATGAAAACTGCCTTGCCCATGGAGGCTCGCGGCAAGAAAGTGCTTTGGACGCCTGGAATCTTGGCTAGGCACATGGGCAACCACAGTGATGCTGTTCTGGAGCGCTTCAAGAGTCTTGGTCTGGAGGTGGAAGCCTTGCCTGTCAATACCGACGCTGATACCGCCGGTAATGTCTTGCTCATTCAAGAGAGCATCGGCAGACTGACTGATGGGCAAGGCATTCTCATCGGTCACAGCCGCGGCGGTTGTATGAATCTCGATGCTTACCGTCAGCTCTCGCCGGAAGAGAAAGCCAAGATCTGGCGCATCATCTTGGTGCAAAGCCCGATCAATGGCTCGCCGGTGGCCGATTGGTTGGTCTCGAAAAATTGGCTGCGCACCATCATCGGTGCTACCAGCCGAGTCATTTTCGGCGCCAGCGTGGTCGACACTCTGGTGGAACTCTCCAGTCGCGGTCGCGAGTATGCCCAACGTGGCTTACCAGCCTTGACGCCGGAGGACCTGGCCAAGATCGTCACGGTGCGCACGCGCATCAAAAAGGGGCAAAGCAAGAGTTTCGACTTGACGCGCTGGCTGAACGCCAAGTATGGTCAAGAAAGCGACGGCATGACGCCCTACGATGCTTCGGCCTTGCCGGGTGTGGTCGATGTCACCATCGATGGTTACGACCATGAGCAATTCGTCATTCAAGAGCCGACACTCTTGAAGCGTGCCACTCTTTACCGGGCGCATCCCGACTTTCATGCCGGTGATGTTGCCGAAGCCTTGATTAGGCTTTGCGCTAGGCTTTGAGCCATGAGGGGGCTTTGCGTCATTTCCGCGACTGCGAAGCTCCCTCACAGTTCTAGGGTGATAGGGAAGTCTCAGGCTTCCCTATCTTTTTCTTTTTTAATACTATATAGTGTAATGTTATCTCGGCGAGCATATTGATTTTGCGCCTGACTGGGCATACCAATTACCAGTACTAGTTATTTGATTTACCGGTTCAAGAGTGCGAGGAGTCTGCAATTGACCACAGGACAAAATGTACAAAGAAATCTCATAATCGCCATTGTCGCTTGTGTTTTTGTCTTGGTCGGTGTTTTTGTTTGGTTCTTGCAAGTGAAAGAAGAGGCTGAAAATCCCTCTATTGAAAGTCCCCATGTAAGGGGGGCAGATGGACAGAGCGCTCGCGAACAGGGCTCTGATGATGTAGACATGGACAAGCTTTTTGAAGAGGAAAAAAAGAAGCAGCCGGGCTTGGGTTCATTACATAAGTAAAGCCGTTTAGCGTGGGCTCTTGGCAACTCGCGCTACCCCCGCTAGTTAAGGCCTCACTAACTTAATAGTTCAAAGCCATAGTCTTTTACTGATTTCAACGCGAAGGTTATAGCCTCTTCAGCTTTACAAAGCTTAGACAGGGTTGCCATTAGTCACCTTAATTATTAGTCTCAAGACCTCACTATACGTCTAAACCTGTAAATGCCTATCGAGAACTAAACCTGCATATAACCAATACTTTCCGAACGAACGGGCGCTGATGCGACGTCTTCGGTAGGCACCGGTTGCAGACTTGGTTTTTGTAGAAGCAGCCAGCAGGTCTGACGCAGTCTCTGTGTTCGTCGGCTCTAGACGTCCCTTGGTTCCTTAGAGCCTTGGCCGAGCTATCGCCGACCCAAGTTCTAACTCAAACGGCTTTGCTGGCGCTCAGCGCCGCCAAGCCTGGAGGTTAATCAAACATGAAGCCAAAACGCATCGGCTTCTACGGAGGGAAGTTCGACCCCCCTCACGTAGGCCATCTTTTGTGCGCCGAAATGACTCGAGAGGCCTTTCAACTCGACAAGGTCCTTTTCGTCACCAGCGCCAACCCTCCCCACAAGCCGGTGGGTGCCACCCCCGCTCACATCCGTCACGAGATGGTGGAAGCGGCCTGCGCGCCCAACTGCTTTTTCGAAGCCTGCGATCTGGAATTGAAGCGCCCAGGCAAGTCCTACACGCTTCTCACCATTCGCCAGCTGCGGGACATTTATGGTCCGGATACCGAGATCTGCCTGATGATTTCGTCTGAGTATCTCGACCCCGACTATGAATGGAATGTCGGCGTATGGACCGGCGCGGTCGAGCTTTTCCCGATGGTGAGACTCTTGGTCTTCACCCGTGAAGGGCACACCAACGAACTTTCTCGCCAGTGGGGCGCCATCCTTGTCGAGAAGTTCAAAGACCAGGTCGAGATCAAGATCGACTATCTCGATTTCTGCCCAGCTCCGCCTGTTTCGAGCACACTGCTGCGCAAGCGTGTCTCGCAGCAGCAGTCGATTTGGTACATGGTGCTGCCTGAAGTCTGGCAGATCATCCGTGACCGCGGGCTCTACGGCTGCAAGACGCCGCAGAGAGGCACTGTTTTTCAGAAACAGTGGCGGCGGTTCTCTTTCAATACGAAGCGCCTCTGGAATCGTGTCCTCAAGCGCTTTCGTTTCCACTAACCAGCCCTCAGGACGAACCTGAAAACCCAAACTGGAGTAAACACATGATCCGCTCTATCATCGACAACGATCTGTACAAGTTTTCCATGGCCAACGCAGTGCTGCGGCTCTTTCCCAACCTGCGCGTCAGCTACCGCTTCACCGATCGCAAGGGGAAGGGCAAGTGGACGCCGGAGGCGCTCAAGGAGCTGAAGCGGCGCATCAAGGCCATGTCCAAGCTCAGCCTCGCCCGAGACGAGCGTGCCTTCTGCGAAGTGCAGATGCCCTGGATCAACCGCACCTTCTGGGACTTCCTCGCCGCCTACCGCTACGACCCCCGGGAAGTGCGGGTCTGGCTCGACAACTCGAACAACCTGCAGATGGAGATCAAGGGTCTCTGGTGCAACACGATCTTCTGGGAAGTGCCGCTCTTGGCGCTGACCAGCGAGGTCTACTTCGAGAAGATCGAGACCGACTGGAGCGAGGACGGCCAGGACGAGAAGATGCTCGCCAAGGCGCAGAAGCTCCACGACGCCGGCGTTGCCTGGGGTGACTTCGGCACGCGCCGTCGTCGCAACTTCGAGGCGCAGGAGCGCGTCGTGCGTGTCGGCAAGCAGTTCAAGAACTTCACCGGCACGAGCAACGTCTATCTGGCCATGAAGTACGGCGTCAAGGCCATCGGCACGATGGCTCACGAGTGGATCATGGCGCATTCCGCCCTGTATTCGCTCAAGCACGCCAACCGCTTCGCGCTGCAGAACTGGAACTCGGTCTATGAGGGCAACCTCGGCACCGCGCTGCCCGACACCTACGGCACCGACGCCTTCCTGCGCGATTTCGACGGCGTGCTCGCGCGCCTCTTCGACTCGGTGCGTCACGACTCGGGCGACCCCTATGTCTGGGCGCAGAAGATGATCGACCACTACACCTCGCTCAAGATCGACTGGCGCAGCAAGCCTCTCGGCTTCACCGACGGCAACACCGCCGACAGCGCCATCGAGATCCACAAGTGGGTGAGCGAGCGCGGCGGTCGCTGCTGGTTCGGCATCGGCACTTCGCTGAGCAACGATTACGACGGCAGCCCGGCGCTGTCCATCGTCATCAAGCTTTCCGAGGTGGAAGACAACGCCGGCAAAGCCACCCCGGTGGTCAAGCTCTCGGACAACCCCGAGAAGGCCAGCGGTGACCGGGACGCCATTCGCGTGGCGCTCTGGACCCACTTCGGCACCCCCCTCGACAGCGCGACGCGCAAGTAAGGCACGAGGCGCTCATGTTTAGGTAGCGGGTCGAATCGCAAGATTCGGCCCGCTGGGCACAATCTAGATACAGAAGGTAAAACAATGACCCAGTCTGATAAAAAAACGCCTCGTTCCCGCCGCCAGCCGCAGGTGAAACTGCGCTACGGCGTCAAGCCGATTCTCTTTGCCAGCGTGGGCTACGAGTACATGGCCAAGCGCATGATGGTCACCGGTCTTTTCGAAGAAGGTGTCCTGGCTCGTTCCATGGACTCCAAGGGCAATCCCAGCCCGGCTGATGTTCCCTTCCCCGACGGCGAGCGCTATCTGCGTCTCATGACCGACGTGGAAGACCGCTGTGTCGTCATCGTCGCCGGTACCGTGGACGATCGCGAAACCATGGATCTGCTCGACCTCTGCCACAAGATGGAAGAGGCGGGCGCCGAAGAAATCCGGGTATGCATTCCCTACTTCGGCTATTCCACCATGGAGCGCGCCGTCAAGCCGGGCGAAGCAGTCAAGGCCAAGACCCGGGCTGTGCTCATCTCTGCCATGCTGCGCGGCGTTCCCAAGGCGAGCGTCTTCATGGTCGACATGCACACCGAAGGTCAGCAGCACTATTTCGAGCACGGCATCAAAACCCACCATGTCTATGCCAAGCCGGTCATCATCGAAGCGGCCAAGATGCTGGTGCTCAACGACTACCGCCAGCGCAAGGGGCTGAAGAGCCTCAATGCCGCCCAGAAGAAGGCTGCTCTGCTCGAGCCCTTTGTTTTCGCTTCCACTGACACCGGTCGGGTGAAGTGGGTGGACAGTCTCAGTCGCGATATGGTGGCTCTCGGTTTGAAAGCCGAGCCGGCCTTCATCATCAAGCGTCGCACCAGCGGCGTCGAGACCGAGGTGCAGGACATCTCGGCCGACGTTGCGGGCAAGCTGGTGATCATCTACGACGATATGGTGCGCACCGGCGGCAGCCTGGTCAAAGCGGCCAAGGCCTATCTCGACCGCGGCGCCTCCGGTGTGGTGGCTATCCTCACTCATGGCGTCCTCCCTCCCGGCGCCAAGAAGCGTCTGATGGACTCCGGTGTCTTCAAGTCTGTCGTCGTCACCGATTCGCACCCGCAGGCGGTGCTTCAAGCCGACGACTTTCTGCTTGTTCAATCCATCGCAGATCTTCTGGCGGTGGCTGTTTCCAAGGGGCGGGCCGAGCTCGTCTGAGAAGAAATGAGCCCGACCTGAGATAATCTGCTATACAAGGCTAATCGCCTGAGGAAAGACTATGACTGACAAAAACAACAATACAGAGGCGCGAACGGCTTATGTCGCCGCGCCCCAGACTTCAAGCCTCGGCTTCATCAAGGTTGCCGCCGCCGTGCCCAAGCTGGCAGTCGGCAATCCGGCATTCAATGCCGCCGAGACTGTTTCTCTCATGGCTCGCGCCGCCGCCGAAGATGTGCGGGTGCTGGTCTTCCCCGAGCTGGGTTTGACCGGTTACACCTGCGCCGATCTCTTCCAGCAGCGCTCGCTCCTCAATGCCACCATGGAAGCGCTCAAGTCTGTCAAGGCTGCCAGCGTCGACTTCGGTGGCATCGTCTTTGTCGGGGCGCCGGTCGTCATCGACGGCAAGCTCTTCAATTGCGCCGTCGCTCTCAGTGCCGGCAAGATTCTGGGCATCGTGCCCAAGACTTTCTTGCCCAACTACAAAGAGTTCTACGAGAAGCGCTGGTTTGCCGCCTCGCCGGCCCTCGGCTCCACCACCCACGTCAATATCTTCGGTGAGACAGTCCCGGTCGGCGTCGACCTGCTCTTCCAGGCTGTCGACTTCCCCGAACTGGTCATCGGTGCCGAGATCTGCGAAGACGCCTGGGCTCCCCTCACGCCCGGCACTCTGGCTGCGCTCAACAACGCCACCCTCCTGGTCAATCTCTCAGCCAGCAACGAGTTGGTGGGCAAGATGGCCTTCCGGCGTGAACTCGTCTCCAGCCATGCCTCGCACAACATCTGTGCCTATGTCTATGTCAGCTCGGGTGTGCACGAGTCGACCACCGACGTGGTCTTCAGCGGTCACTCGATGATCTGCGAGAACGGCAGTTTCCTGGCCGAGAACAAGCGCTTCGAGCGGGAGAGCCTGCTCTTGAGCGCCGAAGTCGACCTGGAGCGCATCGTGCAGGAGCGTCTGGTCAATGCCACCTTCGCCGACTGCCAAGCGCAGCTGGCGTCGGTGCGTCGTTTCCGCCGCGTCGACTTCCAAGTGGGTGCGGTGCGCCTGCCTGAAAAGCTCAAGCGCTTCGTGGATGCGCATCCCTTCGTGCCCAAGGACCAGGCCAGTCTCGACGCCCGCTGCCATGAGATCTTCAACATCCAGACCGCGGCCTTGGCCAAGCGTCTGGAGCGTCTGCGCGCTCGCTCGGGCAAGGACCCGCGGGTGACCATCGGTGTTTCGGGCGGGCTCGATAGCACGCTCGCTCTCATCGTTGCCGCACGCACCTTCGACATGCTCGGCATCCCGCGCCGCAACATCATCGGCTACACCATGCCCGGCTATGGCACAACGGCGCGCACCAAGGGCAATGCCCACGCGCTCATGCAGCACCTGGGCATCACTGCTCGCGAAGTGGATATCCGCCAGGCCTGTCTGGCTCAGATGCAGGAAGAAGGCTACAAGCCCTTCGGCATCGAGCTCAAGGGTCTGGATGTGCAGCGGTTCACCGCTCTTCTGGTGGCGGCGCAGGAGCAGGCCGTGGCAAGCGGGCAGGAACTCAAGGACCTCTTCTTCGAGAATGTCCAGGCTCGCATGCGCACCAAGATCCTCATGGACAACGGCTTCGTCATCGGCACCGGTGACGTTTCCGAATTGGCCAAGGGCTGGTGCACGTACAACGGCGACCACATGTCGATGTACAACGTCAACTGCTCGGTGCCCAAGACACTGGTGAAGTTCTTGGTGCACTGGGCTGCTCTCAAGGTGTTCGATGGCGAGACCCGCACCGTGCTGGTCGACATCGTCGGCACCGAGATTTCGCCGGAACTCTTGCCCACGGGCAAGGACGGCAAGATCGCTCAGAAGACCGAAGAAAAGGTCGGTCCCTATGAGCTGGTCGACTTCTTCCTCTATCACATGGTGCGCTTCGGGGAGACTCCCGAAAAGATGTTCTATCTGGCGCGCCAAGCCAAGTTCGACGGGAAGTATTCCGATGCCGACATCATCAAGTGGCTGAAGGACTTCCTGGTTCGTTTCTTCGACAATCAGTTCAAGCGTTCTTGCTTGCCCGACGGACCCAAGGTCGGCTCGATCAGCCTGTCGCCCCGCGGCGATTGGCGCATGCCGAGCGACGCCGAAGGGGATGCCTGGATTGCCTGGACGCAGTCGAAGGAAAGGGAGCTTCTGGAGCAGGTCTCGAATGAGCCTGCTGCGCAAGCGCAAATCGAAACCCCGCAGGGTGCAAGCCTGCAAGGAAAGAACCCCATGAACGCAATCACCAAGGTCATCCGCTTCCTCGTCCGCGTCGACCTCCAGAACTGCTTCGGCTCCAAGGGCACGCTGCCCGTTCCCAACGGTGACGAGGTCGTCGAACCGGCCAACAAGCTCTCGCGCAGTGGCCGCTACAACTACGTCGTCGACAGCCAGGACTGGCATCCGGCCGACCATGGCAGCTTCGCCGCCAACAACCCCGGCAAAAGTCCCTTCGAAGACGGCGTGCTCAGCGGCCTGAACCAGAAGTTCTGGACCGTGCACGGTGTGCAGAACACCGCCGATGCCGACTTCCTGCCGGGCCTCGACCGCACCGTCGTCGCCTTCACCGTGCGCAAGGGCATGGACAAGCGGGTGGACAGCTACTCCGCCTTCTACGACAACGGCAAGTCGGCTTCTGCCGAGCTCAAGGCGCAGTACCCCTTCCTCGGCACTTCCACCGGTCTGGCCGAGTGGATGGTGCAGAAGGCCGTCGAAGCCGGCGCCGAAGCCATCGAGGTCGATGTCATCGGTCTGGCCACCGACTACTGCGTCAAGTTCACGGCGCTCGACGCCGCGGCCGAGACCTACAAGGGTTCGCCCTTCAAGGTGCGGGTCGTGATCGACGCCTGCCGCGGGCTGGGCCCGGTCGAGCCGGTGATCGCCGAGCTCAAGGCCGCCGGCATCGAGGTGGTGAACAGCGACGCCGTGCTGCCTGCCGCCGCCGGCAAGTAAACCAAGTTCGAAACCAGCAAAGGGAGCCGCACCAGGCAAAAGGTGCGGCTCTCTTTTGCTATGCAAAGCAAGGAAAAGGACTCACCATGAACAAGGAAAAGCTGCGCTTCTCCAACTGGCCCGCCACCATGCGTTGGTCGGTCATCGGACTGGTGCTCGCCGTTGTCTTCGCCCTGGGCGGATTCTTCGGCTACTACGCCCTGATGGTCGCCATCGCGGTCGCCTCCGTCTTCTCCAGCTTCTGGCTGCCGATGGCTCTGGGCGTGGTCGGCGTCGGCGTCTGGCGGGGTTATGCCGCTCGCAAGGGTGGTGGCACCGCCGGTGATGTCTCGCGCGCCTTCGGTATGGGCATGCTCTGGACCATGATCGCCATGGCGGTGATAGCGGTGGTCAGTGGTGTCTACCTGATCGCCGTCGGTTTCTGACCGAGCAGTTCGAATTCAAGCTTGACGCGGGGGAGGTCTTGTGGACCTCCCCTTTTCAGTTCTAGAGGGAAATGATGACCAAGAAAGATGCGATCGATTGTTTGAAAGTCTTTGTGAAAGCCCTAGTGCAAGCCCGTGTCAAAGATGACGAGGGCTTCCGCAAGTGGCGCAGCCGGCCTGAGAACGAAGCACTCATGGCTCGGCTTTTCAGCTACGAACGTGAGGGTGACATGCCCGCGGTGACTGCCGTGGTCAAGCCCTTCTTCCACCCCGAGTTGCCCCTGATCGGTCTCAACTACACGCCGGTGGCGCACAACACCCTGCACAAGCACCACAGTGGCTGGACCGAACCGCTGCGTCTTTGCCGCGGTATCGTCTTCAGTCGCCGAGCTGCTCTGGTGGCGCTGCCCTTCGAGAAGTTCTTCAACTACGGCGAGCACGCCGAGACCAGTGATCTCTCTGCTTATGCCGGGCAGCCCTTTTCGGCTACCCTCAAGCAGGACGGGCATCTGGCAATCATCTTCCGCTTCCAAGGTAAGGTGGTTGCCACTACTCGCGGTTCTTTCCTCTCGTCCAGCTCGCTTTTGGCAAACGCCATGCTGAGCGAGTCCAGGTCTGACAATCTGTCGGAAAGTCAACCTGAAAGCCTGGCGGAGAAACTGCTCTCTTCCGGCGCTTTCGGTGAAGATCTCACCCTGCTCTGCGAGCTCATTCACCCCGATACCCATGTCATCGTCGACTACGGTGATCGCCAGGAATTTGTCCTGATTGGCGCTCGCAACCGTCGGACTCTGGAAGATTACGACTGGGAACGGCTGAGCCGTTTGGGCGAGCGTTTGGGTCTCACCGTCACGTCTCGCTGGCAGGGGCAAAACCTGGACGACTTGCTCGCCCTGGTCAAGCAGCCGCAGTACAGCAACGAAGAAGGTTTCGTGGTGCGTTTCGCCGATGGGCGACGCATCAAGTTCAAGAATGCCGGCTACATCTCGATGATGCTGGGCGAAAAGCTCAATCATCGCTATGTGATGCTGCGCCTCATCGACGGTTCTTTCGAGAAGCGTTTCGCCGATCTGGACGGAGAGGTGAAAGCTCTGGCCGACAAGTATCGCAGCGAGTTGATGGCGGTCTTTTCTGTGCCGGTTCCCACTGTGGAAGCCAAGCCCAAGAAGAAGCTCGTCGACCCGGCGGTGGCTCTCAAGAAAGCGCGTCTGGCCTATCTCTACGGCCTCGTGCCCGAGGAGGAGAGCACGCCGTACTACCGCGGCATCTGCCGCCAGTTCCTCAATCACCAAGAAAAACAGGAGAACGAATGAGAGAAGATATGACCAGCGTGATCACCGGACGCCCGCGCTCCGGCTCGTCTTTCCGCAAGCGCAAGGGGGTGATGCGTCTCTTGCAGCGCGACCCCGATGCCCTGCCCCAGAGGGAGAGCATGAGCCCCGGCCGTCTGCACCGCGACGACAACTCTCGTCTGCACTCGGCGCCCCTCTATCGCTACCTGCGCACTCAGGTGGGGCGGCCCTGGAACCAGGTCTACTCCGACATCTGCCACGGCGCTCCCGCCGACACGGTCAACGGTCGTCGGCTGCAGGACCGCATCTCCTGGGCGGTGGACCTGCAGGTGGAGAGGCGGGGTGATCGCTTGGTCGTGATGCCTCACGGCTACTCGGTCGGTGGTCTCTACGTGGACCCCGACACCGGACTCTTGCAGTCCACGCCCACGGTTCCGCGCAGGCGTTATCCGCCCTACTCGCGCAAGCCCTTCGAGGTGGTCGACATCGACGGCGACGGCGTGCACCGCTGCGTCAAGGTGGACGGCACCTGGTATCGGGTCAAGCTCATGTCCCTGCCTGAGAGCGAGGAAGAGGCGAACAGCATGGAGCCCGGGCGCAAGTTCGACTTGATCTTGCGCCTGGCTGCCAGCGGCAAGGAGAAGCAGCTGCAGAACCGGAACAATCCCTTCCGGACTCTCTGGGACGGCTACTTGCTCGCCGTGCAGAAGCTGCAGCTGAGCAAGAAGGACATGGCTCGGGTGCGGGTCGTCCTGGCCCGGCAGCGCGGTGAGACGCTGCCCCAGAGCCAGTCGGAACGCTCCGGCAAGGTCGAGCCGCGCCGCCGGGCGCCGGTCTTCGCCTGCTGAGCGCGCCACTAAGCCAGCACCGATTTCGCTGGTCATCAAAAAGAGAGGGGTGCGTAAGCATCCCTCTCTTTCGTTTCTGCAGTCAATACCAAAGAGGTGGTTCATATGCCCGACAACAAGAATGAAAATGAGGGTCTCGCTCTCAATACCATCGAGCTCTATCAGGCTCAGCTCACGCTCATCGCATCGTGCATTCGTGCCGGTCGATACAGCTGGGCACTCGAGACCTTCCGTGAACTGAACGGTCACGGTCGCAACCTGGAAGCCTGTCTGGCTGCCCTTTCGCAAGGTCAGCTCGCCGGCGCCATTGCTGCGCCCGCTGCCCTGTCTGCCGCCGATGCTGCGGACGACAAGCCGAAAAAGAAGTGGACACCGCCGACGCCTGACCAGGTGCAGCGTGCCCTCGAGAAGATGTTCGGGCACCTGCCCGAATGCACCGCCGATGGTGATATCGTCGTGGTCTCCTTCAACGGTCACCTGCTCGACCTGCCCAAGGCCGAGCGTCTGGTGGAGCCGCTCAAGTGGTTCATCAAGCGCGGTCACATTGTGCTCTTCCAAGAGACGAATCGCGACGCTCTCAAGTATCTCTCGAACGAGACCGGCTATGGTCTGAACGTCAGCCATCGCAACGAGCGTGGTCAGGCGGTGGGAATCCTCTTCCACCCGCGCATCAAGTGGTTGGGGCAGCCCTACTACCACGACTACCTCACCGACATCCCCGGTCATCCCGAGTGGAAGACGACGCTGCGTCCGGCTCTGCAACGCAAGGTGCGCGACGTCACGTCGGGGCTGGAGTTCACCGTCATCGACCTGCACACCAAGAGCAATCTGGGTGGGCCGGAAGAGACTGCGCCCATCAGGGAACTGCAGTTCTCGATGCTGGTGGCCGACATCGCGCGTCAGCAGGCGGCCGGCACCGATATGGGACCGACCATCATCGGCGGCGACATGAACGCCCCGATCAACAAGCCTGAGACCACCGAGACCAAGCCGCTCATCGATGCCGGCTTCGTTCTGGTGCCCAACCCCGAGAACCGTTCCACCTACTTCTACAAGGGCAATCCGAACGGGCAGTTCGACGGCTTTTTCGCGCGCGGTTTCGCCGCCGAAGGAGTGAATTCGCTGTCGCCCGTCTGGATTCCGCTGCCCCTGGAGAGCAAGGGTGAGCGCTGGTTCTACAGCGAACTCTCGGACCACATGCCGGCGATCACCACCCTCAAGGTGACGTCCGCCAGCTGATGAACGAGCGTCCAAGACTAACCTCAACCGCGCGGAGGGCGAGCCTAAAGGCTCGCTCTCCGCCGTCAATCCGAAAGGTGTATCAACATGTATATCTGTAGCTGCCACGCCGTCACCGACGGTGCCATAAGAAAGGCCGTGAAGGAAGGCGGAATTCGCCGCTTTCGCGACCTGGCGCGGGCCACTGGGGTAAGCACCCAGTGCGGCATCTGTAAGTATTCGGCCAGGGGAGTCATTGATTAAGGAACAGCCCAAATCCAGCCGATTTTTCAGCTTTTTGGCGCTTTT
>Ga0102832_1001650_pt2 | contig 13874 bp, 6 predicted proteins | sample EBPBio282013_DNA_FD_88942 | JGI IMG/M metagenome (GOLD analysis project Ga0102832, IMG submission 88942) | Wastewater treatment Type I Accumulibacter community from EBPR Bioreactor in Madison, WI, USA - Reactor 2_5/28/2013_ DNA (Illumina Assembly) | ecosystem: Engineered > Bioreactor > EBPR >...
CCCGCGATCACGTAGGGGAATGTTTCGAGACAGCGCTTCCAATCGCCTTTGCCGCACAAGGCCAACCGGTAGGCTTGCGGCTGCGAAGGATGCGAACAATCAAGCTGGTCCGCCGCGTCGTCGTTGCAGTTGTAGGTGTAGATCGTACGGCCTTTCGCATCGGCCAGCATTTGACCGCTGTAGGTGTCCGTGATGCGGAACCCTTTCGGGAACGACGGCGCGAGCTGGGTGAAGACGTTATGCCAGCCCGCTTCCTCCGCCCCCTGGAAGCTCGGGAATTTTTCCTCGAGGTTGTAGCTGTAGACCGGCTTGCCGCGGTAGGCCCACTGCTTCACGCCTGGCGAGCGCTCGATGATCGTCCACTCGCCGCGCTGCTGGATTTGTTCCGGCGCGAGGATCGGCGAAAACTTCTCGAGACATTCGGCGGTACAACCAAACTTACCTTTCGCGTCGCCGTCGAAGACGTAGACCGCGTGTTCGTTCTGTAGCGTCAACAGGCGTCCGTAAGCGTATGCCATCACCTTGAACTGCGACGGCAGATTACGGTCCGGACCGACCGGCCAGCGCACCGCGCCCGTGCCGTCGTGTTGCAGATTGGTGCTGGTGCCGCCCCAGACGTCGCCCTTCTGCTGATCGAGCACGGAGGTGTAAAGCGCCTGACCGTCATAAGCCCACTGCTTGCGCCCGCCGGGACCGTCGACGATCGTCCACTTGCCCACAGGCTTCGCGTCGGCGGACGCGAGCACCGGCGGCCACACCTGGGTGCAAGAAGGCCGCGTTTCGACTTCCGGAAGTTCAAGGCCGCCCGGATATGGACTCATCCAGCCGGTATTCACCTTGTAGACCGTATCACTACAGGTCGGCTTGCCTTTCATCTCACCGGCGTTGGCGTTACGCAGCGCCATGACCGGCCACGAATAAAGCGTCTTGCCGTTCGCGTCGGCGAAGACGGCGCCTTCAAGCTCAGCGACGACGACCTGGAAGCCCGGCGGCATCTCCTCGCGGATATAATCCTCGGTGAGCGCGCGTTGCTCCTTCGTCCAGCCATGGTCGGCTTGCGCGAGCGCCGCTCCGGCGGCGAGGATTCCCGCCGCCGCCACACCCGCGATCGCTGAACGAAAGCGTCTCATTAAGCGACGATCTCGCTGATGACGTGGTCGGTTTCATTGCTCTTGCCGCCCCAGGTCTTCTGCGCGAGGCCCATGGCTTTAAGGCCGGTGAAGCCGATGTCGGTGATCTTGCCGCCGTTGCACGGGATATGCAGGCCGGTTTTGATCTTGCCGCCCATGCGGCCCGCGGTGAACGCGGCCATTTCTTCCAGCGAGTGAACGCGCGCTTCCGAGACATCGCTGTTGCCCATGATGAAGCAGTTGTCGAGCAACGTGCCGTCGCCTTCCTTGATGCTCGCGAAAGCCTTCACATAGTAGGCCCAAGATTCCATCGCGCGGCGCACAAACCACGAAGCATTCGGCTGATAGCCCAGCTTCTCGTCCTTCGGCTCTTCGTGCGTACAGGTGTGATGCGGCTTGTCGTAACCCGGCTTGGTCGTGTTCGAGAATCCGTAGGAGTAGATCATGTTGAACACGCGGCTCTGATCGCAAGCGATCGCCATGGTCAAGAGATCGGTCATGACGTTATGGCGGTCGGCGACGAGCTTGAAGTCGCTGCCCGTGTCCATGTCCTTCGCGGCTTTCGGCTTCACGCAGGCCTCGCGCGGCTCGGGCTTGGTAAGCTGCTGGTTGAACTGATTTTCCAGGTGGCGCAGACCGGTGAAATACTGATCGAGGCGTGCCTTGTCCTCGGCGCCCACCTTGGTCTCCAGGGTCTTGATCTTGTCCATGACGCCCGTGAGCGCGCTCTTGCGCACCATGATCGTCGGCGACGGCGTGAACGTCGGCGCGTTCGGATCCTGGAAGTCCGGCCCGAACAGGCGGCTGTAGAAATTCACCGGCGAGAATTCCGGCGCATTCGACGTCGTCGGGCTTTCGTAGCTGATGATATCGCGCACATCGCCGGTCGAGGTGGTCGTGAGGCTCTTGAAGCGCGTTGTACGGCCGATCTGGTTGGCGACCGTCGTGTCGATGCTCTCGGCCAGCGACTGGTTCTGCACCACCGGCGCAACGCCGGTACGCGCGACGACCCAGCCGGTGTAGTGACAGAAGAACGCGCCGTCGCGGTAGGCGGTCAGGTTCGTGAACAGATTGATGTGCTGTTTGATATCCTTGAGGGACTCAATTTCTTCCGGCAGCTCGTAGTTGGCGCCGGCCTGCTTCGGCACGAACACGTTCTTGCTGATGCCCATGCCCCAATACCAGGTCCCGAAACGCACGGGCATCGCCGTACCGTCGGCCATGGCATTGCCATTGCCGTTGAGGAAAATGTTCAGGAGCGGCAAGCCGACCGTCACGGCTCCGCCGTTCAACATCCCGCGCAGGACGCGGCGTCTGTTCAAACCTTCCATAACTTCCTCCCTATTTCGTGTTCGCGGCGACATTCGCGGCCGCCTTGGGTTCATTGATGCGCGAGAAGGCATCGCTCATGGTGATGGTGCGCAAGAGCGCCGGCAGCTTGTAACCTTCCTCGCCGAACTTGGTCGTGAAGTAGGCGAGCAGCGGACGATCCGCATTGGTCGTGGGCGAGCCCGCCCCATAAGCAAAGGCGCGCTTCACAAGGCAGGACGGCAGCGCCGGATGATCGCGCAACGCCTTGCCGAGACCGACCGCGTCCTGGAACGGCTTGCCGTCCAACGCACCGCTGGCGTCGATCTTCTGGCCCTTTTCGGTTTCACGGAAGGCGCCGATACCGTCGAAGTTCTCGAGCGCGAGGCCCATCGGGTCCGTGATCTTGTGGCATCCCGCGCACACCGGGTTTTCCAGGTGGAAGTTGACACGGTCGCGCGTGGTCCGCAGCGTGGCCTTCGGATTTTCCAGCGCCGAGAAGTCGACGTTCGCCGGCGGCGGCGGAACCGGCTGGCACAGCAGAAGTTCACGCAGGGCCTTGCCACGCATCGTCGGCGAGCTACGCACCGGATGCGAATGCACCGCGAGGAAGCTCACATGCGTGAGGATACCGGCGCGCGGGCTACCTTCCGGGAACGTGTAACGCGACCAGGTCGGCGTCGCCGGCAGCTTGTAGACGGCGGCGAGGCGCGGCGAGATGAATGTCTCGCGCGTCGTGTAAAGATCGCGGTAGTCGCGATTTTTGGTGATCAGATGATCGATCGCGACGCGCAGCGTTTCTTCGCGGGCATCGGCGGCCGTCACACCGGTGAACACCGGATACATCTGAGCGTCCTTGGCGAGCGCGGCGAAGCTGTCGAAGGCGAACATGTCATCGAAGAAAGCACGCATGCCTTTCTCGAGACGCGGACTGGCCAGCATGCGGTCAATTTGCTTCAAGCGGCCTTTCGGCGTCTGAAGCTCGCCTTTTTCGGCGGCGCGCAGCAGTTCGTCGTCAGGCGCGGCGTTCCACAGGAACAACGACAAGCGCGTGGCGAGCGAATAGCTGTCCAGACGCTGGCGGCCGGCCGCGCGCGGGTCAGCCTCGGCGCCTTCCGCCACGAACAGCACATCCGGGCTGATGAGCATGGCTTCGATGGAGACCGCGAGACCGCGGTAGAAGTCCTTCAGCGAGGTCGCGGCCTTGCCGGCTTCCTCGACGTACTCGGTCAGTTCGGCCTTGGTCAGCGGGCGACGGTGCATCAAGCGGCCGGCATGCGAAAAGAATTGGGCCGCGCAAGCCGCGTCCGCGGCCTTCTCGTCTTTCGGGGTGCAGGTCAGCAGGAACTTACGGCGATCCTCGTCGACCACGAGCTGGGCCACCGTGACCGCGGCCTTTTGATAGAGCTCGAGCTGCGACGATGAGATCCCGCCACGTCCGGTCCCGAGCGCGAGCAAACCGTCGGTGCGCTGCGCGGGCGGGAAGTTCGGATTGATCTGAACGTCGGGACCGAAAACATAAGCGAGTGTATTGAGATACTGCTCCTGCGTCAGCGCGCGCAGGCGCTTGGGCGTTCCGTCGGTGACGGGTTCGGCGGTCGCCGAGACCGTGGCCGTGGCAGCGGCTTTCGTCTCACGCTCATTCGCCGGGCCCGAACACCCCGCGAGCACGAACGCGCAGCCCAGCGCCACAGCGCCTCCACGAAGCACAGATATAAAAGTCTCACGCATGGACGAAACCGAACCTTTCATAGCGGCTGCATGTCTCCCAACGGTTTCCGGAAAGGAGGGCATAAACCTCCCGATCCTCCCGGACCCCTCACGGTCATAAACAGGTGCGGCGCCTCGCGCCGACACCCCCGTCCCCCATCGTGGCGATCATATCACCGACGACCGGCCGAACGTATAAGATCGGCGTGATTTTCTGTCAAAAAAATCATGCCAACCAACAAGAGTTACAGATACTTACGTAGCGGCTCCCGATGAGCGTTCCCGGTCTTTTTCAGCCCGGCGCAGTGCGCCGCAACCACGCGCCGAAAAGCGCAAGCGAACCGTAGGACGCATACGCGCAAACCGTGCGCGCCCCTCCCTCTCCCGCACAGACCTAGGCAACTTTCGTACCACTTACGCTGTGTTTCAGATTTATCATCTAATAATTTGAAATTACTTGTCTTTTTCGCCTTAATATTTTTGCGCTTGGGGACGTTGTCGGCGAGAATCAGCCTAGTTGTTGCAAATCACCGGCGAAAATCCGCCTAGTATCGTTCGTGTGCGGTGCGGCCCAAAATGTGGGTTTACAACGTTCGCGCCGCGGGCTTTTTGTCCCCATTCACCATTGGAAGAGACTCAATGCTGACTGAAGAATTTCCAGGCGCCGTCGCGACAGACCTCTGCGCCAAGATCATCGCCGCCTTCGAACGCGATCCCGCCAGCAAGCCAAGCCGAGTCATCGTCGAAGGCACGGCGACACGCCATGAATTCCGCTCGGGCACGCAACTCGCATTCAGCCGGCAATCTCCCGAATGGGAGGCGCTCTTCATGGCGGTCGTCCCGACGATGCGCGCAACGATGGAACAGTACATGGCGAAACACCGGGGCCTCGCGGAGCTGGTCGATGCCGAAGGCCTCGATTGTACATTGCCGATGATCGAACGCGTCGACCCCGGGCAAGGATTCGATTGGCACTATGACGCGACGCGCCCCGTCACCGATCGCGTCGTCGCGGGCCTCTTGTATCTCAACGATGTTACCGAAGCCGGCGAGACGGAGTTCATCGATGGCCTTAAAGTAAAACCCGCGGCCGGCAAGATCGTGCTGTTCCCGCCCTACTGGACTCACTTTCACCGCGGCGTCTCGCCAACGCGCGAAGCGAAATACGTGTGGAGTTATTTTTGGATCTATCCTGCGAAGCGCACTTAGCACGTCGGACTTTGACAAGTCGCAATTGGACAAGTCGCAATTGGACAAGTCGTAATTGGGCATGAAGTATCTGGCCTTTCTGGCGGCGCTGTTCGCCGCTTCCAACGCCTTCGCGGACGGACAAGCCAGCTATCTCAAACATTGCTCGCTTTGCCATCAGGCCGATGCGCAAGGCATCCCTGGCACCTTCCCGCGCCTCATGGGCCGCGTCGGACAGATCGGATCGAGCGCCGAAGGCGCGGCCTTCTTGGCGCAAGCCATTCTTTGGGGTATGTCGGGCAGCATCACGGTCGATGATGTGCCGCTGACCGGCGTCATGCCCGGCGTCCCGCATGTGTCAGACGAAGAGATCCTCTCGATCGTCGACTACCTCGCCACCGAAGGCGGCACGGTGAAAAACGCCACGACGCTTAATCTCGAGACCATCAAGGCCGCGCGCGCGGCCGGCCGCGTGTCACAAGCCGTGACGCATGCCCGCCGGCAGGAACTCTTCGCCGCCGGCCTCATAAAATGAAAAAGGCGGGACCGGTTTCCCGGTCCCGCCTCTTCAATCTCCGACGAACCGCTTAGAACTGGAAGCGGACACCGGCGCGATACTGACGGCCGATCACGTCGTAGTCCTTGTTGCCCATGCCGTTATAGTACGCGGCGGTCAAGCTGCCGCCGATGATTGGCGGGGTGGCGTTGAGCAGGTTTTCCACCGTGCCGAAGATCTCGACGTTGTACTCGTCAAACGGCTTGAAACCGCCGGACAGGTCGAGAGTCGTCGCCGACGGAATGTGGTTCTCGCCCATCGTCGGCTTGGTCGACGTCGACGTCGGACATCCGCTGGAGCAGATCACGAAGTTGCCGTTGTCGTACTTGCCGGCGCCCGTGTAACGCACGTTCATGCGCACGTTCCAGACATCGGTGTCGTAGCCGAACGTCATCAGCCCCTTCCACTTCGGCGCCGTGAGGTTGCCGCTGAACGGCGAGATGCCGCCCCACTCGCCAACCACGCCCGTGCCGTCGATCGAGATGCCCTGCGTGTTGACCGTACGCAGCTTGATCATGCGAGTCGCCATCGCACGGACGGAGAAGTTGCCGTCCAGGCTTTCGCTGATGACAGACGCGGGCGTCCGATAGCTGGCTTCGAAATCGATGCCCTGCGCTTTTTGGCTGATCAGGTTTTCAGGTTGCGTAATGACCTGGAAGATCAGGCCGTCAGCGCCACGCTGGATCGCGTTGCAGAGCACGGTGTTACCCGCGAAGCAGAGATTCACGACCGTCTGGCCGCTCGGCGCCTGCACAGAGCCCTTCACATTGATATTGAAGAAGTCGGCCGAGGCTTGGAACCCTTGCAGGAACGTGGGCTGGAACACGATGCCGAGACCCGTCGTATCCGCCTTTTCAGGCAGCAGATTCGGGTTACCGCGTGTCAGACGGAACGACGCCGGGATGTTCACGTTCAGGAACGGATCGAACAGCGGTTCGCCGGAGTTCGTCTGACCCGCCGTGAACAGTTCGCCAAGATTCGGCGCCCGAATGTCGCGCGAGCGCGTCATGCGGAAACGGAAATCATCGACTGGCGCATAGGTCAATCCGACCTTCCACGTCGTCACGTAGCCCGACGTCGAGTAGCTCGTCGCGCGCACCGCGGCGTTCAAGTCGAGAGAACGGGCCCACTCCTCGTCTTTCGCGAGCGGGATAAGGGTTTCAACGAAACCTTCCGTGACGTGGAACGAACCGAAGCTGGCATGATAGTTGCCCGCGAAGAACGACGTGGCTTCGTCAAGCGCGCTCGCCATACCCTTCACGCTTTCCTTGCGGTGTTCCACACCGAACGCCAACGAGACCGGGCCAGCCCACAGTTCGAGCGGCTCACCGTTCACGCTGAACGCCATCACGTCTTGCTTCAGCGATTCGTACCGGTAAGCCGTACCGGTCACATAGTCGACGGCCTTCTGATTGTTGACGCCGATACCCATGACGTTGAACGGCACGCAGGCCGGATCGTCGTTGGCCGGGTTGGCGTCGGCGTTCACACGGCAAACGATGTTGCCGCCGGAGACGACAGCATCAATCGCTTTGAGATAGTTTCGCGTAATCCCAACGTGCGGCGTACGCGGCGACAGACCGGTCATGCTGTGCTGGAGATAAGCGTTCCACGTCCAATCGGTTTCGAACGCCGTGACGCTGCCGTCGAGGCCGCCGGAGAAGCGGCGGAGCGTGCGGCGGTTGTCGGCGCGGAAGCGCTGCGTGTCGACGTTGGTCGAACCCAGCGTGAAGCTGGTCAGACCGAGCGCGACCATCTGGTTGCGCACCGACGTCGGGATGAAAGCGTTGTCCACCAGGATCGTGTTGTTGCCGAGACGGCGGTTCGGGTTCGAGGTGTTGTCGGCATGGGCATTGGCCCACTGCGCGTCCACGAATGCCGTGATGTTGTCGCTGATGTCGTAGCTGAGACGGCTGTAGGCGACATAGCGCTTCACGCGCTGATCGAGGTCCAGGCCGTCGTCGATACGCGACACGCGCCAGTCGCCGCCCTGCATGAAGTTGTTGCCGACATCGGTGCCGAAGACGAACGGCGCGGGCGTGCCGCCCGGTCCGAACATGATGCCTTTGAGCGGACCGGCGGTGATCACGCCGCCCGGCGTACCACGCGACAGACCAACATCACGCGCAACGATGTACTGCGGGGCGCCGCTGGCCGGGTTGGCGGTCCAAGCCGGGTTCACGACCATCGCCGCGCTGCTGTCGTTCCAATCGCGCGGAACGCCGCCGATGCCACCGATATAGCCGACTTCGCCGGCGATCAGGAAGTGGCCGCGGCCGCCGCCGAACGGCGTGCCGGCGGTGAGCGAGACGTTGTAGTTCTTATCGTCGCGCCACTGCGTCATACCGCCCTGGACTTCGCCCTTAATGCCGGTGAATTCCTTGTCGATGATGAAGTTGACGACGCCCGACAGCGCGTCGGAGCCGTAAGCGGCCGAGGCGCCGCCGGTGACGACGTCAACGCGCTGAACGAGGCCGTTCGGGAACGAGTTGATGTCCGGCGCGGAATTGCTTGCGGTCAGCGACGAGTTGATGACGCGCTGGCCGTCGAGCAGGATCAGGGTACGGTTGGTGCCCATGCCGCGCAGGTTGAGCTGGTTCACGCCGGCGGCGCCCGAGCTCAGATTGGCGGTCATGTTACGCGGCTTCACCGAGCCCGAGAACGCCGGGAGGGCGTTGACGGCGTCGGCGATGTTGTTCGCGTTCATCGAGTCCAGTTCTTCGGCGCCGAGCACAGAGACCGGCGTCGGAGCTTCGTAGCCGTCACGCACGATGCGCGACCCGGTGACGACGATTTCATCGACAGCGGCAGGCGCTTGGGCGGCCTGCTGGGCGCTCGCGAGCTGCGGCGCGACCGAAGACAATAGGATGGCAATCGCGGAAGTCGTGGCGAGCGTATGCGCCTTAACGTGACGAGATGCGGTCATAGATTCCCCTTCATGAGGTTTGCGCAGTGTCGCGTACAGCAGCTTTGAGCGCGTAGCGGCGCTCGCGGACGGCACACGACATTTGCTGAACTAAGTTCTCCCCGTGGGCCCATCGGACCCACGCTTTCCCTGGAGGCCCTTGTTACCAGGGCACTCGCGGGGTGCTGATTACGTGCTTTTCAAAGGTGTTACAATATCCACAGCCCGGCGCTTATGCTTTATGCGCGTAAGTGTGTCCCTCACGACACACTTCGTAAAAGGCTGTATTTTAATGATAATTGCAAAAAAGCTACACCCGCGCCAACTCATGCGTTGCGCGTGGGCCGTCTTCGGAATGTGGAGAGTACGGGCTGCCGCCCCTCACGCGACGCGCGGTGGCGCGACCTACGTCCTCCCATGGGCCGGGAGTAGCAAGTGTTGTGCCAGCCTGCCTTGACGGTGGTCAATTCGCTAAAACATTCCATCTAAACAACTTTTTAGAATGCCGCGAAAAGCAGCCTCTTAGCATGAGCGGATTATTGCCAATAACGACCGATCGCTTGGCAAAAAATCGCTGAAATCCACATGAAAAAGGCGGAGCCAGTTGCCTGGCCCCGCCTCTTCCGATCTCAAACGCTTGGTTCGATTAGAACTGGAAGCGCATGCCGACGCGATACTGACGGCCGATACGGTCGTAGTCGGAGTTACCCTGACCGGACCAGTGCGAGGAACCGCGGCTGCCGCCGATGACCGGGGGCTGCGCGTTCGTCAGGTTTTCGACCGTCATGAACAGCTCCACGTTCTGTTCCGCGAGCGGCTTGTAGCTGCCCGAGATATCGAACGTCGTCATGCTGTCGATGTGGTTGTTCTGGATCGTCGGCGCATAAGTCGTCGGCGCCGGGCAACCCGTCGTGCACTCGATGAAGCCGTTGCCGTACACACCCGGACCAACGTAACGGGCCGTCAGACGCAGCGTGATCGGATCAGCGTTGTAGCTGACCGAGACGTTGCCGCGGAACTCCGGCGCGGTGAGCTTGCCGCTGAACGGCGCGATGCCGCCCCAACCCCCGATGACGCCGGCGCCGTCGTAAACGCGACCATTGATGTCCGTGGTCTTCAGGCCAAGGACGTAGCTGCCCATGGCGCGGATGGAGACCTCGCCGTCCATGCTTTCGCTGATGTCGGAGAGACGGAAGCGATAGCTGGTTTCGAAGTCGAGACCGTCCGCCTTCTGACCGAGCAGGTTTTCCGGCTGGGTGACGACCAGGAAGATCAGGCCGGCCGCATCACGCTGGATCGCGTTGCAAAGGACCGTGTTGCCGGCGAAGCAGAGATCGATGACCTGCTGCGACGTCGGGGCCTGCACGGTGCCCTTCACGTTGATGTTGTAGTAGTCGACCGAGGCCTGGAAACCTTCGAACCACGACGGAGCAACGACAACGCCGATCCCGGTGGTGTCGGCCTTTTCGGGCTTCAGGTTGATGTTGCCGCGCGTGAGCGAGAACGAGTTCGGGACCTGCGTGTTGCCGCGGAACGGATCGGTGAGCACCGCACCCGAACCGGTCTGGCCGGCCGTGAACAGCTCGCCGAGGTTCGGCGCGCGGATGTCGCGCGAACGGGTCGCGCGGAAGCGGATGTCAGACATCGGCGTCCAGGTCATGCCGACCTTCCAGGTCGTCACGTAGCCCGAGGTCGAATAGTCGGTCGCGCGGATCGCCGCGTTCAGGTCGAGTTCCTCGGCCCAAGCTTCGTCGCGGGCCAGCGGCACGAGGGTTTCAACGAAACCTTCCGTGACGTTGAACTTGCCGGTGCTCGCTTTGTAGTTGCCGGCGAAGTATTCGGTCGCCTCATCGCGCGCCGAGGCGATGCCCTTCACGCTTTCGCTGCGGTGTTCGAGACCGACCGCCAGCGAGACCGGGCCGGCCCACAGCTCGAACGGCTCGCCGTTCATGCTGACGGCGGCGACGTTCTGCTGCAGCGACTCATAACGGTAGGAGGTGCCCGTCACGTACGCCAAGGCCTTCGCGTCGTTCACACCGATGCCGAACGGATTGTACGGCACGCAAGCCGGATCGTCGTTCGTGGTGACGGCGTCGGTATTCACGCGGCACGCCGGGGCGCCGTTGGAGACGACGGAGTCGAGCGCGCGGAGATAACCCTGCGTCCAGCCGTTGTTGCGCGTGCGCGGCGAGAGGCCCGTCTGGCTGTGCTGGGCATACGCGTTCCAGGTCCAGTCGGTATCGGCCATGCTGAACGCGCCGTCGAGACCGCCGGAGACGGTGCGCGTCGTGCGGTGGTAGTCACCGACGAAACGGCCCATGTCGGCGTTGGTCGAGCCCATGGTGATCGTCGTCAGACCAAGGGCCTGCATCTGCGTACGCAGCGTGGCCGGCATGAAGGCGTTGTCGACGCGGATGGTGTTGTTGCCGAGACGGCGGTTCGGGTTCGCGGTGTTCAGCGCGTGCGAATTCGCCCATGACGCCTGTACGAACGCCGAGACGTTGTCGCTGACGTCGTAGCTGAGGCGCGTGAAGGCCACATAACGATTGAGGCGGCCGTTGAGGTCGACGCCGTCATCGATGCGCGAGTATTCCCAGTCGCCGCCGAGCTGGAAGTTGTTCTGCAGAGCGGTGCCGAAGTTGTAGCCGCTGAGCATCGTGCCGCCCGGGCCGAAGTAGATGCCCTTCAGTGGACCGGCGGTGATGATGCCGCCCGGCGTGCCGTTGATGAGGCCGACGTTGCGCGCGACATAGTGCTGCGGCGCGCCCGGCACACCGGCCAGGAATTCCGGCGTGAAGGTGATCGCGGCCGGGAGCTCGCTCCACGGACGGCCGCCTGTACCGCTGATGCCGTCGTTGTGGCTGTGCTCGCCAGAGAACAGGAAGTGGCCGCGGCCGTTGGCGAACGGCGTGCCGTAGGTGAGCGACGCGCTATAGTTCTTGTCGTCGCGGTACTTGGTCATACCGCCCTGGATTTCGCCCTTAATACCGGTGAAATCCTTGTCGAGGACGAAGTTGACGACGCCCGAGAGCGCGTCCGAACCATAAGCGGCGCTGGCGCCGCCGGTCACGACATCGACGCGCTCGATCAGCGCGTTCGGGAATTGATTGATGTCCGGGGCCGAATTGCCCGAGGTGAGCGCCGAGTTGATGACGCGCTGACCGTCGAGCAGGATCAGGGTGCGGTTGGTGCCCATGCCGCGCAGGTTGAGCTGGCTGACGCCGGTGGCGCCCGAGGACAGGTTGCCGTTCGACGAACGGGTCGAGGCGGATTGCGTGAAAGCCGGCAGCGTGTTCACCGCGTCGGCGATGTTCACGGCGTTCATCGAATCAAGTTCTTCCGAACCGAGGACCGACACCGGGGTCGGCGCCTGGTAACCGTCACGCACGATGCGCGAACCGGTGACGACGATTTCATCAATAGCCGCCGGTGCCTGTGCGGCCTGCTGCGCGGAGGCCGGAGCCGCCATCGAACCCACAATAAGGGCGACGGCCGAAGTGGTAGCGAACGAACGCGCCTTAATGCGCGCCGTCAAAGATACGGTCATAAAAGAAATCCCCTTCGAGAAATCAAAGTTAGAAATATGTAGCGCCATTCCGGCGCCGGCTCCCGTTCGTGCCCATGAGGGCAAGTGGAGCAGCCCTTAAAGGAAAGGTATGGCGCTGACAACCACTGTCGAATCATTCAAATTAAAGTGAACGGTCATGATCGACTCGCAAAATCATGCGATTTTACTGTGGAAACGCCGTGAAAAAAATTGAGATGACCCGGTGAGCGGCCTCACACTGATGTCGTTCTCTTTATATATGTGTGCGCAGAGCAACACTTCGGCACGCAGATATGCACGTCGTGGTTACAATACTCACTTAGCCGTGAAACAAACCCGAGAACGTGAAGCGGATTTCCGCGCAGCGCCGGTGGCCGTGGATATCGCAATCCATGTTTCACCATGCCATGTTTCGCCATGCCGTTGCCGTACACCGTGCCCGGCGAGTCACCTATCGCCTACGGCGGTGCGTCGAGAACCCGGATCACGCAATCACCACCTCAGGATGCAACGATATCGGACAGCAGGACGCGGACGTTAAGGTAAAGGCGAGGCCGACATATGTCCGCCTCGCCTTCTGATCTCCTGATGTGGCCGCGCATCTGCGAAACCACATCCCTCATTCGAACGCGCTAGAACTGGAAGCGCAACCCAACACGGTACTGGCGGCCACTGCGGTCGTAAGCCGCGTTACCTTGGCCCGACCAGTAGGTCGACGAACGGCTTCCGCCAATGATCGGCGGCTGCGCGTTGGTGAGGTTTTCGATCGTTCCGAACAACTCGATGTCCTGCTCTTCAAACGGCTTATAAGTCGCAGCGAGATCGATGGTCGTCATGCTGTCGACGTGGTTGCCGCCGAAAGTTGGAGCCTTGCGGGTCGAGACCGGGCAGCCCGTCGTACATTCGATGAAGCCGTTCCCGTATACGCCGGCCGCCGTATAGCGGATCGTCGCACGCAGGGTGATCGGGTCGCCGTTGTAACCAATTGAAAGGTTACCGCGGAACGTGGGGGCATTCAGCTTGCCGCTGAAGGGCGCAATGCCGCCCCAGCCCCCGACGACCCCGACGCCATCGTACGTTGTGCCGTCGGTATCCGTTGTATCGAGCGTGAGGACGCGGCTCCCCATCGCACGGATCGCGATTTCACCGCTCCAGGATTCGACGATGTCGGCCAATTGAAAGCGATAGCTCGCTTCAAAGTCGATCCCGTTCGCCTTTTGGCCGATCAGGTTCTCGGGCTGCGTAACAACCAGGAAAATCAGCCCCGATTTTGGATCGCGCTCAACACGCGAACAGAGCGTCTGGTTACCCTGGTAGCAGAGGTCAATGACCGTCTGCGAGTTTGGCGACTGCACGGTGCCTTTGACGTCGATGTTATAAAAATCGACCGATGCCTGCAGGCCCGGCAGGAAGGTCGGCGCCATCACCACGCCGATCCCCGTCGTGTCCGCCTTTTCGGGCAACAGGGCCGGGTTCCCGCGCGTAAGGGTAAAGATAGCCGGGTTGTTGGAGTTCAAGAACGGATCGAAC
>Ga0102832_1001944_pt1 | contig 13874 bp, 15 predicted proteins | sample EBPBio282013_DNA_FD_88942 | JGI IMG/M metagenome (GOLD analysis project Ga0102832, IMG submission 88942) | Wastewater treatment Type I Accumulibacter community from EBPR Bioreactor in Madison, WI, USA - Reactor 2_5/28/2013_ DNA (Illumina Assembly) | ecosystem: Engineered > Bioreactor > EBPR >...
CTCACAGGCGCGTGTGCGTGCGAATTCGATGATATGGTCTGCCGCCTGTACGAGAGACAATCGGGAGAAGCGGGATGGCGCGCATCGCGGTCGGTGGTTTTCAGCACGAGACGAACACTTTTGCGCCGCAGCAGGCGACCTGGGAGGAGTTCGTGCGCGCCGATGCCTGGCCGCCGCTGCTGCGCGGCGCGGAGATGATCCCGGGCGTGGAAGGGTTCAACATTCCCATCGCCGGCGCGGTGAAGAAGCTGGCCGAACTCGGTCACGGGATCGTGCCGCTGGCGTGGGCGGCCGCGGCGCCGGCATCGTACGTGACCGAGGATGCCTTCGAGAAGATGTGGGCTCTGTTCGACGAGGACCTGCGCAAGGTCGGGCCGTTCGACGCCATCTACCTCGACCTGCATGGCGCGATGGTCGCCGAGAATACCGAGGACGGCGAGGGCGAACTGTTGAAGCGCATCCGCGGCATCGTCGGCGACGAGCTGCCGATCGTGGCGAGCCTCGACTATCACGCCAACCTCACGCCCGACATGGCGAAGCTCGCCACGGCATTGGTCGGATATCGCACCTATCCCCACATCGACATGGCCGTGACGGGCAAGCGCGCCATCGAACTTCTCGACAAGCTGCTGCGCGAGAAGCGGCCGGTCTATCGCGCCTACCGCCAGCTCGACTTCCTCATTCCGCTGGTCTGGCAGTGCACCTTCATCGAGCCGGCCAAGGGCATCTTCGACCTCGTGGGCGAACTGGAGGCCGGCGAGAAGAGTCACAACCAGGGCATCGTGAGCGTCACGCACACGCCGGGTTTCCCGCCGGCCGACATCGCCCAATGCGGTCCCGCGCTGGTCGTCTACGGCCACGACAAGGAAGCCGTCGAGGCGGCCGCCGACAAGCTCGCCGCGACGGTGAAGGCACAGGAGAAGGCCTTCGACGGCGAGTTGCTCGATCCCGACCAGGCCGCTCTCCGCGCCATCGAGCTGTCGAAGAAGGCGAGCAAGCCGATCGTGCTCGCCGATGTGCAGGACAATCCCGGTGCCGGCGGTACCTCCGACACGATCGGTCTGCTGGCCGCCCTGATGCGCCACAAGGCCAAGGGCGCGGTGATCGGCATGATCGTCGACGAGGGCGCGGCGAAGGCCGCGGTCGAGGCCGGGGAGGGCAACATCATGCGCCGCGGCATCGGCGCCGTGGTCGGCTATGGCGGCGAGAAGCCGGTCGAGGCCGACTGGCGGGTGGTGAAGCTCGGCAGCGGCGTCTTCACCGGCACCGGCCCGTTCTATGGCGGCGCAAAATTTCAGATCGGACCGATGGCCCTCCTGACCGACGAGGCCTCGGGCGTGTCGGCGGTTGTCGCGTGCAAGCGGGTCCAGGCCGCCGACCAGGAGATGTTCCGCGCCGTCGGCGTCGAGCCTTCGACGGTGCCGATCCTGGGCCTGAAGTCGACGGTGCATTTCCGCGCCGATTTCCAGCCGATCGCCGAGACGATCCTGGTGGTGCAGTCACCGGGCGCGCACATCACCGACCCGATGGAGATGCCTTACGAGAAGCTGCGCAAGGGCATCCGGCTGAAGCCGATGGGGCCGGTGTTCGAGGGACGCTAGCGAGGGCCGCTAGGCCGGTTCGCGAAACGCCGGGCGCAGCGCCCACACCATTGGCACGGCGGTCAGCGCGACGCAGGCGACCGCCGACAGGGCGACCGGCAGGCCGGCCGCGTCGCCCAGCAGGCCGGCGATGAACGGTCCCACGGCGCCGGCCACCGAGCTGCCGGTGTAGAAGATCGCGAAGGCGTGGGTGCGCTTCTCGGGGCTCACGAACTCCGGCACCGTGCCGTAGAGCACCGACGAGGTGCCGTTCAGCACCAGCCCGACCAGCGGCAGCACGGCCAGCGCCGGCACCAGGCCGAGCGGCAGCAGCGCGAGGATTAGCACGGTGGTCGCCGTCTCGGTCAGGATCACCGACGGCACGACGCCCAGCTTCTCGCCAATCCAGCCCATCACCAGCTTGCCCGCGGCGCCGCCGGCGAAGGTCAGCGACAGGCCGAGGCCGATGGTCGCCACGTCGGCTCCCTTGTCGCGCAGCAGGAAGGGCAGGAAGATCAGGAAACCGGTGCGCACCAGGTCGTCGGCGATGTGGATGGCGAACAGCAGCCAGTAGGCCCACGGCCGGTCATGCCCGGCGCCGGCCTGGACCTTGTCCGCCTTGTCGTGCAGCGGCACCGGCCGCAGGCTCGCCAGCACGACGCCCGCGCCGGCGACGGCGACTGCCGCGACGACCAGCAGCGCCTGCTGCCAGCCGAGCGCCGCGGCGAGCAGGCCGAACAGCGCCGGCAGCACCACCTTGCCGACGTCGCCGGTGAAATTGTAGGTGCCGAGCGCGGTGCGCGAGCGCGCCCCGGCGAACGCCGCCGCCACCAGGCTCGAGCCGATCGGGTGCTGGGTACTGGCGCCGAGACCGGCCAGCAGCAGGCCGACGACCACGGCCGACAGCGAGCCGGAAAGGCCGGCGACGGCGTAGCCCACGGCGACCAGCCCGGTGCCGAGCGCCAGCACCCGTACCGCGCCGATCCGCACCGCCAGCTTGCCGGCCGGGATGCCGCCGCTCGCCATGGCGCTCGAGTAGGCCATCTTGAGGCCGCCGATCGAGGCGTAGCTGAGGCCGAACTGCGCCTGCAACAGCGGGTACAGCACGTTCAGGAGATCGGTGAGGCCGTCGTGCAGGGCGTGCGCGCCGCCGCAGACCGCCAGCGTGCGGCGGGCCGTGTGGGTCGGGGCGGCCGCCACTGTCATGTCGGGCCTAGGGCTTGGGCGGGGTGGCGCGCAACCAGAACGCCACCTGCTGACGGAAGTCGGACTCGGCGAAGGCCTCGTCGGTGATCGTCGCGGGCTTGCCGGTGCGCGGGTAGCGCACGCTGGCCAACCGCTTGAAGGCGGTGTCGCTGAGATGCAGCAGCAGCACGTCGCCCTGGCGGCGCATGAACACCAGGTCGTGGATCTTGCGGATGTTGGTCAGGCTGACGACCATGCGGGCGTCGCCGTCCTCGCGCGCCAGCTGGCGCACCGGGATGTCGCGGCCCTGGTTGGTGACGTCCATGAGGGCCAGCGCCTCGGGCGCCATCATGTTGTCGCGACCGCTCTTCTGCAGCCACAGCACCAGCCGGTCGCCCTCGGGCGACAGCGTGTAGCGCGGCTTGGGTTCCCGCCCGAACGGCATCGACAGCGTGCAGCCGGCGCCTGGCAGGGCGAGTGCCGCCAGCAGGATCGAGCGTCGGGCCAGCGCCACGGTCAGTCCTTTCCGCCCATGTCGACGATCACCGGCGCGATGGTGTCGAGCCGGTCGTCGCGCAGGGCGCGGAAGAAGCAGTTGTGCCGGCCGGTGTGGCAGGCCACGCCGACCTGGTCGACCAGCACCAGCAGCGTGTCGCCGTCGCAATCGATGCGCAGGTCGACCAGCGTCTGGATGTGGCCCGAGGTGTCGCCCTTGCGCCACGGCGCCCGGCGCGAGCGCGACCAGTAGCAGACGCGACCGGTGCGCAGCGTCTCGGCGACGGCGTCGCGATCCATCCACGCCATCATCAGCACCTCGCCGCTGTCGTGCTGCTGGGCGATCGCGGGGACGAGGCCCTGGGCGTCGAACTTGATGGCGGCCAGCGCCTGGTCGATGGCGGCGGCGTACGAGAGCGGGGACGGGGCGGGGGCGGCGGGCATGGTGCGAACCTTGGCCTGCGGAGGGAACGGCGCGTATAATCGCCCGGAAACCGCTTGGCAAATCGGGGGCACGTGAGAAAGAGCGGCACTGCCGAGGCCGAGGTCCGGCACGACCACCACGATCACAGCCATTGCATCGAGGATGCGGTGGCGGCGGCCGAGCGGCTGTGCGCCGAGCGCGGCCTGCGCTTCACGCCGCTGCGCCGTCGCGTCCTGGAACTGGTTTGGTCGAGCCACAAGCCGGTCGGCGCCTACGCGCTGCTCGACGCGCTGCGCAGCGAGGAGCTGGGCTCGGCGCCGCCGACCGTCTACCGCGCGCTCGACTTCCTGATCGAGCACGGCTTCATCCACCGCATCGAGCGCATGAATGCCTTCGTCGGCTGCAGCCATCCCGGCGAGGCGCACCGCGGCTTCTTCCTGATCTGCGGCACCTGCGGCAACGCCGTGGAACTCGACGGCGCGGGCCTCGCCGACACGATCGCCAGCAGCGCCGCCCGCCATGGCTTCACGGCGCGCGACATGACGCTGGAAGTCACGGGCACCTGCGCGGAGTGCCGGAACGCGTAGTCATTGGGACCGCGCGCGTCTCGCGCGCCTCATGAGCGCGCCGGAGGCGCGCGGTCCCAGTTCGAACTCAGGCGTTGTGCGCGCGGTTCAGCCGTTCGAATCCCTCGGCGAGGTCCGTCTTCAGGTCCTCGACGTCCTCGAGGCCGATGTGGACACGCAGGCACTGCTTGCCGGCCGGCCACGGCACGGCCGTGCGGTAGTTGTCGGGATGGGCCGGGATCATCAGGCTCTCGTAGCCGCCCCAGCTGGCGCCCATGCCGAAGATGTCCATGCCGTCCAGCATCGCGGCCAGCGCGTTGCGGCTGTAGCCGTCGCGCAGCGTGAACGAGAACAGGCCCGACGAGCCGGTGAACTGGCGCTTCCAGTTCTCGTGGCCGGGGCATTCGGGCAACGCGGGGTGAAGGACCTTGTCGACCTCGGGCCGCGTCTTCAGCCAGTGGGCGATCTCCAGCCCGCTCTTCTCGTGGTGTCGCAGGCGCACCGCCATGGTGCGCAGGCCGCGCAGCGCGAGGTAGCTGTCGTCCGGCGCGGCGTGGAAGCCGAAGTTCTGGCAGGCGGTCTTGGCGATCTCGAAGTGCGCGCGGTCGCGGCACGAGATGATGCCCATCATCGCGTCGGAGTGGCCGACGATGTACTTGGTGCCGGCGTGAATCGACAGGTCGCAGCCGTGGTCGAACGGCTTGAAGTAGAGCGGCGTCGCCCACGTGTTGTCGATCAGCACGGCGGCGCCGTGCTTCTTGGCGGCCGCGGCGATGGCGTCGACGTCCTGGACCTCGAAGGTCTGCGAGCCCGGCGCCTCGAGGTAGACGACCTTGGTGTTGGGCTGGATCAGGCGCTCGATGTCCTTGCCGATCAGCGGGTCGAAGTAGGTCGTCTCGACGCCGAAGCCCTTGAGCGTGGTGTTGGCGAAGCGACGCGCCGGACCGTAGGCATTGTCGGTCATCAGCATGTGGTCGCCGGCTTTCAGGTAGCCGACGATGCCGCCGGTGACCGCGCCCAGTCCCGACTGCACGGCGATCGAGCGATAGGCGCCCTCGATCGCGGCGACCGCGTCCTCCAGCGCCTTCTGCGTCGGGGTGCCGTTGCGGCCGTAGCCGTAGCCCTCGAACGGCACGCGGTTCTCGAACTTGTCGAGCGTCGGCGAGAGGATCGTCGAGGCGTGGTAGACGGGCGGATTGACGATGCCGAAGTTGTTGTCCGGGTCGCGCCCGGCAACGGCCAAAACGGTATCGGGCTTGGTATAAGTTTTCTTCGCGGTCATGGATTGACTATGGCACAGGCCTCACGCGGGCGGCCAGCGATAGCGGTCGGGCCAGGTCACGCGCGGGTCGCGCAGCTCCTTGCGCTCGGTGCGCACCGGCTTGAATCCCGCCTTGCGATACGTGTCGAGCGCCCGCGGGTGATCGACGGTGTTGGTGTTGAGGACCAGCTTCGCCGATCCCCGCGCGAAGCCGCGCTCGATGGCGCGGTCGAGCAGCCACGGGCCGATGCGCTTGCCGACCCACGGCAGGGCGAGGCCGAAGAACTCGATCTCGTCGCCCTCCAGTTCGAAGTAGCCGACGAGGTCGCCGCCGCTCAGCGCGACATGGACCTCGTGGCCGGGACGGTCGAGATGGGCCTGCAGTTCGGCGTCGGACCACTCGTGCCGCTCGTACCACAGCCACGGCTTGCCGACCGCGTCGTAGAGCGCACGGTAGGACGGAGCGTCGAGGCGCACCGGCTCGATCGACGGTGGCAGGGCCGGGGCGATGCCGCGCCGCGTCCAGTCGTGCGGCGACAGCTCGAGATGCGTGATGGTGACCGGCAGCACGCCATCGGAGCGCGGCGGCGGCTGGTGGGCGAACACCTCAGGGACCGGTGACGATCGGGGTGTCGGGCAGGCCGCCCCACTCGGTCCACGAGCCGTCGTAGACCGCCGCTTCCGGCGCGCCCGTGAGGTAGAGCGCCAGAGCCACGACGCAGGCGGTGACGCCCGAGCCGCAGCTCGCGGTGACCTTCTTGGCGGGATCGATGCCGGCGGCGGCGATCCGCGCCTTGAGCTGGTCGGCCGGCAGCATGGTGCCGGTCTTCGGATCGAGCAGCTCGTTGTACGGCAGGTTGAGCGCGCCCGGCATGTGGCCCGAGCGCAGGCCGGCACGCGGCTCCGGCGCCTCGCCCCGGAACCGGTTGGCGGCGCGGGCATCGACGATCTGCTCGCGCTTGCTGTCGAGCAGGCCGCGCACGTCGTCGACCGAGCGGACCAGCGTGTGATCGAGCCGGGCCGTGAAGTGACGGTCGCGCGGCGGCGTCGGGTCGTCGGTCACCGGGTGCCCCTCGGCCATCCACTTCGGCAGGCCGCCGTCGAGCACTGCGACGTCCTTGTGGCCCATCGTGCGGAACATCCACCAGACGCGGCAGGCGCCGGTCATCGGCGAGGTGTCGTAGATCACGATCTTGCTGCCGTCGCCGAGGCCGAGCTTGCGGACGCGCGACGAGAACTTCTCGGGCGAGGGCAGCATGTGCGGCAGCTTGCTGTCGGTATCGGCGATCTCGTCGATGTCGAAGAACACCGCGCCCGGGATGTGCTGGTTGGCGTACTCGGCCTTGGGATCGCGCTTGGCCGCCGGCAGGAAGAACGAGCCGTCGACGATGCGCACGTCGGGCGCCGAGAGGCGGGCGGCCAGCCACTCGGTGCTGACCAGGGCATCGGGTCTTGCGTATGTCATGGGCGGTTCCTCAGCTCAGGGAAATGACGAACCGGCGGTTCATCTTTCCCTTGTTCTCGATCTTGGTGACCTCGACGCGGCCGATCTCGGCGGTGCGCGCCACGTGGGTGCCGCCGCAGGCCTGCAGGTCGATGCCCTCGATCGACAGCAGGCGCACGCGGCCGGCGCCGACCGGCGGCCGCACGCTCATCGTCTTGACCAGCTCGGGACGGGCGGCGAGTTCCTCGTCGGTCACCCATTGCGGCGTCACCGGCCGGTCGTCGGCCAGCAGCAGGTTGACCTCCTCGGTGATCGCTTCCTTGGTCGGCACCTCGCCATCGAGCGCGAAGTCGAGGCGGCTCTTGTCGGCGCCGACCTGGCCGCCGGTGACGTTGCCCTTGATGACCGCCGACATGACGTGCAGCGCGGTGTGCATGCGCATGTGGCGATAGCGACGCTCCCAGTCGAGCGTCATGTGGACCCTGGCGCCGACCGCGGGGCGCAGCGCGTCGGGGGCGAGCACGTGCAGCACGTCGCCGCCCTCGGCCTTCAGCGCGTCGACGATGCGGGCTTCGCCGCCGTCCCAGGTCAGCGTGCCGGTGTCGCCCGGCTGGCCGCCGCCGGTCGGATAGAACACGGTTCGGTCGAGCCGTACGCCGCGTTCCTCGACGGCGGTGACGGTGGCGTCGGCGTCCTTGAGATAGGCGTCCTGGCGGAACAGTTCTTCGATCATGGCAGGCATTTAGGCTCTCGACAGCCGGGCGGCAACCGCGTCCGCCGACGGCATCGCCGGGGCGGCCCCGAGGGTCTCGACGCACAGCGACGCCGCCGCCGCCGCCTGGCGCGCCGCCGCGACCAGGTCGTCGCCCAGCGCGAGGCGGGCGGCGAGGGTGCCGACGAAGCAGTCGCCGGCGCCGGTCGTGTCGACCACGGCGGCGGGCAGGGCGGCGACCTCGGTGACCGCCTCGGCCGTCACGACGACCGCGCCGCGGGCGCCCAGCGTCGCCACGACCGCGCCGGCACCACGCCCGCACAGCGTGCGGCAGGCGTCGGCGACACGCTTCAGGGAACTGCGGCCGTCGAGCGTCTCGGCCGTGGCCTGCGACAGTTCGATCTCGTTCAGCACGGCGATGTCGATGCTGGCCAGCAGGCTCTCGGGAAACGGCTGGAATGGCGCGAGGTTCAGCACGGTGCGCGCCCCCGCCGCCCGCGCCCGGGTCATCAGGATCGCGGTCTCCTCGACCGGGGTCTCGAACTGCGCGACCCAGATCTCGCCCGCCGCCGGCGGCTGGCGCAGCCCCTCCGCGCGGAGCTCGAGGTTGGCGCCGGAGGCGACGGTGATGGCGTTGTCGCCCTCCGCCACCTGGATGATCGCCACGCCGGTCGCCGGGCCATCGACCTCGCGCACGCCCGAGCAATCGACGTCGTTGTCGGCGAGGAAGCTGCGCAGGCTGTTGGCGAAGGCGTCGTTGCCGACCGCGCCGACCATCGCCGTCGGCACGCCCTGGCGGACCGCGGCGATCGCCTGGTTGAGCCCCTTGCCGCCGGGCAGGAACGACACGGTGGCGCCCAGCAGGGTCTCGCCGGTCGCCGGCCGACGCGGGCTCTGCACCACGACGTCCATGTTGAGGCTGCCGCAGACGACGACCCGGTTCATGGCCGCCTCACGCCATCCAGGGCGGCACCGGCAGCTTCTTCTCGCGCAGAAAGGCCTGGTTGAAGAGCTTCGACTGGTAGCGCTGGCCGCCGTCGCACAGGATGGTGACGATGGTCTTGCCGGGTCCGAGGTCGCGGGCCAGCCGCATCGCGCCGACGACGTTGATGGCCGACGACCCGCCCAGCACGAGACCCTCGTGCTCGACGAGGTCGAACAGGACGGGCAGGGCCTCCTCGTCGGAGATGCGGTAGGCAAGGTCGATCGGCGTGCCCTCGAGGTTGGCGGTGACGCGGCCCTGGCCGATGCCCTCGGTGATCGAGCCGCCCTCCGCCTTCAGTTCGCCGTTGGCGTGCCAGTTGTAGAGCGCCGATCCCATCGGGTCGCTGAGCGCGATGCGGACGTTGGGGTTGCGCTCCTTGAGCGCGCGGGCGATGCCGCCCAGGGTGCCGCCGCTGCCGACCGAGCAGGTGAAGCCGTCGACCTTGCCGTCGGTCTGGGTCCAGATCTCGGGACCGGTGGTGCGGTAGTGGCCGTCGCGGTTGGCGGTGTTGTCGAACTGGTTGGCCCACACCGCGCCGTTGGGCTCGGTCTTCGCCAGCTCGTCGGCCAGCCGGCCGGAGTAGCGCACGTAGTTGTCCGGGTTGGCGTAGGGCACCGCCGGCACCAGCCGCAGGTCGGCGCCGCACAGCCGCAGCATGTCCTTCTTTTCCTGGCTCTGCGTTTCCGGCATGACGATCACCGAGCGGTAGCCGAGCGCGTTGGCGACCAGCGCGATGCCGATGCCGGTGTTGCCCGCGGTGCCCTCGACGATCACGCCGCCCTTGCGCAGCTTGCCCTGCTTCTCGGCGTCCTCGACGATCGCCAGCGCGGCGCGGTCCTTCACCGAGCCGCCGGGATTGAGGAACTCCGCCTTGCCGTAGATGTCGCAGCCGGTCGCCTCCGACGCGGCGCGCAGCCGGATCAGTGGCGTGTTGCCGATGCTGGCGATGAAACCCGACTTCACGTCCATGAGCGTACTCGCTTCTCCAGACCCTGCGCTTCCCCGGCGCGACCGTATCGCGCGAGGCCGGGACACGCTAGCGCCAGCGGGCGCGGACCTCGTCGCGATGCAGGGCCAGCCATTGCAGGGCGATGACGGTGACCGCGTTGGCGATCTCGCCGTGCTCCAGCATGGTGCGCGCCTCGGCGAAGGACACTGCCTGCACGAGGATGTTCTCGCCCTCCGACTCGAGGCCGTGAACGCCGCCGGCGGCGCTCGAGTCGACGTGGCCGACGAAGATCACGCAGCCCTCCGAGCAGGCGCCCGGGGTCAGCATGACATCGTGCACCGGGATGACCTCGCGCAGCTCGATGCCGGCTTCCTCGACGGCCTCGCGGCGGACCAGGCTCTCGGGAGTCTCCGACGGCTCGATGATGCCGGCCACGATCTCCCACATCCACGGGTGGCGGCCGGCGACGTAGGCGCCGGCGCGGAACTGGCGGATCAGCACGACCTCGTCGCGCTGTGGATCGTAGGGCAGCACGCCGGCGGCGGTGCCACGCTCGAACACCTCGCGCTGGATAATGCCGCTCTGGCCGCCCTGGTACAGGCCGTGGCGGAAACGGTAGCGGCCGATCCGGAAGTAGCCCTGGAAAGCGACCTCGTGCTCGACCAGCTCGGCGGACTCGTTGGGCAGGGCGCGCGGCGGCATGGCAGGCTCCGGATGCAAAAAGGGCCGCTCTCGTGAACGAGAACGGCCCAGAATTGGCTCCGGAGGAGGGATTCGAACCCCCGACCTAGCGGTTAACAGCCGCGTGCTCTACCGCTGAGCTACTCCGGATCAACAGACTTCCCGTCGGCGCGGTATGCCGGACGCGAAGGCGCGGTGTTGTGACAGAGCGCCTCTCCCCACGCAATACCGGAGACGCACAAAATATGGAGGCCTGGGCGGGAATCGAACCCACATTCGCGGATTTGCAGTCCGATGCATCACCATTCTGCCACCAGGCCGCTCCGAGGAGCGCGGCTGCTATACCTAGGCCGTCGGGCGAGGGCAAGCGCGCCCGCGACCCCGCGACCTTTGACGCTGTCGGGCGGCGCCGCCTATAACCACACCACATCTAGAGGACCCGGGATGACGGATTTCGCGCTGGCACGCCGCAACATGGTCGAGGGGCAGTTGAGGCCCAACCGGGTGACCAACGTGGCCCTGCTCGAGGCGATCAGCGCCCTGCCGCGCGAGCAGTTCCTGCCGGAGGCGGCCCGCGCGGTCGCCTATGCCGACGACGACGTGCCGCTGGGCAACGGCCGCTTCCTGATGGAACCGATGGTACTTGCGCGCCTGGTGCAGGCGCTGCAGCCGCGCGAGACCGACCGCGCGCTGGTCGTCGCCTCGGGCCGCGGCTACGGCGCCGCCGTGCTGTCGCGGCTGGTCAACTCGGTCGTGGCGGTCGAGAGCGATGCCGGCCTGGCCGGCGCGGCGGAGCAGACGCTGAAGGCACTGGGCATCACCAACGTGAAGCAGAAGGTCGGCCCGATGGAGCAGGGGGCGGTCGACGGCGCGCCCTACGACGTCATCCTGGTCGAGGGCGCGGTGCGCCAGGTGCCGGAGGCCGTGGTCGGCCAGCTGACGCAGGGCGGCCGCATGGCGACCATCGTCGCCGGCCCGCCGGGCGCGCTGGGCGTCGCCCAGCTTTTCCTGAAGGAACACCACGGCCAGGCTTCGGGCCGGCCGCTGTTCGACGCCGGGACGCCGGCGCTGCCGGGCTTCGCGCCGTCGGCGCGCTTCACCTTCTGACGGCCAGGACGTTCCGGGGCTAGGAATGCGAAACCTAACAGTGTTAGGCTATCGGCCACAAATGAGGTCATCTGTATGCGTATCCGGCCCAGCCTGAGGCTCGCGCGCGCAGCGGGGGTGTGCGCCCTGCTGGCCGGTCTCGGCGCCGCCTCGACAGCATCGTCGCAGAGCCTGATCGAGGCGCTGTCGACCACCTACAACAGCAATCCCGACTTGCTGGCGGCGCGCGCCTTGTTGCGCCAGACCGACGAGCAGCTGGCCCAGGCGGTGTCGAACTGGCGCCCCAGGGTCACCCTGTCGGTCGAGTACAACAAGGTCGAGCAGGACCAGTACTCGATCCGGTCGGCGCCGACGTTCTTCTTCCTCAACGGCCGCTTCACGACCCTGCAGATGGTCCAGCCGCTGTTCCGCGGTGGCAAGACGATCGCCGAGACCAAGACGGCCCAGGCCAACATCCAGGCGCAGCGCGCCGCCCTGCAGGACACCGAGCAGACGGTCCTGCTGTCGGCGGTGACCTCGTACGCCGACCTGATCCAGAACATCGCCATCGCCGACGCCCGTCGCAACAACGTGCGGGTGCTGATCCAGCAGTTGGACGCCACGCGCGAGCGCTTCCGGGTCGGCGAGCTGACGATCACCGACGTCAGCCAGTCGGAAGCCCGCCTCGAGAGCGCCCGCGCCGAACTGGTGCAGGCCGAGACCAACGTCCGCATCTCCGAGGCCGCCTACCAGCGCTCGGTCGGCCAGCGGCCGGGCCGGCTGGGCGAGCTGCCGCTGATCGGCGGCCTGCCGGCCAGCGAGGACGAGGCGATCTCGCTCGCCATGGACATGGGCCCGCGCGCCGTGACCGCGCAGTACCGCATCTCGGCGGCCAGCTACAGCGTCAACAACGCGGTCGGCGACCTGCTGCCCCAGGTCAACCTGGTGGGCGTCGTGCAGACCCAGTTCGATCTCCAGGTCCCGACCGACCGCTACTACACCTACGGCGTGCGCCTGCAGGCGACGGTGCCGATCTACCAGAACGGCAGCGAGTGGTCGCGCATCCGCCAGGCCAAGGAACTGGTGGCGCAGCGCCGCAACGAGCTCGACAGCGCCCGCCGCGCGCAGGCCGAGAACGTGATCCGCGCGTGGCGCCAGCTCGACTCGTCGCGCAGCCGCGTCACCTCCTTCGAGTCGGCGGTGCGGGCCAACGAGGTCGCGCTGAACGGCGTCCGCCAGGAAGCGCTGGTCGGGTCGCGCACCACCCTCGACGTGTTGAACGCCGAGCAGGAACTGCTGAACTCGCAGGTCTCGCTGGTGCAGGCGCGCCGCGACGTGCAGGTCGCCTATTACGGCGTGATGGCCGGGATCGGCCGCCTGACGGCGCGCAGCATGGCGCTGCCGGTCGAGTACTACGACGAGGAACGCTACTACAACGAGGTCGGCTCCAAGTGGATCGGCTGGGGCACGGCCGGCGACCAGCAGGGCCCACCGCCGGCACCGGCGCCCACCACGACGACGAGCGGCGGCTTCGGCAAGTAGACGGGGAACGCGATGTCGGAACCCAAGAGCGCCAATCCGGATCCCTCGATGGACGACATCCTGGCGTCCATCCGCAAGATCATCTCTGCCGACGAGGCCCGTGCGCAGGTTGGCGGCATGCCGGCCGGACCGGCAGCGCGCGCCCCGGCGCCGACGCTGCACGCCGTGGCGACCCCGGCGCCGGGCCCGCGCGTCGTCGAGGAAGACAGCCCGCAGCCCGACCTGCCGCCGATCGGCGGCGACCCGGCCGGCTTTGGCCGGGACGACGTGCTGCTGCTGACCGACCTGATCGAGGAGCCGCGCAGCGACAAGGCGCCGCCGCCGATGCCGCTGCCGCGGATCGACCCGGTCCGGGCCGGCGACATGCCGCAGCCGTCTCTGGCTCCCGAGCCGGCGCCGGCGGTCTCCCCGTCGCCCGCGACCCTGGTCGAGGGCGGGGCCGCCAGCAGCGCCGCCCAGGCCTTCGCCCGGCTGAGCCAGGCCGTGCAGGACAGCGTCCTGCCCGCGGCCGCCGCCGAGGCCGGCCCCGCCGTGTCGGCGGGCGGCAAGACGGTCGAGGATCTCGCCCGCGAACTGCTGCGGCCGATGCTCAAGGACTGGCTCGACCACAACCTGCCGGCGCTGGTCGAGCGCCTGGTCGAACAGGAAATCTCCCGGCTGACCCGCCGCTGACCCCCGGCTCCCCGAGACAGGCCGCGCCACGGGGTTAACCGTGGCGTTTTTCGTTATAAGGCTCCCAAATGCTGGACAAGACCTACGACCCCAAGGAGATCGAGGCCCGCCGCTACCCCGAGTGGGAGCAGGGCGGTGCCTTCCGGGCCCACCCCACGCCGGGCAAGCCGCCCTATTGCATCGTCATCCCGCCGCCCAACGTCACGGGCAGCCTGCACATGGGCCATGCGCTCGACAACACGCTGCAGGACGTGCTGATCCGCTGGCGCCGCATGAAGGGCGACGACGTGCT
>Ga0102832_1001947_pt1 | contig 13865 bp, 14 predicted proteins | sample EBPBio282013_DNA_FD_88942 | JGI IMG/M metagenome (GOLD analysis project Ga0102832, IMG submission 88942) | Wastewater treatment Type I Accumulibacter community from EBPR Bioreactor in Madison, WI, USA - Reactor 2_5/28/2013_ DNA (Illumina Assembly) | ecosystem: Engineered > Bioreactor > EBPR >...
GGCGACGCTGATGGAAAAGGTCCCGCGCGACAGCGACCTGTACCGGCACGAAGTGTTCGGCCCGGTCGCCTGCCTGCAGCCGTTCGACGATTTCGAATCGGCGCTGGACACGGTGAACGCCAGCGACTTCGGCCTGCAGGCCGGCGTGTTCACCGCGAACCTGGCGCACGCGATGCGCGCATGGGACCGGCTGGAGGTCGGCGGCGTGGTGGTCGGCGACGTGCCGAGCTTCCGCGTCGACAACATGCCCTACGGCGGCGTGAAGCAGTCGGGCCTCGGCCGCGAGGGCGTGAAATACGCGATCGAGGACATGACCGAACCGCGCCTGCTGGTCATCCGCGACCTGCCGGCCTGAGCGCATGTGCCTGGTCGCCGTCGCCTGGCATGCGCATCCGCGCTGGCGGCTGGCGCTGATCGCCAACCGCGACGAATTCCATGCGCGTCCCGCGGCCGCGGCGGGCGCCGATCCGGACGTGCGCGACGTCTATGGCGGACGCGACCTCGTGGCCGGCGGCGGCTGGCTGCAGGTGTCCACGGCATCACGCGGCGGACGACTCGCGGCGGTGACCAACGTGCGCGCCGGGATCGCCGGCGACGCGGCGCCCCGCTCCCGCGGCTGGCTGGTGCGCGATTTCGTGCGCGGACACGATCCGGCGGCGGCGTTCGCCGCGAATCTCGGCGCAACCGCGACTGGATACGGCCGCTTCAACCTGCTGGCCTGCGACGGGGCGGCCCTGTTCGCGGCCGGCAACCATCCCGCGTTCGCGATGCAGTCGGTGTCGCCGGGCCTGCACGCCATGTCGAACGGCGCCTTCGATGCCCCGTGGCCGAAGAGCATGCGCGCGACGCAGGCGCTGCAGGCGTGGCTGCCGTCGGCGGCCGCCGATGCCGGCGAGGCGGGCATCGGGGACGCGATCGAACCGCTGTTCGCCGCCCTGCGCGACACCTCCGTCGCGCCGGACCGGGACCTGCCGGAAACCGGCGTCGGTCTCGCGCTCGAACGCGCACTGTCGCCGCCGTTCGTGCTGGACGCCCGCTACGGCACGCGCTGCAGCAGCGTGGTGCTGATGGGAGCGCAGGCCATCGTCTTCGCGGAGCGCCGCTTCGATGCCTTCGGCGCGGTGCTCGGCACGTCGCTGGCGCGGTTGCCGCTGCCCCGCTGACCGGCGCGTGGGTTCAGCGGGCCGTCGCGGAGGCTTCGACGCAAGGCATGGGCGCATCGTGTTCGAGGCGCTGCTCCCAGCCGTTCTCCGCGCGCAGCGCGATGCTGCCGTTGATGCACGCTTCCGGCGCACCGTCGCGCCTGGCGACGATGGCACCGGGCAACACGGGCACGCCGGAGGCGGATGGCGCGCTGGTTCCGGCGGTCGTCGCCTGCGCAGTGCCGGTGTCCCCGGGGTTGGTCATGGCCGCGTCCTGCGGCGGTGTCGAGGCCGGCTGATCCGGCGCGGCCGCGGCCGGCGCAGCCCCCGGCTCCGGCGGCGCGGTTCGATGCACGTCAGCGGCAGGCGCGCGCTGCGGGTCCGGCGCGAACACCATGTCGACCGCACGCAGGATCAGCCCTGCGGCCAGGCCCCCCACGATCACCGCCAGCGTCACCGGCAGGAAGAACGACCATGGCGCGACGTCGTCGCGGATTCCGCTGCGATCCATTGTCCTGGCTCCGGTATCGATCCTGCATCCCGTACGCCCCGGCCTCGCCGGGAGCCGCCCCCCGGAACAGCCTACGCCATGAAGGCGCCGATCGTCCGCTGCGCGGTCCGGATGAAACCGGCCGGGCGCCATCCGGCGCTCCCGTATCCGCATCACGTGGATTCAACAGGTTGCCGACGACTGCGCAGGTTGCGTGCGCACGGGTGGCGATATCCGATGGTTTCATCGTCCGCCGGCAGCATCTCCATCGACATCGACAAGGGAGGATGGAAGCCCGGAAAAGCAGAAGGCCCAGTCTTCCGGTTTGACCCGGTCGGCTGAGCCTTCCTTGCCGAAGCGATTGCTTCCGGCTTTCGCCTTCAGCTTTTTCTTCGACGGTGCAACCTTATCGCAACACGCGTTATCGCCATGTAAAACCCGATGACCGTTCGTCGGCCGGCCGCGGTCAGGCGTATGTCACGACGCCCACGGCCACCAGTCGCGCCCGGTCAGCGCGTAGCGGTCGGCCGAACGCTCGAAACGGTTGCGCACGCTGATGCCGCCGCACAGGAAATACAGCGGCAGGAACAGCGGACCCAGCGCCATGTACTGGAAGACGTGCGCGCGTTCGTGATCGCCCAGCGCGATGTCGGGATCCTCGCACCAGCCGGCACGATGCGCGTACGTCGTGCAGCGCGAGTCGAGGCTGTCGCCGGTATGCAGGATCACGTTGCCCAGCGTCAGCGCCCCGCCCGGTCCCCACGGCCAGCGATGGAACACGATCGCGCATTCGCGCCGGTTGAAGCGCGCATGCGCGCCGAACGACAAGCCGACCGCGCCGGCGACGAGTCCGGCCAGCGTGTTCGGCAGCGTCCAGGCCACGCCGAGCACGGCCGCGCACGCGCGCAGCCATGGTCTGGCGCGGGGTTGCGCCGCTGCGTCGATCAATCGTTGCCTTCCGGGATCAGCAGCCACAGCACCAGGTACACGAGGATGCCCGGGAATGCCGCGGACAGCACCGAGATCAGCACGAATCCCACGCGCGTCCAGGTCGGGCTCCAGCCGAAACGATGCGCGATGCCGCCCATCACGCCGCCGAGGACGCGGTCATGGATCGAACGGGTCAGTCCTGCGGACCTGCTGGCTGGCTGGCTCATGGCGATGCTCCCGTCTGCGGCGCCAGTCTATCGCGGCGCGCGTCAAGATTCCGCTGAGCGCAGGCGCTTCAGGCGGGCATCGAACCACTCGGCGGACGAGGTTTCCGGCTGTCCGGGGCAGCGCACGCGATAGGCGCGCCCGCTGGTGCTGCTGCGGCTTGCCGCGCGCTCGATGAACAGTTCCGGCGTATCGGCCAGGCCGCGCCTGCGCAGCCAGTCGTACTTGCGCTGCAGGTGCGCCTTCGCCCTGGCGGCGCCGTGCCAGCTGCCGTTGCGCTGGAACTCGCAGCCCGAACCCGCCAGCGCCGCGATCAGCGCATCGATCTCTGCCTGCGGATCGGCCGCCGCTGTGGGCCCTGCCAGCGCGGAGGCCAACAGGGCGCCGGCCAGCACGCGCACGACAGCGGACACCAGGCGCGTTCCCGCGTCAGCGCGCGCGCGCCGCCAGCCAGTCGTGGATCGCGCTCGGCACTTCCTTCTGCGCGCGGCCCGACACGTAGATGCCGATGTGGCCGCCCTTGAACGACAACTCCGAATAGTCGGTGGTGCCGACCACCTTCTCCAGCGCGCGCGAGGCATCCGGCGGCACCAGGTGGTCCTGCTCGGCGAAGATGTTCAGCACCGGCATGTCGACGAAGCCGAGGTCGACCTCGCGCTCGCCGATGGTGACGCCGCCGTTGATGAAGCCGTTGCCCTGGTAGAACTGCTTGATGAACTGGCGGAACGCCTCGCCGGCCTGGTCGGGCGAATCGAAGATCCACTTCTCCATGCGCAGGAAGTCCTCCAGCGCCTTCTTGTCGTCGAGGATGTCCACCAGGCCGACATACTTCTGCACGAACAGCCGCCACGGCTTCAGCGTGAGGTAGCACAGGTTCATCATGTCCGCCGGCACGTTGCCGAGCGTGTCGACCAGCAGGTCGACATCCATGCCCTGGGTCCAGTTGGAGAGCATGTTGTCCTCGGTCTGGAAGTCGACCGGGGTGACCATGGTGATCAGGTTCTTGATCCTGTCCGGGTGCAGCGCGGCGTAGCACAGCGAGAACGCGCCGCCCTGGCAGATGCCGAGCAGGTTGATGGCGTCCAGCCCGTGCGTCCTGCGCAGGTGGTCCACCGCGCCGCCGAGGAAGCGTTCGATGTAGTCCTCGAGCGTGAGGAAGCGGTCGGAGCGGTCGGGATAGCCCCAGTCGATGATGTAGACGTCCTCGCCGCGTTCGAGCAGGCCCTTCACCAGCGAGCGGTCGGACTGCAGGTCGACCATGTACGGGCGATTGACCAGCGCGTAGCAGATCAGGATCGGCACCTTCGCGGTCGGCCTGCGTTCGCCGACGAAGCGGTACAGCACGACCTTGCCGTCGCGCCAGACTTCCTCGCGCGTGGTCGCGCCGAAATCGACGTCCTCCACTTCGCGCAGGGTCTGCAGCCCGGCACCGAGTTTCTGCTGGAACTTGCTGGCCTCGCCGGCGATGTCGTCGAGGGTGATGTTCAGCGGTCCGTTCATGGCGGTCCCTCCCTGCCCTGCTGTCGTGTGCCGTTACGCGTCGTCGCCGCCGGCCATCGGCAGCGGCGCGACCGGGATGGCCATCGAGAAGCCGTTGGTCGGCGCCTTCGCGGCGCGGACGAACGGCGTGCGCGCTGCCTTGCGCGCCGGCTTGCGCGGCGCCGCGGCGCTGCCCGAATCGGCGGTCGCGGCGGCCGTCGCAGGCGCTGGCGTTGCGGCGGCCTTCCGGGTGCGCGCACGCGCCGATGGCTTGGTGTCGACGGGCTTCGCGCCCTTGCGTGGCGCCTTCTTCGCCGCGGGCTTGCGCTGCCCGCCGCCGCCCGCCGCGGGTACCGGCGATGCGCCGCCTTCGGTGGCGGCATCGCGCAGGCGACGCAGCGCGCGTTCCAGTTCGACGATCTTGCGGTGCGCGCCGTCGAGTTCGCTGCGCGTGGGCATGCCCAGCAGCGAGCTGGCCAGTTCGACTTCCTTCTGGATGCCGGCGCGCAGCTTCATCTGCGCGTTCACCAGGTTGCCGTAGGCGACGCGGTACTCCCTGGACAGCGCCATCTCGGCGTAGGCCTTTTCCGCGGCATCGACCCACAGGTCGAACAGCGCGCGCGGGCTGTGGATCTGCAGGCCCGGGGCTTCATGCTCGGAGAGCATGCGCTCGAACACGGAGAACGCGGCCTCGGACGACTTCAGCATCAGCGTGTTGTAGGCGTTGGTCGCCTCCTGCACCTCGAGCTGCGCCTCGGCCAGCGCCTGCGCGCGTTCCTGGTGCTCGCGGGTGAAGCCGAACGCAGGCAGCTTCAGCCAGTCGCTGCCCTCGATGTGCCAGGCGCGCAGCAGCGGCGCGACGTCCTCGGACCACTGCTCGGCGCCATGCACGCCGTTGCCGGCCATCGACTTGAGCATGTCGGCGAAGACGTTGATGCCGGCGCCGCCGAGCGCTTCCTTCCACGCGGCCACGACGTCCGCGGAGGTGTTGTCGCGGCCGCTGAACTGCGCGGCGATGCGCTGCATCTGCGCGTACCAGTCGCTGGCCTGGCGGTTGAAGCGCCACAGGACGTCGTCGTGCGCCGGGCGGCCGGTGGCCTGCCGCGTCCACCAGTCGATCGCGTCCTGCCAGGCCTGGGTGCCCATGCGCACCGGATCGGGCGGCGCCGCGCCGGGGATCGCATTGCGCATCGCATCGCCCCATGCGCCCCAGTACTGTCGGGCGAGCCGTTCGAACTCGTCGGTGGGACCTGCGCCGAAGCCGAAACCCGGGTATGCCATGCCGTCCTCCCTTGTGTCCGCCCGATGATAGCAACGGCGGGCGTCGATCCGGTGGCGGTCGCGGGGACAGGATGTCCCATCCGGCCCGGTTTCGGCTGAAGGCCGTCGCCGGGAGCCGGTAGCGGCACGCAACGATGGTCATGCCGAAGGCGGCATTGGATGGTTGTCCTCCCGAGCAACCATGACTGTCATCCTGAGCGGCACCAGACGGTCGTCATTCCGAGCGCACCGAGAAATCCGCCCTTGCCTGCTGCCTGCTGCCTGCTGCCCGCGGCGAGGCGACAGCAGCAGCAACCGCAGATCTCTCACTTCGTTCGAGATGACAAGGCGCTTTTCCTGCGTGCGGAGCGAATCCTGAGGCGTCCATGGTGGCGGACCTTCGCAGGCCGCGCCCACCCGCCCCTCCTCGATCAGAGCTTCGGAATGCGGATCGTCTTGCTGATCATCAGCGAGCCCGACAGCGCGTACACCAGCACCAGCGGGTGCAGCTGCCACGGGCCAAACTGCCATTGGCCGAACCAGATCGCGTCGCCGATCGCGCCCTGCCACGTGGCCACGGCCAGCAGCACCACGATCAGCAGGCTGGTCGGGATCGGCGTGCCCTCGAAGTACTTCACCTTGTCGCCGCCGTCGGCCAGCGACTCGGCGGTGACGTTGTAGCGCGCCAGTCGGCTGACGCCGCAGCCGACGAAGTAGCTGAGGATGATCCAGTCCCAGCCGCCCTGCAGGCCGCAGGCATAGCCGAGCGCGGCCGGGGCGAGGCCGAAGGAGATCACGTCGGCCAGCGAATCCAGTTCGCGGCCGAGCGTGGACGCCACCTTGCGCCAGCGCGCGACGCGGCCGTCGAGCGCATCGAGCACGAACGCGAGCGGAATCAGGGCCATGCCGACCAGCAGGTCGCGCACCACGCCGTCCTGCAGGAAGCGCATCGCCGCGAACACCGCGCCGGTGCCGCAGAACGCATTGCCCAGCGTGAACCAGTCCGCCAGATGGAAATCGCGCAGCATCGAGAAATGGCGGGGTCGGGACATGGCGGGCTCGGGCGTTGCGGGGCTCCAGAGTGCCAAAACCGGCGTGAGGATGGGAGGCGCGGGTCCGACCCGCCCCGCGCCCGCCTCCCTCATCGCCCTCGGAAGCGACAGCGCCCGGACTCCCCATCACTGTCATCCCGAACGCAGTGGGGGATCTGCTTTCCCCGAGGCAAACGCGGATCCCTCACTGCGTTCGGGATGACAGCTTGCGGTGAGCCGCGATACGGGCTCAATCGGCCGGAATCGCCAGGTGCTCCTTCGTCAGCGCCTGGCCGGCACCACGCGGTGTGGTTGCGATCACCGCGTCCGCCGGCAGCGCGCCCTGGCCGTCGAGATGGGCCGACACCCGGTCCAGCGCCGCGTACACGTACGGCAGCATCGGCACGTAGCGCGCGGCGTAGTCCGGCAGGCCGAGGAAGCCGTCGAAATGCTGGGCGTTCGCCACCTGCCAGAAGCGCACGTCGCGCCCGGCGGCCTTCGCCGCGGCCACGTACGGCGCGCTGCTGAACGCCATCGGCACCAGGCCGTCGTCGACGCCGTGCAGCACCACCACCGGCAGGCCCGCGCGCGGAGGCGCGGCGCGGGTCGCGGCGATGCCGGCCTGCACGCGGCGGGCGTCGGCGCCCTCGCCCGTCTGCAGCGCGCGCAGGCACTGCAGTCCGGCGAAGGTGAAATCCGGCGGCGCCAGCGTGCGGTCGACCAGGCCCACGCCCGCGCCCGGCGGGATGCCGCTGGCGTCGCTCCACCACGCGGCCTGTTCGGCGGCCGTTGCGGAACGAACCGTGAAATCGGGATTCTGCGCGGCGAACGCGAAGCCGCAGGGAGACTCGCCGACGCCGTAGCGGCCGTAGGTCGAGGCATAGGTGGCCGCGACCGCGCGCCACAGGTCGAAGCCGGTGGAGAGCACGCCGGCGCGGATCGCGCCTTCGCTCCAGCCGCTGGCATGCATGCGTTCGAACGCCGACCTCGCCTGCGCGGCGGGGTCGTCGCCCTCGACCAGGCCGGCCGCCTTCAGCGAGGCGCAGCGCGCGGTCCACAGCGGCGCCACCTGGGCCGCGAGCGGCGGTTGCGGCAGGCCCTGCAGGTGCAGTTGCGCGCAGGGCATCAGCAGCGCGGCTTCGGTGGTGTAGTCGTACAGCGCGCGGGCGCCGGGGGCATCGACGAACACGTTGGGTTCGCCGGCCACCACCGCATCGAGCCAGTCGCCCTCCAGTTCCGCCGCGCGCAGCACCGCGCCACCGCCGTTGGAGATGCCGACCGCGATCACGCGGGTGTTGTCGAAGGTGAACGGGGCCGCGTCGGGCCGCGCTTCGGACAGCGCATGCAGCGCGAACTCGGCCGCCTGCTTCACGTGCCGGCCCCAGTCCACCTCCGGGTTGTCCTTCGAATGCGCATGCTTGAACGCGATGCCCGACGCTCCCGCCGGCGCATCGGGAACGAAGGCGAGGTCGCCGGCATCGGCCGCGCCGCGGGTGCCGTCCGCCCGCACGCCGGTGCCGGTGTCGAGATCGAAATAGTCGGTGCCCGCGCCCTTGTCGGTATAGGCCACGGCGCAGCCCTTCGGCAGGCCCCAGGCGCCGGCGACCGCAATCGCGCCGTAGATGCCGCGCGAGCCGGACGAGGCGGCCACCACCACGCAACGCTTCTTCGCGTCGAACGCATCGGGCAGCTGCAGCAGCACGCGATGCGGCTGGGTCGCGCCCGGCACGGTCGCGTAGGCCTGGAACTCGCGCCCCGGCACCGCGGCGAGGCTGCCGAACAGGTCGCCGTAGCCGCCACCCGGGGCCAGGTCGGCGATGCCGCGCCAGTTGCTCCACAGCGCGCGACGCCGCAGTTCGGTGGCGGTCGGCCGTTCCGGATCGGCGAATGCCGGCGGCGCCATCGCGCGCAGGCCGTCAAGGCCGAGGCCGGCGGTGAGCAGGTCGTCCTGCCCGCGATGTTCGCTGCTGCGCTGCGCTGTGAACATGGTCGCCTCCGCGGCGCTCTTCGCGCGCGGGCCGCCCGCGCAGGCCACCAGTCCAGCCGCAACCGCGGCGACGCACCACTTCCCGATCATGGATGTGTTCATGCCCGCACGGTAGCAGCGGCGACGGCGGGCTTCATCGTACTTTGGTACCACGCCGCGCGGACCGCGCCCTCTGCTAACGTTCCGGACAACCCCACGAACAGACCCGCCCCATGAACGATCGCTTCCTCGAAGGCCGCACCGCGCTGGTGACCGGCAGCACCTCCGGCATCGGGCTGGCCATCGCCCGCGCCCTCGCCGCCCACGGCGCGCGCGTCGCCGTCAACGGGCTGGGCACGGCCGAACAGATCGAGGACGCCGTCGCCTCGGTACGCGACGCCGGCGCGCCCGATGCGCGCCATTTCGGCGCGGACCTGCGCGATCCCGGACAGATCGAGGCGATGATGGCCGCGATCGCGTCGTGGTCGCCGATCGACCTGCTGGTCAACAACGCCGGCATCCAGCACGCGGTGCCGCTGGCGGAGATGCCGGTGCAGAAGTGGAACGACATCATCGCGATCAACCTCAGTTCCGCCTTCCACACCATGCGCCTGGCGATGCCCGGCATGGCCGCGCGCGGCTATGGCCGGGTGGTGAACATCGCCTCGGTCCACGGCCTGGTGGCATCGAAGGACAAGGCGCCGTACGTGGCGAGCAAGTTCGGCGTGGTCGGGCTGAGCAAGGTGGCGGCGCTGGAGTACGCCGCCGCCGGCAGCCGCGACAGCGGCGGCGTCACCGTCAACTGCATCTGCCCCGGCTGGGTGGAAACGCCGCTGATCGAACCGCAGATCGAGGCGCGCCGCAACGGCGGCAGCCGCGACGACGGCGTGCGCGCGCTGCTGTCGGAAAAGCAGCCGAGCCTGCGCATGTCGCTGCCGGAGGACATCGGCGCGATGGCGGTGTGGCTGTGCCGGCGCGAAGCGCACAACGTCACCGGCACCGCGCTGCCGATTGATGGGGGATGGACGGCACAATAGTCCGCGCCTTCGGCGCGCCCCCATCCGCCTCCGGCACCTTCCCCCGCAAGGCGGGGGAAGGAACTGCAGGGATCCTGCCATGCACATCCGCCGCGCCGACCTCGACGACCCCGCCTTCTCCGCCCTCATGGAAGAGCACCGCGCCGCGATGCAGGCCACCGCTCCGCCGGAAAGCCAGCATGCACTCGACCTCGCCGGCCTGCACCAGCCAGTGGTGCGCGTATGGACGCTGCACGCCGGCGATGTCCTGCTCGGCTGCGGCGCGTTGCAGCACCTCGATGCCGCGCATGTCGAGATCAAGGCGATGCGGACCGCCCGCGCGCACCTGCGCAAGGGCGTCGCCAGGGCCATGCTCGGACATCTGCTGGCCGAGGCGCGCAGCTCGGGCTATGCGCGCGCCAGCCTCGAGACCGGTTCGATGGCGTACTTCGAACCGGCGCGACGCCTCTACCTCGACGCCGGCTTCGTCGAGTGCGGCCCGTTCGCCGACTACGTCGACGATCCCGACAGCACCTACCTCACGCGCACGCTGTAGCCTGACCGCATGCCGCCCACCCTGCTGATCGCCGACGACCATCCGCTGTTCCGCGCCGCGCTGCGCGGGGCCGCGGCCGAGGCCGCCGCGGACGTGTCCACGTGCGAGGCCGAGTCGCTCGACGGCGTGCTCGCGCTGCTGGAATCGCGCCACGACATCGACCTCGTCCTGCTCGACCTGCACATGCCCGGCAACCACGGCCTCGCCGGCCTCGCCGCGATCCGCGCGCAGTTTCCCGCGGTCGCCGTGGTGCTGGTCTCGGCCAACGAGGACCCGCACACCGTGCGTCGCGCGCTCGACCACGGCGCCGCCGGCTACATCCCCAAGAGCGCCGGCCTCGACGAACTGCGCGAGGCGATCCGCACCGTGCTCGCCTGCGAGCAGTGGCTGCCGCCGGCGCTGCGCGGCGCGGTCACGCGTACGCAATCCTCGCCCGCCGACGCCGACCTCGCCGCGCGCCTGGCCAGCCTCACCCCGCAGCAGTTCCGCGTGCTGACCCTGGTCGCCGAAGGCCTGCTCAACAAGCAGATCGCCGACCGGCTCGACATCCAGGAGCGCACGGTGAAGGCGCACCTGTCGGTGATCTTCGAGAAGCTCGGCGCACGCAACCGCACCCAGGCCGGGGTGATCCTGCGCGAGCTGGAAATCGGCGACCCGAGCCGGCAGATGGCGGGGTAGACCGGGATCCTCGTCCCGGCGAACGCCGGGATGACGCGACTCCAGTGGCTCCCGCCAGTCCCACGCCGCGAACCGAAGTTCACCGAGCTGTCGCCCCGTGCGCCCAGGCGTGCCCGATGCGCGCCGAAGCGAGTCCGCCCGCGGCCGGCCAGCGGTAGCATGGGCCGCTGTGCCCGGAGGCCCCGCCGATGTCGATCGCCCTGCCCCGCACCCTGGACGTCCCGCGCCAGCAGCTGTTCTGGCTGCTGCACCTGGGCGGCTGGATCGCCTACTTCGGCCAGGGCTTCCTGTCCGCGATCGCGCACGGCAAGCCCTCCGGCTACTGGGTGGTGCCGGCGACCGCCGCGACCACCGGCGCGCTGGTCACGCTCGGCCTGCGCTACCTGCTGCGCCTGTGCTGGGGACTGCCGCCGAAACGGCTGCTGCTGGTGATGGTGCTGCCGATCCTCGCCAGTTCCGCATTGATGGACTTCACCACGCGCGAGGCGCTGGTCGAGTTCTGCGACACCTGCAAGCCGACCAACCGGATGGCGTTCGTCGCCTATTCGCTGGGCTACATCTACGTGGTGCTGGCCTGGGTCGGCCTGTACCTCGGCATCAAGTACTACCGGCAACTGCAGAACGAGACCGAACGCTCGCTGGCCGCGCGCAGCATGGCCCACCAGGCGCAGCTGAAGATGCTGCGCTACCAGCTCAACCCGCACTTCCTGTTCAACACGCTCAACGCGATCTCGACCCTGGTGCTCGACCGCGACAACGCCACCGCCAACCGCATGGTGCAGGGCCTGTCATCGTTCCTGCGCCATTCGCTGGACAGCGACCCGATGCAGCGCGTCACCCTGCGCCAGGAACTGGACGCGCTCACGCTGTACCTGGACATCGAGAAGATCCGCTTCGCCGAACGCCTGCGCATCGAAACCGACATCGCCGAGGATTGCTGGCGCGCGCTGCTGCCGAGCCTGCTGCTGCAGCCGCTGGTCGAGAACGCGATCAAGTACGCGGTGGCCAAGCAGGTCGCCGGCGGCACGCTGCGCATCGAGGCACGGCGCGAGGGCGCGCAGCTGGTGCTGAAGGTCGCCGACAACGGTCCCGGTTGCGGCAGCCTGGAAGGCGATGCGCTGCCGCCGGGCAAGGGCGTGGGCCTGCGCAACACCCGCGAACGCATCGCCGTGCTGTATGGCGAGGCCGGTTCGCTGTGCGTGCGCAACCTGGGGCCCGGCATCGAGGTCACCTTGCGCCTGCCGTTCGAGACCTCCCAGGGCGCGGAGGGCTGAACCATGGATGCGAGCGTCCGCGATGCCGCCCTTCCCGATGCCCGCACGCGCATGCGCGCGGTGATCGTCGATGACGAGCCGCTGGCGCGGCGCGGGCTGGAGATCCGCCTGCAGGCGCATCCGGACGTCGAGATCGTCGGCCAGTACGGCGACGGCGCCGCGGCCATCGCCGCGCTGCGCGAGGACCGCCCCGACCTGATGTTCCTCGACGTGCAGATGCCCGGCGTCGACGGTTTCGAGACCCTGCGCCGCATTCCCTCCAACGAGATGCCGCTGGTGGTGTTCGTGACCGCGTTCGACCACTACGCGATCCGCGCCTTCGAGGCCTCGGCCACCGATTACCTGCTCAAGCCGGTCGAGGACAGCCGCCTCGCGCAGGCCTTGGCGCGCGTGCGCGGCGCGCGCCAGCAGCGCGAAGCCGACGCCCATTGCGGGCACCTGCTCGGCCTGCTCGGCGAACTCAGCGGCAAGCCGCCGCTGCGACTGGACGAGGCGCTGCGTCCCGACGCGCTCGATCAGCTGCGGCGCGAGCAGAAGCTGGCGGTGCGCGACGGCCAGCGCACGGTGCGCGTGGACCTGCACGCCATCCGCTGGATCGATGCCGCGGGCGACTACATGTGCATCCACGTCGATGGCGATGGCGATGGCGGCAACGGCGATACCCTGATCCTGCGCGCGACCATGCGCGAGATGGAGCAGCAGCTCGACCCGCAGCGCTTCCCGCGCATCCATCGTTCCACCATCGTCAACGCCGCGCGCGTGGTCGAACTGCGCCCGCACAGCAACGGCGAAAGCTTCCTGCGCCTGGATTGCGGACAGGAACTGAAGCTCTCGCGCAGCCATCGCGACAAGCTGGCGATCCTGCTCTAGGGTCGCGGATCGATGCCGTCATCCCGGCCCCGGACTTGATCCGAGCGAGGGATCTCGGCTGCTGCGCGATCATCATGCGCAAGCCAGTTGCTCGCTGCGCTCGGGATGACATTCCCCGTTGCCGTCATCCCCGCGAACGCAGGCATCCAGCGTCTTTGCGTGGAAATCAAGGTGGATCCCCGCGTTCGCGGGGATGACGGCACTTCCGGCGTTACCTTCACGGCTTCGACTTGCCGCAGCATCGCAACGCTTCGCCGCAACCCCGCACGCGGCGTGACTTCCGGGCCATCGCCCGCGCCGGCCACGGGCGCATCGTGCGCCGCGTCGACCGGACGCGCGGACCCATCCGATGAAACTGACCGAAGCTTCACTGCGCAATCCGGCCGCCGTCGCGGTGGTGGTGGCGCTGGTCTGCGCCTTCGGCCTGCTCAGCCTGGGCAAGCTGCCGCTGCAGCTGTTCCCGGACATCGAGCGTCCGCAGATGTCGATCCAGACCGGCTGGCGCGCGGCCTCGCCGCAGGAGATGGAATCGGAGATCGTCGAGCCGATCGAGACCGTGCTGCAGGGCCTGCCGGGCCTCGAGGAGATCGCCTCCAACGTCAACACCGGCAACAGCTGGATCAACCTCACCTTCGCCGTCGGCAGCGACATGGACGCGATGCTGGTGGAGGTGCTGGCGCGCATGAACCGCCTGCCGCCGCTGCCGCGCGACGCCAACCCGCCGGTGGTCCAGGCCGGCGCCGACAACGCCAACGACTCGCTCACCTATTTCTTCGTGCAGAAGCTGCCCGGCACGCCCGGCAACATCCTCGACTACCGGCAGATGATCGAGGACCGCATCGTGCCGCGCATCACCTCGGTCGACGGCGTGGCCGGCGTGCAGATCAACGGCGGCGCGCCGGAGGAACTGACGATCACGCTCGATCTCGCGCGCGCAGCCGCGCTCGG
>Ga0102832_1001951_pt1 | contig 13844 bp, 11 predicted proteins | sample EBPBio282013_DNA_FD_88942 | JGI IMG/M metagenome (GOLD analysis project Ga0102832, IMG submission 88942) | Wastewater treatment Type I Accumulibacter community from EBPR Bioreactor in Madison, WI, USA - Reactor 2_5/28/2013_ DNA (Illumina Assembly) | ecosystem: Engineered > Bioreactor > EBPR >...
CGTCCGGCGCGGGCGGTCGGGCCCGGAGGCGATGGCCTGGCCCAGGGCTACCGGGTCGCTGCCGTGCACCACCGACACGTGGCGCGCGCCGCAGCGCAGACCCGCGTAGACGAGCGCACGGGTGAGCCCAGGCCCGGGCGGGCCGAGGACGACCACGGCGGCGGGCACCGCGAGGTCGGCGGCCGACGCGTCGAGCGGGAGCACCCGGGGCGCGGTGCCTTGGAACGAGGCGAGCACGGCCCCGGGCTCCACGGATCCGGGGCCCAGCAGCACGGCGACGTCGGCCGGCCCGTTGCCGAACGCGCGCGGGATCGACGTCGAGACCAGCTGCTCCACCCGGACGACGGCCTCCTCCGGCGAGCCGACGCGCACCTCGACCACCGAGCGGTCGTCGCGGGCGGTGGAGAACCAGCGGCCCGCCGCCACGTCGGTGCGGGCACGGTCGAGGGCGCTGCGCGGCGGGGGACCCTCGGCCTTGAGCACCGGGCACGAGCCGGTCGAGGCGAGGTCGAGCGCCACGGCGCCGGGCACGGGCCCGAGAGGCAGGGCCGGGTCGAGGCAGAGCGCGAGGACGGCGTCCTCCTGCAGGTCCTCGACCGCGGCGAGCACCTCCTCGACGCCGAGCCGGTGCGCGTCGTCGAGCACCACGGCGGGCACGCCGCCGAGCGCCTGGTCGAGGGAGCGCCTGCGGGCGTCGGGATCGGGACCCGCGACCACGGCGAGACGGTTCTCGGCGGCGAGGGAGAGCAGGCCGTCGGCGAGCAGCTCCTCGGCCTCGGCGAGCTCGGTCAGCGCCAGCGCGGGCGCGCCTGCGTACTCGACGTCGACAGCAGAACCGTCGGCGAGAGCGGCGTCGACATCGGCCTGGCAGCACGACCGCAGGACGACGTCGAGCGGCAGGACGGTGTGCCCTGCGCGCGCCGCGGCGCCCAGCAGGTCGGCGACGGCGCGGGCGACGACGCCCGGCCGGTCGCGCACCCAGGCGATCGCCACCTCGAGGGGGGCGACACCCAGCCCCTCGGCGGCTGTGCAGACGGCGTCGACGACTGCCCGCGAGCGGGAGTCGAGGTAGGGCGACACGAACGACGAGAAGTGCGACGACGCACCGCGGCTGTCGGCGGGGGTTCCGTAGCGGTACTTGCCGGTGAGGACGCCGCGCCCGAGCGGCGACCAGGGGAGCAGGCCGAGGCCGGCATCGGCGGCGGCCGGTACGACCTCGCGCTCGATGCCGCGCTGGAGCAGCGAGTACTCGACCTGGGTCGAGACGAGCGGGGCTGCGCCGGGCTTGGCCGACTGCAGCGCCGCGGCCTTCGCGGTCTGCCAGCCGCTGTAGTTGGAGATGCCGGCGTAGCGCGCGCGGCCGGAGGCGACGGCGGCGTCGACCGCCGAGAGGGTCTCCTCGAGCGGAGTGCGGGCGTCCCAGGCGTGCAGCTGCCAGAGGTCGACATGGTCGAGGCCGAGGCGCTTCAGCGAGGCGTCGAGGGCCTGGAGCAGGTGGCCGCGCGAGGCGTCGAACCGGCGCTCGGAGCCCGGCCGCGACACGGCCTTCGTGGCCACCACGACGGACTCGCGCCCGACCTCCTCGACGAGGCGGCCGACGATCTGCTCGGAGAGGCCGTCGGCGTAGACGTCGGCGGTGTCGACCAGGGTGCCGCCCTGCTCGACGAACGCGACGAGCTGGTCGCGGGCCTCGTGCTCGTCGGTGTCGCGGCCCCACGTCATCGTGCCGAGCCCGAGCCGCGAGACGAGCAGGCCGGACCGGCCGACGGGACGCAGCTGCATGCCGCCGACCCTACCGAGCCCGGGCCGCCTGCCTGCGCCGCGACTCACAGGGGCCGGGGAACCCTTCGACGGGGCCCCGCCGTTAGGCTCGCCGGGACGGACCCGATGTCCGGCCACGCGGCTCGCCGCGGCACCGATGAGAGAGGGCGGCCGAATGCGGCTGGGCATCAACCTCGGCTACTGGGGCGCGGGCAACGACGCCGACAACCTCGCGCTCGCCCGCGAGGCCGACCGGCTCGGCTACTCCGTCGTGTGGGCCGCGGAGGCCTACGGCTCCGACGCCGCCACCGTCCTCGCCTGGGTCGCGGCCCAGACCGAGCGCATCGACGTCGGCTCGGCCATCTTCCAGATCCCCGGCCGCACCCCGGCCAACTGCGCGATGACAGCGGCGACCCTCGACACGCTGTCGGGCGGCCGGTTCCGGCTCGGCCTCGGCGTCTCGGGCCCGCAGGTCAGCGAGGGCTGGCACGGCGTCCGGTTCGACAAGCCGCTGGCCCGCACCCGCGAGTACGTCGACATCGTCACCAAGGCGCTGCGCCGGGAGAAGCTCACCTATGAGGGCGAGTTCTTCACGCTGCCGCTGCCCGACGGCCCGGGCAAGGCGCTCACCCTCACCGTGCACCCCGTGCGCGAGCGGATCCCGATCTACCTGGCGGCGATCGGGCCCAAGAACCTCGAGCTCACCGGGGAGATCGCCGACGGGTGGCTGCCGATCTTCTTCGCCCCGGAGCATGCGGGCGACCACGTGTCAGCCGTCGCCCGCGGCCGCGAGAAGGCGGGCAGGACCCTCGAGGGCTTCGACATCGTCCCCACCGTCCCGCTTGTCTTCGGCGACGACCTCGAGGCCTGCGCCGGCCCGGTGCGCGCCTACAGCGCGCTCTACATCGGCGGCATGGGCAGCCGCGACAAGAACTTCTACAACCAGCTCGCGTCGCGCATGGGCTACGACGAGGCCGCCGGCCAGGTGCAGGACCGCTACCTCGCCCGCGACTACGCGGGTGCGGCGGCGGCCGTGCCCTTCGAGTTCATCGACCAGACATCGCTCATCGGCCCTCCGGCGAGGGTGCAGGACAGGCTGCACGCGTACGCCGAGGCCGGCGTCACCACCCTGACGGTGGCGACGTACTCAGGCACGATCGAGGAGCGCCTGCAGATGCTCCGCACCATGGCCGAGGTGCTCGACGCCTCCGGCCTGGGCGAGTGATCTCCTGGGTCGAGGCGGTCGTCCTCGGGATCGTCCAGGGCCTCACGGAGTTCCTGCCCATCTCCTCGTCGGCGCACATCCTCATCGTGAGCCAGCTCTTCGGCTGGCAGGACCCAGGTGCAGCCTTCACCGCGGTGATGCAGATCGGCACCGAGGCTGCGGTGCTCATCTACTTCCGCCACGACATCGTGCGCATCGTCGGCACCTGGGCGAGGTCGCTCGCCGATCCCTCGCTGCGGGGGCACATCGATGCGCGCATGGGCTGGTACGTGATCATCGGCACGATCCCGATCGCCGTTCTCGGTCTGACCTTCTCCCACCAGATCGAGACCGCCGCCCGCAACCTGTGGCTCGTCGCCGTGGTGCTCATCGTGTTCGGACTCGTGCTCGGCGCTGCAGACCGGCTGGGCAGCAAGACCAAGGAGCTCGACCAGCTCGACGCCCGCACCGGCATCCTGTTCGGCCTCGGCCAGGCGCTCGCGCTCATCCCGGGGGTATCGAGGTCCGGCGCAACTATCTCCACGGGTCTGGCACTGGGCTTCACCCGCGCTGCCGCGGCGCGCTACGCGTTCCTGCTCGCCATCCCCGCCGTCCTGGCGTCCGGGCTGTTCGAGATGCGCAAGATCGGCGAGGCGGGCGAGGTGGCGTGGGGCCCCACCCTGCTCGCGACGGCCATCGCGTTCGTGGTGGGCTACGCCGTCATCGCCTGGCTGCTGCGGTACGTCACGACGCACTCGTACCTGCCGTTCGTGATCTACCGGATCCTGCTCGGTGCCGCGCTCATGGTCATGCTGGCGACCGGCACGCTCACGACATGAGCGGCTACAGCCAGCCGGAGCGCTTGAACATCTTGTAGAGCGTGAACGAGGCTCCGGCCATGAGCAGCAGCGCGAAGCCGTAGCCGAACTGCCAGTGCAGCTCGGGCATGACGTCGAAGTTCATGCCGTAGATGCCCGCGATCATCGTGGGCACGGCCACGATGGCGACCCACGCCGAGATCTTGCGCATGTCCTCGTTCTGCTGCACCGCCTGGCGCGAGCGCGATGCTTCAAGCGCCGTGCCCAGCAGAGCGTCGTGCTGCACCGAGAGGTCGACGACGCGCAGCAGGTGGTCGCCGAGGTCGCGGTAGGCCGGGCGGAGCTCCTCGGGGATGTTGACCAGCCTGCCCCGCAGCAGGTCGCCTGCCACCGGGGTGAGGGGCTCGACCGCGCGCCGGATCTCGAGGTTCTCCCGCTTGAGCTTGTAGATCGTCGCGGCATCGTCGGTGCGGGCGGGGGAGAAGACCTGCTCCTCCACCTGCTCGATGTCGACCGCCACCTCCTCCGCGACCGCGACATAGCCGTCGACGACGACGTCGAGGATGCCGTGCAGCACGGCGAGCGGCCCGGCCTTGAGCCGCTCGGTGTCGCCCTCGAGGCGCGAGCGCATGTCGGCGAGGTCGCCGGGCTCGCCCAGCCGGACCGACAGCACGTACGACGGCCCGACGAACACCGCGATCTGCCCGGTCTCGACGTCCGACGTGGCCTCGATGTACTTGAGCACCTTGAACACCGCCGTCACGCGGCCGTCGTCGACGTCGACCTTGGCCCGCTGCGTCGGCGTCAGGGCGTCCTCGACCAGCAGGGGGTCGAGGTCGAGGACCTCGGCGACCAGCGCCATCTCCGCGTGGTCGGCGTTGCGCAGCCCGAGCCACACGAAGCTCTCGGGACCGGCCGCCCTGGCCTCGTCCCACAGCGCGCGCAGCACGGCCGCGTCGCCGGGGTCGAAGGACGTCCCCACCGTCATGGGCGACGAGCTCTCGGCGCGCGGGGCGCCGTCGCAGTACAGGCCGATGCCGCGGATCACCGCCCCATCGTGTCAGCCCGCACGCCGCCGGGACGTAAGGTCGGCGCATGGCCACGGTCCTCCTCGTCCGGCACGGGCGCACGGCTGCCAACGCCGGCGGCGTCCTGGCCGGCTGGACGCCCGGAGTGGTGCTCGACGACACGGGCGTGGAGCAGGCGCGTGCCACCGCGCAGCGACTGCTGCCGGTGCCGCTCGCCGCAGTGGTGGCCAGCCCGCTCGAGCGCACAGTGCAGACCGCCGAGGCGCTGCTGGTCGGGCGCGACCCGGCACCGCCCCTGCACCTCGACGAGCGGGTCGGCGAGTGCCGCTACGGCGACTGGACGGGCAAGCAGATCAAGACCCTGGTCAAGGACCCGATGTGGAAGGTCGTGCAGGCGCACCCGAGCGCCGCCGTCTTCCCCGGCGACGAGGGCGAGGGCCTGGCCGACATGGCGGCCCGGGCGGTTGGCGCCGTGCGCCGGTGGGTCGCTCGTATCGAGGCGGAGCACGGGCCGGACGCCGTGCTCGCCGTCGTGAGCCACGGCGACGTCATCAAGGCGATCCTCGCCGACGCCCTCGGCCTGCACCTCGACCAGTTCCAGCGCATCGTCGTCGACCCCTGCTCGGTGTCGGCCGTCCGCTACACCGACGTCCGGCCCTTCGTCCTGCGCCAGAACGACACCGGCGGCGACGTCGCCGGCCTCGTGCCGCCGCCCGCGAAGAAGGGACGCCGGTCCACGGCGTCGTCCGACGCCGTCGTCGGCGGCGGAGCCGGGCCGTCCGGCAGTGCGCGTGCCCGGGCAGGGCGGCGCAGCGCGGGATAGGGTCGACGGCGTGCGCCAGGTCTTCCTCTTCGACCAGCCCGACCGCTTCGTGGCGGGCACGGTGGGCCAGCCCGGCGAGCGCCAGTTCTACCTCCAGGCCCGCGACGGGCAGCGCCTCGTGTCGGTGGCGCTGGAGAAGCAGCAGGTGCAGCTGCTCGCCGAGCGCGTCGACTCGCTGCTCGACGAGGTGGTGCGCCGCTCCGGCGGCGAGGCGCCCGTGCCGGCGGCCGCGCCCCTCGGGAGCGAGGACCTCGACCCCCTCGACGCCCCGGTGGACGAGGAGTTCCGCGTCGGCGCCATGGCCCTGGGCTGGAACGGCGAGTCGGAGCTGGTGATCATCGAGGCCCACGAGGTCACCGAGGACGAGGACGACGTGCCCGACCTCGAGGAGGACCCCGAGGACGGCCCCGACGTGCTGCGGGTGCGCCTCACGGGCGCCGCCGCGCGCGCCTTCGCCAAGCGGGCCCTCACGGTGGTCGCGGCCGGACGTCCGCCGTGCCCGTTCTGCAACCTCCCGCTCGAGCCGGGCGGCCACATCTGCCCGCGGGCCAACGGCTACCGGCGCTGACCGTGCCCGGCAGCCCCTCCCTCGACCGCGCCGCGCTGCTCGAGGTCCTGCGCCACGGCGAGCTGACCGTCGAGGGCCGCCTGGTCGACGCCAGCAACGCGACGCTGCTCGCGGGCTGCGTGCTCGACGGCGTCGAGATCGCCTGCGTGTACAAGCCGACGGCGGGGGAGCGGCCGCTCTGGGACTTCCCGGAGGGGACGCTCGGCATGCGCGAGGTGGCCGCGTACGAGGTGGGGGCCGCGCTCGGATGGGACGTCGTCCCGCCGACGGTGTGGCGCGACGGCGGGCCCTTCGGCCAGGGCATGGCGCAGGCGTGGGTGTCGCCGGAGGGCGGCGGCGAGATGGAGCCCGGAGCGGGGCTCGTCGACGTCGTCGACCAGGGCCGCACGCCGCCCGGCTGGCTCGAGGTCGTCGACGCGCACGGCACCGGGGGGCGGCCGGTCACGCTCGTGCACGCCGACCACCCGGACCTCCGTCGCATGTGCCTGTTCGACGCCGTCGTGAACAACGCCGACCGCAAGGGCGGCCACGTCCTGGTGGGTCGGGTGCAGGACGGTTGGGACGTCGCGACGTACGGCGTCGACCACGGCGTCACCTTCAGCCAGGACGAGAAGCTGCGCACCGTCCTGTGGGGCTGGGCGGGCGAGCCGGTCGAGGCGGAGCTGCTCGCCGACCTCGAGGTGCTGCTCGAGGACCTCGAGGCGGACGCTGGGCTGGGCGCGACCATCGCCGAGCTGCTCACGCGCCGCGAAACGGCCCGCACCATCCAGCGCGTCAAGCGGCGGCTGCGCGAAGGCACCTACCCCGTGCCGGGCGACGGATGGCCCTCGCTCCCGTGGCCAGCGTTCTGACCGGCGGCGCTGCTGGGGCCGGCACGGGACCCCGGGCCTAGGATCGACGCCATGCACGCGTGGCCCGCTCCGGGCATCCCCAGCCTCCCGGGCGAGGGCATCCCTCTCCGCCTCCACGACACCGCTACCGGCGAGGTGCGCCCCACCTCGCCCGGCCCCGAGGCCCGGATCTACGTGTGCGGCATCACGCCGTACGACGCGACGCATATGGGGCACGCCGCCACGTACGTCACCTTCGACCTCGTCCAGCGCGTGTGGATCGACGCCGGCCACGACGTCCACTACGTGCAGAACGTCACCGACATCGACGACCCCCTGCTGGCCCGGGCGCTGGAGACCGGCGACGACTGGGAGGCCCTCGCCGAGCGCGAGACGCACCTGTTCCGCGAGGACATGGAGGCGCTGTCGGTCCTGCCGCCCCGGCACTACATCGGCGCGGTCGAGTCGATCCCCGCCGTCCTGCGCTACATCGAGAAGCTCCGGGCCGCCGGCTCCATCTACTCCGTCGACGGCGATCTCTACTTCCGGGTCCACGCCGACGAGCGGTTCGGAGCGATCGCCGGCCTCGACGAGGCGCGCATGCTCGAGATCTTCGCCGAGCGTGGTGGGGACCCGGACCGCCCCGGCAAGGAGCACCCGCTCGACTGCCTCGTCTGGCAGCTCGAGCGGCCCGGCGAGCCGTCCTGGGAGAGCCCGTTCGGCAAGGGGCGCCCCGGCTGGCACATCGAGTGCACCGCGATCTCCCTCGACCACCTGGGGTCCCCGCTCGACGTGCAGGGCGGCGGCAGCGACCTCGCCTTCCCGCACCACGAGATGGGCGCCTCCGAGGCGCACGTGGCCACCGGCTCGTGGCCCTACGCCCGCCACTACACGCACGCCGCGATGGTGCGCCTCGACGGCGAGAAGATGAGCAAGTCCCGCGGCAACCTCGTGTTCGTCTCGCGGCTGCGCGCGGCCGGCGTGGACCCCGCTGCGATCCGGCTCGCGATCCTCGCCCACCACTACCGCGCCGACTGGGACTGGACCGACGACGGGCTGGCCGCGGCGGAGGCGCGCCTCGCGGCCTGGCGCGCTGCCGTCGACGCTCCCGCTGCAGCACCCGCCGACGTCGTGCTAGCCGAGGTCCGGGCGCGCCTCGCCGACGACCTCGACGCTCCCGGCGCCCTGGCGGCCGTCGACCGCTGGGCGGAGGCGACCCGCCTCCGAGGCGGCGCTGCGGGCCACGAGGACGCGTCGGCCGGCGCCCTTGTGCGCGACGCCGTCGACGCGCTGCTCGGCGTCCGTCTCTAGCCCGCGGACCGCGGACGTCCCCGGCTGCGGGGACGCCGTCGCCGAGCGGTAGCCGTCCTGCGCCGGACGGCGGTCATGACCGCACGCTCGACGAGAATCGGCCGCGGCGGGCTCCCTACGCTCGTCCTGCGGGGTGCGGCCGGGAGGGGACACGGTGGAGTCAGCCGTGAGTGCGATGCCATGGGCCGAGTCGGCCGACGACCGGCTGCGTGCGGCCGTCGATGCCATGCAGCACCCCGACGGCGCCGGGGTCGGCGTCATCGACGCGGGCCGCACGTTCGCCGCGATCGACGACCGGCTCGCGGGCTGGCTGGGCACGACGGCCGACCGGGTCTGCGGGCTGGCGCTCGCGTCGGTGGGGTTCCTCGGCTGCGACGTCGACGGCGCCATCCTCACCGCCGAAACGCACCCCGGCGCGGTCGCGCTTCGCACCGGCGAGCCCGTGCTGGGGTCGCTGGCCGGGTTCGAGCCGCGCGGCGACGACGTCCAGCCCTTCCGGTGGTTCTCCGTCGACGCCTGGCCGGTCGACGTCGAGGGCGAGCGCATCGGCGCCGTGCTGCATGTGCACGATGTCTCGCACGGGGACGACGGCGCCATCGCCACCAGCCGGGTGATGCGCAGCTACCGCACGGTCGTGGCCGCACTGCAGGAGGAGCAGGCCCGCTTCCGCGCGCTCGCGGAGAACGCCGCGGACGTGGTGTACCAGACCGATCTCGACTCCCGCTGCGCGTGTGGGTGTCGCCCGCTGTCCTGCAGCACCTCGGCTGGCACCCGTCCTCGCTCATCGGCCGCCGCATGGTCGAGCTCGTGCACCCCGACGACCTGGCCGCGGCGGAGGAGCGCCGCCGCCTGGCGCTCGTCGACGCCGCGGACGACGGCCGTCTCGAGCTGCGCTACCGCACCAGCGACGGCGGCTGGCGCTGGATGAACGCGCTCTCCAGACCCATGCGCGACACCGCCGGCCGCATCACCGGCGGCCTCACCGCGCTGCGCGACGTCGACGCCGACGTGGGCCGCCGCGCGGAGCTGCAGTACCTCGCGGCGCACGACGTCCTCACCGGGCTGCACAACCGCGCCAGCGCGCTCGAGCAGCTCGCGGCGCTCATGGTGGAGGCCCACGAGGGGCGCACCCCCGCCGTCCTCTACCTCGACCTCGACCGGTTCAAGGACGTCAACGACCAGCACGGCCATCAGACCGGCGACCGGCTGCTCATCCAGGCGGCGCACCGGCTCACCGCCGCACTGCGCGATGACGACGTGGTCGCCCGCATCGGCGGCGACGAGTTCCTCGTGGTGCTCGAGACGGCGTCGCCGGAGCAGCTCGAGGCCCGTGCGCAGGACGTCCATCGCGCCCTGCGACGGCCCAGCGACCCCGGTATGCCGGACTCCACCGCCAGCATCGGGATGGCGCTGTGGGACGGCGCCGAGTCGCCCGAGGACCTCGTGCGCCGGGCCGACGAGGCGCTCTACCGGGCCAAGAACAGCGGGCGCGACACCGTCAGCTGGTGACCGCCGGGTCCGCGTATCGGACGGCGTCAGGGGCGCGCGGACGTCGGCGGCGCCGCGTTACCGTTCGCCCGTGACCGTTCAGGGCATCTCCGAGGGGGACGGGGGCATGCGCTGGGACGTCCTCGCCCCGGACGCGCTGCGAGAGGCAGCGGCCGCGCATGCGATCGAGCCCGGAGTGGGCCGCACGGTGCAGATCCTCGACGGCCGCATCGTCGGGGCCGACGAGCAGGCGCTGCGGCTGCTGCACATGACCTGGGACGAGCTGACCGGCGTGACCTCCACGGACGGCCGCTGGCAGGCGTGCGCATCCGACGGCACCGAGGTCCCCGGCGACCAGCATCCGGCCATGGTGTCGTTGCGTACCCGCGAACCGGTGCATGGCGTAGTGATGGGCGTTGCGGCACCCACCGAGGACGGGCTCGGCACGTTCGTCTGGCTGGAGATCGACGCCGACCCGCTGACAGCTCGCGACGGCGCTCTGCTCGGAGTCATGGCCAGGTTCCGCGACGTCGGCGAGACGCCCGTCGGGCGGCGCGCGACGCAGTCGGTGATCCGGTCCTACCGCCGCGCTGCCCACGAGGCGGCCGCGCAGGGCGAGCGCTTCCGCGTGATGGTCGAGGCGTCGAGCGACGTGATCCTCGAGGCTGGCGGCGAGGGCGTGATCGCGTGGGCGTCGCCGTCGATCCGTGATGTGCTCGGGTTCGCGCCCGACGACGTCGTCGGGCACCCCGTCGTCGACCTCGTCCACCAGCTCGACCGGGCATCGGCGCAGGAGCGGGTGGACGCCGTGATCACCGGCGTCGAGGCCTCCGGCCGCGACGAGCTGCGGATGCGGACGGTCGACGGCGCCCCGCTCTGGATGAGTGCGGCCTGGCGCATGCTCACCGGCACGACGGGGGAGTCGTACGGCGTCCTCGTGTCGCTGCGCGACGTCCACGCCGACGTCGAGCGGCGCGAGGCCCTGGCGCACATGGCCCATCACGACGGTCTCACCGGCCTGCTCAACCGCGACAGCGCGTACGCCTGGTTGCGCGCCGAGCTCCAGGCGGCGCACGAGCAGGGGCGCCACGTCGGCGTCCTCTACCTCGATGTCGACCGCTTCAAGGAGGTCAACGACACCCACGGCCACGGAGTCGGCGACAAGGTTCTCGCCTCGGTCGGCGACTGCCTCACGGCCGCTGTGCGAGAGGAGGACATGGTCGCCCGCGCCGGCGGCGACGAGTTCATCGTGGCGCTGCGGGCCGTGCCCGACTCCGGCGCTGTGGAGCGCCGTGCGCAGGCGGTGCTCGACAACGTGCGCGCGCTGTCGCTGGTCGAGGCCAGCGACGTGCGGGTGAGCATCGGCCTCGCGCTCGACGACGGCTCGAGCGACGTCGACGCCCTCGTCGAGCGCGCCGACTCGGCCCTCTACCGTGCCAAGCGCGCCGGCCGCGACCGCTTCAGCTGGTAGCAGTTCCGCTCTGGATGGGTGAGCGACGGCTAGAGCGGTCGCTCACCCCTCCAGAGCGGGTGGGTCAGGACTTCTTCTCGTTGTGGCCGCCGAACTGCTTGCGCATGGCGGAGAGGACCTTGTCGCCGTAGGTGGCGTTGCCGCGGCTGGAGAACCGCTGGAACAGCGCCGCCGACAGCACGGGGGCGGGCACACCCTCCTCGACGGCGGCGATGGCGGTCCAGCGGCCCTCGCCGGAGTCCGACACCCGGCCGGAGAACTCCTCGAGCTCGGGCGACTCGTGCAGCGCCGTCGCGGTGAGGTCGAGCAGCCACGACGCGACGACCGAGCCGCGGCGCCACACCTCCGCCACGGCCGGGATGTCGAGGTCGTACTGGTAGTACTCCGGGTGGTCGAGCGGGGCGGTCTCGGCGTCCTGCTCGCGCGAGCGGGTGCCCTCGTCGGCGTTGGCCAGGATGTTCAGGCCCTCGGCGTAGGCCGCCATGAGGCCGTACTCGATGCCGTTGTGGACCATCTTGACGAAGTGGCCGGCCCCGGGCGGCCCGCAGTGCAGCCAGCCCTCCTCCTCCGGGCGGATGTCGCCCTCGCGGCCGGGCGTGCGAGGAGCAGTGCCGACGCCGGGGGCGATCGTGCGCCACACGGGGGCGAGGCGGTCCACCGCGACGTCGTCGCCGCCGATCATGAGGCAGAAGCCGCGCTCGAGGCCGAAGACGCCGCCCGAGGTGCCGCAGTCGACGTAGTGGATCCCCTTGTCGCGCAGGGAGTTCGACCGACGGATGTCATCGCGGTAGTAGGAGTTGCCGCCGTCGATGATGGTGTCGCCCTCGGAGAGGTGCTCCGCCACCGCCGCCACGGTCGACTCGGTGATCTCGCCGGCGGGGACCATGATCCACACAGCGCGCGGGCCGGTGAGCTTGGCAGCCATGTCGGCGTAGGAGTCCGCGCCGGTCGCACCCTCCGCCACCAGTGTCGCGACGGCGTCGGGGTTGACGTCGAACACGACGCAGGAGTGCCCGTCGCGCATCAGCCGGCGCACGAGGTTGGCCCCCATGCGGCCGAGCCCGACCATGCCGATCTGCAGGGGTGTGTCCGTGGCCATGCTCATGCCCTTCGTCGTGCGCGCTCGTAGCCCCGCGGTGGTCGCTAGGGTCGTGACCGAGACTAGGCGACCGTGCCAGCCCGGCGCGGGAAGTCGTGATCGAGGAGACGACGTGACCGAGGACTGGCGAGCCGACCGTGGACCCGCGACCTCCGCAGCGGCCTGGCAGGCGCTGGCCGAGCACCACGCGCAGGTGGGCGCGCTGACCATCCGTGAGCTGTTCGCCGCCGAGCCCGGCCGGGCCACCCGCCTCGCCTACGACACCGCCGGGATCCACGCGGACCTGTCCAAGCACCGTGCCACCGACGAGACGCTGCGCCTGCTCGTCGAGCTGGCCGAGGAGCGCGGCCTGCCCGAGCGGATCGACGCCATGTTCTCGGGCGCGCGCATCAACACCACCGAGAACCGCTGTGTGCTCCACGGCGCCCTGCGCTACCCGCGCGGCGAGTCGCTCGTGGTCGACGGCGTCGACGTCGTCGTCGAGGTGCAGGACGTCCTCGACCGGATGAGCGCCTTCGCCGACCGCGTCCGCTCCGACGAGTGGCTGGGCAGCACCGGCAAGCCCATCCGCGCCGTGGTCAACATCGGCATCGGCGGCTCCGATCTCGGACCCGTGATGGCCTACAAGGCGCTGCGCCACCAGTCGCGCCGCGACATCGAGTTCCGCTTCGTGTCCAACGTCGACGGCACCGACGTCGTGGAGGCCACGCGCGACCTCGACCCGGCCGAGACCCTGTTCATCGTCTCGAGCAAGACCTTCACCACCCAGGAGACGATGACCAACGCGTTCACTGCGCGCGGCTGGCTGCTGTCTGGCCTGGGCCCGGACGCCGACGTCTCCAAGCACTTCGTCGCGGTGTCGACCAACGCCGGCGAGGTGGAGAGGTTCGGCATCGACACGGCCAACATGTTCGGCTTCTGGGAGTGGGTCGGCGGGCGCTACTCGATGGACTCCGCCATCGGCCTCTCGCTCATGCTCGCCATCGGGCCGGACGCGTTCCGCGACATGCTCGCGGGCTTCCACGCCGTCGACGAGCACCTGCGCCACAGCGACCTCGACCGCAACCTGCCGGTGCTCATGGGCCTGCTCGGCGTCTGGTACCGCGACTTCTTCGGGGCCCAGACCCACGTCGTGCTTCCCTACGAGCAGTACCTCGAGCGGTTCCCTGCCTACCTGCAGCAGCTCACGATGGAGAGCAACGGCAAGCACGTGCGGCTCGATGGCTCGCGCGTGGAGATGGATACCGGCCCGATCTACTGGGGCGAGCCCGGCACCAATGGCCAGCACTCGTTCTATCAGCTCATCCACCAGGGCACGCGCCTCATCCCGTGCGACTTCATCGCGTTCGCCAAGGCGCTCAACCCGCTCGGGCCGCATCACGACATGCTCGTGGCCAACGTGTTCGCGCAGGCCGAGGCGCTGGCCTTCGGGAAGACGGCCGC
>Ga0102832_1001133_pt2 | contig 13835 bp, 11 predicted proteins | sample EBPBio282013_DNA_FD_88942 | JGI IMG/M metagenome (GOLD analysis project Ga0102832, IMG submission 88942) | Wastewater treatment Type I Accumulibacter community from EBPR Bioreactor in Madison, WI, USA - Reactor 2_5/28/2013_ DNA (Illumina Assembly) | ecosystem: Engineered > Bioreactor > EBPR >...
AATCAACACCGAAACATCGGTCTTCTTTTGAAGGGCTGCGAAAACATCCTGTCGGGTCATGATGACAACCTATTCTATCTACGGCTTTGCCTTAGACGGCGACCCGTTCACACCATGCGTCCAGTTCTGGTTCACTCAAGAAACCATCGGACGCACTCACCGCACCAATTTTGTACGAGGCATAAACCATTGCTTTGCGGATCGCCGCGTAAGGATTGCCTGTTTGCTGATAAAAGTGAATGAAAGACGAAAATAATGCGTCCCCCGCCCCAACCGTATTGACAACGGGTCGTGTTATGACTGATGGAATGTGACCGAGGTAGTTTTCCCGCTTGACCGACAGGATTGCGCCCTGTGAACCCAAGCCGATCACAACTATTTCGGTACCGTAGCGGTGAATAAGCCAACGCGCCCAATCTTCGGGCGAGCAAGGCAAGTTTTCATGGCTCATGAACAGGATATTGGCGGCAGCCATATAGTCGCGATTATACCGATCTTCAATATCGGAGATGGCGTGTACATCCGACGCTATTATTTTGCCAGCATTTCGCGCGAGTTCAAGAAAAGGGCGGGAGAAGTTAATGTTAGTGAGAACGGCGATCTCACAACTATGAACAGCCTGTTCAAACAAGACCTGCGGGTAGAAGCTGTCTTGAATGTCTTTCAAGTCGGTATTGACCTGTCGATTGCCATACGAGTCATAGATGACAACCGACTGCGGTGTGTGCTTCAGCCGATCCAGAACATATTTACCGCGAATACCCTCATCGGTGAGCGACTGCTTCACGAGCTTTTGCGAGGTGTCTTTACCAACGAGTGATAAAAACTCGACGGTATTGCCTAAGCGCGTCAGTGCCTTTGCGACATTAAAGCCTACACCAGAGACAGCGCTGTTCACACCATGAAAGGGATAGAGTACGGGCGAATATTGAATGGGAAAGGATTCAACTTTGAGGGTCGTTTCAACATTCACAAGGCCAGCAACAAGTATTTTAGCCATCATCGAACCTAATATTTACCTACTAAATAAGCATCTCATCATATTTTGAACTTGCGACATAAACAACGCCTAACATTTATTCTTGTTCCCAGTGTTGGGCGCGTTCAACAGCACGCTGCCAACCTGCATAAAGCGAATCGCGTGTCGCAACCGACATCTTCGGCTCAAAGGTTTTTTCCAGCGCCCATTGGCTCGCAATTTCCGTTTGGGACGACCAATAGCCGACGGCTAAACCCGCTAGATAGGCCGCACCGAGGGCAGTGGTCTCGGTCACGACGGGGCGCTGCACCGGCACACCGAGAATATCGGCCTGAAACTGCATCAGGAAGTCATTCCGCACCGCCCCACCATCCACACGCAGGGCTTGTACGTCGAGACCCGAGTCGGCGCGCATGGCCTCAAGAACATCGCGGGTTTGGTAGGCGATACTTTCCAACGTTGCGCGTACGATTTGGGCGCGACCACTGCCGCGCGTGAGGCCGACAATCGCGCCACGAGCATACTGATCCCAATAGGGAGCGCCCAAGCCAACGAAGGCCGGAACAACATACACGCCGCCTGTGTTCGGGATGCTGCGGGCAAGCGGTTCGGTTTCGGAGGCGTTCGTTATCAGTTTCATCTCGTCACGCAGCCATTGAACAGCCGCACCAGCGATAAAAACGCTGCCTTCGAGGGCGTACTGCATCGGTTCTTGCCCGACCGTCCAACCGACTGTTGTAAGCAGGTTGTTTTGAGAGGTCTTCGCCTCGCTGCCGGTGTTCATCAACATAAAGCAGCCCGTACCATAGGTATTTTTGACCATACCGGGTTCGTAACAGGCTTGACCAAAAGTGGCGGCCTGCTGATCGCCCGCGATTCCGGCGATGTTGACCGGCGCACCGAAGATTTCCGACGCGGTTTGCCCGTAGACCATGCTGCTGGGAACGACCTGCGGCAGCAGGGACACAGGAATATTCAGCCGCTTGAGAATAGTATTTGACCACCAACGCTTGTGGATGTCGTAGAGCATGGTACGGCTAGCATTGCTTACATCGGTAATGTGTAAGCGACCGCCGCTTAACCGCCAGATCAGGAAGCTATCAATCGTACCGAAGGCGAGTTTCCCCGCTTCCGCCCGTTCACGCGCACCGGCAACATTGTCGAGCAGCCACGCAACCTTTGTGCCAGAGAAGTAAGCATCAGTCACCAAGCCCGTTTTTTCGCGGATGGTTTTATCAAACCCTTCGGCTTTTAGCTGATCGCAAAATGCGGCTGTGCGGCGGTCTTGCCAAACGATGGCATTGTGGATGGGTTCACCCGTTTCGCGATCCCAGATGATGGTTGTTTCGCGCTGGTTGGTGATGCCAATCGCCGCAATATCGGCGGCGGATAGCTGCTTGGTTTTAATCACCTGCCGCGCCATATCCAACTGCGTTTGCCAGATGGCAGCGGGGTCATGCTCCACCCAACCGGGTTTCGGATAAAGCTGCGGGAATTCTTTTTGGGCAGTGGCGACGATATGACCCGTACGGTCAAAGACTATCGCGCGCGAGGAGGTCGTCCCCTGATCCAAAGCTAAAATATAATTTACCATGCCATTTATGTCCTGCGTGCATCAACCAAACGAACTCAATTATAACGAGCGTAGTTTTAAGTGCTACAAGGGAGACACTTGTTCAGAAAAGATGCCTCCCCTTTCAAGCGTAACTAGATCAGATTGATCGTGACTGAAGCATCCGGCAGACGATCCGCCTTAGCACGAATGGTCACCAATCCGGGATTGCGGCCTGCACGAAGGTACATGGCGGCGTGACCGCCCACCAACGGGAACGGGTTTTCGCCGTAAAGTTCGGCTGGGCCTTCCACCTCGAACGACACCGATTTGATGGCGAACGGCAGACGGTTGCCATACTGGTCGGCAATCTTGAATACGATACGGGTCGTATCCGCGCCGTCGGCATTCAGTTCCAAGTCGTCGGGCAGCAGCAACAATTGGGCTGGCTGTGGGCTGCAATCAATTTTCTGCTCGATGACAGGCTGACCATTGTAATAACCTTGAACACGCAGCACAGGGAGCTTGCCACCCCATGTCAGCCACAACTGCATCCCCGGCACGGTGAAGGGCGCATGTGGTAGATTCGGGAAGGCAGCACGGTCCGGCTGGAAACGACCGATATGATTATCGCCAACGTGAACATCAATTTCGTCACAGTTACTAAATACGGTCAGCGGGTCGTTGCCACCACCGCTGCGGTCGCCCATCGACCAGATGGTAGCGGCGCGTAAAACGGGGCGGACATCCGGCGAGATCTGGCTTTCGTAAAAGTAAGCGGCGTATTTGGGGAGGCGGAACATATCCATGACACCGTGGTAGCAAATCATGTCGCCGGAGCCAAATTCTTTGTGGGTGTTGTAGTCGAAGGCACACCAGCCGATTGCACCTGCGACACTGCTCATACTCAACTGTTTATCCTGCACGCGGGCGTGGCGCAGCGCGTGTTCCACCAAGCGTTCTTCTTGGTCAAAGCTCTTGGTGGGGTACATATGCCCGTTAAACTCGGTGACGAGGTGCGGCATGTTCACAGGGTCAACAACGGTGTTCGAGAAGTCGTTGTAGGTGAATACATCCTCTAAAAATTCGCTGTTTTGGAAGTAGCGCACACCGCCTGTTTGACGTGTCGGGTCGAGCTTGTGGGCGAGGTCATTGGTAGCACGGTAGAGGGCGGTGTTATCTTGAGACTCGTTGATGCGAACACCCCACATGATAATTGATGGGTGATTACGATCCCGCAGAATCATGGCTTCTACATCGCGAAGGGAAATGCCCTGCCAATCGTTATCGCCGATATGCTGCCAACCGGGGATTTCCTCGAACACGAGAAGACCGATGGCATCACAGCGGTTGATGAAGTGTTTTGACTGCGGATAGTGAGAGGTGCGAACGATGTTGCAGCCTAACTCGTACTTGATGATGTCTGCGTCCTTGCGCTGCAAACGTGCGGGCGCGGCTGCACCGATATAGGCATAGGTTTGGTGACGATTGAGGCCAATGAGCTTCACCCGTTCGCCGTTTAAATAGAAACCGCCGTCTTTGCGGAACTCGGCCTCGCGGAAACCGAATGTACTGGTTTGGAGGTCGATCTGCTGCCCGTTATGACGCACTTCAAGTTCGAGGGTGTAGAGGGCGGGATGGGTGAGCGACCACAGCTCCACCTGCCCCAGCGCGGTCAACCCCACCACGGTGAACACATGCTCTTGGTTCGGTGGCAGGGCGATCTGATTACTATCATTATCAATCCGAAGGCCGTCAGCCGTTGCCACAGCAGACGAAAGTGTGATCGTAACTGGCTGCGAACTGTGGTTCATCAGCGTGACATCCACTTCGACGCTTGGGCTTTTCGTGAGTACATCTTTGGTGCGGACGAACACGTCTTTGACATAGACTGGTTCGACGTAACGCAGTGCGACTTCGCGGTAGATACCGCCAAAGGTGAGATAATCGACAACAAAGCCGAACGGTGGAATATCAGGCCGTTCACTGGAATCGAGGCGCACGGTGAGCAGGTTTTCGCGTGTTTCATCTACGAAATCGGTAATGTCGAACGAAAACGGTGTAAACCCACCTTCATAGTCTCCGACTTTTACGCCATTCACAAAAACCTCGCTGGCGATCATCGCACCTTCAAAGTCGATGAACAGGCGGCGACCGTCGCGCGGTTCGGGCAGTTTAAACCGCTTGCGATAGGTCGAAATAAATTGGTACTCATGGTTATCAAAATTATGATAGGGAAATACCTTGTTGGTATGGGGCAGCGTTATCGGTTCAAATTGTGAATCCGGCACATCCGCCGATACGTCAGCAGGTGTAAACAACCAATCAGTGTTAAATGGAATAATTGATCGCAAGGCAGTACATCCTTAATATGAATAACTCGGTAAACCTTAGAGCCTCAATAATAATTGTCCCCCATATGATTTCGCAATCAAATGGATGCTAGAACAACCCAACAACACGTCCGTCTTCATCAAGGTCAACTCGTTCAGCCGCTGGATGGGAGGGCAAACCGGGCATGGTACGCATTTCGCCGCAGAGGGGGTAAATGAAACCGGCACCGACAGACGCACGCACCTCGCGAATTGGCAACCGGAAGTCTGTTGGCGCACCCTTTACGGTGGGATCAGCCGTGAAGCTCAGATGGGTTTTTGCCATACAGATTGGCATTTCGCCAAAACCATTTTGCTCGAACATATCAATTTGGCGCTCGGCTTCAGGTGTGTAATCCACACCATCAGCACGGTAAATCTCGGTCGCAATCGTTTCAATCTTCTTGCGAATCGGCCACGCGACCGGATACAGATACTGGAAATCATTGGGCTGTTCGCAAGCCGTGACCACCATTTCCGCGAGTTCGGCTGCGCCCTTCCCGCCCTCCGCCCAATTCCGCGCGACCGAGACACCGACAGCCCCCGCCGAGATCGCGATCTCGCGAATAGCAGCCATTTCATTTTCGGTATCGGTCGAGAAGGTGTTGATAGCGACCACAGGATTCACGCCGAACTTCCGCATATTTTCAAGGTGGCGCACCATATTGGCGGCACCCACCTCAACATCAGCGATATTCTCGCTGGTCAGGTTTGAGTCAAGGGGTTTACCGGGGGTGATTTTATATTTCCCGGTATGGGCTTTCAGCGCACGTACTGTCACCACGAGGACGGCAGCATTCGGTTTGAGTTCAGAGATGCGACACTTAATGTTAAAGAACTTTTCGGCACCGATGTCCGCGCCAAAGCCCGATTCGGTTATCACATAATCACTGCACTTGACCGCGATCATATCCGCCAGCACCGAGGAATTGCCGTGGGCGATATTGGCGAACGGACCGCAGTGAACGATGGCGGGTGTGTTTTCGAGCGTTTGCATGAGGGTCGGTTTGATGGCATCACGAAGCAGCACGGTAGCCGCACCAGCCGCTTGCAACTGCTCGGCGGTGATCGGTTTTTTATCGCTGCTGTAGGCAATTACCATCTTGCCGATGCGTTCGCGCAGGTCTTCAATCGAAGTAGTTAGCGCCAAGATTGCCATAATTTCTGAGGCGACGGTGATGTCGAAGCCCGTTTGACGTGGAATACCATCGGCCTTATCACCCAAGCCAACGATAACGTTGCGGAGAACGCGGTCGTTCAAGTCCATGACGCGCCGCCACACGATATTATGCACATCAATATTGAGCGCGTTGCCGTGGTAGAGATGGTTGTCGATCATGGCGGCAATCAGGTTATGGGCGGCGGTGATGGCATGTATATCGCCCGTCAGATGGAGATTGAAGTTTTCCATCGGGATAACTTGACTGTAACCGCCACCTGCCGCGCCACCTTTGATGCCGAAGGTCGGGCCTTGCGAGGGTTGGCGAATGGTAATAGTCGCCTTTTTGCCAATGAGGTTCAGCGCCTGCCCCAAGCCAACCGTGGTGGTTGACTTACCCTCGCCTAGCGGTGTCGGAGTAATCGCGGTGACATCGACATAGCGAGCGTTAGGACGATCCTTCAGGCGATCCAAGACACTGAGATTGATCTTCGCCATGTATTTGCCATAGTGTTCGAGATCGGTTTCAGGGTCTAAACCCAATTGTTCAGCGATTTTACTGATGTGAAGCGGCTTCGCGGCTTGAGCAATTTCAATGTCAGAAGGGATAGCAGGCATAATAGGTCGCTTTCAAAAGCAGTTGGATATCATCTGTATAGTAAACAATAAAAGTCCAGCCTGACAAATCGAGATTGTCATACCAGTTTCAGCCAAACGTCAGATTAGTGAACCCCCGCCATGATGCGCTTGGCAGCGTTGATCTCGTCTTCGTTCACCGTATGCCCCATGTTGGGATACAAACGCTCGGTGACGGCTGCACCTAAGTTGCGGAATACAGCGGCACTCTCGATGACGCGCTCCTTCGGGATATGGAAATCCACATCGCTGCAACCGAGGAACACAGGCGTTCCTTCCAGCGAACCCGTGTATTCCTACAAAACGTCGCCGATGAGGCCGCCGCTAAAGCCAATAACGCCGCCATAGTGCTGCGGGTTACGAGCGGCATATTCCAGTGCGAGACATGCGCCCTGAGAAAATCCAGCCAGTATGATTTTTTGTCTGGGGATACCCGCTTTTTCAAGGTTCGTAATCAAGTCACCGACCACTTGAAGCGCGGAAGATAAGTAGGGTTCGTTGGTGGCAACCGGCATGATAAAGCGATTCGGATACCACTGGTAACCGGCGGCTTGCGGCGCGAGGTAGGTAAAGTCAGGCTGCTCGAACTCCGAGGCGAGCGTCAAAATATCCTCGGCGGTTGCGCCCCGACCATGCACTAAAATCATCGCCCCACGCGCATTTTCCGGCGCGGCTCCGGCACGTAAAACAGGTTGCCCTTGGTGTAATTCAGTTTGTCTCATCGGTCATCCTTATTGTGGAGCTTTCCACTCTGGAACGGTTAACGGGTCTAAACGATGGGTAATTAATTCACGCTGCGACTCCAACCACGGCGGCAGCTTAAGCTGCGTTCCGAGTGAAGCTACATCTTCATCAAAGTGGAAGCCGGGGCCAACGGTCGCTAACTCGACAATGTGACCATCAGGGTCAGTAGTATATATGCTCTTGAAGTACACACGATCCATGATTGGTGACACACGATAACCCGCCGCGATCAGCCGTTCACGCCACTCAGCTTGTTCAGCTTCATCGGCAACAGCGAAGGCCAAATGATGGGTCTGCCCTGCTCTCATTTGCACAGCAGCTTCCTTCGCGGGGTCGCGTTCAAAATAAGTAATCAGCGTGCCGGGTTTGCCCTCGTCAACACCCCAATACCAGTGGGCGGAACCGGGGTCATCAAAGTTGACCGTTTGCTTAACCAGCCGCAGTCCCAATACTCCGGTGTAAAAGTCGATGGTGCGTTGAGCATTCCCACTGACAATCGAAATATGGTGAAGTCCTTGGATTTTCATCTTGTCATCCCCCGAATTGTATGCCGCGCCAGCCGTTTGCTTTTCCATTGTATGAAGTATTCGCCAGAAAAAAACGGCGTTTTAGCCACTTTTTTTACACATTAAGTTTGTGTGAAGTCGTAAATTTGGCAAAGTACAAAATCGTGATACAATTTCGCGCTACGAACCTTTTGGGGGAAACCTGTGTATTATGTACACAGGATAAAGATTGTTGTTCGGTGTCATTTTCAAGGAGCGAGATAATGAAATCTGTTTTTAAAAGACTGCCGCTGCTCGCCGTAGCAGCTATGTCGCTGGGGCTTGCCATCCCGGCATTCGCCCAAGACGCGCAGGTACTCTCGGTGGAGTGCGGCGCGGACGGGTACTCTGGCAATTTGAAAGCTATTGAAGCTGTTGATCCTTATACTTTTAAATTTACGTTCTGCAACCCTGACCCGGCTCTCACTGCTAAGGTCGCGTTCTCGGCGATGGCTATCCATTCAGCCGATCAAATCGAGGCTACCGGCGGTGCAGGTGACATCCTCGAACAGCCGATTGGTACTGGCCCATACAAGCTGGAACGCTGGGACAAAGGTGAACAGGTTGTGTTCAGCGTCAATGAAAATTACTGGGGCGATGCACCGATTGAATCCACCGCTGTTCTGAAGTGGAATGCGGAAGCCGCTGCTCGCTGGAACGAACTCCAAGCCGGCACGGTTGATGGTATCGACAACCCCGGCCCCGGTGACTTTGTGGCGATTGAAGGCAACGCGGATTACAAGCTGTATCCTCGTCTTTCAAGCAACGTATTCTATCTGGGCGTGAACAATACCTTCGCACCATTTGACAATATCAAGGTTCGTCAAGCGCTGGCGATTGGTATCGACAAGCAGCGTATTGTGGACAACTTCTATCCTCCGGGATCAAGTGTTGCCACCCAGTTCATGCCTCCCAGCATTTTCGGCTTCACCGCTGACTCGGTTACACCGGAATACGATCTGGAAGCGGCTAAGGCGTTGATGGCGGAATCGGGTGTGACCCTTCCGATCACTGTTGACCTGAGCTACCGTGATGTCGTCCGTGGCTACCTGCCGCAGCCGGGTGTCGTGGCGACCGACCTGCAAGCGCAGTTGAAGGAACTCGGTATCGAAGTGAACATCACCGTCATGGAATCCGGCGCGTTCCTCGATGCCGCTTCCGCTGGTGAACTGCCCCTGTTCCTCCTCGGTTGGGGTGCTGACTACCCGGATGCGACCAACTTCCTTGATTACCACTTCGGTGCTGGCTCGAACGACAGCTTTGGCGACAAGGACTCGGTGCTGACTGACCTCTTGGCTCAGGCCGCACAACTTTCCGACCCGGCTGAACGTTTGGCAATCTATACCGAAGCCAACAATGAAATTGCCAATTTTGTTCCGATGATCCCGATTGCCCACGGCGGTAATGCGACCGCATTCAAGGCCAGCATCGCTGGTGCATACTCCGGTTCGTTTGGCGCTGAACAATTCCGTGTCATGGAAAACCCGGACAGCGAACAGATTGTGTTCCAGCAGAATGGTGAACCGATCAGCCTGTTCTGCAACGACGAGAGCGACGGCGAAACATTCCGTGCTTGCGAACAAATTAACGAATCGCTGCTGGGTTACGAATTGGGCGGCGGTAACGTTGTTCCGGCTCTGGCGACCGAATGGTCGGCCAATGAAGACCTGACCGAATGGACATTCACCCTGCGCGAAGGCGTGAAGTTCTCTGACGGTTCAGACTTCGACTCCAGCGACGTGTTCGCGACCTACGCGATGATGTGGGATGCCGCGAACCCGAGCCATGTTGGTCGTACCGGTTCATTTGATTACTTCAGCGTGTTCTTCGGTGGTTTCATCAACGCTCCTGCCAGCTAATACGGTAGACAGCGCATAAGATCGATACAGGGCGGGCTGTCGAAATGCACCCGCCCTTCCTTTTTGAAAAGCGGGCTTGAACGAGAGTAATTATCATGTTGAGTTTTATCCTGCGTCGACTTGTACTCGCCATTCCAGTGCTTTTTGGCATTTTACTGGTCACGTTTATCCTCGGTCGCTCTATTCCGGGTGATCCTTGCAAGGCCATGCTTGGTGAAAAAGCAACTGACGAAGTTTGTGCGCCATTTATTAAACGGATGGGTTTAGACCAGCCGATGGTCACCCAGTTCTTCATTTACTCCGGCAACTTCATTCGGGGTGATTTAGGAACGTCACTGCGGTACGGTCGGCCTGTCACGGACTTATTGGTCGAACGGCTGCCTGTAACAATGGAACTCGCGGTAACGGCCTTAGTTTTCGCGGTGATCGTCGGTATCCCGCTGGGTGTGCTTTCAGCGTACCGCTACAACTCCAAATTGGATGTTGTCAGCATGATCGGCGCGAACATTGGTGTTTCAATGCCAGTATTCTGGCTTGGGCTTATGTTAGCCTTCTTTTTCAGTGTACTTTTAAAAGACACACCTTTTGTATTACCACCCTCTGGCCGGTTAAACTCCGGCGCTTCATACACCCCCTTTTACGTCGCGTGGGGACTCGCAGCTACCGAACAGGCTGCCAGCGGCTTGATGATTTTCCTCTCACGCATGAATATTTTAAACTCCCTGCTCACCTTGAACGGTCAGCAGTTTTTGGATGCAGCCCGCCACCTCATCCTGCCAGCGGTCGCCGTGGGAACCATTCCCCTGTCGATTATCGCCCGCATGACCCGTTCCAGCGTACTCGAAGTGTTGGGGCAAGATTACGTGCGTACTGCCCGTGCTAAAGGCCTAGCTGAATATCGTGTGGTCGTTCGTCATGCTGTGAGCAACGCGCTTTTGCCCGTGGTCACGATCATCGGTCTTAACTTCGGCGGGTTGATCGCTGGCGCGGTTCTGACCGAAACCATTTTCGGGTTTGCTGGCATCGGCAAGACGCTGTTTGACGGGATTACAGCACGTGATTATGCACTCGTTCAGGGCGTGACGCTGGTGACAGCGATTGCATTTGTGATCATTAATTTACTGGTCGATTTACTTTACGGGTACATTGACCCGCGTATCCGTTTGAGTTAATGAAGGCGGCCTTCGTATGACGAGTGCAAATCCTAGCATCGTTAGTATCAAAGATGCACAACAACCCCAGCAAGCAGCCAACAAAAGCCGCTTTCAGGAATTAATTAAGAACCTACGACGTAACCGTTCAGCCGTTGCTGGCGCGGTCGTCATCGGGTTTTTGATCTTGGTGGCGGTTTTCGCGCCCTTTATCGCCACCCACGACCCGAACTTATCCATGATTGGGCAGCCGGGCGAAACCGGCAAACTCCCTGCGAAAGCACCGTGCATCGCGATACTGGGTTGTGAACAACCGCAGCACATTCTCGGCCTTGACCTGAACGCCCGTGATGTGTTCAGCCGTTTGGTTTACGGCGCACGGACATCGCTGGTGGTCGGCATTTCCAGCGTGAGCTTCGCCATCATCGTCGGTACGGTGCTGGGGCTGGTCGCCGGTTACGTGGGCGGGTGGACAGATAACATTATTATGCGTTTGATGGACGTACTCTTAGCGTTCCCTTCCCTGCTGCTCGCCATCACGATTGTGACAGTACGCGGCCCCGGTTTGGAAAACGCACTGCTTGCCATCGCATTTGTATCTATTCCGATCTATGCCCGATTGATCCGCGCCAGCGTACTATCGGTCAAAGAGTTGGAGTTCGTGACGGCAGAACGCGCACTCGGCGCACCGCCAGCACGCATTCTGTTCCAACAAATTTTCCCGAACACGCTCACCCCACTCATCGTACAAGGTACGCTCGGTATTGGCGGCGCGGTGTTGGAAGCAGCGGCGCTTTCATTCCTCGGTTTGGGCGCACAGCCACCGCTGGCGGAGTGGGGGCAAATGTTGAGCGAGGCACGGAACTATGTATTTACAGCTCCGCACCTCGTATTCTTCCCCGGTTTAGCGATTATGCTAACGGTTCTCGGCTTCAACCTGCTGGGGGACGGTTTGCGTGATGCGCTTGACCCGCGCTTGAACCGGCGTTAGTCAACCTTTGATGATCTTGAACACCTCATCGTAGAGATGACCGTTCGTGGCAAATGACTCACCGTTATAGATGGTTGGCGTGCCTTTCCAGTCGGTAAAGGTACCGCCGGCCTCCTCTAAAATCACCTGCAACGGGCCGCAATCCCAGATCGCCATCCACGGATCGACCATGATTTCGGCGCGTCCGGTCGCTACGAGCGCATAGCCGTAGGAATCACCCCACGTCCGCTGGAAGTAGGTTTGGCTGACAATTTCTTGCCACGCGCGGGCTTTTTCTTTGAACTTGGAATAGTCAATATCGCTGGTCAGGGCAACGGCATCCTTCATGTCTTTAACATCCGAGACACGGCAGCGGCGGCCATTCCAATAGCACCCGCCCCCGCGTGTGGCATAGACGGTTTCATTGAGCGCAGGGAAGTTGGCGACCCCGACCAGTGGCCCTTTTTCATCGGTCAGAGCGATGAGGTTGGAATAAAATGGTACGCCGTGAACAAATGACTTCGTGCCGTCAATCGGGTCGATCACGAAGGCGAGGGGTTGCGCTTTTGCACCCCGCCAGCTTTCGGGCCGCTCTTCCGAGTGCCACGCGAAGGCAAAGTGCGGGGCGAGTTTTTCTTCCAGAAAGGCATCCACCGCGATGTCCGCGGAGGTGACGGGCGAGCCGCCGTCCTTCCAGTTGACCCGCGCCCGCGTCGGTCCACCCCGCACATAATCGCGCAGTGCGAGTTTCCCCGCCGCCTCGACAGCTTCGATCAACGCAATATGCAGGGCGCAAAGGTCAATCGGCATCAGCGCCACGCACAAACGAGCAGCAAAAGCGCGCCCAGCACCAAGGCGCCGGTGGTCAGCACCATACCCATGACGCGGTACTTCAGGAGCGAATCCCCCTTGGAGACGGCAATCGCGTGCAGGATGCGTCCGGTCACGCCGGTCACCCCCACCAGATGCACCATCCACTCGCGCGCTCCGAGAAACGGCAGCACAATGAGCGCCAAAGCGATCCAGGGCGCCTGTTCGGCAAAATTCCCATGCGCGCGGATGCGCTTGCGCAACTCAGTGTTATCGCCATCCCCGAGGCTGATGCGGGCGCTGCGCCGCACGAAAACCACCCGGAAGGTCAGGATCACGCCCAGCAGGATCAAAACCGCGATATAACTGGCGGAAAACGCGAGCGATTGGGCCGGGGCGATAAGCTTGTCCATGGGGGCGGTTTGGTCCTTTCTCGCCCCTGTGTTGCGGGGCAAAAAACTTTAGACTTGCGGCGCGCATATCGCAATTCCGCCCATCTTGCCTAGATGTGTAACAATCACTCGCCCGCCGACTCGCCCCGCCGTTTCCCCCAGCCACGGATAAGCCATGCAGGAAGCCACAACGCTCAGCGCAGCGCTCGCCACGCTCGTTTTTCTCGGTGCCGTGGTCATTGGCGTTCCGCTGCTGCGCTTTGCGGGCCTTTCTGCCGTGCTGGGGTATTTGTTGGCGGGGCTGGTGATCGGCCCTTCCGGCCTCGGTTTTTTCCGTGAGCCGGAATTGCTGCGCACGGTGGCCGAAATTGGCATCGTGATGTTCCTGTTCGTCATCGGGCTGGAGCTGAAGCCCTCCAAGCTCCTCTCGATGCGCAGAGACATTATCGGTCTGGGGCTGGGGCATCTGGTGCTGATGCTCATCGCGCTGACGGCACTGCTCGCGTTCGGCGGCCTTTCCGGCATCGGGCTTTATGCAACCAGCTTCGCCTTTGCGCTCTCCGCCACCGCCATTGCCTTGCAGGTGCTGGAAGAGCGCGGCGCCATGGCCTCGACTTATGGGCAGAAGAGCTTTGCGGTGCTGTTGTTTCAGGACATCGCGACCGT
>Ga0102832_1001953_pt1 | contig 13824 bp, 12 predicted proteins | sample EBPBio282013_DNA_FD_88942 | JGI IMG/M metagenome (GOLD analysis project Ga0102832, IMG submission 88942) | Wastewater treatment Type I Accumulibacter community from EBPR Bioreactor in Madison, WI, USA - Reactor 2_5/28/2013_ DNA (Illumina Assembly) | ecosystem: Engineered > Bioreactor > EBPR >...
CAGTCGGTCATTTTATAAAAATAAACAGTCGTCAAGCACAATTTATCTTCATTAAAAAGAAGAAATCGAAGTTAATCTCAAACCAATAATTTTTAACCAGGTATCAACACCTTTAAAACCAAAAAGGCAACAAGAAAGCAAATAAAAGGCAAACGTTAAACAAGAATCTTTTATTATGCAATCTGTAAAACAAAACGAAAAATTAAGGTGTAGAAAATAAAAAAGTCTTTGTCATAACATATCGATTATCAGTTAACCTTTGGCATTTTCAAAATTGGACAAAAATAATGGCTCATTATCGAAAAAAGATTTGTTCCATAAAGAATGGTCTTAAGAGAAATCATAGAAAAAAAATTAATTGCTTGAACTTTACCAAAAACTTTACCATCAGTTTGAAGCATAAAAGCTACAAAATCTTTAAATGAGAAAAAATTTGGATCATAAATATCAACGCAAAAAATTAGTTTTGGAGAAAATTCATCCAAACACATGAAAAGTCATTATTAAAAATCAATAAAACCGATTAAAATTTTAACTTTCTAATAGTTTAATAAATAGCTTTGCTATATTAAATTGATTGATTTATTTATTGAGTAAAATTTGACATTAATAAAAAATTTAAATAAGATAAAAATTATACTAATCAAAAAATTGAAATAAAAAACCTAAAAAAGAATTAAAATTTTAGAAACTAAAAAATTTCTCTACATATGAAATAAAAGAATTAAAATAAATAAAATAAAATATGAAACAAATATTATCAGTTTGACCAACGAAACCTCATTAAGAAGCAATGAGGATCATCAACTTTTGGTCATGACATTTTTGATGAGTTAATCTTTTCTATATCAACAATCATTATTAAATTTTTTGGCTAACAACTTATATGTTTTTTTGCGTTGCTTTCCTTAAATGAGTTCCCTCTTAAATAAGTTAATGTACTCGATAAATTATCGTTTCTTTTCTATTTTTCTGTGTGCTAAAACTTCTTAAAGGTCATTTTATTACAATTGAATTTTTGTTATTTGTCTTAAAATATTATGTGCCTCAATGATCGTTTAGTCTTTTTCGTCACTAATTATATGCTGTAGTTAGCCTTTTCGAATGCTTTCAATGAAATTAAAACAACTTTGTGAGTCTTTGTGGTCATATAAACCATAAATTTATTAAAGAAACTTTCGGGATGTTTTTAGTGAATTTTTGAAATGGACGAATATTTTTTAAGCGATATCTGCTTCAAGACCAGATTTGATTGAAAGGGACTTCAATGTGAGAATTTGACGCAATGTAATGACCAGGTGTTTTTGAAAGTTATGGAAAGGACTGTTTTTAGATGAACTTTTTTTACTACCCTGGGGTTATATGGCACAAGAGCTTTATGCACTGTGAGAATTTTAACTTTATCTTTCAGGAATTGAATGTGATTCAGTATGATCCGTGATATCTTTATTTTGGGTAGAGAAAGAGTACGACCAAATTTCAGAAAGAAATTAAGATTCTGTTTTTTTGGCGAGATAGGGTTAAGATTAAAGCGGGGTATCATCTTTGAAACTATTGTGATAATCAGAACTAATGAAAGGGTCAAAAGGGTTCATAATCGAATTTAATTCTTTTAAATACAAATAATGAAATTTATTGATGAATAAAAAAGACTCAATGAAAGCTAAAAGTCTAAAATTTTGGCATTTTTTATCTTATAAAGCCATCGGATTCGTATTTTAGGCTTGGTTCTGATAAACTAATTCCTAAAAGCAAATTTTTTTCTTTGAATGATGCCATAATTCTGGCTAACGATTTTGAATATAGACTATCAAAAAGGTTCTCTCAGAATAAATTTCAAATAATATTATAAGACATTGAACTTAACTCAATCAAATATGGTTTCACCATTGGAGTTTCCTCAATAAATTGTGCATTTCAGTACTAATTTTATTTTACCTCTTTTGACACAAATAGTTTTAGCTAACTGTGATTTTCAACATATATTCATTTTATACACTTTGGAAACATTTTATAGAGTATTATCATAGAAAAAGTCAAAAATTCAGTCAAAAACCCGGATTGTTCAATTTCGTTGGAGAAAAAGTTGAGATTCTTTAAATAATATTGAAAATGGGTAATTAAAATTAGCTTGAGCATATAATTAAACGTAAGATCGAAGATGTTTAATATTTTTTATTTTTTCGAGCTTATTTTTTACAACAATTATTATGTTAAGAAATTTTAGACTATTATATTTTTTTTTATTTTTTTTTAAACAAGTAAATTAAAGTCAGCATACGAATATTATATTTAAATACGCTCATTTTATTATTTTAGATATATGAGAGGGCAAAGAGGCAAACAACAAGACTGGTCGAAACCCTTCAAAATGGTTTACTCAAAGCCAGATTTTGACGATTTAGAAACCTCATAGGACACTGTTATAAATATCCAGACTAAATAACCCACTACAGTGCCTAAATAATAAATCATCACGCCATAAATCGAAATCGTAAAAAGGCAAACTGATGTCAAACCTTTTGCCAAAATAACCCCAAATTATATCAGATTGGCTGCACACCTTAATGTTCCAAAGACAAACGATTATGAGTTAACAGAAATTGATCATGTTTTTATTCAAACACACCGCTAAAAATTCAAACTGAATTCTAAAATTGTTCTTACATCTCAGTTCCTTAAAACAGTCATCATTGCACTTTAAACAAGGCAAGGTAAGGACCCCAACATTCCAAGAAGCAAAGGTTATTTGACTTCCTTTTTGGAGAAGGATTTTAAGTAACTAAGTAAAATCCCCAATTACGAAAATTTTACAGATTTACTGTACAATTATTGGCGAAATCGTCGTTAATAATTGAAATTCCCTTTATTCAGACCTTTATGGAGACCCAATCAAGACGAATACAACCATTTATTAGCATTCAAACTCAGAGAAAAGTAAAAAAGAAGTTTGAGAAGATCAAGCAGGACATCTGAAGACGATATTTTGTAAGAATTGGCAGTCGAGTTGTCAACAGCGTTAAAAATCTCATAAAGAGTGTAACTAAGATAACAATTAAAGCAGAAGCAACTTGAAGTTCAGTTAACTCTTTTCCATCAGGAATTAAAGTCAGTTTTTCCACAACCTGACTTTTTGGGTGAAGTCAATCATTAATCCAGAAACAAAGAAAGGTAAAAAGTAAAAAGACATAATTTATAAGTGGAAAAGATCCGTAAATAAAGAGAGGTTAAGAATTAATAAGTTAAGCAACCCTAACCAACAATATTTGATCAAAAGTAAAGTGTGGTCAACTTTTTAGCAACTGTTGTCGCAGAAGCGTAAAATTGTGGACTCAGTTATGAAAAGTTGTTCCATTATAAGAGTTAAGTACAAGTACCTGCTCCTCTAATCATTGGTATCGAGTCCATAAAGGAGCTTCCGATAGTCGAGCAAGAAGAATAGTAATGCCTTAACATGACCATCAAACGTGCCGGATAGTACATCATCAGAAGATTTTAATAAGAATCATAATCCTAAGAGTCAAGTACAGCCTAAAACGTATAAGATATCAATCCATTGAAAAAATAAATGGAAAATTAACATTATGATGACCTGCTTGATTTTAAGAGAAGACTTGTCACCAGATTCTACTTCGGAGAAGACGATGAAGGAGATTATCAAAATCTCAGAAAAAATATTTCAACCAGTTTTAAAAAATTCCAAATGACCAAAGAATCACAATGATCTCACTCCTTCTCCTTACTTCTTAATTTTTACTTTAAATCTTCTAAAATCAAAGTTTAGCTGAGACTTTATTCTGTTTGAACTTTCCTATTCTCATTTTTGCTAAGGTTGAAATAATATTTGCCCCGTTTAAATGACCCACTTATACGAATTTTTAAGTCGCATTTTTTCCATTAAATTATTGAAGAATTTAATATCCTCCAGGATGGTTTTCAGCGAATCTTGTCAAATCGTAAACTCCTTCAAATAAAATGATTAATATTTTGCTTTCCTTATCAATTTTTTATTTTATTTACTGTTAAGTAAATTATATTTCTTTTTCATCACTTTTAGACATTCGTATCTTATAAAAGTTTTATATGAAAAATAAAAATTTGAGTTTCATAGCTTTAAAATCATGGCAATAAATTAAATTTTGAAACTGCTTTTTTAAAAATCGATAAATTTATGATTTTCTTACAAAAAATTAACTCAAATTTGGCAAATTAATTTTATAGTTGAATACTAATGGAAAAAGAAATCATCACCTATGGACCCATTGAACTTGACTCAAGAGCGTATAGATTCTTCCCTACAGGTAAAATTTTCTTTAAAATAGATAAATAAATAAAAACAGAATACTCGAAGAAAGGAGCCAGATTCTTTTTCTATGGTCAAATTACACATGATGAATACTAAATGAAAAAGTTGAAATAATTTCATGAGTACGTAATCAAACATAAAATTCAATACAACATGGAATTTTATGATGAACAACGCATTTTACTTTTCCTTCAAGGGAATAGTTATAAACCTAAATAAACTTTGTAGGCAATGCAAAAACATCTGTAGTTCAGAAAGTAATACATACCGATGTAGTATGACACCGTTAAAGAACTCATCGTAAATTTTTTTCATTATCGTTTAGAACAAAGGATTTTTCTATCCAGTTGGTAGAGATAAATGCTTTAGGCCAATTTTAGTATTTAATGCCAAATTAATTGATTGGAAAAATGTTTAAGAAAATGTCAAAGCCACTGTTTTTGTTCACCAAATGATGATTGATAAGATGTTCATTCCAGGTCAAGTAGAAAGTTGGGTCGTTATTTACGATCTTGGCGGAATGGGGTTGACTTAAATGCCTATCGGTGCTATTAAAGCCATTACTGCAAGAATGTCTCTTAATTTCAGTGGGAGACTTGGTAAACTTTACATGGTAAATGCCCCTGGATCAATGTGGTTAGGATGGAAAACAGTTTCAGCATTTTTGGATCCAGTAACAGTTGAAAAGATAAAAATATCAAAGACAAACACTGAAAAATCCTTATTTTAAATTGCTGATCCTTCACAAATTTAATAAAAATATGGAGGAACTCAACCAAACAGAACATAATACTGGTAATTTTTTTGTAATTAAGGCCATTCAAAATCCTCTCTGGAGTTTTCGATGAAAAAAGACTCATAAGTGACGAATAATATGAAAAAATGTTCAGGTAAGGTAAATTAATAAAGAACCAAATCGACCCAAAATATAAAAATTGAACTAATTAAGTATTTGTATTAAAAATCTATTCTCTGTTCGATTTTATTTTTTGTCTTCTAGTTTTTTTTATTGGCAAACTACACAAGGATATTTTATATAATCTTTTAATTTGTTATTGTAAAAAGTCTAGAATAATAATGATGAAGGACTTCAAGTCAACCCCTTAATGTATTTATGGCAGTCCCTGTAAACTCGTTTGTATCAATCCGGGATGTCGAAAGCCAGGATTCATTTGTTAAAGCGGAATGTTGAATAAATAATAATGCGCCCTGTTTCATGAAAATTGCCAAAAAATGAAATGGTCAGAGCTCTAAAATATGATTTATGAGAACCCACATACAAAGATTCCTTAATTCAGTCATTTTCAGGATGAAATGTAACTTTTCTTTTCTGATTTATTAAAGAAGCTCAAAGAGGAGCATATAAAATTTAAGATTTGGTCAAGAACGTACGGATATTCTGAATAAATCACGAACTTTATTCACATGATAAACGAAGGAAATTTCAATCAAATTTCAGGAGTTTATATGAATCAAGTTCTCTCTTAAATTTTTACAAAAGAAAAAAATAAATTTGAAAGAAGCTTCAACGTTGATGATATTGCTAAAATGGAATAAAATTTCAATAATTTGATCAATAAAATCTCTCGAATTTATAAAATTCAGTAAGGAGGAAAAACAACAAATTCTTGTTTAATGAATTAGAATGACCCTAACAAAATTTAGATAATTGATAGTAAAATAACAACTTAATTTGATTACATAAAATCTTTGTTCATAAAATCTCGACCAAAAACTCTCAAGCTACTTTATCGGGCAAGTGATTGTGAGTTTTCTGTCAGTGAGTTTCATAAAAGATGTGATAATGTTTCCAACACTCTTGTATTAGTTAAAACTTAATATGGAAAAACTATAGGGGGTTACACTCCAATACCTTGGAATTCTATGAAAAGACATTGGGCAGCAGATAAGTCTTTTGAATCATTTTTGTTTTCTCTTGATTTAAAAGAAAGATTTCAACTAAATTTGGCACAATTCGCCATTTCATGCAATCCAGACAAAGGACCAATTTTTGGATGCTGCGACCTTTGTATTGTTGATAAATCAAACGTCTAAAAATCTATTGCATAGTTTCCAATCAGCTATAATAATTTCAAATACGCGAGAAACAGTGAAACAAGTGTAGCTTTCACAGGGAGCTTAAAGGGAAAGTTTTGCACAAAATAATGGTAAGTTTTTCATGTTGAATTTCATTAATAACGATAATGATTTACAGTTAAAAATTCATGCAAATTAACTTAAACGTAATCTCAACAAATATACTCCCCCAGTAAATTCAATTAAAAATGATTTTAATTTCAAGTTTTTTCCCTTAACCTTCAAGTTTATTAATTTAAATTGTGTTGAAATTTTTCGATTCTTATTAGTTTTTTTATGCCTTTAATGACTAACTCAAAAGTAGAATGGAGATAGAAATGATGAAAAATCAGTAAGAAATATTAAATCATGGTTTTTTTAAATTTGCTCATCCTTGAGTGAGATCATGATAAACCTCCTTTACTTATTAATAAAGTTACTACCCACTCAGACGCAATATTTAAAGAGGCTTTTTTCCACATTTGTCTTGAATTTAAAAAGCATTTAAGGCATTATTCAAGTACCACTCAATTATGTCCCCTTGAGAAAACATGCAGGCTTTTGTCAAAGGTGTCTCACCTCCAATCGTTAATTCCAAAGGATTACTCCCTTTACTGATGAGTTTCTAAAAAATTTCAATACTTCCAATTGCGGCGCAATAATGTAAAGGAGTTCTACCAGCTGTATCTTTTGTATGAACGTTAGCAGCATATTGCAAGCATGCATTTACGATGGGTAACGAGCCGATGGAGCAAGCGATCATTAACAGAGTTTGTCCTGTTTATGTTAGTGTACAGTTGATATACTTTTGACATTTTGAAACAAATTAAAAAGCTTCTTCATTGGTACATTGATTTATTTGCATACATTTAAGCCAAATTTGATGATGGATTTCTTGTTAATGACTGTCTTATTTTTGCATTTTTATTGATATTCGAAGATTTGTCAATTTTTCACTTTAAAACGATTGAATGTATTTTCAATTTATAATCTCAGTTGATGACAGAAAATTTACAAATGCTCAACTTTAAATTCTTTAATGAAATTTTAATCTCTTTAAAACTTAATAACTTTACTTGATATTTCCTTTATTTTCTATTTTTTGTTTTGATTATAACAAATCATTTTTTCAAACTTATTTCAGACCACATTCATATTTATTAATTCATCAAAATAAAATCAATCTCTAAGATGAATCTCTTAACTAAAAATCTCAAGTTTTTTGTTGGCCTCCACTCCAGAAAACTTGTTGAATCCGCAATGCTTCTTAGACCTTAACATAACAGATATATCAAACTTCATCCCATGAAAGTAGAAAAGTATGTCAGAACTACTCAAGCACCCGAACCTCTAGCTTTTAAAATTCACAAATCTTCATAATAAATTTCATTTGACCTTCCTCATCCAAAGCCATTGGGAACATTGTAACCATTACCTTTCAATGTTGAAAGAAGTTTATCTGGAAATTTGCCAGTTTATGTCGATTATAAAAACAGAAGAGCAATTAAAAGAACAATTATTAGAAAAATTTCAGGTGATATTGAAAAATTAGCAAATGAATTGAGAAAAGTTTGCTCAAATGCTGAAGTTAGAGTTAAGGTCGGACATATTGTCATTCCAGGAATTCATAAAGAAAGTGTAAATATGCTTTTGTACAAGTTGGGACTTTGATAGAATAGACTTTTACTGTAAATGTGATTTTTAAACATAATGATTTTGATAATCGATGCTGGGTTTTTTTATTTGTATAATCAGATTTAAAATTTTGATTATTAACTCTTTAACCGGAATGATAATAATAAAAAGTTAGGTTAGAATAATATTGAAAGTTAAGAATTTAAAAATAATCACGTATGACGAAGACTCTATAAAATTTGTAAGGATAAGTAAAAAAAGCAAGAAATCTAACATACTACGGAAAGTATACAGATGCCTTAGATGCGTTTTAAGGCATTCAAACTCGTATATAAGGGGAAATCTTTCATGTCAGCGATAAAATGTTGCTTGAGAAATGGAACGAGTTTTTATAAGAAATAAAGTACGAAAGATCTCTTGTACAATCAACATGTTAAATGTTGTCAGGAAAAGTAGATGTGAAAATTCCTTCTCGAAAGGTAAAGTAAAGTGAGGCCTTGTAAGTCAATGCTGCAATTACTGGAAATAATTCTTCAAGAAGACTTAATAATGGATCCTACAAATAGGATTAGGTATAAAGAAAACCCAAACTACCTTTTGGAAAAGAGCCATTCAAAAAAAGAATGCATGAAGACGATTAAGTTTACAACAAAAAATAAAAACAAAGAAGAAGAGAGTAAGAAAGGAGACGGTAAGAGGATTAATAATAAAGACGATATGAACAATAAAACTAAAGAAGTAATTAAAAACCTAACACTCCACCTAATAACAATGACTAATAAGTTTGGGAAGAAATTTTCCCAAAACATAAACCACAACCAAGACCTGTTGCTAAGAAGACAACTTCTAGTCATCCCATTTATAAGGTCGCACAAAATCCAAGTCAAGTAGGAGCCGATAAGCAAAGAGATTATGAAAAACCTTGGAGAAAAAATGCAAAAAATAAAGATTAAAAAAAGGAAAGCGGATCGAAGGAAGATGAAAGAAAGACATTTTTAAAAAGTGTATATCCAGATGGTAATGGTCCAGATTCTAACCTTATTGAATCACTATAAAGATAAGTTGTTGATATGAGTACTAATATTACTTTTGACGATATCGCTGAGCTTACTAAGGCCAAAGAAATTCTCGAATAAGCTGTTTTATTACCACTTGCATTGCCTCATATTTTTGTTGGAAATAGAAGAGCTTGGAAAGGAGTCCTACTTTTCGGTCCACCAGGAACTGGTAAAACATTACTTGCCAAGGCCGTTGCATCTACTGGAGCCACTACCTTTTTTAATGTTACCGCTTCAAGTATAGCTTCAAAATGGAGAGGATAATCTGAAAAAATGATAAGATTATTGTTCTAAATGGCTAAATTTTATGCTCCAACAACAATATTCATAGATGAAATCGATTCTTTAGCTTCAGCCAGAGGAGAAAAATAAGATTAGGCAAGTCGACGAGTGAAAACTTAATTAATGACAAGAATAGACGGATGTACAACAGGCTCTGATGATGGAAAATTAATTACAGTTATCGGGGCGACTAACAGACCTTGGGACTTAGATTAAGCTATTAGAAGAAGACTTTAAAAAAGAATATACATTCCTTTACCTACTGAAATCGGCAGAAGATAACTTCTTCGGATTAATCTAAAAAATGAAAAGACATAAAATGTTGATTTATAAGAGGTTGTAAGAAGAACAGAGGGGTATTCTGGTGCTGATATTGCCAATCTTTGTCGAGAAGCAGCCTACATGCCTATGAGAAGAAAACTTAAAAATTAGGGAGGGTTAGGAAGAAAATTAACTGATCCTACCTGGAAGTAACAGTTTGAAAAAGCTGTCAATATTCCACTCACAATGGATGACTTCTATGAAGCTCTTAAAAATGTCAAGCCCTCAGTAGGTCAAGGTGATCTAAAAAATTACATGGATTGGATGGATTAATTCGGTTAACAGGGAACCAAGTGACCAAATTTAATTAATTACTCGAATATTTCTCTTTTTTTATTCTATTTTATTTTTTCGATTCAACATATATACATAAAGGTAGAATTGATTAAAAAAAAATAAAATCTCAAGAATCATACGTAAGGATAGTAAAGTCTACGAAGTCTTGATGCTTATATTTCAGCTTCAACTCTGGATCTTCTCAAAGCGCTTTCAGCAACGATTTCAGCTTCGATTCTTGATCTTCTGAGAGCAGCCTCGTTGGCGACTCTTTCAGCAGCGAGCTCAGCTTCAACTCTGGATCTTCTAAGGGCATTTTCTCTGGCAAGTCTTTCAGCTTCAAGTTCAGCTGCGATTCTAGATCTTCTCAATGCTTATTATTGGGCTGCTCTTTCAGCTGCGAGTTCTACTTCAATTCTTGATCTTCTTAATGCGCTTTCAGCGACGATTTCAGCTTCGATTCTTGATCTTCTAAGAGCGTTCTCTGCTGCGATTTCTGAAGCAAGTCTTGATCTTCTAAGGGCATCTTGAGTGATGACTTCAGCTTCAATTCTGGATCTTCTTAATGCATTTTCGGTAGCAATTTAAGCTTCGACTCTTGATCTTCTCAAAGCAGCTTCAGTAGCAACTCTTGAAGCAGCGATTTCAGCAGCCAATCTAGATCTTCTGAGAGCGTTTTCAGCTTCGACAACTCTTGAGTATGGGTAATAGTATGACATTCTAAGTTTATTTTTATTAAATAAAAAGATAACTTCGGCTTATATAAATTTTATTTTCTTCGATCTTCATATCTTTTTAAAAACGCTCCATATTGAATTTAATTAAACTGTTTTTATTCCTAAAATGTCAAAAATAAGGTATAGAGTTACATTTAAAAAATTTTTAAAAAGCAAGCATTGAAAATTTTCCATTTTTTTCGAGATAATAATATTGATTTTGATTAGAAATTTCATAAATTAAAATAAAAAAACTAATAACTTTCAAAAAAAAAAGTAAAGTAAAGGTTTTATAAGATTTATGTATTAAATGCAAAAAGTGAGATAATTTATAAAAGAACAATCAATCATCTATAAGATTTTTGATATCTTGCTCTGGCACCTGGACCACCGTACTTTTTAGGTTCGCATCTTCTTGGGTCAGTGACGAGGAGAGTTCTGTCGTATTGCAAAAGAAGTTCTTTAATTTATCTCTTTTCGGTTTAGTTGACGAATTTTTGGTAATAAGCAACAACACCCTTGGCAATGGCTTGTCTGATAGCATAGATTTGAGCGACATAACCACCTCCTCTGACGGTGACTCTGACGTCCAAGTTTTGGAATCTCTTGAGACCCAAAAGAAGAACTGGTTCCATAACTTTAACTCTTAATGAGGCTGGCTCCAACAATTCAATTGGTGATCCGTTAACTCTCAATACACCCTTTCCGTTTCTGACTGAGGCGTTGGCAACGGCGTTTTTCTTTTTTCCAAAGCATTGGACGAGTTGGTTCTTTGATTATGACATTGTTATGGTGAATAATTAATAATTATTTATAATTAATCATTTAAATTATTTGCCAACTTTCTTCATTTTCGCCTTCTTATTAAAAATCTTTTTGAACTATCAACAAAATCTACAACTAGGTGAAATAATAGATGCTAAAAATTCAAAAATTTTATACGTAAAATAATAAATGTCACATTTACAATTACTTTCATATTTTTAAATCTTGATGATGAGAAAATTAAATTAATTTAAATCAATAATTTTTTGAATTGTTTTCTAAATTTCTTTTGTGAAACATGCACAAAGTCGGAAAAGTTACAAGGATAACGCTCCAAATTAATGTTGTATATTCTGAAATGATTTTATCGAAAACAATCGACATCTTTCCCATCCCATATCCAAAACCAATACAATTACAGATGACTAAAAAGTGAATATAAAGGCTTGAAAATAGTCCTGCTACATACTTGAACCAATATTTTTCATAAAGATTTCTTTGATGCTTTCTAAAGTATCTTTTTATCAAAATTTATGGAACCATAAATAAAGCTATGATTAGACCCCAGAAAATGATATTTATTGTGTGATCATGCCAAAAAGCAACAAAGCTCACTACAGCCAAGATAGAAAGAATATTATTTTGCCCTCCGAGTGGAACATAAAGATATCTGATAAGCCAGTGATTAAATCCACGGTGCCACATCCTCCAAAAGCCTTAAAACCCGTAATTATTGAAGATGCATCTACTCATATTATCGATGACATGAACCCCATAAAGTTTTGCCCAAATTCTTGCAGTTTTCCAAATGATTAAAAACTTGTACCAAATGAAGACAAGATGAAAAAGAGAAAAAATTTCCATTTGAAATAAACTCATATGAGACGTAAGTGTGACAACGGGAAAAATGTGTTGGTAAAGCTAAAATGAAAGAATAAGCAAAGCATGATATAAAAGTTCTTAAAAAGTCACGTTTGGCGCAGGTTGATTTTGGAAGCTGAAAAAGTTATTGTATGATATTGGGGGCCCAGTAAGCAATAATGGTGTGAATAACGTATAATTGAGATAATCCTTAAGCGAATTTTGTCTTTTTATTATATGATCTCTCCCTTTATAACAATAAAGAATTTGTTAATTTTATTTTGAACATTCTTAACATGGAACCAATTTTTTTATCTTTAATTTATTCTATTTTTCCTACCATTATGAATCTCCTTGATGTATTATGTCGATTCCATAAGATAAAAGCCTCAAAAATGTCATATTGAGAAATTGAGAGCAATGAATTGTTCGATAAGAGTTTTTTAAAGGTGATAAAAATTAAGGGATGAATTTTTCAAACCATATTGAGAGGAATCTAAAATGACCTGTCATTTCATTCATATACAAAGATATTAACATTATTGCCCAGAAACTCACAATTGCCATATTATTGAACTGCTTTAAAGTAAAAAGTTTAAGCACTTTTTTACTTTTTTTAGATTTCTTGATCCAGATAAGCATTTACACATAGCCCCACCAAAATAAAATGATACTGAGATAGAAAACTAAGTCCGCCCTGAAACTGAAAAGCAATACCATCAAACTGAACACAAAGATGTAGCTGTTTATATATGAAAACTTAGTATCTAAGTAGGGATTGAATTGGCGCCCTAAGATAAACTTATCAAGAATGTAAAATAAATTGGTCAGAAACTTCCAAATCAATGCTGTTAAAATTAACAACCATAAATTATTTCTGTAAGCTTACCATTGGGCATCGTTACTGTATCTATAAATATTTATTTTGAGTCCATTAAAGATTTCGAAAGGCCTCAAAGGCTAATTATTTTGAATTGAGCTTTGTGAATATCTTTGAAAACTTTGTTAAATAAAATCGCTAACATGGGATTTAACCAAATTTGGTCTTATCTCATCATAATTTTCCATAACATATTTTTGAAACTCAATCACAACAAATGTAAATATCACCAAGTACATTGAATAAATCATGTACACTTACATTTTTGTAAAGGGAAATTGAGGAGTTTTTGTCGATATTATGGGTTATCCAGCTTTTTTAGGTTCCTTTACATTTTTATCTTAACCTTGATCAATAAAAGTTGACAAGTCCTCATCTGATTAATTTTTCATTGAGCTTATAAAATTAAAATAGTCTTTGCTTACATATAAAAAAAATACATTTTAAATATGTTTATTTATTGAACAGATCGATTATATTGCTGTATATTTTTTAATTTATCTTTTTTTGTTCCTCAGAAACTTCCAAAGTGAACCAATGCTTCTTTCTAAAACCTGTCAAACTTTAAGATTTTCACTCATTAAGAATGAAAAAATGTTTTTTAGCAACATCAACAAATGTATTTACAAAAATGAAAATACATCAGAA
>Ga0102832_1001959_pt1 | contig 13779 bp, 14 predicted proteins | sample EBPBio282013_DNA_FD_88942 | JGI IMG/M metagenome (GOLD analysis project Ga0102832, IMG submission 88942) | Wastewater treatment Type I Accumulibacter community from EBPR Bioreactor in Madison, WI, USA - Reactor 2_5/28/2013_ DNA (Illumina Assembly) | ecosystem: Engineered > Bioreactor > EBPR >...
AACTCTGTTTGGAGCCAAGATAAATTGACATGTGTCTGCTCTCTTTAAGGTGAATATTTAATCAATAATGAATGCAAAAAAATTGGAGCTAATCAAGAATGGAATTAAATAAACAGAGTTTTTGTCTGTAAAAAAGGATTTAATTTGATTAATGGTGAATGCAAGGTCTGTGATATGTCAGAATATTTTGATGGAGTTGGATGTGCTTGCAAATTAGGATTCTACAGAAATGGATTGAAATGCGAAGCTTGTCATTCAAGCTGTGGAACTTGTTCAGGACCAAGCGCCAACCAATGTCTTAACTGTTCTGATGTTACATTGACTTTCAAAAATGGATCATGTACAAAAGAAAAAGCTTGTCCCCGAGGATTGTATCAAAATGGAGCTTCATGCTTACCATGTTCAACATATTGCTCTGATTGTACATCAGATTGTATGTGCAACAGCTGTATCAATGGATTCCAACTTTAATCATTGACATATGGAAACATTTCAGCAATTTATTGCGTTGAAAAATGTGGTGATGGAAAAAGATTCGAACTTTAATGTGATGATGGCAATAATAAAGATGGAGATGGATGTTCTGCTGATTGTAGAATTGAGCAAGGATGGAGCTGTTCAGGAGGATCAAGCACATCTGCCAGTCTCTGTATGTTGGGAAATCCTGACAGAACTTATTTGTAATTGACAGGAACAGTCCATTTATATGGAAGAATCGTTCAAGGTGTGAGACTTTCTTACATTCCTGAAGCATTGGCTGCTAACGGATGTGCTGAATGTTACAATTTGCTTTGGGTCAGAGTGATCAGATCAGACATTGTCCCTGGAGTAAGAATCAACTTCCTTCCAGCATCAAGATTCCAATTCCTCGTTGAATTGGAATTTCATGGAACATTTTCCATTCCATCATTCACCATTGCTGTCCAAATAAATCCTCAATACGCTAAATATTTCAACATGAAAGATATGGCTCAAATTCAAATCAAAACTATCGATCCTGCTTTGTTAGCCAGAAGAGATACATAGGATCAACTTTCATTGGATGATATTGATCAGAAAAAACCAATCCAAGTCACTAAATCAGTGGTTAATGAAATCTTCAAGCTTTGAACTTGATACTAATTAAATACTTCTTTTCTTTTAAGAAGTTTACTGTTATGTATTTTTACTTACTATTTTCTACTTCTTTTTTTACATAAAAACGTTCATTTTAGATTGCTTAAATTTGTTGAATATTAACTAAGAATAAAAAATCAAGTTTTATTTATTTTTTTAGAGAAACTTGATCACATTCTATCTTCTGTTTATCCCCTTCTGTCACTGCTTGCTGGGACTTCAGTCCTTCTTCTTTCCTCGAAATAAAGTTATAACTTTTTTATTTACTCTTATTTCTTTTTATGCATTCTAACTTTTTAATAAATATTTACATAAGCATAATGAAGATTCCAAAAATAATGGCTACTGTGCAGATTAGGATAACAACCCAAACAGTTTAAGAAACAGTCGATGTGGTGACAATATCCATCGGTTATAAGATAAAATTTTTAGTGTAAGAACAATATTAATTGTACGAATGGGTTCCTTCATTGCAGTAAGTAAGATTACCTTAGAAACTGATGCTCCTAAAAAAATAGAAAAATCATTTACTTGGTTAAAGTAGCGTCATTAAATTAACAGTTCAATCCTACATCTCTGGAAAATAACAACCCACCGTATTGAATGCTATTTTTAGTAATACCTACAAAATATGGGGCTTCAGTAATGGCTATTTTGACAATGTCACTTAAGGTCATCCAGCCATTGAACTCCTCCGTAATCAATCTGGGGTCAATCCCATAAGGGAACATACCCAAAATATCCTCACCCACAACAACAATAACGTCTTTTATTGTATGAATTTCCTTTATTTGCATTTGGAACTTGAAGTATCTCAAAAAAGTGACTTATCTTTTCATGTTATCATACACGAATTCAGCAATCACATTTTGTCTCGAGTGTCTGAATAGCACAAATATTTATGTGTCTCCTTAAGTTACAGCAATTTATAAGTTCAGATGCTGATTATTTTCCATTAGTGAGCCATGATTTCTGGTGTAATTTGTCAACAATATTTAATCTTGAGGTTTCAGAATAACAAATTATCTTTGATCCTGAGGGTTGGGGAAATTCGATGGTGAGAATAAATAAACTTAAATTGAGGTTTAAGTAAGAATGTAAAAAAGTTAATTTTCTGAATCAAGTTCAATGTCAATAAATTGATGATTATTAAGATTTTTAATTGTTTGAGTTTTTGTCAATTTATGTGTCTTCTTATCCAATTTATAAACAAACACACCCTCATCTTCACTAAGAACAACAATATACCCACTAAAATAAATGGCTTTCTGGATTTGTGGCATTTCAACATCTAACTTGTCAATTTGTGTGCCAAAAGATTTAATAGGAAAGACGAATGAAGCTCTGGGGGAAAGGTAATAAATGAAATCTTCTTATTATGTTGTTATCATTGATAAAGTGCTGACCATTTATCTGCCATTTTTTCCATTCGATTGGAGTAATGCCGTTTTTGGTGACAACAATCTTAATAGTTTATGTTAATCTGTTGAGTAAATAACGATGTTAAAGTAAGGATCTGCTAATATTATTTTTTATGCCCTTTTCAAAACTAATGAACCAATCACTTAATCATCTTAATCAAACAATTTTGTGCTTTATGCTAACTTTTTATAATCAACAGTAGCTTATCTCAATACACAATCACTGCCATTCTCAGGCCAGTACTTTATTTTGTAACTGATATATCGTCCATTTAATGGAATTGAAAATTTTTATTGATTTGCCAATCTTATCACTTATGTCTGGTCTGCGTAGTTTTATTCAACCAACTCGTCTAATGCCTGATATACGGATGCTTCGACATCTATTTTCAAAATTAGTAAAGTCAGCAAAATGATTAATATTTCTCTCGACATTTTTTATCAATTTTTACTGAGAGATTCTTATTTTAAATTTCTTAACCAATGTCTAAAATTATAAAAATGAGATTAATTCAAAAAGATTAGTTTCTTAGTAAAATAAGATAAAAATAATATATATTTGTATTTATTATAATCACTATTTAATTAATGGGCAAACAACACGGAACCTTGGCCAAAGCTGGTAAAGTCAGAAAGCAAACCCCAAAAGTTGCTAAAATGTAAAAGAGAAGAAAAACCCTCGGTAGAGCTCTTAAGAGAAAACAATATCAAAAGAGATTTGCTAACGTCGTCCCAGGTCAAAAGGCCAAGAGCCCCAACTGGAACGCCGGTAGACCAGCAGAAACCATCGGCAAATGATCAATATGATCTCTGTAAAAATCTCATATTACTATTTAATCATTTGTTTCCATTCTTTTTTTAATCATACTCTGTTAATAAATTCAGAAAATTTAGGTGATTAAAATATAAATAAAATTCAAATCATTTTAACTCTTACTTTCAGAAAGTCTTAAGGTTTTCAGCAACTTATATTTTGAAACCTGTTTGGTCTTGGACTTGTTATAAGGTTTTGCCTTCAGCAATTTCTGTTAAAACGAGTTTTCCATTTCTGTTTTAGAAAACAGCAAGCTCAGTGATAAGCATACTGACGACTCCTTTAGCAGTTAATGGAAAAGTGCATGATTCTAAGATTTTCTTATCAATGGCTCCTGTCTTTTTATTTTTAGCTGAGTGTTCCATAACAACAATGACTCTAGAACCACAAGCTACCAAATCCATGGCTCCACCCATTCCCTTGACTAATTTTCCTGGAATGATCCAGTTAGCAATATCACAAGATTGACTGACTTGAAGGGATCCCAAAATAGTCAAATCAAGATGACCACCTCTGATAATTGAAAAAGATTGAGCTGAAGAAAAAAATGATCCTCCTGGTAAAATTGTAACAGTTTCCTAGAAATTATAAAAAAAATACTTTTCCAGCGTTGATTAAATCAGGATCAACGTTTGAGGCAGTTGGATAAGGACCAACTCCGAAAATACCGTTTTAACTTTGAAGACTGATTTCAATGTCTTTTGGAAGAACTTCAGGCAATAATGTAGGAATTCCAATACCCAAGTTGATATTCATTCCATTTTTAACTTATTTGGCAGCTCTTTTCATAATTTTGAGTCTTCTTTATTGAGCTGGATCAACTTTAGTTTGTGCATTTTATTGAGTAATAGTTCTCTTTTCGATTCTTTTTTCTGACCAAGCACAGTTTGGATTTGACTTGAAAATTCTGTCAACATAAACTGCAGCGACATGAACAAGTTCGGGGTCGATTTGACCTGGTTCAACGATTTATTATACTTCAACGATGACTTTTTTAGCAGCGGTAGCCATATCAGCATTGAAGTTTCTTGCTGTTTTATTGAAATATAAATTTCCGAATGTGTCTGCTTTTTGGGCTTTGATCAAGGCAAAATCACCGAAAATAGTTTCTTATTCAACGTATTTTCTTCCTCTGAATGTTCTTACATTCTTTGGTTGTGAGTAGATTTCGACTTATCTCTTGCCATTGGTCAATTATGTTTTGTATTTGATTGGGAATCCTCCTTCTTCGACTAAAGTGCCGACTCCTGTTCCAGTGAAAAATGAAGGAATACCAGCTCCCCCTGATCTGATTTTTTCAGCAAGAGTTCCTTGAGGAGTGATCTAAAGTTCAAGCTCTCCTTCAAGATATTGTCTTTCGAATTAAGCATTTTCGCCAACATATGATGAGATCATTCTTTTGATTTGCTTGTTTCGTAACAAGACAGCAAGACCCCAATCTTTTTATCCAGTTTTATCACCATATCCACAGTTATTAGAAACAACGGTTAAGTCCTTGACACCTAATTATCTGACTCCTTGGATAAGGTTCATGGGAACACCACAGATACCGAAACCTCCAACAAGAAGTTTTGAACCGTCAGTGATTCCTTCTAAAGCCTCTTGAAGTGAGCCAACAACCTTGTTGATTTTTTGATAATAGTAAATATTTCTGGCCAAGTTTCCGACAAACATTGCTCTTTAAATGTGATAAAAATTAATAAAATAAGATTATTAATGGCCTCAATAAAAAATATATCTTGTTAAAGCTTTTTCGTATGGGACCCGAGCCTTGACAAATTTCTTCATATAAATAAATACCAGAGAAACTTTATGAAACTTGACCCTTGTATAAGGGATATAAAAATTTAAAAGCTTTTATTTTAAATTGATGGTGATTCATATTCTATCAGTTGTTGATAAATTTGTTACAAATAAAACCCAATGGATATTAAATTCATCTTATTTTTCATAATATTATATCTAATTTATTTCACATTTTTAGTTATTTGTTTCATAAAATTTGGGTAAATCAAAACGTGTTATAAAAAGACTTTGATCGATTATAAACTTTGATTTCAAATCTATAAAAACGCAAAGTATTCATCTTAAACAAAACTTAGAGACACGCGATAAATGAACATAATTTATTTTATCCTCTTGTATGTATCAGTAGGCGTATTCTTACTCTTTACGTCCCTTGATAGCGTCTACTTCCTAGTCATATTAGGGCTTGGTACATATCGCATTATTGTTCAGGGCTTCTTACATATCTTATTACTTAAAAATTGATTCCCGTTGTAGCAAGTTTTATGTTAAAAAACGAGATATTTGGATACGATATAAACAAGAAAGGTAGCGAAAGAGGCGAGAAAAAAATACCTTAATGTGTAGGCTTTGCATCAGCAGTAGCTTTCATAATGGTAGCTATGATCACATGTTTGCTAATAAAATTTTGGCAGCAGTATAACAATCAAGGAAAGCTTTACGAAGATATTCACCTCGCGTATTTAGTGACGATTTTAGGTAATTTATTGATAGATTTCAAGGTAACAAGATAAATTTATGCAGGAACGATATTATTGGGATTCGCAGATGATATGCTCGATTTGCCATGGAGATACAAACTGATTTTTCCTTTCTTTATCGTAATTCCAATGATCATCAATTATTATGGTCCCACAGCTGTCTTTTTACCCTATCCTATTAACTTGATTATTTAATCAATTGACCTTGGCTATCTATTCTTGCTGTACATCACATTGTTAGGAATTTATTGTACCAATACAATCAATATCTATGCTGGTATTAACGGTTTAGAAGTTGGACAAAGTATTGTAGCTGCTGCTTCGCTTCTTATCTTATTTGGCGTCAAGGCATTTAAATAAAATGGACTTCAAGAGAACTATTACTATGCCATTTATCTTCTCATCACTTTTATTGGTAACTACTATATTAACATAAGGCGCCTCAATCGCTTTACTTAAAAAGAATGCTTATCCTTCTCAAATATTTATTGGTGATACCTTTTGCTACTTTGCTGGAATCGTTCTATGTCTTTCAGCAATCATTGGTAAGATTTTCATATAAAAAAGGCTAAAATGGAATCAACATTCACTGGCTCCTTTTCCCTCAACTTATTAACTTCCTTTATTCGTGTCCTCAACTTTTTGGATTTTATCCTTGTCCTCGTCATAGACTTGCTAAATATGACGTTAAATAAGACAAAATTTAAGGTGTAAAATAAAATATGAATCTTCTTAATCTATCTCTTAGACTTCTAGGAAAATAAAACTAAGGTAGTTTTTATAAATATTTTAAGGATAACATTGCAAAAAACTTCTTTATTTTCAAATTTTAACCAGTATGATTCCAATCATTTACTAAATTTTTGTCTGATTTTGCATTTTTTTTATAATTTCAAAATTTCTTTTTTTATTTGTGAAGACAGAGTTTAAGGCTGAAAAGAAAAATAAACAATTTAATGAAATGATCAATGAGGTAAAAATCAATTAAAGACATCAAATTGAAGCTTTTTTCTTTTTTTTATTGAACAATCATCTTCTAACTTCAGCTACTGGGACGATTTTTTCTTATGCTTAATCAGAAATCTCTGCGAAAGTGGAATCATTGAAAACTTATAACGGGGTTAATTCTGTAGTAAGATAGAAAATCAAAGCTGGGGCGATTGCAGAAAGAATTCCAATACCAATTGACCAGAAAGTAGCGGCTATTTGCAAGGCGCCCTGTCCTATTTTAGACCTTTCATAAGGAAGCCACTGGTTTGGCCCAGACGTTGACCAAGTATTAACGGAGGTGGGTATTTCTGACGGATAAGGGTAAACAGCGGAGAGTATAGCAGAATATATTCCACCTATGAGTGCTGCGGTGAAGAAAGTAAAAAGCGTACCATGAGTGTCATACACGGCAGGATTATTAAGAGACTGCTTTGCCTTATTGTTAAGAACTGTAACAATGAGTCCAGTAATCAGTCCACATAAGATAGCAGGGAAAGGATCCGGATTGAGAATAGAGGTGGCTCCATAAGCGATTCCTCCCTGAATAGATAATAAAAAATTACTGCAAACGAGGAATATACAATGTCATGAGGATGTATTTTACGACCCAATAGTATAGATACACAAAAGCTCATTGTGCAACTGGCCGATAGAGCGAACCATAGATTGAGAATTGAAGGATTTAAGAAGGTAGTTTGGTTAAGAGCACCTGTTACATCGTAAATTGTATCGACACAGGACAATATTGGTAAAAACAACCATACAAAGCATGCTCCTAACAATCCATATGCTCTTGTGTGTCGACTTGCGAAGTATCCCAGTGTGTCTGTGGTGGCTATTTTATCTCTGAATTTAAGGACTAAAGCTGTAAAATATCCAAAAGTTGAACCAAACAAGAAAAGTCTCAGTGTGTACCCATTATCGGCAATCGCATGTCTCCATATACAAATTTCATTAAAGCCGTAAAAGAATACACCAAAAAAGCAGAGAACTACAGCATGGAATCCTCCGATTCTACCAGCTAACGCCATATAAGCCACAAGCATTGACAATGCACATACTATGGCAGCTGTTATTCCCATTTAAGTATTGTACGAACTATTCAGTCGCCAATTGTTAGAATGGATACGAATGAGGGAATAAGGGCCATTACCCAAAGTGTAATCGTAGTTGTCATTTCCTAAGCCTACTCCTAACCAGAAACTTCGAATTATGAAGTAGTATTGCAAAGTAAAAACGATTATCAGAAAACCTATCAACGCTGATGAATATGCTGATCCTGATACGTATGTATTAACCAAAGAAAAACCTAATTTACTTCATTCTTACCTAAAAAGAATAGCAAAAGAAGGAAAATAACCAGTAAAAATCCTTGAATGGAGTTGAAACCATAAGTTACTTACTGGAAGAGGTTTCCCGAAGGAAAGAAAATGTAGTAGTAGTCTAGAGCGTACATGAGAATGAACCAAACTTGGAAGATAAGGCCCAGTGCGAAGAATATTCGATTTGTTGTCGTCAAAGACAAAGCCATTTTCCTATATTATTTTTATCACAATCCTGATGCTACCCTCATAATACAAACCTCTGAAATACTTTTTCTTACTAATATCAAAATTCAAAAACTCTGTGAATCTTCAAAGATCCAAAATATAGATTTTTATGAATGATCGGAACTTACAAACTAAAGATTTGATCCTCACATAAATACTTTTATCTGGGAAATAAAAGCTGAGCTTATATGTAGCTCAATTAACTCTAACTATATCTAAGCTCTATGAATTATCAATCCTGAAAAAACTAAATTATTTTAGATTTATAGTTTTTATAAAAATTAATTTCATACATTCTAAAGATTCAATGATTATTGTTTATACGATTGAATGATGAATTTATTCTTGAATGATAAATTGATTTACATGATCAAGTCTTTCATTTCTTGTCTCCTCTGCATGGAAAAGCATCTTCCCAATTTTCAATGACTGAATCAAATCAATAATTACCTTGAACGTTGAGGACTTTGCCATCTTTGTATGTTTTGAGCTTGTATGATACGTCAGTTCTTCTTTTCAATGCAGCTGGCATGGCTCTGAATTTTTAATATAAAAGTACGGAAGGACTCCTTCGGTGGAGTGGAGGAAACTTCTAACAAGTGGAAGACCGGCTTTTTTAAGAGCGAGTTCGAATGACATTGTAAGAGGTGATAAATTAAAATATTATAAATTGGAAATGAAATTTTTATAAATCCTGCTTGTCAGATAAATGTAAACGCAGAAAAGAAACTTATAAACGTTAAAAAATTTAAGCCTTATTCCGAGAAAAACAAGGAGGAGAGTAACAGTCTTTACGTTCATCAATTGAAATTTTTTATTATTGAAAGTTAAGAGGACAAGATGATTTTTTATGACTTTTAAGTTAAAAAGATCAATGGGTGGCGTTGACTGGGTTGGGGGCAACAAATGGTCTTCTTTTTTCGAGGAAATCGTTGAATTAACCGTCTTCTCTTCTTGCGCTGTTGTTTTGTCTGACTTGATTGGCAGCTCTTGAAACTCTGACGTAGATTTCGGTAAGTTTTTCAAGAGTCAATTTTTCTCCATGACCTAATCTTTGTTCTTATTGATTGGCTTATTTACTTGAATTTAATTAAAATGATACTGGAGTTCAGCTTCGAAAGCAGTGAAGATGGTATCTTATCCTTTTTCGACAGTATCGGCTTATTCGTTAGTTTGTCTGATGTAATTATTTCTGAGTTCATAAATGAAGAGTTGTGCTGGGTGAGTATTGTATGAGAGAAGTTCGTAATCTCTGTCGAGTTGATCAGCCATTCTTCTTTCCTGAAATGAGATAAAAAATTACACCACCGTGTTTGATGAGTTCAACTGGGGTTTAACATTCGAAGGGGATTTTGAAGACGTTTCTGAGTTCGAGGATGAGACATTGTTCAGCCTTGGAATCTCCGTACAAGAATTGTTTGCAGATTCTTGAGTAGTTTCTGTATGATTGGACCACTGAGTTATTGAGATATTTGGTTACTTCTGAGGAAAGAGTGATGATCGTATCTTGAGGTAATGTATGCGGTTTGGTTGGATTTGATCATTCTTGGCATGTTGAGGATTTTAGGTTACCAATTGTTCTTCCATCCGGAAATAGTCCAGAAAAGACTCTTATCTCTGATTCTGAATCCCATCTTTATTTATCGATTTTTAATAATTAATCAATCCAACAATTAATAAATAATTAATCAAAATCTAACATAACATAACATGAAAACAAAAAATTTATATTTTAAGTCATAAACTTACATTTAAAGTGTTTAAAAATTTTGTAATAAAATCGGTTAGTTAATGTAAAATATTTTTAAAATTAATAAAGAAATGACTTATATAAATAAGATGACAATAATTTAGTTTTAAATATGAATTATTCCCAATTCATACAAAATATATTATTTTATATAATTATCCTTTAGTTTTCGTTAATTAAATTTGATAGTTTATTTATCAAGTGAAAATTTATTACTAAGTCTATTGAGTCATTATTTATTTATTTATGCTTAGAAGATAGATGGTATTTTTTATTCCGAAATTTGTGATTTGATAATTTTAATAGTTTTATTATCCCCAATGTACTTGTTGACTCCTTCCCATGTGTTTAAGGTGTTCGACAATTCAACAAGAATGGCAAAAAGAGTCTACCTCTCTCCTGATAGTGACCAACTCATGATATTTACTAAAGATCTAACCAATCAATCTCATGTTTCACAAAGCATCTTCTACTTTAATGGGACTAAAGCATGTACAATACCATACAATAACAGTTAGTATTCTTTTGAAGGATGGATATTGGGGACAAAAGGTCTCATAAAATAATACGATTATTAATCTAAAAAGACGTTTTTTACAAAACAAGATGATATTTGTGGAGACCCTGTTGATTTCTTGACTGTTTAATAAAGTATTTATCATTATGAAATTCGCAATACAAGTTAGTCTTCTTATATTACTATTTTATTTCAAGATAGTAAATTTATTTAATATGACTTGAATACAGGTAACTTTTATTTTATTTAATTAGGTATGCTATGAAATAAATTTAAGGTTAATCGGTTAGGAATTTTACATTAAGCGATACCTAATAAGTTTATAGTTTTAGATATTCTCCAGACCAAAAATTTATCTTCACTTAAATAGGTCCTAATAATATTGTCATTTTTGATGCTAATACTTTATAAAAAGTAAAAGAAATGAAAGATGGAGATAATAATCCTATGGCATTAATTTACGGATTTAATGATGGGAAAAGTTTCTTAGGTTTTTCTCTACCTTTTACGATTATCTATTACATTGATGAATAAACAAACAGAGTTACATGTAAAAAATATATCTAAAACAAGATGTTCTTAATCAAAATAGATAAAATGAAAAATTAGTAGCAATTTGTGGAATGAACAATACATTTGTAACAGTTACTCAATCAAGGACTGGGCAAAGACTGATCACTTTGGATTCCAGAAATGGTAATGTTATTCAAAACTTTTCTATCAATCTTTAAGGCAAGTTTAACATATCCCATTGTAATGAGAATTATTTGTCCCTTATTGATGTCAATGGGTATGCCTATATTTTTACTTACAATCATACTTAACCCCAACCAGATCCAGAGCCTAAACCTTAACCTGATCCCAAACCTGAGCCTGACAATAATACAAATTTATTGATAATTTTGTAGATAGTAGGTTCGATAACTGTGATACAAACAATTTTAATCATCATAATTTTATGTTGTATATGTTACAAAAGATGTAAAAGAAACAAATAAAGATAACATCAGCTTTCACATCTTTTAGAAGAGTAAGCGTATCGTATTAATTGAAAGTCTATTCACTTTATTCAAATCCAAATAAATTTAGATTTATTATTTTTTGGGTTTCTTTTTTAAAATTAAATAATTCTATTTGAATATTTATAAATTAATCTATCTTTAAAGATAAATTAAACTAATTTGATTTTAAATTTACCTTTATATAGGTTATGCTAAATAAAAAGTGTAAATAAATTATAGATTAATTTCATTATTTTAATAAAAAAACAAAGTATTAAACATTAAACTAAAATTAAAAATATGAAGAATATCTTCAAAATTGTTTTCATTACTTTACTTATTTTACACTCATTCAGCAAGTTCTAATAAACCCCTGCTTATACTTTTTCAGCAAATTCCCATGCTGGTGACTCCAATTTCAGGCTTTATACAACATTCTTCTCTCCCGAAGATAGCAAGTTGATGCTCATTACAAAAGATACAACAACAGGAAGGTTCCATCAAGAAGTGTATGATTTTAAGGGTAAAAAACTTTGTGAAACTAATCTGGATGAAGATAAAATCCCCAGGTAATGGCCATCAAAAACCAATGGAATTTATTTTGATGAATGGAGTCAAAGCACTACCACAATTTAAAAAGCAGGCAATTTATGTTCAGTTCCCTCCAGCTTTATAACCCTAGGTTCAAAACTGAAAAGTTACTCAATCCGTAACACTACTGAAAAGGTAATAATGGGCTGCTTAGTGGGTGACAGAAAGATCCAAGAGTACAATATTTAGACAGGTATTTTTTATAATGATTTTAGGCAAATTATTGACAGAGTTCCAATTCGCAAGTGAACAAGTGGCTTATCGAATGAAATATTTTGCTGTTGGGGGAAATTTCTTATTTGTAGAAACATCATATGTTGCGCCTTTTAAAGTCATCGTGTACAACTCTTAAACTCTTCAAAGACAAATTGAAATAAATTCAAATATTTCTGTTGTCAGAGGATTATCCGATGGAAAAGGATACGTCGGTAATCTTGGTTTAAATTACAGTCCTTTTTACGTCAATGAAAAAGGAAATTATACCATGTTATGTATTTTTTTTATTGAAAATAGTTTCATCCTCTGATCAGTATACATTGACGTATTGTGGTGATCTTATTGTGACTGCTTTTGAAAAAACTGTGAAAAAAGTGTCAATTATTGATCCTAAAAAGGGAAATATTGTTCAAAATATTATCCTTGATTTCCCCATTTATAGGAACAAAACACTTGCTGATTGCAATTAATAATATCTTGCAATTATTGATGAGCAAGGAGGAGCTCATATCTTCAAAACTGAGGGACTTGGACCCGATCCTTATGATGATAAAGATTCCTTTCCAATTTGGGCGATTCTTTTTATTGTCTTTGGAAGTTTGTTCATAATAGGGGGTCTTGTTTTTTACTTTATGCGTAAGCAAAAAAAGCAAGGTAGAAGAAGATACAACAGATTTACAAACTAAAAAGACAGCATTCTTTATTTAGATTGATTTATTTTTGGATTTTAAAAACAATTCTGAAATTAATAAGATTGATTTAATAAAAATAAATACAGAAGATATTTGTTATTTTGATAGTTATATTATTGAATTTTTGACAGACTTAATAACATTAAAAAAATAATTATAATAATAGTATTAATATAAAATGCGTCTTCAAAATCGAATTTTAATCTTCATTCTTTTTGTAGTCCTGATTATTTCAATCTACAACGAGACATAATCATATTAACAGTATTCAAGTCTTCGTATTGATAAATTAATATTATCGCCTCATTAAGATCATCAGCTTATGATCGTTTATACTGATAATTTTTAAAAGATCACTCAACAAGCAATATATGATTTTTCAAAAAATTCATAATTATGCAGAAAGTAAACAAATGGATATTATCCATTTATTGCATGGCCATTTAATACAGGTTGATTATATGTATCTTTTGGTTTTGATGTACCACATCAACCATTCATATCAGATACTCCTTGCAGTGATTTTAGATAGTTGAGCTAAATCTCATCAAAAGGATAATTAGTTTAATATAAAATAAGGAACACTAAAAACCAATCATATCTCGGTTTTATTG
>Ga0102832_1001960_pt1 | contig 13778 bp, 15 predicted proteins | sample EBPBio282013_DNA_FD_88942 | JGI IMG/M metagenome (GOLD analysis project Ga0102832, IMG submission 88942) | Wastewater treatment Type I Accumulibacter community from EBPR Bioreactor in Madison, WI, USA - Reactor 2_5/28/2013_ DNA (Illumina Assembly) | ecosystem: Engineered > Bioreactor > EBPR >...
CCCCACACCGTGCCGAACAGGCCGACGAACGGCGCGGTCGCGCCGACCGTCGCCAGCATGGTGAGGCCGTTCTCGAGTGCCGTGGTCTCCTCGTCGAGCACCTTCTTGATGGTGCGGGTCAGGAACTCCTGCTCGCTGCCCGCCTCCTCCAGCCGCGACGCGCCGAACTTCGCGTGGTGCGCCTGGGCATGCAGTGCGTGCGCGGTGAGATGACCGAACGGTTCGTTCGGCGGCTGGCGGAGCAGTTCCTCGCGCACCGCTTCCAGCGAGGTTGCCTTCCAGAAGAAGGCGAGGAACGTCGCGCTGCGCTTCTGCCGCACCACCTGGGCGATGCCCTTGGACACGATCAGGTACCAGGAGATCGCCGACATCGCGACCAGCACCACCAGCAGCACCCGGGCCACGATGTCGGACTGCGCGATGAAATGACTGAAACCGAGGGCCGAGCTGTCGCCCATCACGTGCTCCTAGCGCAAGACGAAGTTGATCGGGACCAGCACCCACACCGCCTGCGGCGTGCCGCCGTCGGCATAGGGCCTGAACTGGGCGGCGCGGACCGCGCTCACCGCGGCCTCGTCGAGCGCCGGATGACCGGACGATGCCTGCAGCAGGACCTGCGACGGCCGCCCGGCGGCATCGACCAGCACGCGCACCGTGACGCTGCCCTGCTCGCCCGCCTTGCGCGAGCGCGCCGGGTAGACCGGGTTGGGCGGCACCAGGTAGCCGAGTTGCGCGGCCGATACCGTGCGCGGCCCGGCGGCGGCCTGCGGCGCGCCCCGCGGCACGCCCTCGACCGGCTTGGGTCCGCTGTTCGGGGAGGCCTCCTGCTCGCGCACCGGCTTCGCCGGCTCCGGCGCCTTCGGCTGCGGCTTGGCGACCGGCTTCGGCTCGGGCTTCGGGACGGGCTTGGGGATCACCGGCGGCGGCGGCTCCTGCGGCGGCGGCAGGTCGAGCTTCGCCATCGGGAACTCGGGTGGCGGCAGGTCGGGCGGCGGCGGATCGACGATCGTCGCGAGGTCGGGCGGCTTGAGGTCGACCGGCGGCGGCGGCTCGGCGCTTTCGACCTGTGGCGCCGAGGCCGGCTCGCCCGCCACCATGCGCACTTCCATCGGCGCGACGTCGCCGACGATCAGCTTGGTCGAGGACGCCTGGGTCAGCGCCCAGCCGACCCCGACATGGCCGACGACCACGGCCGCCAGCAGGCCAAGCCGCACCGTGGGCGCCAGCATGTCCCGGCCGGCGCGCCCGGGGGCGCCCGGCCGCAGGTCCTGGAAGGTCGGCGGCTCGCTCACGGCGGCCTTCTCACCACCCCGGGAGGCGCTCCGCAAGGGGCGGTCTGCCGCTCTTCCGGCGGCGGCAGCGGCGGCGGGCGCGCCCCTCATGGCTCGCTCCAGGCCCGGACCATGTTGTGGTAGCAGCCGATCAGCGACCGCCGCGCGATCTCGTCGGCATGGGTCTGGTTCAGGCGCTGGATCGCGCCGTCCATCTGGTACAGCACGTCGCGATGCGCCGCATCGCGGACCAGGCTCTGGGTCCAGAAGAAGCAGGCGGTGCGGACGCCGCGCGTCACCGGCGTCACCTGGTGCAGGCTGGTCGCCGGGTAGACCACCATGCCGCCGGCCTCGAGCTTGACGCGGTGCCGGCCGTAGGTGTCCTCGATCTCCAGCTCGCCGCCGTCGTAGTCGGCGGGATCGGTCAGGAACAGCGTCGCCGAGACGTCGGTCCTGAGCTTGGCGCCGCTGTGCGGGTGGATTCGCACGCTGCCGTCGACGTGCGGCCCGAACCGCATGCCCTCGCCGTAGCGATTGAACATCGGCGGGTAGATCGTGTTGGGCAACACCGCGCTGATGAACAGGGGGTTGGTCTCCAGCGCGCCGACCACGATGCGCTGGCAGGCCCGCGCGACCGCCGAGCGCTCGTCGATCTGCTGGTTGAACTTGACCGGCGCGCCTTGGTAGCCGGCGGTCACGCGACCGTCGACCCACGCCTCGTTCGCCCCGTCGAGATGCGCGCGCACACTGACCAGCTGCGCGGCATCGAGGACATCGGGGATGCAGACCAGCACGACGCCGCTCTCCTCACATCCGGTAGGTGAAGGTGAGCAGGCCGGTCGTGCCCGAGCCCGGAACGGCGCGACCGCCGTCCGACGCCATCAGGGAGTCGTAGTACATCGTGTTGAACAGGTTCAGCACGTTGGCCCGGATCTCCCACGTCGGCTGCTTGTACGCCGCGGTGATGTCGAAGCGGAAATACTCCGGCACCTGCACCGTGTTCTGGTTGTTGGCGTAGCGCTGGCCGACATAGAACATGCCGCCGCCGACCTCGTAGGTGTCGCGGATCGTGTATGTCGTCCAGATGTTGCCCGAGCCGGCCGGCGTGTTGAGCGGCACGTTGCCGGTCGTGTTGCCGATGCCGTTGATGAAGGTCTGGCCCTGCAGGATGCGGGCGTCCAGCCAGGCGTAGCCGCCGAACACCTGCCATTCCGGGGTGATCCGCCCGGCCGCGCCGATCCGCGCGCCCTTGACCTGCACGTTGCCGGTCGGCGAGTAGGTGCCGTCGGCGTTCTGGCTGCGGGCGTTGTACTTGGTGATCTGGAACAGCGCGCCGTTCAGCGACAGGTTGCCGTTCAGCAGCTCGTACTTCACGCCGGCCTCGACGCCCTGGTTGGTCTCGGGCGGCAGGGTCGACGCGCCGGTCGTCGAGGTCAGCTGTTCGAGCGACGGGTTGAACGAGGTGCTGTACGACACGTAGTAGGACTGCTGGCGCGTCGGCTCGAAGATCAGGCCGGTGCGCACGCTGGTGAAGGTGTCGGTCTGGGTCAGGTACGGCACGGTCGTGCTGCCCGCCGTGTTGGCCGAGTTCAGCGAGTTGCCGATCTGCGCCGAGTAGATGTCCCAGCGCAGACCGCCGACCGCCTTCAGCCACGGCATCAGCTGGATGGTGTCGTTGAAGTAGGCGCCGAACCCCAGCGCCTGCGACGAGGCGTAGTTGGTCGGGATCGAGGCCGAGTTGCCGGGCGTGCCCGCCCCCACCGTGTAGCCGGCCGGGGTGCAGCCGATCGAGCCGGCGGCCAGCGCGATGCCGTTGCAGCTGCCGGTCCGGATGTAGGTCTGGTTGGTGTAGGACTCGTAGTTGAGGTCGATGCCCATCAGCAGCAGGTGGCCGACCGGGCCGGTCAGGAACTTGGCCTCGACCTCGCTCTGGTTCTCGACGGTGATGTCGTTGATGTTGCGATCGCGGCTGATCTGCCGGATCTCGAGCTGGTTGAGCGGCTGGCCGCTGTAGACGGTGCCGCCCGGCCCGACCGCCGCCGGCAGGAAGCCCCACGACCGCGGGTAGGGACCAAGCACGCCGACCGCCGCGCCCGAGGTCTGGCGCACGCTGGTATTGACCCAGGCGAACTCCGTCTGGTTGCGCAGGCGCATCGCGTCGCTGACCTTGTGCTCGACGGTGGCGTTGAGCTGGATCACGTCCTGCTCGGTGTAGTCGTCCGCCAGCCCGTAGTTGACGTTGCGCGGCACGTTGATCGGGAAGCCGTTCAGCGCCGGCACGCCGTAGGGGACCTGGTCCTTGCGGTGCTGCACGATCGCCGCCAGCGTGATCTCGGTCGGCGTGCCGATGCCGAACTTGACCGACGGCGCGAGGCCGAAGTCCAGCACGTTGGTGTTGTCGATGGTGCTCGCCTTGCCCCACTGGAACATCGCGTTGACGCGGGCCGCGTTGGTCTCCTCGAACGGCACGTTGACGTCGGCGGTGCTGCGGATCAGGCCGTTGGTCGTCACCTGCCCAGACAGTTCGGTGGCCTTCTTCAGCCCGGGCTTCTTGGTCACCTGGTTGATCACGCCGCCGGTCGAGCCGCGGCCGAACAGCATCGACGACGGTCCCATCAGGACCTCGACCTGCTCCAGCGCGAAGACGTCGCGGTAGTACTGGCCGCGGTCGCGCATGCCGTCGAGGTAGATGTCGGTGCGGGCCGAGAAGCCGTTGAGGTTGATGTTGTTGCCGATCGCCCCGCCCTCGGCGGAACCGATCGTGACGCCCGGCACGTTGCGCACCGCCTGGTCGAGGGTCGTGGCGCCCTGCGACTGCATCAGCGCCTTGTTCACCACGATCACGGTTTGCGGCACGTCCATCAGGTTCTCGGCACCGAGCCGGAACAGCGAGCCGCGCGTCGTCTGGAAATCCTCGCTGGGCCGCGAACCGGTGACGGTCACGGTCTGCATGGTGGCCGGCGCCTGGCTGGGCGGCGTCGGGTTGGTGTCCGGCGGAAGCGGCGGCGTTCCCCCTCCCTGGGCCTCCTGCGGCGGCGTCTCCTGGGCCAGGGCCCCGGAAGCGACCAGCAGGCCGACCATGGCGGTCGTCGTGGGAATGCTCCGCGTCACGTCTTCACCTCCTCGCTAAAATTCGCGAATGAGAGTGATTATCACAATCTCGCCCAAGTCCAAGCACAATCTGCGAATCGTTCGCAATTGGACGCGCAACGCGAAACGGCAGCCTGGCACTTGCGGGGAATGGCGCGCCCGGCTGGACTTGAACCAGCGGCCTACCGCTTAGAAGGCGGTTGCTCTATCCACTGAGCTACGGGCGCAAGACGGCCATCCTAGCACAGTTGCCGCCCCTCTCCTTCCGCCGGGCTTCTGCCCCTCCCGGTCGGCCACGGCCAACCGAATGTCGCCGGCGATCAATGTGCGCCCGCGTCCCCGGGCGCAGGTTACCCGGGCAAGTCCATCCAAAGGCAGGGAGACGGCGCGATGCTCGGCATGTTCAGGTCCCACCAGGGATCGTGGTGGATGACCGGCGTGGACGTCGAATGGCAGACCTTCCCCGCCGCCCGACGCCTGCGGCCCGGCGACCGCACGGTGACCGAGATCCTCTATCGCATCCTCGCCCGCCATGGCACGGCGTTCCCGCCCCGCCGCGCCGCCGGGATCGTCGCGCTCTGCGTGGCCCGGGCCGCGGCAGCCACGTCCCGCGCCGAGATCGCCGCCGGCGCCGATCCGCGCGACACGCTCTCGCGGGCCTTCCACGACTGGTTCCTGCAGGCCGCGTCGCGCGACTACATCGACGCGCTGCTGCGCGACGCGCTGCAGGATCATCAACAGGCCGCCGCCTAGCCGACACGTTCCCCACCATGGCGATCGCTCACCCGCCGCCGCGCCGTTCGATGACCGGTGCCGGCCTCCTGCTCGTCGAAGACGAAGCTCTCGTGGCCGAGATGTTGCGCGAGGCGCTGCTCGACGCGGGTGCCGAGGCCGTGCACGCCGTGCCATCGGTGCGCGCCGCGCTCGACGTGCTGGACCACCACTCGATCACCGCGGCCGTCCTCGATCTCGACCTCGAGGGCGAGACCTCCGCGGCGGTGGCCGACGCGCTGGTCGCGGCGCGCATCCCCTTCGCCTTCTTCACCGGCGCGTCCCAGGCGAACCTGCCGCCGGCCCATCGCGCGGCGCTCGTGGTGCGCAAGCCGGCCATCGAGAAGCTGCTCGACGCCGTCGAGGAGATGTGCGGCCGCCCCGGCAACCCCGCCACGCGGGCCTGACGGCCCAAGCTTGGGACGCGGCGTCCAGTCGCGGGATTCCGGGCCCCTCCTCCCCAGCCGGTCGGCCTATAAGCTGGCCCCGCTACAGACCTTCGGGAGGAACACCATGAGCACGTCGATCGCCGACGAACGCCGCCTGCTTTCCAACGACGAATACGCGCCGGTGGCACGCAGCCACTACCCGGCCCTCGCCGAACTGGACCGCGACGGACTCCTCGAACTCGCACGCTGGCTGCGCGACCAGCGCGGCGCCGTGCGCCGCCAGGTCGAGCAGCACCGCCGCGCCCATCGCGGCAAGGGCGAGCCCCGCGCCGGCGCCACCGAGGCCGCGGCCGATCGTGGGCTGGCCGGCAAGAAGCAGGTCTTCGCGCGCGCGCTGAAGCGGGTGAACAGCCGGCTCGACCAGGTGATCGCCACCCAGAAGCGGGCGTCGATGCGGGCCGGCCACGAGACCGCCCTCGCCCGCCTCAAGGCGGCGAAGCGGCACCACCCGTCGACCGGCCGTCACGGTCGCAAGGGCGCCGTCGCGATCGAGAACCAGAAGGGCGCCAGCGTGATCGACGGCGCCACGATCGGCAGCGTCTCGCAGGCCGGGCGCAACGCCCAGGCCCGCAAGGACAACCGCTGACCCCTCAGTGGGTCCAGCGACCGACGCGGCCGTAGGCGAAGTTGTCAGCGTAGGCCTTGGGCCGCACGTGCCGGGCGTGCGGCAACTCGATCGAGTAGGTCCAGCCGTTCTTCTCGGCGTGGGCCTTGGCTTCCTCGAGGGTCGCGAAGAACAGCTTCACCTGCTGCATGGTATCGCGCGAGCTGGTCCAGCCCATCAGCGGGTCGACGCTCTTGGGCGACGGCTCGGCCTCGAGCAGCCACTCGCGGGTCTTGGCGGTGCCCGACTGCATGGCCGTCTTGGCCGGCTTGTAGATGCGAACCTTCATGATCTCGACACTCTCCCAACGCGACCGGGCGCTGCGGGCGGTGGTCGGGGCGGCCGGATTTGAACCGACGGCCTTCTGCGCCCAAGGCAGACGCGCTACCAGACTGCGCTACGCCCCGCCGCGAGAACTCCCGGGCGGCCGTTATCTACCAGCGCCGGCCGCGCCTCGAAAGGGCAATTTCCGGGTGCTACAAGGGGGCATGTTCGACCAGACCCCCGAGCAGGGCCGCCCCGGCCGCGCCTCCGCGATCAACGTGCTGGGCGGCATCCTGCAGCCCTGTTCCGTCGACCCGCTGACCGGCTTCTACCGCGACGGCTGCTGCAACACCGGCCCCGAGGACCAGGGTGTCCACACGGTGTGCGCCGTCATGACCGCGCCGTTCCTCGCCTTCTCCAGGGCGCGCGGCAACGACCTCTCGACGCCGCTGCCGCAGTACGGCTTTCCCGGCCTCAAGCCGGGCGACCGCTGGTGCCTGTGCGCGATGCGCTGGAAGGAGGCGTTCGACGCCGACGCGGCGCCGCAGGTCGTGCTCGCGGCGACCCATGCCGTCACCCTGCAGGTCGTGTCGCTGGCCGACCTGCGCGCCCACGCGGTCGACCCGGGCTGAGATCAGGCGTTGCCGAAGATCGGGTGACGAACCTTGTCGCCCGGCTTGATGCCGAGCAGCTTGGCGGTGCCGCCGTTGATTTCGAGCACGGCGCGCACCGGGAACTGGCTGGGGATCGACTCGGTCGACAGCGGCGTCGCGTTGGAATGGATGTGCTTGATCGTGCCGTCGCCGGCGATGAACAGCATGTCGAGCGGGATCAGCGTGTTCTTCATCCAGAAGCTGACCGGCGCGTCCTGATAGAAGTCGAACAGCATGCCGTCGTAGGCGCCCATCTTGTCGCGGTACATCAGGCCGCGCGACCGCTCGGCGTCGTTCAGCGCCAGCTCGACGTCGAACTTGATCTCGCGCCCGCCGGTGACCACGACCAGCGACGACTTCTTGAAGGTGATCTCGGAGCTCTGGGCACAGGCGGCGCCCGCCGCGAGGAACGCGGGAGCGGCGAACAGGGCGCGGCGCGACAGGCGCCCGCGGGAAACGATCGAAGCCATGGCCCAAGGCATAGCATTCATGACGCTTGCGGCCCAAGCCGGGAGTTCCCATAGTCCGGCCCTTCATCGGGGGGAGCCGCACGGGCGGCTGAGAGGTTCGCGAGAACGACCCCGACAACCTGATCCGGGTCATGCCGGCGTAGGGACAGATGACGGACGTGCCGGCCGACCCTTCCTTTCGTGCTTCTTCCGCGCTCCCCGCTGCTGCGCTTGACGTGCGCGCCGCCCGCATCGCCTTCGGCGACCGCGTAGTCGCCCGCGACCTCGACCTCGCCTTCCCGGCCGGCCGCACCACCTGCCTGCTCGGCCGCTCGGGCGTCGGCAAGACCTCGCTGCTGCGCTGGCTGGCCGGCCTGCTGCCGGGGAGCCAGCGGGCCCAGCCGGTGGCCTGGATGGCCCAGGCCGACCTGCTGATGCCGTGGCTGACGGTGCTCGACAACGTGCTGCTGGGCTACCGCCTGCGCGGCGATGCGGCGGCGCTTCGCGCGGCCGGGCCGCGGGCCCGCGCGCTGCTGGCCGAGGTCGGCCTGGCCGACCGCGCGGCCGAGCGGCCGGAGGGCCTGTCGGGCGGCATGCGCCAGCGCGTGGCGCTGGCCCGCACCCTGTGCGAGGACCGGCCGGTCGTGCTGATGGACGAGCCGTTCGGCCACCTCGACGCGGTGACTCGCCTCGACCTGCAGGACGTGACGGCCCGGCTGCTGGCCGGCCGCACCGCCGTGCTGGTCACCCACGACCCGCTCGAGGCGTTGCGGCTGGGCCACGAGGTCCGCGTGCTGTCGGGCGCGCCGGTGACGATCGGCCCGGCGATCGTTCCGCCGGGCGCCGCGCCGCGCGACCCGGCCGACCCGGCGCTGATCGCCCTGCAGGCGCGGCTGGTGGCCGACCTGCGCGCGCCGCCCGAGGGCCGTGCCGCGTGAGACCGCTGGTCACCGCGCTTGGCCTGCTGCTCGGCTGGGAGGCGCTGGTCCGCCTCACCGGCGTGCCGGTCTACATCCTGCCGCCGCCCTCGACCGTGCTGCGCGTGCTGGTCGAGCGCGCCGACCTGCTGCTCGCCGAGGCTGCCTGGACGGCGGCCGAGATGCTGCTCGGCCTGGCGCTCGGCCTCGTGCTGGGCGGCGGGCTCGCCATCGTGTTCGCCGCCTCGGCGGGATGGCGCCGCTGGGCGCTGCCGCTGGTCATCGTCAGCCAGGCCATCCCGGTGATCGCGCTGGCGCCGCTGCTGGTCCTTTGGCTGGGCTACGGCATGGCGTCGAAGGTGGCGATGGCCGCGCTGGTGATCTTCTTCCCGGTGGTCAGCGCGCTGTACGACGGGCTGCGCCGCACCGAGCCGGGCTGGATCGAGCTGGCCCGCACCATGGACGCGCCGTCGCACGCCGTGCTGCTGCAGATCCGGCTGCCCGCCGCCCTGCCCGCCTTCGCCTCCGGCGCGCGCATCGCCGCCGCGGTCGCGCCGATCGGCGCGGTGATCGGCGAGTGGGTCGGCGCCAGTGCCGGCCTCGGCTACCTCGTCACCCTGTCGCTGGCGCGCGGCCAGACCCCGCTCGCCTTCGCCGCCCTCGTCGTGCTCTGCCTGCTCGGCCTCGCGCTGTACTACGCGACCGACTGGGCCGGGCGCCGCCTCGTCCCCTGGCAATCTCAAGGAGCCTGACCATGTCCACCTTCAAGCGGCTGCTGGCCGCCGCGACCGCCGCGTCGCTCGTGCTGGGCGGCCTCGCCGGCCCGGCCTCGGCGCAGGAAAAGGTTCGCCTGCTGCTCGACTGGTTCGTCAATCCCGACCATGCCGCGCTGGTGATCGCGCGCGAGCGCGGCTTCTTCGCCAAGCAGGGTCTCGACGTCGAGCTGATCGCGCCGGCCGATCCCAACGCGCCGCCCAAGCTGGTCGCCGCCGGCCAGGCCGAGTACGCGGTCTCCTACCAGCCGACGCTTACCATGCTGGTCGCCGAGGGGCTGCCGCTGGTGCGGGTCGGCGTGCTGGTCGCCCAGCCGCTCAACTCGCTGGTCGCGCTGGAGAACGGCCCGGTGAAGACGATCGCCGACTTCAAGGGACGCAAGATCGGTTACTCGATCGCCGGCTTCGAGGAGGCGCTGCTGGCCGCGATGCTCGGCACCGCCGGCCTCACCCTCAAGGACGTCACGCTGGTCAACGTCAACTTCGCTTTGACCACGGCGCTGATGAGCCAGCAGGTCGACGGCGTGATCGGCGCCTTCCGCAACTTCGAACTGAACGACCTCGCGCTGCACCGCGCCGCCGGCCGGCTGTGGCCGGTCGAGCAGTACGGCGTGCCCACCTACGACGAATTGATCCTGGTGGCCGGTCGCGACCGGCTCGACGTGCCGCGCACCCGCAAGCTGCTGGCCGCGCTGGCCGAAGCGACGGCATGGCTCAAGGCCAATGGCGAGGAAGCGTGGGGCGTGTTCTCGCGCTCGGGCAAGGAACTCGACAGCACGCTGAACCGCCTGGCGTGGAAGGACACGCTGCCGCTGCTCGCCGCCGATCCGACGGCGCTCGATCGCGCGCGCTACGAAGCCTTCGCGGATTTCCTGGTGAAGCGCGGCCAGATCAAGCAGGCGCCGCCGCTCGACAGCTACCTGCGCGAGATCCGCTGAGGCGGAAGATGCTGGGAACCGCGGCGCTTCAGGCGCCGCGGATCTCGACGACCTGCAGGCCCTTCTGGCCCTCGGCGATGCGGACCATCACCTTCTGGCCGGGGGTCAGCGACTCCATGCCGTGGCGCCGCAGCACCGCGGCGTGCACGAAGATGTCGCCTTCCTCGGCTTCGCGCGTGACGAAGCCGTAGCCGCGCTCGTTGTTGTACCACTTCACCAGCGCGGCGATGTAATCGCCGATGGCGACGCCGTCGGGTATTGGCGGCGGCTTGGCTGCAACCGCGATCGCGGTCGACTGGTCGACCTCGATCACCTTCATGACCTGCCAGCCCTTGGGGCCGCGCAAGCCGGCGCAAACGACCGTCGCCCCGGGCTTGAGATCCTCATGCCCGGCCTGGCGTAGTGTCGTCACATGCAGGAACGCGTCGCTATTGTCGCTGTCGAGGGCCAAGAACCCATAGCCCTTTACGGCGTTGAACCACTTAACCTTACCACGCAGCTCAACCGAATCGCCGTCCCCGCCCGTCTCTCCCTGTTGGGTCGTCATTTAACGATCCCATGTTGTTATAAGGGTAATGCTAGCACCCCAACCGAGGGGTGCAACAGTTCTTCTCTGCGACTTTCGGCGAATTCCCCAGTAGCGCCGCTGAAATTGCACTTCAGGCCAGCGCGCGTGAGAGCGTTTGGTGGAAGTGCACGATCGCGCTCTCGTATAGGCCGAAGGTGAAAGCGTCGTTCGCCCTGCTCGACAGGCCGCGCTGGATCGCGTGCACGACGGCGCGGTCCTCCATCAGCCCGGTCGTGCCGACGAACTCGGCATCGCGCTGCGCCTCGGCCAGCGCCGCCGGATCGTCGCCGCCGCCGTTGGTCAGCGTGTAGCTGACCTGCCGCGTGCGATCGACCGACAGCGGCTCCAGCACCAGCACGCTGGTATGGCGCGACAGCACCGTGATCAGCACGTTGGGGAACAGGTGGTAGACGTAGGTCAGCAGCCCGTCGACGCGGCGCTTCTCGGGCGCCACCGACTCCAGCTTCGCGATCCGCCGGAACGGGTAGGTCACCCGGCTGTTGCGACCGAACCGGTCGATCACGTTCAGGTTGTCGAAGCCGTAGGGCAGGAAGCTCTCGGGATGCGTCGACTTGATGTGGTAGCCCTCGATGAAGCTCTCGAGCAGGATCTTCCAGTTGGCATCGAAGTCGCGCTCGGCGGTCGCGAACAGCCGCTGGTCGGGCGTCAGCAACCGGTCGATGCCGGGCAGCGGGTCGTCCTCTTCCCCCTCGCCCGGATCCTGCGTGACGTAGACCAGGCCGTGGTGCTCGCGGGTGGCGAGCGGGACCAGCGGGTGCGCCGCCTTGTCGAAGCCGGGGAAGCCGGCCTCGTGCGGGATGTGGCGCAGTTCGCCGGCCAGGTTGTAGACCCAGCCGTGGTAGCGGCAGACCAGGGCGCGGCTGCAGCCGCTGCCCTCGGCGACCGTCATGCCGCGATGACGGCAGGCGTTGCGGAAGGCCCGCACCGTGCCGTCGGGGCCGCGCACCGCGACCACCGGCGTGCCCGCCGCCTCGCGGGCGATGTACGAGCCGACCTCCGGCAGGGCCGCCGACGGGCAGAACGGCGTCGCGCTGCGCCGCAGCACGCGGGCGATCTCCCGGTCGAGCCGCTCGGCCGAGCGATAGTTCTCGACCGGCTCGCGCCACACCGTCTCGCCGACATCGGTGGTGCCGTTGGCAATGTGGTCGAGCACGCGCTGCGCGACCGAGGCGTCGTCCATGGGAGGCTTCATCGCCCCGCAGCATAGCCCGCGGACGGCGCAGGGCGCGAGCAGGTGTGTTGCACGGAAGCAACAGAGCCCGGCCATTGAGTGGTCCGGAGGGGGATTGGGGCCTGCCTGAGCCTCAATTGAGCCAAAGTGTGATGGTGTTTACGGATCGTCACTTGGTTCAGCCCGGGTCCCAGAGAAGAATTTTGCGAGCCGTCGCCAAGCCCGTTCCCGCCGCCTGCACGCCGCCCCTCGCCCGGCGGCATCTCCTGTCTTTCGGAGCCGTGGCCGCCGGAAGCCTTCTGGCTTCCCCGCTGCCCGCTCTCGCCCAGGCCCTCGAGGTCCGCCACTGGCACGGCACGACCGCCGTCAGCCGGCAACCCGAGCAGGTCGTGGCCTCCTCTATGGCCGAGTGGCGCAGCCTGTGGGGCCGCGTCGGGTCGCCGCCGCCCGACATCTTCGAGCCGGGCCGCATGCACGCGGTCGGTATCTTCCTCGGCCGCCGTGCCGGCGAGGGCTACGCGGTCAACGTCCTGTCGACCAGCCGCCGCCGCGACCGCATCGTCGTGGTGTTCGAGGAACGCATGCCCGCCGAGGTCATGATGGCGCAGCGCGCCCCTGCCCCGTCGGCGCCGCGCCCGGTCGCCGGCGGATCGCCCGGCGGCTTCGGCGCAGGCGGCATCGGTGCCGGCGCCGGCGCGGGCTTCGCGCCCTCGACCGGCGGCGCGACCGCCAGCCTCGCCCCGCCGCCGCCGCCGGCCTATCGCCCGGTGGGCCAGCCGACCTCGCCCTGGGCGATCATCCTGATCCCGCGCGCCGACCTGCCCGTCTCCGTCGAGCAGCGTCTCTTTCGCTGAAGTCGATCGTCGCGGCACGCCTCGCCTAGTGCGAGTGCCGCGGGATGCCCTTGGTCTCGTCGATCCGCTGGTAGTTCACCGCGAAGTCGAGGCAGGCGCCGCTCGCCAGCTGGCCGACGAACTTGCGCTGCAGTTCCTGCCACGGCGTCTGGCTTTCCACGACGTTCGGCTTCCATGCCGCCTTGCGCGCCGCCAGCTCGGTCTCCGGGATCATGATGTTCGCGGTGCGCCGCGCGATGTCGATGCGCACGCGGTCGCCGGTCTTCAGCAGCGCGAGCCCGCCGCCGACCGCCGCTTCCGGCGAGGCGTTGAGGATCGACGGGCTGGCCGAGGTGCCGCTCTGGCGGCCGTCGCCGACGCACGGCAGCAGCAGCACGCCACCCTTCACCAGCCGGTCCGGCGGCAGCATGTTCACGACCTCGGCGGCGCCGGGATAGCCGACGGGGCCGGCGTTGCGGATGAACAGGATGCTGTTCTCGTCGATCGGCAGCGACGGGTCGTTGATGCGGTGGTGGTAGTCCTCCGGCCCCTCGAACACGATCGCCGTGCCCTCGAACGCGTCGGGATCGCCCTTGCGCTCGAGGTACTTGGCGCGGAACTCCGGCGAGATCACCGAGGTCTTCATGATCGCCGAGTCGAACAGGTTGCCCGACAGCACGGCGAAGCCCGCCTGGTTGAGCATCGGCCTGTCGTAGGGCTTGATCACCTCGCCGTCGGCGCGCGGCGCGGTCGCGAGGTTCTCGGCCATGGTCTTGCCGGTGACCGTCATCGCCTCGCCGCGCAGCTTGCCGTGGGCCAGCAGCTCGGCCATCACCGCCGGCACGCCGCCGGCGCGATAGAACGCCTCGCCGAGGTACTTGCCGGCCGGCATGCAGTTGGCCAGCAGCGGGATGTCGTAGCCGCGCTTGTCCCAGTCGGCGTTCACGAGGTCGACGCCGGCATGGCGGGCGATCGCGTTGACGTGCGGCGGGCAGTTGGTCGAGGC
>Ga0102832_1001961_pt1 | contig 13766 bp, 11 predicted proteins | sample EBPBio282013_DNA_FD_88942 | JGI IMG/M metagenome (GOLD analysis project Ga0102832, IMG submission 88942) | Wastewater treatment Type I Accumulibacter community from EBPR Bioreactor in Madison, WI, USA - Reactor 2_5/28/2013_ DNA (Illumina Assembly) | ecosystem: Engineered > Bioreactor > EBPR >...
CTAAGTGACGTGGAACTGCTCCGCTTATGTTCTTGAGTAATCGTTTAAAGATTTTAAGCGCTATACTTATAATATTTATCTAAAATTTTGTTTTTATCTCAACAAAATATAACAGAAAATCTTATTATAAAAATACTTTAATTGCTTTTTTTATAGATTTTAAAATATAAAGTATTTCTATGCTACTATTATTAATCAAGCATAACGCTTATAAATATCCTTTAACGAAAGTAAAAACTACAGTGTATTGGATGAAAAAATATAGTTTTTCTTTATCACTGATAAAACTCTTTTCATTGGTCTTGCATCCATGTGTAGCCGAATGCCATTATGAGGATGAACCATACGGTTAATGAGATATGGTAAAGTGTGTAGAAATATGACCATAAAGTCCTTTCCCCAATTGTTGGCTCAAAAAAGCAAAATATGTGCATGAAAACTAAGAACACAAAAGTGATCCAAGCCAACAATGTGTGAGCTAAACCTTGAAAAAATGGTGGGTAGGTTGAAAAAATGACTTTAAATTAAATAAATTTCTTACCACACACAGCATATAAATAAATGACTCGGGTTGTTTATAAAAGTCTCATCAAACCCCTGGTTTTTTAAGTTTAACCACCATTTTTGAAGAAAACAAAAGTTGCAAGACCTTGAGTAAGCCAATTTACCTTAATAAAAAATGAATTTTACCACATAAGCAAAGAGCAAGGCGACCCCAGTAGCTGTAATTCGAGCCCTTAGAGTCGAAATTTCATCCCCATTTGGAGTGTAATAAAAAACGAAACTCATTTATTTTTATAGACGGTTTATTATATTTCTGTTTCTGTTTAATTTTTTTAATAGCTTTAATAATTTATTCCAATTGTTCAATTTTATTCGGAAAATTGTTTTAATCTTCATTATATGAAAGGAGATTTTATATTACAAAAAAATTATTTTTCATATTTTTGACAAAAAAAGATTCAAGAAAAATGAAAGTCTTTCACAAAAGAACAATAGTTGAATTGTGCTGCTATTTTATTCAAAGACTTTGATTATTTCCTTCAAGTCTTTTTTAGTTTCTGTTTAAATATTCAATAACTTTATTCGTCATCATAATTTTATTCTAACTACTTGTGATGAGTTCAGTTTCATTGATCGTCTTTTTGAGCTGTGTGCTTCTTATCAACTGTCAAACATTTAATCTTATCAAACATGATATCTTATCCGAGACTAACGGACCAAGATGTCTTGATGGATCACCTGCGGCTATGTATATTGACATCGGTGCTCAAAAGGACAGCTTTATGATCTTTTTCTAAGGAGGAGGTCTTTGCAGAGGAGATGGACTTAACAGTATGTTGGACTATTGCCTTCAGAGATCAACCACACATTTAGGAAGTTCAAAGGGATATACTGCAAAGTCCTCTTTTAACAATTATGTATTTTTAAATCCTGACCCTAAAGTCAATCCAACATTCCACAACTGGACTCGTGTATTTGTCCCATATTGTGACGGAAGTCTTCATCAAGGTTTTAAGTCAAACCCTGTTGAATATAAAGGCAGTAAATTATATTTTAGAGGTGAAAATAACACAAGAGCTCATTTTGATTATCTCAGCAAAAACTTTAATCTCTTTTCAGCAAAGAAAATTGTAGTTAGTGGGACATCAGCAGGTGCATTAGCAACCTACAGTTGGGGAAATTACGTTTATAATCAAGCAGTCAACAAAAACTCTGTTTACTTGATCCCTGACAGTGGAATTTTCCTAAGTGACTTTGTAAATCCTTGGAACAATAAAACCATGTAATATTACACTTCAAGTCTTTTCAATCTGGTCTTTACTGAAACCAAGCTACCAACCTCCGAATGCATGAACACCTTTAAAAATATTGTGGAATGCTTTAGGGCTGGAAATCTTCATGCTATCTTAAAGCCAAAGACTTTGGTCGTTCAATCGACATATGATGCATGGGGAATTTAACAAATTCTTGGACTTAATTGTTTGACATATCCAATCCCTTCAAGCATTCAAAAATGCCCAGATAGTACACGGGTTTATATTTAACAATATCATCAAAAACTTCAACAAAGTATCGCTAATTTCACAAAGTAAGAACGTCATGGTATTTGGTCAATCGGTTGTGTCCAACATGGATTCCTTGATACTCAGGTTTCTTATCAAAGTGGTAAATACTTGACTCCTTATCCAAGTGGAGTCACACTTTATGACACGGTTAGAAGATTTTTAAACGGATAAAAAGTAAATGAAATCGACCCATCCGTATGGCCAAACAACAAAGGATGCAGTGGTCTTTCACAATTTAATCTTTTAAGAAGAAATGGAGAGAAATTGATCGAATCTTACCTTTAAAAATGATTTTTTTAGAAGTTTTATTGGTCCCAATAAACATAAAGTTATTCTTCAAAAAAATTAAAATCTAATAAAAAGTATGAAAATAGAAATAAAATTTATGTGTGATTCGATATCTATGAGAAAATAATCATTTAAGATCGACTCTGTTGATTGAAAATCATCCTAATTTTTGTTCACAATAAATCTGCAGGACTTGTTTCTGGGGCTTTCTTTTTCATCATTGAAGGGTTGACTGATGTTGTGAATTGTTGAGGGCTTACTCCCAAATCGAATGACAAATTGGCACTGTTTGATCCTCCATAAGTATTCATGAACATTGTATTTGGTGATTGAATTGACCCACTTGTTGTGGCGAATTGTTGTGTGAATGATTGAGGTTGTGTTGTGGACGATTGTTGCTGAATGACAGGAGTTGGAGTATTTTGTTGAGCTGGAGTCGTTGTTTGGAATAAAAATTGCATTGAACTGAAATCTTTTGCATTTATTTCTTATAATTGTTAAGGAACTGAAACTGGTTGTTGAACAAATGATTGTTGGGGTTGAGTAACAGGTTGAGAAGTGATTTGTTGACCCAAAAAGTTAATTTATTGAGAGCCTGAATTTTGACCCATAAAACTTTGAGTTCCAAAAGCTTGAGGATTAACATTAAATGAGGTACTAAAAGCTTGAGTAGGAATTTGTTGAGTAGCAAAATGTTGAGCATTTAAGTTAAAGTTTGTTGTTTGAGTAAGATTTTGTTGATTATTAACAACAGGTTGTTGTTGGATTCCAGATTGATTGGTAAAATTACTGGGTTGGTTGATTCCCATGGCATTTGTAGCAAAAAGCCCTTGTAAACTTGTTGAGAAACTATTTTCATTAATTTGAGGTACAGTTGCTGTATTTAAGTTAACGTTCATGTTAACATTTTCAGGTTGTTTTGGCTGTTGAGAAGGTGTAACATTCCAATTCATATCCAAACCTGAAGATGACTGTTTTGGATTTACTGAAGTGTTGAAAGCAAACTGATTAATGTTACTGCCCGTATTTGGTGCATTTGTAGCAAACATGTACCTCATCGTGTTATAGTCAGCTGTTGTTGGTGTAGTATTTGTCAAAACAGGTGTATTAACTGGAGGAGTGGTCATATCAGCAAAGAAATCAACATTTCCTGATTGGTTCAATGAGCTTGTGTTTGATGATTCAACAGCACTGTTATTGAAAAAGTCAACTTCATTGTTATCCACTGTTACTGATTGTTTTTGTCCTTGTTGGTTTACATTCATTGTTTGAAACATTAATTGAATTGTGTTGAATTCATCTTGACTCTTTGAGCTTACTGTCGAAGGAGTACTCTTTTGGATTTATGCTTCAAAGTCCAAAATGTTTTGTGGCTTTTCTTATTGTTTTGTTACTGAACTTGATACGTCCCCTAAAAGATCATTTGAGACTTTTCTTTGAGCAACTTGAGGTCTTTATTCTACTTTTTAAGATCCACTTGTTGAAACTGTTTGGCCTTCGAAATAATTTGGAAATCCAGACATTTCATCTCCGCCAAAAGCATTCCATGTATGACCTTCAGCTGATTAATTCTTAGGTTTTTTCTTCATACCTCCTCCAACACCGCCAATATTGAGAGTAATTTTTTCTGCTTTAAACTGATTTTAATTAACTTTGAAATCCTTGACTTAATCTTCGTATTTTTTGAATTCTTTGTTAGTTTTCATTTGATTGTACAAATGAGAAAAGACTTTATTGTTAATTCTGAGTTCAAAAGATTCACCTTGCTGAATAACATTTAAGGAATTGCCATCCAAAGTGAAAGGATACTGGAACGATGTATTGGCAGGTAACTAATTTTAAAGGAGAACTTTTCTATCAACAGCGACTTTGACTTTACCGGAGATGAAAGAAAAATCCAATACAATGATATGTTGCCTAGAATTTAGAGATACTTCCCAAGTAAATCTTTTCTTACTGGATTTGACATGCTTGCCAACTTATTAAACATTAAAACGTAATGGAATAACACTGTCAGTCATTTCGAGATTCGAATATATTATCAAGTTTTAAAACTAAATTATCTATTGATATCATTCTAAATTTTAAAAAACTGAGCTTATCATCTTAAAATCATACATTCATTTATTATTGTCAATCTAAAATCTAATATTAACAGTCTTATAAATTCAAAATCTTTTCTTCCCTTTTAAACCGTCTTGCTAACTTTCTATTGAAAACATTCATGTTTTACCCCCAAAATTATAACTCCTATCACAAAGAAGATCCTCGACTTGCTAAACTAAGACAAGACAATAAGGAACTTTAAAAAGCACTTCAAGAACTCAACGAATGTTATCAATAAAAAATCAACCTACTCGAATAGGAACTTAAAAAAAGCAAACAAAGATAAGAAGTTTTACTCTAATGGAAAAGTTCATACATCAATAAATAACTTTTTAATAATTCCAAATACGAGTAAGAATTGTAAAAAATGGTTAAAATGATGTAATAAATGGCCAAAAACTTTGAAGAACAAAATAATGCCAATAAAAAGGAACTCTAATAAAAAGATTAAGAAATTTCACATTTAAAAGATTAAAATGTGTACCTAAGGCAATAAAGAGACGCTCAGGAAGAAAAAATCTAATCTCTGGCTCAAAAATATATTATTTAAATCGAAAGACTCAATAATGAGCTCAAAGACCTCAAAGAGTAAATCAACTACGATGAAGAAGCTTAACAAAGTAACATTTATGCCCAAAACATTACCGAAGAAGTATAAAATGACGACCATTACATAAATATGGGAAGTATTTAAGAAAGTATTTTGAACAAAAAGCTTTCTGAAAGCAACTAAGGTTCAAGAATGAGTGATGATTTGGGAATACTTAAAGATATTAGCAATCAGAACAACATGAAGAACCTTGTCCCGATTGATATTGACTAAAAAATTAGCCACCAACAAAATACGGTTCCGAGTATTGACCAATTAGTAGAATGATTTTCATAGATGTTTAATATTTTTTAAGTTCCAACAAGATAGATTGTAAAATGAAGGGAGTGCGAAAGATAGTACCAAGGGCGATTGGTCTAGTGGTATGATTCCTGTTTTGGGTACAGGAGGTCCCGGGTTCAATTCCCGGATCGCCCCTTTTTTAATCAACTTTATTATAAACAATCATTAAAATCATTAAAGTTTATAAATTTAACACTTGAATGAACTATTTTATCCATGAAAAATAATGAGATTTTCTTTACATTTTTATGGTCTTTTTCATACTATATTGATGAAAATATCATTGAGAATTTTACTAAAAAAAAAAATTCTATGGATTTTTGTAAAAATTGGGTAACCGTTAAATCTTATAAAAAATCTTTTGTTCGTTTCATAAATCAATTCCATGATTAATGGAGATTTAATGAAGCTGATGTCTTGTCTTATTAAGTTCTCTATATAACCTTTAATTTTCGATCATAAGTTCTTCAACTTATTTTTCCCTTTTGGTCATTTTAGTGACAGTTATATCAAGTTGTTATCTAAGTTGGTTTTATCTTTCTTTTTGGTCTCTAATTACAAGTTGATTTTGATTAATTTCATCCTATTTGAGAAGAAGAGTTTTTTCAAGTGTCATTGCGTGTTGGTCAGACTCAAGTAATCTTTCTTTGATTAATGTGATATGGGCTTAAAGATCAGTAAAGTTTTCAGTGAGATGAGCAACTTTTTCTTGTAATGATCTTTCGCTGGCCTCAGTGTTACAAAGTTGCAATTAAAGTGCGTTAATTGTTCTGGATTTTTCAGCTTCAATATCTAACAAGACATGAATTTCCATTTCCATTTAATTTTTTTGCCTTTCAAGATCTTAAAGTAAAGTAGAAAGTTTTTTCGAGTTGAATTCTTCCTTGGCTAATCTTTCATTAATGGTAGAATTATTTTATCTGGATTTGATAAGTTACCGTTAGACATTTTCTAGTTACTTTTTAAGTTAGGAGGTTCTAATTTCCAAGTAATTAATCTCCTAAACCTTTTGACGGTTAGAATATTGTTGTGTTTTGAGTTCCTTTTGCATTTCGTCGATTTGAGCGTCATATTATCTTCTTAGTTTCGTCATTTCCTCTTAATTTTTTATTTGAAGAAGCTACAATTGATAGTTCTTTTCTTTTTGGAACTGGAGAAGAGACTCTTCCTCAAAGGCAAGTTTCTGCTTATATTGTTTCTATACGTATGATTTTTCATAATCTATCTTATCCAATTATGCTTCAAGTTGTTTATTTTGGGCCTATAATTGACGTACTTTCAATTTGAGTGATTCATATTCACGCATAAGTGTCATGTTTTATCTATCGAGATATCGGGATGGACCATCAGAATATTTTGACTCACGACCCATTTGGAATGTGACATTCTCATTTGTTCTGTCTTTCAGTTCCTCAACTGATCTTCTTTCTGTTTGTCGACCATAAGACAAACTTGTAGTTTGTGGCTCGTATCCCTTTCCTGTCTTTGATGGTGTATAATCACGATTTTATCCGCTCATGTGATCTTTCTAAAAACTAGCTGTTTATTATTATATCAATACCTTTATTTATTCGTAAAATTTATCCGATTTTACTTTTTTTGCACATAAAATAAATTTATCTTAACTAAAAATGTTTGGATTTTCTTAATTATCCTCCAAAATAATTAAGGCTGAACCATTTAGAATGTTTTTTGTAAGCAATAAAATTCAAAAAATCATTATTTTTGGAAGTAATTAAGTAGTTTTATTCTAAAAAAAGGTAATTTCAAATTTATGTGGCACTTATTCACTTATGTGGAATCTTTTCTTCGTTGATACCTAAATCTTCATAGTCACTATGATGAAGATTATCCAAAAAATCACTGACATCATGATGGGATTACTTCTCATACAATTAAGGGAAAGAGAGAATACTTTGATGAGGTGACGTTGGAACAAGGTCGATTGACTCATCAAGATCTTAAACAGGTCTTATGAATTCTTTTTTTTACCCATCGATTTCACTGATCAAATGCTCAATATCATAAGGAGATTTTTATTTTTGCTCTTACGGAAGATGATGCTTTCTTTGAATTTCAGCTTAACTTTCATTTTTAATCATTTTTAATGGAGCTTATCTTTTTTGTTTCTTCTTTTTTACTCCTTCTTCATTACCTGAAATTGTAGAGTTTGTATTTTGCTCACTGAATGTTTCAAGCATATTTTGAAATTGTTGGGGTAATATAAATGGTTGTCCATTACTATTTTTTGCCTTCCCAAAAAGTAGCAACAACATCAAAGTTTCCAGCTTGTTACGATATCTCTCTTCCATTTTCGACATTTTATTTACGAATGATCTGTTCTGCATTAATATTTCTTTGTTCTGGTCGACTAACATGGACACAAAACTTTGTAAATCTTCATGCTTATTTTTTATCACATTTAATTATCGTTCAAATTCCGATTATTGATTTCTTCTTAAAGGGACCATCATATTAGATTCATTCCCTTGATCTTGGTCTGTAGATACACCGTTTCGTCTTTTAATATCTTTCAATTTTTCGCTAAATTTTATAAAAACTTTACATTTAATCTTTTCTGAAAAACTCATGTTAAAATGCATGTCCATCTTCTTAGGATTTTACTTTATGAAATCCATACATGTTGAGTTGCCTTACAAATGATGCGAAGTTGCTATGTTTAAAATGTTTTGGAAAAATTTAAGTGGTCAACTTGTTGATATCCTTGACAATAAATGACTGACCATCCTAACTCCACGATATTATGTTTTTATATTCGGGATTCTGAATAAAGAGATATTTACGTCAACTATTTTATAGGTTTTTGCTAAAAATATTGGTATTGTGTTGAGAATTTGTTATTTAGCTTTAGTTTACTTTTTTGTTTTCATCCAAATTTTTATTAATTATACTCAGACTTTTTTAATCTCCAATCGATATAGAACTTATCTTACACGTCAAAAATATTTTTTTCAAAGCTTCTAATTTAATTGTTTTAAGTCATAAAAATTTCTGTGATTTTGGGTAACTTCTTGCAAAAAATGTGTAAAAATTAAACAGTTATTAGAAGTTACTTTAGCTGATAAAAAAAAATCATTTTGGGATAATAAATTGAGTATTTTTTCTTCAGTATTATTTTTCTTCCACATATTAATTAGTTTTCAACCATTATCTAAGTTAAAAGTGAATAAGATTCATTTTTACAGTCACAATAGACTTTGAATTTTCTCTGAATCTAAACAAAATTTTTAATAAAAGAATTAAAGAGAAATTTAATCAATCAGAAGATAATAGATTAGTTGGGATAAAATTGAATAAAAATCTTTGTAAATTATTATTATTTATTCTTTTATTACTCATGGAGCATTAATCTTAAGAAGAGCAACAACAACAACAAGAACAAAGAAATCCAATCAAAAGAGCTGAAAAATAAAAGTAGTTCAGAACTGTAGGTGAATTCAAAGATGTTATCAAAAGTCCACAACAAATGTACGAAACAGTTTACAAATACACAAACACAATAAAAAAAGTTGTAAATGATCACATTAGAAACAAAAACCTCAAAGTTGTTGATTTTAGCATGAACGCAAGAGGCCCAGATGAAGATAAAATGTATGTGAAGTACCCCTTTTTCAGACAAAACATCAGAAGAGGAAATACCATTATTTATAACCACGCTGAGAAAAAAGCCGAATGGGGAAGAAAAGGGCTTATGAAATTCTTTGATATTTCCCAAGTATCCTTACAAGCTATCGTTAATTAAGATATTGTCTCATTATCCAAGAAAGATCAATACAATCATTATGCTGTTTTCACTGAAGTCGAAAATGTTCTTTCATGCAACGATGAGCTTGATGAAAAAGATAAAGCCAAAGTTCATGTTTATAGACTCAACAAAGCTAATGGAGAAAATGCCCAAGTATCTTATTTCAAACCAACCGACGAATGGGTCGTATCATCGAAAAACGTGTCAATCCTTGTTAAAAATGCCGATGATATTAAAAGATATGATGGAGAAAGATATTCATTTGCTAAACTTATTGCTACAACTTGGTTCAATATTATCAAAGAGAAGAAGAAAAACGAAATTTAAAAGTTGAAAGAAGACCTTTGGGGAAAAACTATTGTCGGATAATATTGCGGTAACCCAGATTTCCAACACTTGGTGAAATATGGAGATGTTACAATTTATTTCTACGCTGTTGTTTAAAACAATGGAACTACCACTTGCATCCCACCATCATAAGCATTTGCCTTTTTTGAGCAGCACAATATTCCAATCGTTAAAAATCACGAAAATAGTTTCTTTGGAAAGTACAGCAACTACATTTAATTGGGCAAGGCTATGTTAGATTTATTCAGATAAGTTGCTACCTCCTCAATCTTTGCTGATGAATAAGGAAGTGTTGTCTACTTTGTCATTGAAAAGCCAAAAGTCTTTTGTGAGTTTGTTTCAGACAGATATTTACAAGCGACTGTTCCAATTCCTGAAAAATGGGAAGAAAAAGATGTATGGTGGAACGTCTCATCTTTAGGAAAAATGAAAACATTAGAATACAGAATCTTAAGAAAACTCAGAGAAAAACTTAAATACTTTACCAGACTAAAACATGGAGGAAATGAAAATGAAGAAAAAAAAACAAATGACGTCAAAAAATTCGAGGAAAAATACGGATCATTTGAAAAATAATGTTTTCAACTTTTGAAAGGATAAAAGCTTAATAAACCCATTGAATATTACTTCTGTATCGCATTAATAGCATTTGAATATGTTTTCAAAAACAGAAAATCTTCTAAAAATCTCGAATTATTGACCGAACACTTCCTCGACTTTTTGAGCGTTATCTTCTGGTGTGTTGAGAACAAAAAAGAAGTCACTCCAGGAATTATGACAGAATGGAAACTCCACTAAGAGTTGAGAGGACAAACCTGGTAAAATTATAGCGTCGATATCATCAATGATTATGAAAACATGTTAAATAGAATTGTTCCAAGATATGCTCACATAAAGAGAAAAATGAAAATTGGCCAATAAGGAGCTGAAATAGAAATGAAAGAAAAGTAATAGAAAGACTAATAAGATGACGACGATCTTGAATGATTTATTTTACCTATCTAACTTCATTATTCTTTATCTTTGAATTTAAATAAAAAGGAATGAAATATTTAAATATTAATATTAAATGACTTCAATTTATTTTCTTTCATAAGTTTTGGTCAATTTTATTGATTCTGTGGACTTCCTGGTTATTAAAGCTTGAATTTCTAATAAACTGATTTGAATCTTTTTATAGAAGGAGCACTCGATGGGCGAGTCAATTTACTTTCACTAAATCTTGACATAAATTATTTAAATTCTTGGCCTTGGTTACTGCTTTGAGGTCTTAAATTAGTGCTGCTTAAAGGACGTGAAATTTTAGACTTTGATAATGCAAGGCTTTTTGCAGATTGTACTCTTCTCGCGTTCATTGAGATGTTCTGCATCACTCTTTATAAGTTGTTGGACTTTTCAAGTATGCTTTTGGTTTTGTAGAATGAGTCAGATTGCATAATTTTTTAACATATTCTTCTGTTCTCTTTGAAAATTTCATTATTGGTCTGTTTCATAATTTTTCCATTCAGAGTCTCAATAAAACTTGGTCTCTTAAAGGTTGAATTTTATCGTTGTTCGATATTCTTTATTTTAGAAAGAAGAAGGTGGTTATTTTTTTCAATGTCCAAGAGTTATTCTAAAGAATAAAAGTTATGGTACAATTTCTTGCAAGCTCTTTTTTCTTTTTGGCGTAAATAAACCAAGGCTGTTAAGGCTCAGATATTTTTAGTTTGGATTTCATTTTATTGACTTTTTGAACATGTTTATCATAGGACTAAATTTATCATAAAATTACTTTTTGTCTCATTTTTTCTTAAGTAAGCTTATTGCAGCTGACCAAATTCCACATTTTGAACTTTATTTGTATTTTAAGAAAAAATATGCAATTCTTTTAATTGTAAGTTTTATGTATAAGTAAAATTTTATTTATTTTCATGTCTAATAAATTTCGACTGAAAAATTTTTCACATTTTTGCTTTCAAGAATTTTTTAACTTGGACTAAATCATTCTTTTTAAAGAATGAAAATTTTTTTTATTGATTTTTTGAAATTTAAAGGAAAATTAGAAAAAAAATCATGAGCAAAACTGTAGAAAATTCAGCGATTAAGATTTGTTTTTGCTTATTTGACCCAGTTTTTGAGTTTTTGCTTCGTTTATCTTTCTCGACTTATCTCTTCCTGATAAAGTTTCTTGTATTTTTCTGCTTCGTCTTCTTTAGACTTGTAGAGTATTAAAAGTTGATTATATTTATCTTAAAGATCGTTATACTTTTTTGTCATTTATTGGAGTTTGATAGTTTTCGAATCAATCTGAATATTTTTGAAATCTTCTTCATTTTCATGAGATGAACGAAAAGAATTTATCTTAATTTATCTTTAACTTCGAGCCATCATTGAGATGTTTGCGCTCATATTACTGAAATGGGCAGAAAAATTATCATCATCGTGATTATGTTCAAGCTTTTGAAGTCTGAATTTTTCATATTCGGTCATTTATTCATGAATTTACTCTGTCATTCCTTAAAATTTATTATAAAGCCATGTAAATTTTAAATTAACAGTTCATTACTTTAAATTAAGCTTTAATTTTTTATGGTTATTTACATTTGACTAATTTATGCTTGAATATATACAAATATTTAATAGGTTATTCGAAGAATCTAGGACTAAAAAAATTTGAAAATATTTGCTTCATTTGGTGATAAAATGATTCAAATAATCTTCATTTTTATGAAGATATGCTAAAAGGTTAAAGATTTTCATGCGAACAACAATAATCCCTTCAAAGAAAATTAAGAAGGAAAATTTTAAACTTGACTCAAATGAAAACGGGGAAATAACTTTACTATTAAAGAAAACGCAATAAAAAAGAAATTCGAAAAGAGGGATTTTTTTGAAAATATTGAGAATTCAAGATTTTGTGTGGTTGATCCCTTGAAGTTAGATTATGAGTTGTACGAGTTGCTGACTTATTTCAAAGTAAAGTTAATTGTTTGTTACAAACTTTTTTAGCTCTGGTACCAGTTCCTCCTTTGTCCTTTTGGGTCCTGGATATTTGTGAATGATTACCAATAATTTTACTAATGACTCTGATACGAGAGACTGCAAAAAAGCCATAGTTTGTTTCCTTATCACCTAATAACTAAAATAAGATATTCAGGTTGAGGTCGCCTTCACGTAAGGAACCGTCCCTCTCGTTCATGGCTCTTATTTATCGATTTTAAAAATTATAAAATTAAAATATTGACCCAAGATTTTTTATTTATTAAAAATTGGCTTTACAAATTTGACGATTTTTTAATCAAATTTAATTATAAATCGAGATCAGAAAAGATAAATCAATTGAAATAAATATCTTTTAACTTTAACTAGAAATGTCCGATAAAGTTGTTTTGGGATACTGGAATATTAGAGGCCTTGCTGAGAGAGTCAGACTATTATTAGAATATCTTCACGTTCCTTATGAAGAAAAAATATTCACTCCTTAAACAAGACCAGAATGGTTTGATCAATTAAAACATTAATACATCAAGAAAAATCCAGCTGCTAACTTACCCTTCCTCCTCGACGGAGAAAAACTCATTACATAGACAGGAGCCATTTTAGTTTATTTGTGTCATAAAGCTAACAGAGCTGACTTGTTGGGAGAAAATTGTGATGACCAAGTTCAAATCGCTACTGTTCTTGGTGTATTCCAAGATTTATACAAATCTTATCTTTCTTTTGTTTATGGAACAAGATCTTATTAAGAATTCAAGGATTAAGCTTACAATTCATTAAAAGCCTCCATTGTCAAGTTGAATGGTCTTTTAGGAGGTAAATAATGGTTCTGCTCTAAATTAACTTTTGTCGATTTCATTTTGGGAGATTTCTTCCAAGCTTTTTCATTATTTAACGAAAACTTTGCTACTGAATTCCCAGAATTAAAAGCCCATCAAGAAAGACTTTGGCAATTAGAAGGTGTTAGTGACTACTTAAAATCTGGAAGATTCAAAGAAAGACCTGTCAACTATTATCCTTTCGCTAAATGGTTTTGATTTGTATGTAAATCCTTATCTAAAATCATTTATTTTAGAAAATTCCTAATAATCATTCCAAAATAATCATATAAATTCAATAGAAATATTTTAAACATTTCAAAGGTATTTTAGACTATAAAAGAAGAAATATTTCATTCTTCCTAAAATTAGAATTAAATTATTGTAACAAAAATGGAAAAATCAAGTCAAAGAAAAACAGTCCAATGGAATGCTGAATAAATCAAAATTAACGTCAATCAAAAATAAGAAGATTTTAAAAAAAAGGTACTTGAATTTGA
>Ga0102832_1001962_pt1 | contig 13761 bp, 11 predicted proteins | sample EBPBio282013_DNA_FD_88942 | JGI IMG/M metagenome (GOLD analysis project Ga0102832, IMG submission 88942) | Wastewater treatment Type I Accumulibacter community from EBPR Bioreactor in Madison, WI, USA - Reactor 2_5/28/2013_ DNA (Illumina Assembly) | ecosystem: Engineered > Bioreactor > EBPR >...
GGACGTGAATTTCGCCGCGGCGGCAATGATTTCCGCCCTTAGCAATCTCGCCGGCTCCATTCCCTACCAATTCGGCGGCGACGGAGCCGTGGTCCTTATCCCGCCCGACTTCGCGGATGAGGCGCGCAAGGTGCTCGCACGCACGCGCACATTTGCAAAACGCGAATTCAGGCTCGACCTTCGCGTGGGCTTCGTTCCGGTTAGAGCCCTCAGCGAACGTAAATGCCAAGTCCTCGTCGGACGATATGAGCCCTCGCCTGGAAACGCGTACGCGGTCTTTCAAGGCAGCGGCGTTGAGGACCTTGAACAAGCCGTGAAGGGGCGCAGCGCCGACGCCTCCCTCACCGATCTCGCCATGGTGCGCGACGACGAAGATGACGGCGAACCGCCCGATCTCACCGGCCTGTCCTGCCGCTGGCAGCCCTTGCAGTCCAAGCGCGGAAAGATGGTTTCGCTCGTTATCCGCGGCGGAGATCACGGCGAGTTGCACATGAGTCTCCACAAACTCACGGGGGTTGAATCCCTGAAGGCAGCTTCGCTGGGCGCGCTCGTGAACAAATGGCCGGCCAAGGGGATCGTGCGCGAGGCGAAAGCGCTACATGGGCGGCGGCCCGTCGCATTACTCGTGACATGGATCGCGCTCAAGTCGTTGTTCCTCTCGGCGTTCTATAAATTCGACTGGTCACTCGGACCGTGGCTGCCCAGCCGGTACAAACGGGAAATCACCGAGAATGCCGTCGATTTTGCGCGCTCCGGCGCGGTCCTCGCGTTGGTGTTCGACTGTCCCAGCGACCGCATCGACATTGTGCGCGCATTCATGGACGAGCGTCAGGCGCGAGGCGAACTGCAGTATGGCATGCACATCTCGGACCACGCCGTCATGACCTGCTTCGTCACCTCACCCGCGCAGAATGAGCATGTGCACTTCATTGACGGCGGCGACGGCGGCTACACCAAGGCCGCAACCCACCTGAAAGCCCAGTTGCGCGCCGCCTCCGCCGCCTAGACTTCTGCACAGCATTGATACCGCCAAGACCGACATCCGGCGCGGAGCGCACTGTCCCAGGGAGCCGCCGCAGAAGCGCGAGCCGAGGACATCGGCGAACAGTTGAGCCGCGTTGAAATCAACGGCACATTCCACAGCATCCAGGCGTCCGAGCATTTTGTGCGCTGGTCCGAGGCCATTCCCGCCGAACTTCATCTTCGGGCGCACGCTATCGAGATGCTCTCTTGCGGACGCTTTTACGCGCGGCGTTGCGCGCCGCACGGCCCTTGCGGCCGCCTTTGCCTTCGTAAGCTTTCTCACCGTGTTCGGCCTGGGGCTTCTGCTTGTCCAAAGAGCTGGATTTATCGCCGCGAAGCATAGGGACTCCTTGGGCTGGAGATGCGGAAACCCAACCGTTCCACATCGGGGAAATTCCAATGTTTATAGATATTTGGGCGGCGCCCTTGACTCTCACCGCGACAAGAACAAAACTAGAACAAACTAGAAGGATAAAAATGGGCGCACACTATGCAAACGGGCAGGAAAACTGCCGTTCTCAAAGACTTACGGGAACGCATCCACCGTCTTGAGCGGCTTGAAGCTCCCACCCGCCGCAGCGCCGTAAAGGCCCTGCCTTTTGGCATTCCTGCGCTCGATAGCCTCTGGTCCGAGGGCGGCCTGCCGACATCGGCCCTGCATGAAGTGAACAGCGTAAGCGTCGCGGGCTTTGCCGCCGCAAGCGCTTTTGCCGCTGCGAGCGCGGGGCGTCTTGGGAAGCCTGTCTTGTGGTGCAGCACGTCGCCCGATTTTTACGCTCCAGGGCTCGCACAGGTGGGGTTGCCCGTCTCGCGTCTCATCGTGGTGCGGGCGCGGTCGGAAAAAGAGGTGCTGGCGGTGATGGAAGAAGCCCTGCGTCATGCGTCCCTCGGCTGCGTGATCGGCGAGACGCCGCGCCTGACGCTAACGACCAGCCGCCGTTTGGCACTCGCGGCCGAAAGCGGCGCCACCATGGCCTTCACCTTGCGAAGGCGGCGCAAGGATAGCGCGCTTGAACCCATTGCCGCGGCGAGCCGTTGGCGAATTAACGCGGCGCCGTCCTCCCCTCACCTGATCCCGCAATCGGGACGAGGTCGTTGGACACTTGAATTGCTGCGTTCACGCAGCGGAGCGACTGGATCTTGGAATGTGGAAGTCCCCGATACGCAGGGTTATTTGCATCTTCCTTCCGCATTGGCCGATGGAAGCACGGTTGCGCCGTTTGAGTCCCGAGGCGAACGCCGCGCTGGTTGATAAACCGATCGTCATCGCCAATCTGGAGGATCAACACCGAATCGTTCTGGCGGTGAACGCCGCAGCGGCCGCTGATGGAATCACACCCGGCCTTGCGCTCGCACATGCCCGCGCCGTGCAACCGAACGTCGTGGCGCTGCCCGCTCAACCACTGGACGACGCACGCGCTTTGGAACGGCTAGCCGTCTGGTGCTTACGCTACAGCCCTCTCGTCTCCGCCTGCGCGCCCGACAGCATCTGGATCGACGCGACCGGCGCCACCCATCTGCTCGGCGGCGAGACAAAGATGCTGGAAACCATCCAAGGCGCGATGGCGGGGCATGGGCTGACGGCGCGTGTCGCCATGGCGGCAAGCCCCGGCGCGGCTTGGGCGCTGGCTCACTTCTGTCCTCACGCGGTCACGGTTTCGAGCGCTCCGGCGGATTTGAACCCGCTGCCGGTCATGGCCCTGCGCATCAGTCTCGCGACAGGACGCAGCCTCTGGCGTGTGGGCCTTAAGACCATCGCCGACCTGCGGCATGTGCCGCGCGCGACCCTTCCCCGGCGGTTCGGCAAAGACTTGCTTCTGCGTCTCGATCAAGCGCTGGGGCAAGCGCCGGAGTCCATCGAAGCTGTATTGCCGCCCGCCGCGAAACGCAAACGCCTTACCTTCGCCGAACCAATCGGTACGGCGGACGACTTGAAGCGCACCATTGCACTCCTTGCGCCACCGTTATGCGCCGAGCTTGAGAAAAGCCAGGAAGGCGCACGCAAGCTCGACCTTCTGTTCTTCCGCACGGACAATCGTGTGGAAACCATTCGTCTCGCGCTGGCGCGGCCATCGCGCAATTCCGCGCATTTCATCAAGCTCCTGAGCGACAAGGTCGAGACGGTGGATCCCGGCTTCGGGATCGATGCCGCCGTGCTGACCGCTTGGCGCACGGAACCTCTTTTTCCACACCAGATCGATGCCGACAGAGGGGTGGACGGCATTGGCGATATTTCCGATCTGGTGGACTCACTGGCCAATCAGGTTGGGGCGCGCAATGTCTATTGCATCGCGTCGCATGCCAGCGACATCCCCGAACGAGTCATGCAACCAGCCGACCCCGCGAACCATCCTCCAGCGTCGTGGTCCACCAATTTGCCGCGCCCTGTAAGGCTGTTCTCTCCGCCGGAACCGATTGAGGTGATGGCGATGATGCCGGATCATCCGCCTGCGCGGTTCACATGGCGCGGCGAATCCCGGTTGATCACCCACGCCGACGGTCCCGAACGCGTTTTCGGCGAGTGGTGGCAAGACATCCGCGAAGTCGCCGAGGTGCGTGACTACTTCCGCGTCGAAGACACGCAAGGCGAACGCTTCTGGCTTTACCGCGACAGCCGGCTCACGACGGAAAATACCCACCGCTGGTATGTGCACGGCGTGTTCGCATGAGTTACGTCGATCTCCAGGTCACCACCAATTACACCTTCCTGCGTGGCGCGTCTTTCCCGCACGAGATGGTGGCCGCCGCGAAAATCATGGGTCACGAGACCGTGGCCATTACCGACCGCAATACGCTGGCGGGTATCGTCAAAGCCTATGACGCCGCGAAACAGGCAAACGTCAAACTGGTCACCGGCTGCCGCTTGGACCTGATGAGCGGGGAAAGCCTTTTGTGTTATCCGCAGGACCGTGCAGCCTATAGCCGGCTGGTAAGGCTTCTCACCGTAGGTAAACGGCGCGCGGAAAAAGGTCAGTGCCATCTTACGTACGAAGATGTGGTGGAATACGGCGAGGGTCAGTTTTTCATCGCCCTCGGGGACTATGCGAACGACGCTTTACGCGGATTACTGCAGAAACTACGCAGCGATTTCCGTGGGCGTTCCTATATGGCGTTGACCCGGCGCTTCCGTCCCAACGAAATTCAGCGATTATCCGATCTTGCGACCCTTGCCGCCGCGTGCTGCGTGCAGACTGTGGCGACCAATGATGTTCTCTACCATACGCCCGACCGGCGCATGCTGCAGGATGTCATCACCTGCATCCGGCTGGGTCGCACGATCGACGCGCTTGGTCATGAGCGCGAATGGTCGGCGGACCGCTTTTTCAAACCGTCAGCGGAAATGGCGCGGCTATTCAAAATGCACCCCGAGGCGGTGGAACGCACCGCCGAGATCGCAGCGCGCTGCACATTCTCCCTCGATCAACTAAAATATCAGTATCCTGACGAGAATCTGTTCCCGGGTCTCACGGCGCAAGAAGGATTGGAACGTGAGACATGGAAAGGCGCGGCCGTCCGATATCCCAACGGCATCCCCGCAAAAGCCGAAGACAAGGTGAAACACGAGCTGAAGATCATCGCGCAGCTTGAATATGCGCCATATTTCCTGACGGTGTGGCGGATTGTGCAATATGCCCGCTCTATCGGCATTCTCTGTCAGGGACGCGGCAGCGCCGCCAATTCGGCGGTGTGCTACTGCTTAGGAATCACCGAAATAAATCCCATGCACCGTACATTGCTGTTTGAGCGCTTCGTGAGCGCCAGCCGCAACGAGCCCCCGGATATCGACGTCGATTTCGAACATGAGCGGCGCGAAGAAGTCATCCAATGGATCTATAAAGCCTATGGGCGCGAACGCGCCGCACTGACGGCCACTGTGATCCATTATCGCTCACGCCGCGCGGTGCGTGAGGTCGCAAAGGCCTTGGGCCTGCCGGAGGATACGGCGGCCGTTCTGGCAAAATCCGTCTGGGGGTGGAGCGAAGCAGGCATTCCGGAATCCCAAGCCCGCAACCTAGGCCTCGACCCTACCGACTACCGGCTCAAGCTCCTTCTCCAACTCTCTCAGGAGATCACTGGCTTTCCACGGCATCTGTCGCAGCATCCCGGCGGGTTCGTCATTACCCAGGAACGCCTCGATGACCTCGTTCCCATCGAGAACGCGACGATGGAAGACCGCACCGTCATCGAGTGGGACAAGGACGACATCGAGCTCCTTCACATGATGAAAGTCGATGTGCTCGGCCTTGGCATGCTCGGCTGCCTGCGGCGCGCCTTCGATCTTCTCAGCGCCCACAAGGGACTTGACTACACGGTGGATACGCTGCCGAAGGAGGATCCGGCGGTTTATGACATGTTATGCGAAGCCGACAGTATCGGCGTATTCCAAGTGGAAAGCCGCGCCCAGATGAGCATGCTGCCGCGGCTGCGCCCACGCAACCTCGGCGACCTTGTGATTGAGGTTGCAATCGTGCGCCCCGGCCCCATTCAGGGAGACATGGTGCATCCGTACTTGCGGCGCCGTGAAGGCAAGGAAAAGCCGCATTACTACAAGGATGAGCTGAAGGAGGTGCTCAAAAACACTTTAGGCATCCCCCTTTTTCAAGAGCAGGCGATGCAGATCGCCATCGTGGCCGCCAAGTTCACGGCTAATGAGGCCGATCAGCTCCGCCGCGCGATGGCGACGTTTCGCAACGATGGCAACCTTAATGTCTTTGGCGAAAAGTTCATCAGGGGCATGGTGGAAAATGGATATCCCGAGGATTTCGCCAAACGTTGCTTCAGCCAGATCGAGGGTTTCGGGACTTATGGTTTTCCTGAAAGCCACGCGGCTTCATTCGCACTTCTGGTTTATGCTTCCGCCTACATCAAATGCCGTCATCCGGAAGTATTTCTCTGCGCGATCTTGAATGCTCAGCCCATGGGTTTCTATGCTCCGGCGCAATTGATACGCGATGCGATTGATCATGACGTGACAGTGCTGCCCGTCGACATCAACGCGAGCCGCTGGGACTGCGTCTTGGAATGGCAGGCGCAGGATGTATTCGCCGTGCGGCTGGGCTTCCGCATGGTGCCCGGCGCGGCCAATGAGATCATGGCCAAAATTCCCTGCCCTGAGACTCCTTACCAGAACATCGAAGACCTCTGGCGGCGGACCGGCGCGCCCGTGGCGCAACTGGAGAAGCTTGCCGAAGCCGATGCGTTCGCCAGTTTGGGCTACAGCCGCCGTGAAGCACTATGGATCGTAAAGTCCTTGAGCGATAAGCCGCTTCCCTTATTCATGGCCGCGGACCAGGCGGAAGGCTTCGACCGTCCGGAGGTCGTGGAGGAACGCGTAACGCTCCGGGCACTGGCAGCGGCGGGAGAAGTCGTGGAAGACTACGCGACCATGGCCTTCTCGCTCCGCGCTCACCCCTTATCGTTCCTGCGCGGCGAACTCACACGCCAAAGATGGAAATCGATGGCTGAGTTACGACGTCTCAAGGACGGCGATCGCGTTCGGATCGCGGGACTGGTTCTTGTGCGTCAACGCCCGGGAACCGCGAGCGGCATCGTCTTCATTACACTTGAAGACGAAACCGGCGTCGGGAATTTGGTGGTTTGGTCGACGATCTTCGACAAATATCGAAGCGTCATAATGACCTCTGATGTTCTAGCCTGCGTCGGCCGCGTCCAGCGCGAGGGGGAGATCATCCATGTGGTGGCCGACAGCCTCTACTGTCTCAACGACATGCTCGCCGGCGTGAGCAAGGACGGCGCGGACATAGAGATCAAACAACGGGATACTTATGGCAGCCTCACCGTTGACCCCAGCAAGATGCGTTTTCACAGCCACGACTTCCATTAACCTTTAAATGCCGCTTCGCGACGGGTGACGCGAACGAAAGGCACAACGGATCGTCGTGGGTTCGCTCCGGCTAGACGCGGCGCGGGTCGTCGCAGAGCTCGACAACCTCCTTCAAAGCGCCTTGCAGCGTCTGCACGCTTGGTGGCTTTTCGATGGGCCAGGATAGATCGATGTCGGCGTACTGACGCAGTGCGAATAGCCGGATCGTACCGGTATCGAGGCCGGAGGCCGCCCGCCTTACGCGTTCTTCCGACCAGATCCGCCGGATGGCGCTGGGTAGCGGACCGGCGGGCGCCGTACCGCTGATGTAATCGCTCACGAGACTATGAATTTTAGCCAGAAACGCCCGTGCGGCCTCGTCGCGATCCATTACGCCCCCAATATGTTGCGACTCGCAATCATATGCCGGCTGCATCCTTGGGAGCAACAATTGAGGTCGCCCTCACGTTGCATGACGGTACGTAGAACTCTTGAGGAGAGCCCATGACCGCCAATGTCGTTCTGATTCAGCCGCTTATCGCACTTATCGCGGGAATTTTGATCTTGCTCATTCCACGACTGCTGAATTACGTCGTGGCGATTTACTTGATCATCATTGGCGTGCTCGGCTTGGCCGCTGGCTGGAGCTAACTACTTCGCCGCCTCGACCACGGCGAGTACGGCCCCTTCCACGGCCTGACCACCTTCGGAGGCGTTAAGCGACGCGACCTTGCCGTCAAACGGCGCGGTCAGTGTGTGCTCCATCTTCATCGCCTCGAGGATCAGCAATGCCTGGCCTTTGGTGACCGTGTCGCCAGCCTTCACCTTGACCGAAATGATCTTGCCCGGCATCGGCGAAACGATCGAGCCACTGCCGGCGCCACCGCCATCGGTGGCGTGCATGGTCGCGAGCGAGAAAGCGAACGCATCGCCGCCGTCGAACACCACCATATCATCGCCGACCATGCGTCCGTGCAGAGTCGGCTGGCGGGATTCGACTTCCACGTCATAGGTACTCGTCCCCGCGCGCAAGCGGACTTGCGTATGGGCCTCGCCGGCGATGCGGAAGCCCTGCAGACGTGACCAGGGCGACGCGCCGGCTGCGCCGGGATTAGCTGCAATCCGCGTGCGGGCGGCGGCCTGAAGCACCGACGACGAAGGCTCCGTCTTGGGCACCAGGCGTTCGAGACGCTGCTCGATGAAAGCCGTATCGATCTTGCCGGCGATGAAATCCTCATCGGCGAGTGCGCGGCGTAGGAATCCGGCGTTCGTGCGCACCGGCCAGACCTCCACCTCACCACAAGCCGCGCCAAGGCGCGCAGCCGCTTCGGTGCGCGTCGGACCTGATGCGATGACCTTGGCGATCATGGGATCGTAGAATGGGCTAACCTCACCCCCCTCTTCCACAGCACTGTCCACGCGCACGCTGGTCGGCATGCGGAAGTGGGTCAGCGGGCCGGTGGACGGCAAGAATCCGGTGGCGGGGTTTTCAGCATATAACCGCGCCTCCATGGCATGCCCGGTGATCTTGAGCTCGCTTTGCTTGAGCGGCAGCGGTTCGCCAGAGGCGACGCGGAGCTGCCATTCGACGAGATCCTGACCGGTAATGGTTTCCGTGACGGGATGCTCGACCTGCAGGCGCGTATTCATCTCCATGAACCAGATGCGGTCCGCGCGCAGGCCTTCCGACGCGTCGGCGATGAACTCAACGGTACCGGCGCCTTCGTACTTGATCGCTTTCGCGGCCTTGACCGCTGCGTCGCATACCGCGGCGCGGGTCTTTTCATCCATACCCGGCGCCGGCGCTTCCTCGATCACCTTCTGGTGGCGGCGCTGGAGAGAGCAATCGCGCTCGAACAAGTGCACGGCATTGCCGTGCTGATCGGCGAAGACTTGTACTTCTATATGGCGCGGGCGGGTGACGTACTTTTCGATCAGCACGCGGTCATCACCGAAGGACGCGGCAGCTTCACGCTTGGCCGAGGCGAGCGCGGCCGAGAATTCGCCGGCCGCGTTCACGCGGCGCATGCCCTTCCCGCCGCCCCCCGCGACGGCCTTGATGAGCACCGGATAGCCGATACGATCGGCTTCGGATTGCAGCCTGGCCTCGCTCTGATCGTCCCCGAGATAGCCCGGGGTCACAGGCACACCGGCTTCGGTCATAAGTTTCTTGGCCGCATCCTTGAGACCCATGGCGAGGATCGAGGACGCAGGCGGACCTACCCAAATGAGACCCGCGGCCTTCACGGCATCGGCGAATTTCGCGTTCTCAGACAAGAAGCCATAGCCAGGATGGATCGCTTCCGCGCCCGCGGCTTTCGCGGCGTCGAGGATTTTCTGCTGGACGAGATAGCTCTCACGGGCTGGCGGCGGTCCGATGTGTACGGCGGCGTCCGCCTCGCGCACATGCAGTGCGTTCGCGTCGGCATCTGAGTAGACCGCGACGGTGCGCACACCCAGACGGCGGGCGGTGCGGATGACACGGCGGGCGATTTCCCCGCGGTTGGCGATAAGAAGAGAACGTAGCATGGTCATTACATCCTGAAGACGCCGAAGGTGGTCTTCGGGATCGGCGCATTGAGACTGGCGCTGATGGCGAGGCCGAGCACGTCGCGGGTTTGCGCGGGATCGATGATACCGTCGTCCCACAACCGCGCGCTGGCGAAATAGGGATTACCTTCCGCTTCGTAACGCTCGCGGATGGGCGTCTTGTAGGCTTCCTCGTCGGCCGTCGGCCAGTTCTCGCCCTTGGCTTCCAGAGCGTCGCGACGAATGGTGGCAAGCACCGATGCCGCTTGTTCGCCGCCCATGACCGAGATGCGGCTGTTGGGCCAGGTAAACAGCATGCGCGGGCTGTAGGCGCGTCCGCACATACCGTAGTTACCGGCGCCGAACGAGCCGCCGATCAACACGGTGAATTTGGGCACCTGCGCACAGGCGACCGCCGTGACGAGCTTCGCGCCGTCTTTCGCGATGCCGCCCGCCTCGTACTTACCGCCGACCATGAAGCCGGAGATGTTCTGGAGGAACAGAAGCGGGATGCCGCGCTTGCAGGCGAGTTCGATGAAATGCGCGCCCTTGAGCGCACTTTCGGAAAACAGCACGCCGTTATTGGCGAGGATGGCGATCGGCTGCCCCCAGATGTGGGCGAAACCGCACACCAAGGTGGTGCCGTACAGCGCCTTGAACTCGTCGAATTCGGAGCCGTCGACGATGCGGGCGATGACTTCGCGCACATCGTAGGGCGCGCGCACGTCCGTCGGCACCACGCCGTAAAGCTCGGCGGGATCGTAAGCCGGCGGCTTCGGATCACGCAGGTCCATATCGACCTTCTTGATCGAGTTCAGATTGGCGACGATGGAGCGTACGATCTGAAGGGCGTGCTCGTCATTGTTCGCCACATGATCCACGACACCGGACTTGCGCCCGTGGGTGTCGGCGCCACCCAGCTCTTCAGCCGAGATCACCTCGCCGGTCGCCGCCTTTACCAGTGGCGGACCACCGAGGAAGATGGTGCCCTGGTTGCGCACGATCACGGTTTCGTCGCTCATGGCCGGGACGTAAGCGCCGCCCGCCGTGCACGACCCCATTACGCAGGCGATCTGCGGAATATCCTGCGCGCTCATGTTGGCTTGGTTGAAGAAGATGCGGCCAAAGTGCTCGCGGTCCGGGAACACTTCAGCTTGGTGCGGCAAGTTCGCGCCGCCGCTATCCACGAGATAGACACAGGGCAAGCGGTTCTGTTGGGCGATTTCCTGCGCACGCAAATGCTTCTTCACCGTCAGGGGAAAGTACGCTCCCCCCTTCACCGTCGGATCGTTGGCGACGATCAGGACTTCACGGCCAGAGACACGGCCGACGCCGCACACCATGCCCGCAGCCGGCGCGTCGTCATTGTACATACCGAAGGCCGCGAGTGCGCCGACTTCCAGGAACGGCGAACCGGGATCGAGAAGCTGGCCGATACGGTCGCGCACCAGCAGCTTCTTGCGCCCGACGTGACGTTTGCGCTGGTCCTCGGGGCCGCCAAGGCCGATCCGCGCCGTATGCTGGCGCAGCTCATCGACAAGCGCACGGTTGTGAGCGGCGTTCTTCTGGAACTGCTCGCTCTGAGGATTGATCTGAGACTGAAGTTTCGGCACTAGGCGGCTCCCCTTTTCCGCTTCTTATTATTGGTTGGACGGCCAACCGCCGATGAGTTCGCGTCCGATCAGGAAGCGGCGGATTTCATTGGTGCCGGCACCGATGTCATAGAGTTTCGCATCACGCAGGCAGCGCTCCACCGGCCAATCCTTGGTGTAACCGGCGCCGCCGAGGGCCTGGATGGCTTCGAGCGAAACTTTCACCGCGTTTTCGGAGGCCAGAAGGATCGCACCGGCCGCGTCCTGGCGGGTCGTCTTGCCGGCATCGCACGCCTTGGCAACGGAGTAGACGTAGGCGCGTGCGGAGTTGAAGGCGACGTACATGTCGGCGACTTTCGCCTGCATGAGCTGGAAGGACCCGATCGGACGGCCGAATTGGCTGCGCTCGCGCACATACGGCAGCACGATATCCAAGCATTTCTGCATGATGCCGAGCGGACCGCCGGCGAGAACCGCGCGCTCATAGTCGAGGCCGCTCATGAGCACTTCGACGCCCCGATTGAGCGGCCCCATGATGTTTTCTTCCGGCACCTCGCAATCCTCGAACACCAACTCACCCGTGTCCGAGCCCCGCATGCCCATCTTGTCGAGCTTCTGCGAGCACTTGAAGCCCTTGAAGTCCTTTTCGATCAAGAACGCGGTGATCCCCCGGCTTTCCTTCTCAGGTTCGGTCTTCGCATAGACCACCAGCGTATCGGCATGCGGCGCATTGGTGATCCAGAACTTGGTGCCGTTGAGGATATAGCGATCGCCCTTCTTCACGGCACGCAGTTTCATGCCGACGACGTCGGAACCGGCGCCAGACTCGCTCATCGCTAGCGCGCCCACATGTTCGCCGGAGATCAACTTGGGAAGATACTTCTTCTTCTGGGCATCATTCCCCCAGCGGCGAAGCTGGTTGACACAAAGATTGGAGTGCGCGCCGTAGGAAAGACCGATGGAGGCGCTTTCGCGGCTGACCTCTTCCATCGCCACCACATGCTCGAGGTATCCGAGACCTAAGCCGCCGTCTTCTTCAGGAACGGTGATACCGTGCAGGCCCAGGTCGCCCATGGGCTTCCACAGCTCGCGCGGAAAGGCGTTGTCATGGTCGATGCGCGCGGCGAGCGGGCCAATCTTGTCGCTCGAAAAGCGGCGCGCCGTTTCGCGAATGGCTTCGACGGTTTCGCCCAAATTGAAGTCGAGAATAGGAGCCTCCCAGGGTTCGTTTTATTTTTGGTTGGCGCTATTTTGCAGAGGAGCCCGGGGCTTGAACAGGGAATTCCAGACAAAGCACCTATGCGTTCGGCCGTTTCGCGCACCCGCGTGTCTATGCATAATTCATGCGAACGGGGCCAGGGAAACGAATCCGGCACGACTGTATTCTTCGACCGGCTGGTCGGTAAATAAAAGGGGACACTTGATATGACGAGAATTATCGGCCTTTCGGGCAGCTTGCGGAAAGCGTCGTTCAATGCCGGCCTGTTGCGCGCGGCGAAAGAGCTCACGCCGCCCGGCGCCGAACTTGAAATTGAGACGATCCGCGGCATTCCCTTGTATGACGGCGATGAAGAGGCCGCGCATGGTCTTCCGGAGACCGTGAAAGCGCTGAAAGAAAAGATCGCGGCGGCGGACGGACTATTGATCGTCACGCCCGAGTACAACAATTCAATGCCCGGCGTATTCAAGAACGCCATCGACTGGCTCACCCGGCCCGCGAACGACGTGAAGCGTGTCTTCGGCGGAAAGCGGGTCGGTCTGATCGGCGCCACGCCAAGCGGCTGGGGCACGCTCCTGTCGCAGGCGTCGTGGCTGATTGTCCTGCGTCACATCGGCGCGCAACACTGGAGCGGCGGCCGCCTGGCCTTATCGAAAGCCGGTGAGATCTTCGATGCCGATGGCAATCTCAAGGACGCGGCCGCAAAGGCGCAGCTTCAGACCTACATGGAAGGGTTCACCGCCTTCCTTCAATCTAAGTCATAAAACCGACGTTCGACGTCGCGAAGCGGCCGATATTCGGGAAGATTTGGGGCAGCGCGCCGTCCGCGACGCCGAACCAACGCGCGAAGGTGGCGCCGAACTGATCCAGCGAGGTGGTCGGGATGAGCGCGCCGCGCGTGTTGGCGTCATCCGGCCCACCGAGCGCGAGTGTCGGGAAAGTCCCGAACATGTCGCCGCCCCTGACGGAGCCGCCGAGGACCAACTGGTGGCCGCCCCAGCCGTGGTCGGAACCGCTGCCGTTGGATTCCAACGTGCGTCCGAAATCGGTTTCGGTGAACTGCGTGACGCTGTTCGCGACGCCCATCTCGACCGTGGCGTCATAGAGCGCGCGCATCGCTTCACCGACCTGACGCAAAAGATCCCAATGTTGCCAACCTTGCGACGAATGGGTGTCGAAGCCGCCGAGCGAAGCGAAAAACACCTGGCGGCGCATGCCGGTGGCGCCGCGCAGGCGGATGATATTGGCGACCTGCTGCATCTGCCGGCCAAGCGAGGTGCCCGGGAAAATCGTGGTGAGCGCCGGGGCGTTGCCCGTGGCGCGTAAGAGCTGATTCAACTCGACCGCGTCGCGGCGCACTTGGTTGGCGGCCTGAACGAGCGTGAGACCGTTATCGAAGGCGAGAATCTCCTGCAGCGCTTGCGCGCGCGCGGCCTGGGTCGGCGCGGGCCAGGCGCCGAGGCCGTCGGCCGACACATCGAAACCCGGATAGAGGGTCGCCGATTGGATCATGGCGCCCGTGGTCATGAGCGCTTGGCCGCTCATGGAGACGGCGGCGGGGAAGCGCGACGTGC
>Ga0102832_1001963_pt1 | contig 13751 bp, 11 predicted proteins | sample EBPBio282013_DNA_FD_88942 | JGI IMG/M metagenome (GOLD analysis project Ga0102832, IMG submission 88942) | Wastewater treatment Type I Accumulibacter community from EBPR Bioreactor in Madison, WI, USA - Reactor 2_5/28/2013_ DNA (Illumina Assembly) | ecosystem: Engineered > Bioreactor > EBPR >...
CTCATGAAAGCCATGGGCATGGGATCCGGACGCGTGTTCTCCCTGTTCAGCCTCGAAGCGGTCTTCATCGGACTCCTCGGCAGCCTCATCGGCGCAGGCGCCGCGATCGCAGTCGGCACCGGCATCAGTGGGGCACTGTCTGCGAGCCTGTTCTCCGATCTGCCGGGTCTCACACTGATCGCGTTCGACCCTGTATCGGTCGGGATCATGGTGCTCGTCGTCATGGGCATCGCGTTCCTCGCAGGCACCATGCCCGCCGCCCGCGCCGCACGCAAAGACCCTGTCGACGCACTCAGATACGAATGACCCCACCTTCCATAAAGTCGGACTTCGGCCCACCCCAGCGCGACGAACGCCAACGAACTGACCAAAATCGTGATCAGATGGCTGAGATATCTTGAGAACGAAGAGCAGTGAACGCCAGCAGACCGAACTGCATAGAACTTGAGGCCTCTGCCGAGGCGGACTTGAACAGGCTCCGATCCCTCGGGTCGCATCCTCTCGCAGTGCATGTCCTCTAGGAACGGGGGGGATGGCAAGGCTGGTGACCCTGAGATTCTGTGGGACAACCGCGAGACCTGGGTCAGTTGATCGTGATCTGAATGACTGCGATGGGTTGCGCGTAGGTGTCGATGCGGGCCGAGACCGTGAAGGGCCGCGTGACCGAGGCGCTGGCGATCAACGAGGTTTCGGTGTTGCGGCAGGGTCCGCAGGCGGCCAAGCTGCGGGTGTTGATCGACGGGCGCGAGCGGCTGGAAGAGCTGGTCCTGGCGCTGCGCCGGGAACTCGACGAGCTCAAGGAGAAACTCGGCGACGCCTAGCGTCCGGGCAGCGTTCGCGGGCTCGACTCACACCGATACCCGATTCTTGCAGCAGGCGCACAACCCGGCGCGCACCACGCAAGTAGATTGGCCGGATCGACAACCACCGCGGTACGGGAACCCGCGCCGTGGCGTTCAATCCTTGCCGTAGCGCCACAGCACCCCGACCGAAGGTACCAGCGGCAGCCAGTTGTCGATCTTCCGGTCGAGCACCCGCACGCCTGCCGCGTTCTCGACGATCGAATATTGGGTGCAGCAGGGATTGGCCTCGGACAGCAGATTGGTGGCTTCCAGAAATACGTCCAGCTGGCCGCGCGGCAAGGTGAAAGTGCGCGTGATGCGAAAATCCAGCGAGTTGAAATCATCGTAGCGAACCGCGTTGCGCGGTCCGACGACGACCGGTGCGGCACTGGAAGCAGCAGCCAGCGACAACTGCGTGGTCGGCCAGCCGCTGTGATAGACATCCGTCAGGGTCGCTGCCCACGGACCGCGGGTCCACGCAATGCCGACGCTCACCGCGTGGCGCTGATCCCAGCTGCGATGCACCTGCCTGCCGTCGATGCGATCCTGGGCGCGTGACCACGAATAACTGAACCAGCCGCTCCACGCAGCCAGCGGCTGCCAATTCAGCAGCAGCTCGACGCCATCGGCGCGGGCGGGTTCCGCTTCGCCGAGATGAGCCACAAGGGCTCGATCATCGCGACGCCGGCCGGCATCCGCGTCTGGCCGGTGACGCGCTTTGCCGAAGTCACGATCGAGAGCCTGCAGCCGGTGCTCGACGAGGCCGGTACGATCGATTTCCTGCTGATCGGCACAGGCGCGGACATCGCCTTCATTCCGCCTGCTCTGCGTGATCCGCTGAAGCAGGCTGGAATCACCGTCGAAGGCATGGCGACCGGGGCGGCGGCGCGCACCTACAACGTCCTCGTCGGAGAGGATCGTCGCGTGGCCGCGACGCTGATCGCGGTCGACTAGATGCCGGCCATGCCGGCGATGCGTAGCGGGAAGAGGGCTCTTGCCCTAAGATTGGGAACGGCCGCATGACGACGGGCCGAGGCGGGACGATGCCGCAGACCGATACCGACGACCGCAGGGAGATCGCGCCGGCGCGCCTGCCGGAGGCCTATGCCCATTGCGCCGAGCTCGTCCGCGAGCAGGACCAGGATCGCTATATCGCCGGGCTCTACGCGCCCGAGGACCGCAGGGCGGCGCTCTATGCACTCTATGCCTTCAGCCTGGAAATCGCGCGGGTCCGGGCGCTGGTCAGCGAGCCGCTGCCGGGCGAGGTCCGGCTGCAATGGTGGCGGGATGTGCTCGAAGGCCAGGCCGGCGGCGAGACGCAAGCCCACCCGGTTGCCGCGGCCCTGCTCGACACCATCAAGCGCTATCGCCTGCCGGTCGCGCCGCTGACGGCGCTGATCGATGCGCGCATCTTCGACCTCTATGACGATCCGATGCCCTCGTTGCGGGATTTGGAAGGCTATGCCGGCGAGACGGCGAGCGCGGTAATCAGGCTCGCCTGCATCATCCTGGCCGGTGGGCGCGATCCCGGCGGCGCGACCGCTTGCGGCCATGCCGGCGTCGCCTATGCCTTGACCGGCTTGATGCGCGCCTTTCCCTGGCATGCGGCCGAGGGGCAGGTCTATCTGCCGGCCGACATCCTCGCCCACAACGGCGTAACGCGCGACGACATCGTACGCGGGCGCGGCGGGCCGGGTGTGCTCTATACGCTCAAGGAGCTGCGCGAGATCGTGCGCGGGCACCTGAAGAGGCTGACCAGCCTCAGCGAGACGATTCCCGCCGGGCTGAAACCGGCCTTCTTGCCGGTGGCGCTGGTCGAGCCCTATCTCAGGCGGATGGAGGTCGGCGGCTACGATCCCTACCGCACCATCATCACCCTGCCGGCCTGGCGTCGGCAATGGGTGCTGTGGCGGGCGTCGCGGAAGAAGTAGAGGGCGGCCCACCGCGGTCCAACCTCTCTCCGCCATTGCGATGTCCTGAAACCACAAGGGCGCGGGGAACCCTCTCCCATAGGGAGAGGGTAGGGTGAGGGGCAGGCCCCTCACCGTGACTGCCGTGAGATGGTCGCAGCGGTGAGGGAATGCTTCGCTGGTCCAGGGGCCTACACCTCACCCCTACCCCTCTCCTTACAGGAGAGGGGTTCCCCGCGGTTGTTTTATCTACCGAGGATGGTGGTGTGGCCTACTCCGCCGCCTTTGCCTCGATGCCGCCGGCCCACTCATCCATCACCTGCTTGGCGCGAGCCGTCAGGGCCTGCTTGCGGGCGAGGCTCTTGGCCGGGCCTTTCAGGCGCTTGCCGTCGGGGCCGGTGGTCGCCACACCCTCGATCAGCGGGAACAGGCCGAAATTGATATTCATCGGCTGGAAGGAGCGCGGCCCCTCGTCGATCGTGACGATATGGCCGCCGGTGATGTGGTTCACCAAGGCGCCGAGCGCCGTCGTCGCGGGCGGCAGGGGCAGATCGCGACCGAGCCGCTCGGCAGCGGCCATGCGGCCGGCGAGCAGGCCAGTGGCGGCGCTCTCGACATAGCCTTCGCAGCCGGTGATCTGGCCGGCGAAGCGCAGGCGCGTGTCGGCCTTGAGACGCAGGCGTTCGTCGAGCAGCTTCGGCGAGTTGAGATAGGTGTTGCGGTGGATGCCGCCAAGCCTTGCGAACTCGGCGTTCTGCAGGCCCGGGATCATCCGGAAGATCGCGGCCTGCTCGCCATATTTCAGCTTGGTCTGGAAGCCCGTCATGTTGAACAGGGTGCCCAGCGCATTGTCCTGCCGGAGCTGGACCACGGCATAGGCCTTGACCGTCGGGTTGTGCTTGTTCGTCAGGCCGACCGGCTTCATCGGCCCCCAGCGCAGCGTCTCGCGGCCGCGCTCGGCCATGACCTCGATCGGCAGGCAGCCATCGAAATAGGGCGTGCCCTCCCATTCCTTGAACTCGGTCTTCTCGGCGGCGAGCAGCGCGTCGATGAAGGCCTCGTACTGGTCGCGGTCGAGAGGGCAGTTGATGTAGTCGGCGCCGGTGCCGCCCGGTCCCGCCTTGTCGTAGCGCGACTGGAACCAGGCCTGATCCATATCGACCGAATCGAAATGGACGATCGGCGCGATCGCGTCGAAGAAAGCGAGCGAATCCTCTGATGTCAGCGATTGCAGGCCCTGCGCCAGAGCGGGCGAGGTCAGCGGGCCGGTCGCGACGATGACATTGTCCCATTCGGCCGGCGGGAGGCCGGCGATCTCGCCGCGATCGATGGTGACGAGGGGGTGAGCCTCCAATGCGGCAGTGACGGCCTGCGAGAAGCCGTCACGGTCGACCGCGAGCGCGCCGCCGGCCGGGACCTGATGGGCGTCGCCCTTGGCCATGATCAGCGAATTCAGGCGGCGCATCTCCCAATGGAGCTGGCCGACCGCATTGCTGGAGGAATCGTCGGAGCGGAAAGAGTTCGAGCAGACGAGCTCGGCCAGCCCTTCCGTCTTGTGCGCGTCGGTGCCGCGAACGGGCCGCATCTCGTGGATGATGACGGGGACGCCGGCCTGGGCGATCTGCCAGGCGGCTTCGGAGCCGGCGAGACCGCCGCCGATGATGTGAACGGGTTCCATGGCTGCGGATGTGTCCGCAGCGGGCCGCGAGGTCAAGGGACAGGCGCCCTGAAATGCAAAATGCCCGCCGTGAGGCGGGCATTCGCTCTTCGACCGAAGCTCGAGGGGAGGGGAAACACGAGCCTCAGGAGAAACTACACGGAACGCGCCGCACCCTGTGCGCGGCGGTTCTTGTTCTAAAGCCTTCAGGCCGCAGCGTGCGAGCGGGCGATGAAGGAGATCTCCGAGCGCGACAGGCCGAGATCGTCGAGCTCACGGTCGGTGAGGCGGGAGAGCTCGCGAACGGTCTCGCGATAGCGGAGGTAGGCGCGAATTTTGGCAGCGATCATGGTGACGAACATGGTGGTATTCCTTGCGAATATTCCGGACCGGGGCGGTGCCCACAGCGACAATCTCGTTGTGCACTGCATATAAACCGGACAGTCTGCTTCCAACAGGGGCACAAGGTCAGCTCCGATATGCAATCAATGCATGTCGAGTTAAGGTTCCGGTCATTTTCATGGGGTCGTCCTGCGCTGACGGTAATGGTTGCGGCGAAATTGAGGAGTATCGCAGCCTTTGATTTGGGCATTCGCAGGTTTGAGCAGGTGATTGCGGCGATTTATGCCTCTGAAATAGGCATGTTGCAGGTGCTAAATGGTGAGCGCTTGCGATGGGGCGGTTTTGCGTTGCGGTACGAGGCGCTGCGGCTGCGATGCCTGGTCGCAGCCGAGGTCGACGGCGCGGCGCGAAATGATCCGCGTGCGGCAGCGTTTGCCGGGCAGAACTTGCCGATTTCAGAATGGATGGCCCGTCGTTGCCTGGGGTGAATTCTGGTCAATCCATTGAATTGAAATAAGAATCCTTGCGATTCGCTTGCGGCCCGGGGCTTGCCTCACGGTGGTCAACAGAAAGGAGCACGCGATGACCGTCTCGTTCTCGACCTCGAACTGGCCCGTCAACCTGCCGAAGACCTACGCCGCCAAACAGGCGTCCGATAACGATTCGAAGCAGGATGCCGGAGCTTCCGGCTCGTCCTCTGCTTCATCCTCCTCAGCCGAAGCCGAGTTCCTGAAGATCGCGCGGATGACGCCGGAGGAGCGGGTTCAGGCCGCACTCCTCGCCAAGCTCGGCATGACCGAGGAGGAATTCAACAAGCTCGACGCCCAGGCCAAGGCCGACGTGATGACCAGGATTCGCGACGAGATGCTGAAGCAGATGGAAGCCAAGGGCGAGAGCGCGAAGAAGACCGGTGCGCTCGCCGATATAAGCGTCTGAGGCGCGCCTAGGCGCTGCTGAAGCTGTATCGTCGCGGCTTTGCGTCGCCTTTGTCATTCCGGGGCTTTGCGCGGCGAAGAACCCGGAACCCACGACCGGACGAGCCGCTTGCAACTGAACAATGCAGTCGCACCCAGCCGTGGGTTCCGGGTTCGCGCCTGCGGCGCCCCCCGGAATGACAACTGTGTGGCGCTACTGTTCAGCCCACCTTGCCGGCGTCGAAGCGCAGCAGCCGCAGCGCATTGGCGGTGACGATCACGGTCGCGCCGGTATCGGCGAGGATCGCGACCCAGAGCCCGGTATAGCCGAGCACGCTGGTGACGAGGAACACGGCCTTCAGCCCGAGCGCGATGGTGATGTTCGTGCGGATATTGCCCATGGCCGCGCGCGCCAGCCGGATCAGCGCCGCGACGTCGCGCGCGCGGCTCTTCAGCACCGCGCCATCGGCCGTCTCCAGAGCGACATCGGTGCCGGAGCCCATGGCGATGCCGATGCTGGCGGCGGCGAGCGCAGGCGCGTCGTTGATGCCGTCGCCGACCATCATCACTCCGGTCTCGCCGGAGAAGGCCTTGATCGCCGCGACCTTGTCGTCGGGCATCAATTCGGCCTTGTGTTCCATGCCGAGGCCGGCGGCGATGGCGGCGCCGGTGCGGGCGTTGTCGCCGGTCAGCATGGTCGAGCGGATGCCCATTGCCTTGAGCTCGGCGATCGCCGCGGCTGCATCCTCGCGCGGCTCGTCGCGCAGGGCGATGAAGCCGGCGAGCGTGCCGTCAACGATGACGGCGGCGACGGTTTTGCCGGCAGCCTCCAGTTCCTCGGCCGTGAGGCGTGCCCGCTTGTCGAAGGGCGCGCGGCTCTCGGCATGGCGTGGGGCGCCGACGAAGACGGCGCGACCATCGACCTTGCCGGTGACGCCCTGGCCGGCGAGCGCCGCCGCCTCGGTCGCCGGCTTGTAGGCGATGCTTTTGCTGCGGGTGTGTCCCAGCACGGCTTCGGCCAGCGGGTGCGACGAGCCGTGTTCGACCGCGGCGGCGTAGGCCAGCACCTCCGCCTCGCTGCCGCTGAGCGCCACGACATCGGTGACACCAGGCTTGCCCTGGGTGAGCGTACCGGTCTTGTCGAAGGCGACGAGGCCGGTCTTGGCGGCGGTCTCGATGACGACGCCGCCCTTCATCAGCAGGCCCTGGCGGGCGCCGGCCGAGAGTGCGGCAGCGATCGCGGCGGGGACCGAGATGACGAGCGCGCAAGGGCAGCCGATCAGCAGCAGCGCCAGCGCCCGGTAGATCCAGACCGACCATTCGGCGCCGAGCAGGAGCGGGGGCACCAGCGCGACCAGCACGGCAAGCCCGACGATCGCCGGCATGTACCAGCGCGAGAAGCGGTCGATGAAGCGTTCGGTCGGGGCGCGGGCCTCCTGTGCTTCCTCGACCAAGCGGATGATGCGGGCGATGGTGTTGTCCTGTGCCGCCTTGTCGACGCGCACGCGCAGCGCCGCCTCGCGATTGACCGAGCCGGCATAGACAGGCTCGCCGACGCCCTTGGTCTTGGGTACGGATTCGCCGGTGACCGGGCTTTCGTCGACGCCGGAGGTGCCGTCGGTGATCTCGCCGTCGGCCGGGATGCGGTCGCCGGGGCGGACCAGCACGGTCTGGCCGATGCGAAGGCTTGCGGCATCGACCTGTCGGGTCGCGCCGTTCTCCTCGACGATGGCGGTCTTGGGGACGAGGTCGCCGAGCGCGCGGATCGAGGCGCGGGCACGATCGGCCGCGACGCCTTCCAGCACCTCGCCGACCGCGAAGAGGAAGACGACCAGCGCCGCTTCCTCGGCCGCGCCGATGAAGAGCGCGCCGATGGCGGCGATCGTCATCAGCATCTCGATGGTGAAGGGAATGCCGGCGCGGGCTGCGGCAAAGGCGCGCTTCGCGACGGGGGCGACGCCGACGATACAGGCCAGGATGAAGGCCCAATGACCGATGCCGGGCCAGATCAATCCGGCGGCATAGGAGGCGCCGAGCAAAAGGCCCGTCGCGATGACGAGCCGGCCCTTGCCGGTCTGATACCAGCTCGCGCCCTCGGGCGTCGCCTCGTGGACATGGCCGGGCAGGCCGTGACCGTGATCCTTCGCGGCAGCGGGTGACTTGGCGGTCTTCGGGGCGTGGTCATGACCGGCGTGGGAATGGCCGGAATGATCGTGCTTGTGATCGTGGTCATGCGCATGGCCCGAGCAGCAGGTGTCGCCATGCTCATGCTTCCCGTGATCGTGCGGGTGGTCGTGATGATGCTCATGCGCGTGGGCGCCATGATCATGGCCGCATCCGCAATTGTCCGGTTTGGCTGCCGGACGCTCAGTGGCCGGGGCCGCCAGTGCGGCGGTGCTGTAGCCGAGGCCGTTGACGCGCTTCTCGATCGCTTCCGGCGTGGTCGCGCCAGCATCGAGCGCGAGCGTCAGCGTCTCCGACATCACGGATAGTTTGACGTCGCTGACGCCAGGCAGGCGCTCGACCGCGCCGCGAATCTTCGCCGCGCAGCTCGCGCAATCCATGCCGCCGACCTTCCAGGACAGGGTCTGGGCTGTGGTTTCGGGGCGGGCGGCCATGACGTGTCTCCGTCTCTCTTTCGCTACGGGACACCTCTCTACAAGCTGTAGCCACTTCAGGTTCAAGAGGGAAAATGCAGTTCATGCGCCTGCTGGTTCTCTCAAGAGCCACGCGGTCATCCCGGGCTTGACCCGGGATCCATTCCGGAGTGCTTCCGGTTGAGGTTCAGGCATGGATCCCGGATCTCCGCTTCGCTTCGTCCGGAATGACCCGCGTCGAGAATGAAGGCGGAGACGGTCTTCAATCCAGCGGAAACACCGGCCGGCGCAGGCGCTTGTAGGGCAGGCCGGCGATCCGGCTGGTGCAGGGGCCGGGCGTCGTCACGGTGAAGCTGCCCTTGGCGATCTTGTCATAAGCGCGCCGGTGCGCGACCGCGGCCTTGACGCCGATCGCCTTCAGCGTCTCCGGCTGTATGCCCTGCGAGCGGAGCTGACCGAGATCGAAGGGTGGCGTCTTGCGGCTGCTGAGCAGCACGGTGACGCCCTCGACCTGCACGACCACGCACGGCCCCATGTTGAAATGCGAGCCCTGCGCGGCAGCGAGGTGGCTGTTGAGGTCTTCCAGCGCGAATTCGCCATCGCTCGTGCTGACGAAGCGCGCCTCGATCTCGACCGGGCCTTCGGCGATAGGGCTGCCCTTGCCGCCGATCGAGAGCCTGCGGGTTTCACCGGGCTTAGCGCCGGCCATGGCAGCGACGGCTGCGGGATCGGCGATGGCGACGGCGCAGCTCTCGACGCCATGGCGCAGGAAGGCGCGCAGCACGGAGGTCGAGTCGCCCGGCGCGCCGCCGCCGATATTGTCGGCCGGCTCGACGACGATGTAAGGGCCACCCTCCGAGCGCAGGATCTCCGCGATGGCTTCGTCGAGATTCCATTCCGCCGGCAGCCCGAATTCGCGCAGTTCCGTGGCGGTCGCGGTCAGCCGCTCGAGCGCGTCGACGGCGGGAGCCTCCGGCCCGGTGAAAGCGACCGCGAAGGCCACGCCGGCCGCGGGCACATCGGAGAAGGAATAGCCGCCGACGACATTGGCGACCCAGATTTCCGGGTTCTCCTGCTCGATCCGGCGCGCCAGCGCCTCCAGGTCGCGCATCGGCCGGTCGGCGGTGCCGGTGCCGGTGGGCGGCCAGACAACCGGGGCGTTGCAGGAAAGCATGCGCGGCAGCTCCCCGCTCGCGAGCGAGCGCGCCAGCAGTCTTGCGGAGCGGACGGCGGATTCGCGGGCATCCGTATGCGGGTTCTCGCGATAAGCGACGAGAGCGTTGGCATGCGCGGCCATGGTCGCGGTGAAGTTCGCGTGGAGGTCGAAGACGGCGAAGATCGGCAAGGTCTCGCAGCCGGGCACCGCGCGGATATGGGCGAGTAAGGCACCCTCAGGATCGCAGCAGCGGGTCGTGACCATCGCGCCGTGCAGCGCAAGCCAGATGCCGTCGAGGCCGCCATCGGCGAGGGCTGCCCTCAGTCCGGCGTCGAATTCCGCGAGGAAGCGCTGGAACACCGCATGGTCGACCGGGCCGGCCGGCAGGGCGGCGTAGTCGATCGTGGGCAGCACCTCCCAGCCTTCGGCCTCGGCGACTTCCAGGAAGCCGTCGAGCGTCGAGCCGTCGCCGCGCCGGGCCAGCAGCTCCGCTCCCTTGCGGATGGTGAAATCGGCAAGCGTGGTCTCTTCGTCGACGAAGCTATGGGTCTCGTGGAAGAGCGATCCGAGCAGGATGCGGCGGCGGGACATGATCGGCTGAAGCTCCTTGGCTCGCAAAGCGCCTTCATCTCGGCCGCCGATCTGTTCCGGATCAAGCCTGCATTGTTCCATCGTAGGGAACGCGGGTGCTTTGACAGGCCGCGCCCCGACCTCGTTTCATGAGGCCGGCCGGCAGTCTCAAGGGGCGGCTGCCGCGCTTGGCCGAGAGAGCATGCGGATGCGCGTCTTCACTGCGTCGCTGGCGACGGAAACCAATACGTTCGCACCGCTCTTCGTCGACCGCAGCGCTTTCGAGGGCGGCTTCTACTGCCCGCCCGGCACGCATCCGGACACGCCGACGCTGTGCTCGGCGCCGACCGTCGCGGCGCGCCGCCGCGCCGCCAGCGAAGGCTATGAGCTGGTCGAGGGCACGGCGACCTGGGCCGAGCCGGCCGGCCTCGTCTCGCAGGAGGCCTATGAGAGCCTGCGCGACGAAATCCTCGGCCAGCTCAAGGCGGCCTTGCCGGTCGATATCGTGCTGCTCGGCTTGCACGGATCGATGGTGGCGCGCGGCTATGACGATTGCGAGGGCGACCTGATCACGCGGGTGAGGGCACTGGTTGGGCCGCACTGCGTCATCGGCGCCGAGCTCGACATGCATTGCCATCTGACGGCCGAGATGGTCGAGGGCGCTGACATCATCGTCGCCTTCAAGGAGTTTCCGCATACGGACTTTTTGGCGCGCGCTGAGGACCTGCTGGAGCTCTGCCTGAAGACCGCGCGCAAGCAGGTGAAACCCGTGAGCGCCGTGTTCGATTGCCACGGGCTCGCCGCCTTCATGACCAGCCGCGAACCGGGACGCAGCTTCGTCGACCGGCTCCTCGCGATGGAAGGAAAGGACGGCATCCTCTCGATCTCGGTCGCGCATGGCTTCCAGGCGGCGGATGTCGCCGATGTCGGGACGAAGGTGCTGGTGATCTCGGATGGTGACGGGGCGAAAGCGGCGGCTCTGGCGAAGGAACTCGGCCTCGAAATCCTGCGCTGGGGGCAGGGCGCCTCGCCGAAGCACTACAAGCCGGAGGAGGGCATCGCGGCCGCGCTCGAACTGGCCAAGCGCGGCAAGCCGGTGGTGCTGGCCGATCGCTGGGACAATCCGGGCGGCGGTGTCGCCGGCGATTCATCCGTGATGGTCGAGGCGCTGCTACTGCACCCGGATGTGCCGGCGGCGATCGGCGCGATGTGGGACCCTGTGGCGGTCAGCCTGTGCCGGGCGGCCGGCGTCGGCGCCGAGATTCCCTTGCGTTTCATCGGCAAGGCGGCGCCGTCCTCAGGCCGGCCAATCGATGCGGTGGTGACGGTTACAGGTACGACCGCGGACCTGCTCATCCCGTTCGAGCAGAGCTGGGTCTCGCTCGGGCCTGCCGCGGCAATCCGGATCGGCAAGCTCGACATCGTGCTGGCCTCGACACGGGCGCAGACCTTCAGCCCGCCGGTCTTCACGAATCTCGGCATCGACCTCGGCGCCAAGAAGGTCGTGGTGGTGAAATCCTCCAACCATTTCCACGCCGCCTTCGCGCCGATCGCGGCACAGGTGCTTTATCTCGACAGCGGTGGACCCTACCCGCCGGATGCGAGCAAGATCCCCTACACCAAGGTGAAGCGCCCCTTCTCTCCGCTGGATCCCAATCCATGGCTGTGACTGCTTCTGCTCCGCTCCCGCGCCTGTCGCTCCGCGAGATCGAGGACCAGCGCCTCGATGTGCTGGTGAAGGGCCTGCCGCCGGGCGCATCGCTCCGGCTCGGCGATGTCGGCAAGCAGGGCTGGAACGTGCTCACTGGGGACATGCCGATGCCGCTCGCGGTGATCCGCGAGAGCGTGCTCAAGGCCAACAGCGCCTGGATGAGCGCCTTCAGCGCTGCCAACGGTTTGCTGATCGCGCCGCATGGCAAGACCACGATGGCGCCGCAGCTCTTCGATCTGCAGGTCGCCGATGGCGCCTGGGCGATCACCGTCGCGACGATGCAGCAGCTCGCGGTTGCCCGGCATTTCGGCGTGAAGCGGGTGATCCTCGCCAACCAGCCGGTGGGCCGGCAGGAGATCGCGGCCTGTTTCGAGGCGCTGCGGGAGCCCGGCTTCGAACTCTATTGCCTCGCCGACAGCGTTGCCGGGGTCGGTCTGCTGGCCGAGGCGGCGAAGGGGCATGCGGGCGCCAATCCGTTTGGTATCTTTGTCGAGATCGGGTTCATGGGCGGGCGCACCGGTGCGCGGACCCGCGAGGAGGCGCTTGTCGTGGCGCGTGCTATCGCAGACGCGCCGGGCCTGCGGCTCGCCGGGTTCGAATGTTTCGAGGGCCTACATAGCGATAGTGCAGGCGCAGATAAGCTGCTCGACGAGGTGATCGCCGTCGCGGCGGCGGCGAATGCCGAGGGCCTGCTCGGCCCCGAGCCTCTGGTCCTGAGCGCCGGCGGAACCGCACTGTTTGACCGTGTCGGCGAGAAATTCAACGCGGCGAGCCTCGGGCGCCCGCTCCTCAAGGTGCTGCGCTCCGGCTGCTATCTGACGCATGACGATCTCGGCTATTCGGCCTCCTTCCGTCGGATCATGCTGGAGACCAGCCTGAAGCTGCCGCCCAGCGGGCTCGAACCCGCCCTCGAGGTCTGGGCCTATGTCCAGTCGCGGCCGGAGCGCGGGCGTAGCCTGCTCACTCTCGGCAAGCGCGACGTCACCTATGATTCCGCTTTGCCGGTGCCGCTGCGTTGGTATCGGCCGGGCGGGGCGATGGCGCGGCCGGAGCCGATGCAGGCCGGGCACAACGTGCTGGCGCTCAACGACCAGCATTGCCATCTCGGCACACCGGAGGAGAGCCCGCTCCAGGTCGGCGATATGGTGGCCTTCGGCATTGCCCATCCCTGCCTGACCTTCGACAAGTGGGCGGTGCTGATGCTGGTCGACGATGACTGGAACGTCACCGGCGCAATCCGGACCTTCTTCTGAGGCACTTCCGAATCTGTTCCTTCTGGTGAAACCTGCAATCCTTGACGTGAATTCAGGCCGTTCCTAGCCTGCATCTCACAGAGGGAAGGCTCGCCATCCGCGATGCGGACGAGACGGGCCAAGCGGCGATGACGGGAAGCACGGCGAAGCCGGCTCCCGTTGCGCGCTGAGGCGGCCGGGATCGGCCGGCAAGCAGGATGCTGGGAGGATCGTTCGTGACGACACCGTCATTCCCGATGACCGATGAGGCCGATGTCGCTACCGAAGGCATGCGGCGGCGCAGCCTGCTGCAATTGCTGACGGCGGGTGGCGCGGCGCTGGTCGCGCCCGGCCTGTGGAGCAGCCTGGCATTGGCTCAAGGCCAGACTCCGATTGCCGGCGGCACGTTGACGATCGGCGCCGATGCCGATCCGATCGGGCTCGACCCGGTCACGGTCAATGCCTTCTCGTCCTTCGATTTCACCAGCCTGCTCTATACCGGCCTGCTGCGCTGGAACGCCCAGATGAAGGTCGAGCCCGATCTGGCGACGGGCTACGAGCAGCCCGATCCGAAGACCTATGTCTTCAAGCTCCGGCAGGGCGTGAAATTCCATAACGGCAAGGATTTCTCCGCCGCCGACGTCAAGCACACCTTCGACCGGATCATGAATCCGGCGACCGGCAGCCGGCTCAGGGCGCTCTATTCCAGCGTCGAGTCGGTGACGGTGGTCGATCCCTTCACGGTCAAGTTCCAGCTCAACGCGACGGATGCGGCCTTCCTCAGCAATCTCGCCAGCAATCCCAACGGCGCGATCGTGCC
>Ga0102832_1001965_pt1 | contig 13715 bp, 7 predicted proteins | sample EBPBio282013_DNA_FD_88942 | JGI IMG/M metagenome (GOLD analysis project Ga0102832, IMG submission 88942) | Wastewater treatment Type I Accumulibacter community from EBPR Bioreactor in Madison, WI, USA - Reactor 2_5/28/2013_ DNA (Illumina Assembly) | ecosystem: Engineered > Bioreactor > EBPR >...
TGCAGCGGCGCGTCGACCGTCATCACCCCGTCGGGCATGCGCCCGGCCAGCAGCGTCAGATAGCGCTTCCCGATCCCCTTGGCCTGCACCGCCGGATCCTCGCGCAGCAACGCCTGCAGTTCGCGCAGGGCCGAACGCTTCTTGGCGATGACCATCAGCCCGGAGGTATCGCGGTCGAGCCGGTGCACCAGTTCCAGTTCCTGCCCGGGGCGCAATGCGCGCAGGGTCTCGATCACGCCGAAATGGATCCCGCTGCCGCCGTGGCTGGCGATCCCGGAAGGTTTGCTGATCGCCAGCAGGCGCGCATCCTCGAATACGATGCTGGCGTCCATCGCCTGCAGCAGGCCCTTCGGCACCGCGCCCTTGTCTCCCGGTTCCGCGAGACGGACCGGCGGAATCCGCACCTGGTCGCCGGCTTCCAGGCGCGTTTCGGGCCTGGCCCGGCCACCGTTCACCCGCACCTGGCCGCTGCGCACGATCTTGTAGACGATCGACTTCGGCGCGCCCTTGAGCTGGCCGAGCAGGAAGTTGTCGAGCCGCTGGCCGGCGCGTTCGTCGTCCACGCGGACGATGCGGACGCCACCGCCCGGGGCGGGCTGGGACGGGGTGTCATTCATTCTCGGGCTTTATCTGTTACACTCGGCGGGCGAGATAAGGTGCTGATTTCGCTGGAAGATCACGGGCCGAAAGCCTGCCTTCCGCGAGACCTGGCCAACGCGCGGCCACCGCCCTCGGGGCGGCCATGTTAGCGGTTGGACGGCAGCTCCGGACATCGCCCGATGCGAAGGCACCGGTGCTGAACATGTCCCGCGCGGCGCGAGCGCCGGCCCGAAAGGCCGGGGCGAAGCAGCCGCCGGCCCTGCAACACTTTTCGATTTGAAGCGCTCCCGCGGTCCGCCGTGGTGTGAAGCGCTGGACACCCGGGATCGCCGCTGCGCATGCGCGGCTGGCGGCCAACCGAAGCTCCAGGCGAAACGCCCCGGCGTTCCGCGCGCCTGCCCCGCCGCTGAAGGCACGGGCAGCGAGTAGCGCGAGGAATGCAACCATGAAGCGAATGCTCATCAATGCCACGCAGGCAGAAGAACTGCGCGTGGCGATCGTCGACGGCCAGGCCCTGTACGACATCGACATCGAACAGCCGTCACGCGAACAGAAGAAATCCAACATCTACAAGGGCCGCATCACCCGGCTCGAACCGTCCCTCGAGGCGGCCTTCGTCGAGTACGGCGCCGAACGCCACGGCTTCCTGCCACTGAAGGAAATCTCCCGCGACTACTTCCAGGCCGGCGCCGACCACCGCTCCGGCAACATCAAGGAACTCCTGCGCGAAGGCCAGGAGGTCGTGGTCCAGGTCGACAAGGAAGAGCGAGGCAACAAGGGCGCCGCCCTGACCACGTTCATCTCGCTGGCCGGCCGCTACATGGTGCTGATGCCGAACTCGCCCACCGCCGGCGGCGTCTCGCGCCGGATCGAGGGCGATGACCGCGCCGAGCTGAAGAAGGCGATGGACGCGCTGCAGATCCCCGACGACATGGGGGTCATCATCCGCACCGCCGGCGTCGGCCGCGATGCCGAGGAACTGCAGTGGGACCTCGACTACCTGCTGTCGATCTGGCGCGCGATCGCCGAGGCCGCGCTGAGCAAGCCCTCGCCGTTCCTGATCTACCAGGAATCGCGACTGATCACCCGCGCCCTGCGCGACTACATGCGCGCCGACATCGGCGAGATCCTGGTCGACACCCCCGAGATGTACGCCGAGGCGCGCGACTTCGTCGAACAGGTGATGCCGCACAACCTGCGCAAGCTCAAGCAGTACACCGACGACGTCCCGCTGTTCAACCGCTACCAGATCGAATCGCAGATCGAATCGGCCTACGAGCGCACCGTGCGCCTGCCGTCGGGCGGCGCGCTGGTGATCGACCAGACCGAGGCGCTGACCGCGATCGACGTCAACTCGGCGCGTGCCACCAAGGGCACCGACATCGAGGAAACCGCGTTCAATACCAACCTGGAAGCGGCCGAGGAAGTCGCGCGCCAGATGCGCCTGCGCGACCTCGGCGGCCTGGTGGTGATCGACTTCATCGACATGGACTCGGGCAAGCACCAGCGCGAGGTCGAGAACAGGCTGCAGAACGCGCTCAAGTACGACCGAGCGCGCGTGCAGCTGGGCCGCATCTCCAAGTTCGGCCTGCTGGAGATGAGCCGCCAGCGCCTGCGCGCCAGCCTCGGCGAATCCAGCCAGATCGTCTGCCCGCGCTGCGAGGGCCACGGCCGCATGCGCAGCGTCGAGTCGCTGAGCCTGTCGATCATCCGCGTCGCCGAGGAGCACGCGATGAAGGACAACACCGGCCAGGTGCTGGTGCAGGCGCCGGTGGAGATCGCCAACTTCCTGCTCAACGAGAAGCGCGGCGCGCTGGCGGAGATCGAGAAGCGCCACGAGGCGCCGATCGTGATCGTCGCCGACGAGCAGTTGCACACCCCGCACTACGAGGTCACGCGCCTGCGCGAGAACGAGCTGAGCGAGGAAAGCGCCCGCCCGAGCTACCAGCGCGGCACGCCGCGCAAGGTCGCGACCATCGCGCTGAACAAGAACAACCTCAACATCCCCGCCCCGCTGGTGACCAACGTGCGTCCGGCGCAGCCGGCGCCGGTCCGCGAGCCGCAGCCGGAACCGGTCGCGGCGCCGGTGGCGGCAGCGCCCGCGCCGGTGGCGAACGTCGTGCCGACACCGGCGAACGGCGGGCTGTTCGGCTGGGTCAAGCGGATCTTCGTCGGCCAGCCCGCGGCCCAGGCTGCACCCGCGCCGAAGGCCGCGCCGGAACCGCAGCGCAACGATCGCAATGCGCGCAACCAGTCGCGTCGCGACCAGCGCAACAACGGCAAGTCGCAGGGTAACCGCGACCAGCAGCCGCGCCGCGACCGCGAGCAGGCCGCGCAGGGCCAGTCACAGCAGCAGAAGGATCGCCAGGGCCAGCAGCGCGGCGCGCAGCAGCCGGGCAAGCCGTCGCAGCAGCCCCAGCAGCAACAGAAGAAGCCGCAGCAACCGCAGAAGCAGGACAAGCCCGCGCAGCAGCAGAAGCCGCAGCCGAAGGTGGCCGAGCCTGTCGAGCAGATCGCGCAGGCGGATCTCGCCGTACCGGCCGTGGAAGCGGCCCAGTCGATCGGGTCGCCGTTGGCGGAAGCCGCGCGCGCGGATGCATCGACACAGGCCGCGCCTGTCCAGGACGTCGCGATCGTCGAGGCCTCGTCGGCTGTGCAACCCGCCGAAGGCGTCGAAGGCGATGCCGCCGGCCAGGACGGCAACGGCCGCCGCCGCCGCGGTCGTCGCGGTGGCCGCCGCCGCCGTCGCGGCGCCGGCGAGGCCGCCGCGCTCGCCGCGGACGGCGTCAACGACGACCTGCAGGACGACGAGGGCGACGACGACGCCAGCGACGGCACCGCCGGCGAAGCCCGCCCGGCGGCGACGTTCGCGCAGCGCAGCCAGCCCGAGTTCGACTTCGACGATGCCGGCGACGGCAATGGCACATCGGCTCCGGTCGCGGCACCCGAACCGGCTCCTGCACGCCAGCACGCGGCGTTCGTCGAAACGACGGCCGCGGTCGCCACGTTCGCCGCTGCGCCCGGCTTCCCGCCGGCCGAAGAACCCGCCGTCGTCGCGGCCCGGGACATCCTCGCGGACACCGCGCCGGTCGCGCGGCCCGTCGAGCAAGCTGCGGTCGCGTCGGAAGAAATCTCGTTCGCAATCGTCGAAGCGGACGAACCCGCTCCGACGGCGACCGTCGAAGCGGTCGCGGTCGAGACGAAGGAAGAGGCGTTCGCACCGGAAGCACAGGCCGCGACCTTCGCCGCGTACATCCCGGTCGGCGGCGCCGACGTCGCCACGCCCGCGCCCGTCGAGGCCGCCGCGCAGCCGCTGCAGCTCGACGCCGCGCCGGGCCTGTTCGACCTGCCCGGGCTGGCGAAGGTCGACGGTGCCGAAGAGGAAGCTTCGCCTGCGGTCGAAGCCGCCGACACGCTGGCTTCGGCGAACAACGAGGAAGCGCGCAATCCGGACCAGCAAGACGACGGCGCTGCCACGCGCAGCGCCTGATTGCAGCGGGAATGGGGTCCCCGGTTCCGCCGGGGAATCCTTCCCTCGGATAGAAGGTACCCGAAGAGTCTGCCTCGGACTTGATCCGCGGGCGGATGAGGGTATGGCGAGGCCCGGACCACTGGACCAGCGAGGCTCCGCCGTACCCTCACCCCAACCCCTCTCCCGGAGGGAGAGGGGCTTCAGCGAATCCACGCGAGCGCTACAGCGCCTGCGCGGGATCGACCAGGCCGTACTGGCTGGCCAGGCGCGCCAGCGCGATGTTGTCCTCGATCTGCAGCTTGGCGAACATCCGCGACTTGTGCGTGTTCACCGTCTTCGCGCTGAGGCTGAGCTTCTTCGCGATCTCCTCCTGGCGCAGGCCCTGCACCAGCAGCAAGGCGATCTCCAGTTCGCGCGGCGACAGATCGTCGAACGGCGTGCCGTCGCCGCCGAGCCCCGACAGCGCGAGCTTCTGCGCGATGCTGCTGGCGAGGTAGCGCTTGCCGCGCGCGACGTCGCGCACCGCGCGCAGCAGTTCCGCCGAATCCCCGCCCTTGCCGACGTAACCAGCCGCGCCCGCCTCGATCAGCTTGCGCGGCATCGGCCCGTCCTCGAGCACCGACACCACGATCACCTTCGCGTGCCCGCCCTTCACCACGCGCTCGGTGACTTCAAGACCGCTGACGCCGGGCAGGTGCAGGTCGCACAGTACGACGTCCGGTTTCAGCTTGCGGATCAGCGGCAACGCGGCCTCGCCGCTGTCGGCCTCGCCGACGACCTCGATATCGGTTTCGCCGGCCAGGATCATGCGCATCCCTGCGCGCACCAGCGCATGGTCGTCGACCATGAACACTCGTATCGTCATCCCTGTCTTCCCTTCGTTCACCGGCATGCAGCCGGGCCTCCGAGGCTAGGCGAAGCGCGCCGCAGGCGCAACCGGGCGCCAGCCCCACGCAGGCAACGGCACGCGCAATGCCGCCGGCGATCGTGCATATTGCGCCATCGCCGTCGCACGGATCCGACATGACGCCATTCCGACGCCTGCCCGGCACGCCGCCGCTGTCCTGCCTGCCGGCGCCCGCGCCTGCGTTCGCAGGCCGTCCCGCCTCCGATCCCTTCTCGTCCGCAAGCGCCGGGATTCCGGCGATGGCGTGGCACGAAACCGCACCGGAATCGCCATGACGTCATCGCAGGCAGGAAACGGCGGCGACATCGTCGTCTACCACAACCCCACATGCAGCAACTCGCGCGGCGTGCTGGAACGATTGCACGAACGCGGCATCGAGCCGTGCATCGTCGAGTATCTGCGCGAACCGCCGGACCGCGCCACCCTGTCCATGCTCGCCGAAGCCAGTGGGCTTGGCGTGCGCGGACTGGTGCGGAACAAGGAGCCGCTGTACGGGGAACTCGGACTGGGTGCCGCGGACAAGAGCGACGACGCCCTGCTGGACGCGATGCTGGCGCATCCCGTGCTGATCAACCGCCCGATCGTGGCGACCCCGCTGGGCGTGCGCCTGTGCCGGCCGCCCGATACGGTGCTGGAGATCCTGCCATCGGACCAACTTGCCGCCCGGCATATCGAGTATGTGTAAATGTGCAGCCAGGCTCATCCGTTGTGCGACAGCCGGTTGGTCAAGTGCGTAGGAAGGTGCCCGACAAGAACCTTGGCCTGTTCCTGGTCATAGTGGAAGTAAAGCCGGAACTGGTACTCGCCGCCAAAGCCAACGCCACGTTTGAGATGCCTATCCAACGTCACCGTCTTTCCATCATAGAGCCGCTCGTACTCCTTCTTGTATCGCCTGATCTCGTCCGCAGTCCCGACATCGGATTCCTCCAGGCCGAGCTCGGCCAGCGCCTGCAGACTCTGCTGATAGGCCTCGGCGTCGTCCTCGCTACGGGTGCGCATCGGAATGTAGTAGCGCACCAGATACTCCATGGCCTTGTAGGCCAACGGGATGTCCTTGAACGGAGAGGCACGTGCGGCCTTGGCCGCCTTTGGGTGCAAAACCAGCCTGCCCTCCCCGTAGGTTTCCACCCATAGTTCCAACTCGTCCCAACTGTCCGGGTAGTAGCCCGCTTCGCTTCCTTCATCTTCGGAAGCGGCTTCCTCTACCCAACGATTGGTGATCTGGTAACGGAGCTGGCGTGCTTCCTCCAATGCGGAGTCTCGCTCAATACGCACAGCCTGCAGTTCGGCCTGCAGATCCTTCTGTTGGCTCTCAAGGTCACCCGCCTTGCTCTTGTACTCGGCCAGAGCCGATTCGAGTTCTGCGCGTATGGCCTGCAACTGGCTGATCTGCTCGTCCTTCGACGAGGCAATGCTCTCCGCCCGTTCGCGCAAGGCAGCCAGCCGTTGCTCGGAGGACGCCAGCCGTGCGGCGGCAAGATGGCCGCGTACCGTCTGGAACGAGGGCGCCCGATCCTCAAGGTCATCTGCATCGACGCTGATGGCGCAGGCTTCCTCGAAGATATCGTTCGCCAGCCACTTGGACAGTTGAGGCCCCTTCCGTGGCCAGACGCGGTGCTGATACTGATCCGCGCCAGGATCGAAGCCGGGACGATACAAGCGAACGGCAGAACCATAGACGGAAAGATCACGTCCGAAGATCCTGATCAGGTGGTTGGAAACCACGTTGTCGACGATGGCGACATGGGCCACGCCTGCCAATCGCTTGGCCAAGCGGTCGGCAGAGGCATCGATTGGCCCAGAGATGACGATGACCGGCTGGGCACGGTGCTGGTTGAGCAGCAGGCGACTCAGCCGGAGGCCGTCCGCCTCGCCCTTGAAGAGGGTCGGCAGGGAATCATTACAGAAACAGCCGAATCCGCTTTAAGCCTTTGATCTGGCTCTGCTTTTGCTTCTGTACAAGATTACGCTGCTGAGGCCACGAAGTGGCCTATTAGCTCAAAAAAGCCGAAAAAATCGGTCGCGCCTGTCCACTCTTCACTCCAGCACCTTGCTGGAATAGTCCAAGGGCGCGATCTCCTTCTCCAGATCGAGGGTGTAATCGCCGAACCGGTTGATGTGGCTGGTCCGGTACGGTGACAGACCAGCCAGGATGTCCGGCGACAGTTCGATCCCCTCCTTCCGTAGCTCGGCCAGTGTCCGGGTCATGCCCTCCACGTTGTGCAGGATGACCATGTTGGCCACCAGTTGACTGTACTTCACGATCTTGCGTTGCTCGTGCAGGACGTTCTCCGCGATCACGCCTTCCCCGCCGAAGAACACCCATTTCACGAACCCGTTGAACTCCTCGCTCTTGTTGGTGGCGGCCTGGATGGTCTTGCGGATTTCGATGTCGTCGATGTAACGCAGCAGGAACAGGGTCCGGACCGCCTTGCCCAGTTCGCGGAAGGCGAAGTACAGCTTGTTCTTCCGGCTGTAGGTGCCCAATCGACGCAGGATGGAGGACGCCGTGATCTTGCCCAGCCGGATGGAGACCACCACCCGCAGCATGTCGTGCAGGTGCGTGCCAATCAGCGCCCAGTCGATGCTCTCGCCGAACAAGGCCTGGATGTTCTGGTAGGCCTTGCCGGGTTCGGGCCGAAAGAACGTGAGGTCCTTGATGTTCCGGATTCGCGGCATCAGCTGGATACCCAGCAGGTGGGCCAAGCCGAAAACCGGATAGCTCTGCGCCTGCGTGTCACCGTGGACGACTTCCGGCTGGATGTCGGAGGTGTTGGCCAAGAGGCCGTCCAGGATGTAGATGGCCTCGTGCACGCCGCACGGAATGAAGTGGCTGAACAGCGCCACGTACTTGTCCGACACATGGTAGTAGCCGATGCCGCCGTAGCCGCCGTACCGGATGTGGTACTCCGACAGCAGGTTGTCCTCATAGACGCTCCATTTGGTGCCGTCGGCCGAGGCGCTGCGGCCACTGCCCCAGAACCCCGGCAGATCGAACTTGTTGTACGTGTTGATGACCTCGTTGATCGCCCTTTCCAGCGTTCCTTCATCGACGTACTTCAGGTTCAGCCAGGCGATCTGGCGCCGGCTGAACCCCTTGACCGACCGGGCCGTCTGCGTCGGACCCAGGTTGCAGCCGTAGCAGAACAGCGTGGTGATGACCCGCCTGGGGAGGTCGTCGACTTGCGCGTCGGTTCCGGAAAAGGGCCGGAAATGACGGTGCAGCGCCAGCCACTGCGCGGTGTCGATCAGCACGTCCACGATGCTGGTGGCCGGCAACCGCTCGGTGATCAGGCGATCCACGGTAGCGATCGCGCTGGACACCTCGGGACGCCGTGCCTTGCGCAAGACCAGTCGCCCTTCGACCAGGTCCGCATGCACGTTCTCCGGGAATCGCTGGTCGACCGCGTTGGCCAGATCGGCCAGTTCGGTGCGCAGGCTGGAGACGAAGGCCTCCGCATCGGTCGGGAGGCCGGAGACCTCGCCATAGGCCTCCAGCTCCTGGCTGAAGGTGGCTTCGTCGATCAGCTGTTCGCGATAGTCGTCGAACCGTTCGCTGTGCGGAATGAACAGGTCGCCAGACTTCAACTCGTCCTTGACCTGGACCAGGACCGCCAACTCGAAATACTTGCGGTGCATCCACCCCGCCCCGAGGGCGTTGGCCTTCTTGCCGAACACATGCTGGCGCCAGGCCTTGGACAGCCACTCGAAATCCTTGTCCACGTCCAACCCGAGGGAGGCCACCTCGATCAATTCGCGGCGCTGGTTGCGCAATGCAAGTACGGCGGCGATCAGCGGCTCCATGCCCGCGTCCTGAGTGGTGGACCGGAGCGTCATCAACTCCAGGCAATTAAGCAGGGGTATCCGGATTTTAGTGTGGGAGCCGGTTCTAGCTCCTTCCTCGTTGTTCGCTCCAGCTTGTAGGTTTCTGATCTCTGCTGACTTCCTTGTCACCAGCCTTTCTTGTGGATTTGGCTGTTGCTCATGATGGAAAGGCTACCTGGCTGGACTTGGGTTCAGCCAATTGAATCCGCGGCCAGAAGTGGTCAGTCATGCGCTTTTCGTAACCCAGGCTTACGTGCGCCTACTGGTATTGTCTTACCCGCCGCGCCTTTGGCGCATCCCAACAGACTGAGCGTTGGGCACTCAGCATCCTCCGATGCTCGGCCGCACTCGACGACCAGGGAAGCGAGGTCCTGTTCCAACTGCTGAAGTTCGACGATTCGCTGACGCACATCAGCGAGCTTGTGCTCCGTCAATTTCCGGGTCTGCTCGCAGGCTCGCTTCCCGCGGACCTCCAGCAAGCCCGCGATCTCATCCAGGGTGAAACCCATCGCCTGGGCGCGCCGAATGAATTGAAGTCGCGCTACCTCAGAAGCCCCGTAGCGGCGTATTCCGCCTTGAGGGCGCGGCGGTTCAGGCAGCAGCCCGCGCCGCTGGTAGTAGCGCACGGTTTCAATATGGACTTCGGCCGAAGCGGCCAATCGACTAATGGTGAGGCCCACAAGCTTGACTCCGTACTTAGGTACGGAGAGTAGTATGCACCCATGTTGAGCACCCCTGCCAAATCACCACTGACCGCCATCTTAGGGGCCAGCCTGGCCGCTATCGGGGCGTCCGTATGCTGCGTCGTGCCACTAGTTCTGGTGCTGCTGGGCATCAGCGGGGCCTGGATCGCCAACCTGACCGCTTTGGACGCTTGGCGCCCTTGGTTCAGTCTGGCTACGTTGGCATGTCTTGGCTGGGCATTTTGGAGCCTTTACGGCCCTGCCTCACGCTGCCGCACGGACGGAGCTTGCGTTGACCCTGGTGTACTGCGCCGCCGCCGGCGTTGGCTCTGGATCGCCACCGTTGTGATCGCGCTGCTGCTGCTCTTCCCGTATTACGTTACTTGGTTCTTGTAGGAGACGAACAATGCGCCAGTGGATTGTTGGACTAATGATTTTGTGGACGGGCATGGCATTGGCGGCGACGCCGAAGAAAGCCGTGCTCGATGTTGAGAACATGACCTGTCCGGCGTGCAGCATCACGATCGAGAAGGCTCTCGACAAAGTACCTGGCGTTTCCAAGGCGCGAGTCGACGCCAAGGCGGCTACCGTCACCGTGGACTTCGATGCCGGACGCACAAACGTGCCAGCGATCGCGCGTGCGATTACCGACGCAGGCTTCCCAGCCAAAGCCAGGGCGAACGGTGGCTGAGTTGCAGCTGCAGAGTACCCTGACGTGCCCCCAATGCGGGCATCAGAGCACGGAGACGATGCCGACAACGGCTTGTCAGTTCTTCTACGAGTGTTCCGGCTGCGGAGCGGTGCTGCATCCTAAGAAGGGCGACTGCTGCGTTTTCTGCTCTTACGGCACCGTTCCTTGTCCTCCTATCCAACAACAGAAGCCTTGTTGCGGATAGCGAATCGAGGGACTAGGCGAGTTAGTCAAAATACCCCTCTTCGAGCAGCCGCACCAACGTCGGAATGTAAGGTCCGTACTCGACCACACGCTTGACCTGCTTCTTGCGCGTCGGTGTCATGGTCATTCGCTGGAACTCGAAGTTTGTCGATACCTTATCGTCGTCAACGAGCACCGTCTCGACCACCGCACCATCCTTACGCGCCTTCTCGTTGTAGAGCATCCGCGCCCGGATCACCTCGAAGCTGTAGCCCCTGCCCATACGGTTCATGTCCTTGGCCAGTCGGTTGACGGATTCAGTATAGGCATTGGTAATGGGCTGCTCGAAGTAAGTGAAGATTTCGTCGTGCCAGTTGTTCACGGCAGTGGTTAGATCCTTGAATGTGGTCGTCAGCTCCGACGGAATGTTGCCCAACCACTTCGCGCATGCCGTTTCAGCATCCGGACGGCTATTTTGGTCCCAAATCGACAGGAACCCCTCCTTGAGGGCATGCGCCTCCCCGAGCTGGGGAAATTGGCGGAACCATTCCAAGGCGCGCTCCATGTCCGCGCCCTTCAGATCGTGTTGCCGCTTGAGCAACAGGAAACGCTCATCCTTGAGCTTTAGTCGCTGTCGGGCCGGCAAGTCTTTGCGAATGCGCTTGCGCAGCTTCTCCAGGGCATCGTTGGCCATCCGCTGGATATGGAAGCGATCGACCACGATCCGCGCCTGTGGGAGCGTGGCGCGCACCACCTGCTTGTAGACGTGGTACATGTCCATGGCCACCCATTCGATGGTGTCCTTGTCCCGCAGGTTCCGGAAATAGGGCAACAGGTCGGCCTTGGCGCGGCTCGGCCGAAGGTCAAACACTGTCTTGCGCTCGATGTTGGTGATCATGGCGCGGTACTGGCCGATGATCTTGAGCTCATCGATCCCGAGGATACGGGGTGTCCGGAACCTGACCCTGGTCTCGAATTCCTCGATGAAGTCGTCGAAGACGTGCCGAATCGTCTTCTCGTCCAGATCTACTTCGCGAGCCAAGGCCGCGAAGGTCTTGGTGAAGCTCTGCTCGCGGATATAACGCACCAGGCGGGCCGTGGCTTGGCGCTTGCTGTCGAGGTCGGCGACAGGCTCGAAGAGCGTCTTGTTGCATGAAATGCAACGAAAGCGCCGGCGTTGGATGAACACCACGACCGGCTTGCCGTGCGTTGGGGTGTCCTGGAATGACTGCTCCTGCGAGCCGTGACCGTGCAAGCGTCCGACCTTGCACAGCGGACAGGTTGCCACTGGAGCGAGGCCTTCCGCCTTGACGACATATCGATCGTCATCGCCCACGACTTCAAGCGTTTTGAGGCTTCGCAGCTGGAGAAAGTCGGTCACTCAGCACCTTGGGCAAGCCCACACTGAAATCCGGCTTTTACTTTAGCACACCCCTCTCTATTCCAACACTAGAATCCGTTTTATGAAATGAGAGCTACAAGGCCCTAGATCACGAAACCCACACCAGATTCCGGATACCCTTAAGCAGCAAGGGCCTGGCGGTGCCGTAGGGCTGCAGCATGAACGGCAGGTAGTTCTTGCCGGCGTAGGCCATGTGCTCGTCGCATTCGGCCAGCAGCAGCGAGATTTCGGCCCGAAGGCTGTCGCCGATGGCATCCACCCGCTGGCTGTCGGTACCGTCCAACTGGAACGCCTGGAGGACATCCTTGAGCTGGCCGATCAGGTAGTCGGCCCGCTTGGAATGCTCAAGCTGGTAGGCAATCAGTTTCTGCTGGGCCAGATTCTCCAGTTTGCGCACCTGCTTGATGAACAGTTCGGCGGCATCGTCCAGGGTCTTGGCGTACTGGGCGCGGATGAAGATCGTGGCCAGCGCATACCGCTTGTCCTCGGTCAGTTCGGCCAGCTCGCTGGCGTCCAGGGCCCGGGCCATGGTCCGGAACTGCTTGAGCTTGGGCACCGGGATGTCGATCGGCGGCAGCTTTTCGGCCAATTGCTGGAGCATGCGGATGTGCTGCAGGTAGGTGCGCACCTCCTTGTTGGTCGGGCGGCCCGGCTCGCGTTTGAGCGTATGCCAGCCGGTGTAGCGCGATCCTTCCTTGGCGGACAACAGTTCGTCGATCAGCTTGCACACATCGGGGGCAAGGGCTTGTCCGATGCTGCGGAAATAACCCTCATGCACCTGCTCGCGCGCACGAATGGCCGCCAGTTCCAGCGTGCGGAAGCCAGGGAGTTCGTAGCGGTGGTGCACCAGTTCTTCGAGCAGGACATTCACGATGTCGGGAATGACATGCTTGGTCTGTGCCGCCGCGATCGCGACGGTGTCGAGCCAGGCCGTTCCATCCTTGCCCAGCGGACGCACGCCGAGAAACTGTCGCAGCAGCGTGACGTGGCGTTGCTTGCCACCGGAGGTGTCGTAGGATTCCAGTCGGCCCAGCTTCAGGGCGCGACGCAGGCCGGCCGCTTGGGCGATGTGCTGCCGGATGCGTTCCGGCACCTCGGTCAATTGCGTGAAATAGCCCAGACGCTGGAATAGCTTCAGGTGGATCAGCACCGCCAGTTGGGTCGTGGGCTGGGTGGTGATGTCCCGCACGAAGGAAAGTTCAGCCGGGGTCGGCGTGTAGATCTCCTCCAGCTCCTTGGCGGTGGGATCGGGCTTCAGTCGCGGATAGGCGGTCTCTTGAACGGTGGCCATCGAATTCCTGGGGGCTCAGGTCAATCCCAGTGGCGGCCGTCGTCGCCGATCAGGGACGCTTCCAGGAAACATTGGTGGGTATCGGCCATCCGATGCAGGTCATCCAGCAAGGTGGCCAGGACTTCATCCAGATCCCGGTCCGGGTCGGGTGCCACGGCGAGGCGGTATTCGGTGCCTTCCGCGTTCAGGCGTTGGGCCTGGAACGGAGCTAGGCAGATTTCCTCGATACGCCCGCGCGCCTTGGCCACGCCGCGGCCGCTGCGGGCGAAGGGCGTCAGCAACAGGCGCAGGCTCACCGTGTAAGTCGGTGTCGGTTCGGGCGCTGGCGCCGGCAGTGCCGGCGGCGCGGGAGCTGCCACCGGTCCCGGTAGGCTGGCTTCGATGCGCTGGCGCGCGAAAGGATCGCCGCCGTCGATGTAGCGCATGGCCGAGTGCACGTCGCGCCAGCCGACGTACTCCATCAGCCCCTTCACGTCCCAACCGTTGGCGTTGGCCCAGCCGGCAAAGCCGCGGCGCAGCGAGTGGCTGCTGTACTCCTCCGCATCCGGCAAGCCAGCGGCGGTGAGCAGATGGCGCAGCAGTGGGATCAGGCTGTTGGGATGCAGCGCCTCGTCCGCGACATGGCCCCAGCGATCAACGGCGCGGAACAGCGGCCCCTCGG
>Ga0102832_1001966_pt1 | contig 13714 bp, 16 predicted proteins | sample EBPBio282013_DNA_FD_88942 | JGI IMG/M metagenome (GOLD analysis project Ga0102832, IMG submission 88942) | Wastewater treatment Type I Accumulibacter community from EBPR Bioreactor in Madison, WI, USA - Reactor 2_5/28/2013_ DNA (Illumina Assembly) | ecosystem: Engineered > Bioreactor > EBPR >...
CTCGCGGTCGGCCGCTCGACCGGGCCTCGCTGCGCATCGGCCCGGGCTCGCGTCCTCCGGGCCGCCGTCCTGCGCGGTCGTCGCCTCCGGCGGGCCCAGATCCCGCTCCGCTTGCCCTAGGTCGGTCGCCGCGCCGGGGCCTCGCCTGGCGGCTCGGCCCCGGCTTGCGACCTCCGGGCCCGCGCGGACGCGCCGGATCATCGGTGGTCGGTTCTGTCCTGACCGTCGCTGGCCTTCGCCTGGACCGGCTGTCGCCCGGTCCGACCGGATGGGTGCGTGCTGTTCCGTCCGAGGGGACGGGGGTCCGGTGGCGCTTCGGCCCGCGGCTAGGTTGCGGCGGTGAGGTCGTCCACTGCTGCTGCGCCGGCGCGCGTGCGGCTGTGGCCGATGTATGTCGGCGGGTTCCTCGGGCCGTTCGGCGGGCTCGTGGTGGTGCCGATGCTGCCCGAGGTGGCCGCCGCATTCGGCACGAGCGTGCAGACCGTCGCCTGGTCGCTCACCGTGTACACGCTGCCGCTCGCCCTGCTCATGCAGGTGTCCGGGACCCTGGCCGATGTGTGGGGCCGCGCACGCACTGTGCGGACCGCCTACCTCGTCTATGCAGCCGTGTCGCTGGCCTGTGCGGCGGCGCCGAGCACCGAGCTCTTCTTCGGCGCCCGGATGCTGCAAGGGTCGGCCAACGCCTTCACCACGCCGCTGCTCGTGGCCGCGCTCTACGACGCCGTGGCACGGGAGCGGCTCGGCCGCTCGCTCGGCCGGTTCGGCGGCATGCAGGCCGCCGGCATGGCGTTCGCGCCGCTGGCCGGCGGCCTGGCCGGCGCGCTCGACTGGCGGCTGGGGTTCGTGGCCATCGCCGCGGTGGCGGGCGCCCTCGCACTGGTGCCGCCCCGCGCCGCCCACCGGGCGCCGGCGCAGGCCGGCTCGCTGCTCCAGCGCTGGCGGTCGCTGGGCAACGTCCGGCTCGTGCGGGCCTGCGCGGTCGCGCTGCTGTTCAACCTCACGGCGGCGGGCGCGGTCCTGCTGATCTCGCTGCTGGCCGCCGACCGGTTCGGGCTCGGCCCGGGGCAGCGCGGCCTGGTGATCGCCTGCTACGGCGCCGCGGGCCTGCTGCTCTCGCCGGTGCTGGGCCACCTCGTCGACCGCTACGGACCCCGCCGCACCGGCATCGGCGTGTTCGCCCTGCTCGCCGGAGTGGTGGCAGCGGCCGCCTGGGCGCCGAGCGTCGCGGCTCTGGCGGTGGCCTCGGCGCTCTCCGGCGCCGCGGCCACCGGCTCCCGCGTGGTGGTCAACAGCCTCAGCGTCACCAGCACGCCCGCCAACCCCGGCGGCGCGGCGTCGATGACGATGTCGTGGCTGTTCCTCGGCTCGGCACTGGCACCGCTGCTGTTCCTGCCGGCCTACAGCCATGCCGTGGTCGTCGGCTTCCTGCTCACCGCGTCCGCCGCAGCAGCGGCGTCGATCCTGGCCGTGCCCCGGCTCGCACCTCCGGTGCCCATGGCCGTCGACGACGAGGCGGCAGCGATCACCGCGGTGCACGAGTGACGGCGACGAGGCGCTCGGGGCGCCCCGGCAGGTGGCCCGCCCGCGCCCGATGCCGATCTCGGCGGACGTGCGCAGAGAACTCACCACGCCCGGCCGCACGAAAGCCCGCGGACCCACCGGCTCGAGCGCGATCAGCCTGCCCGCGACAGCTCCAGCAGCCTCCCGCCGCCGAGCTCGACCGCCATGTCGGCGAAGCGGTCGGCCGCAGGGACGGCGGTGGGCCCGGTGCGGCGCGCCACGTAGACGTCGCGAGGCGGCATCGCCGGCCGCGACTGCAGCACGACGACGTTCGGGTCGGTCTGGTCGACGGCCAGCAGCGGCATGAGCGCTGCCCCGAGACCGGCCGCCGCCATAGCCTGCAGGGCCCCGTTGTCGTTGGTGCGGAACGAGTACCGCGGCACGACGCCGTGCTGGCTGAGCCAGGCCTCGGCCTGGAAGTGGGCGTGGTGCGGCTCGGGGCCGAGGATCGGCCGGTCGCCGAGCGCCGCGACCGGGTAGGCACCGCCTTTGAGCTCGGACAGCACGGGGTCCGATGGGCTGGTCACCACGACGTAGGGATCGCGCAGCACCGTCTGGATGCGGACGTCCGGGTGCTTGACCTTCTGATCGAGGAACGTGACATCGACGACGCCGTCCATGAGCAGGCTGGCGAGCTCGGGGCTGAACTCGCCCGGCACGATCTCGATGGCGACGTCGGATGCGCGCTGGCGCATCTGCGCGATGAGCGTGGGCAGCAGCCGCACGGACACCGACTGGAAGGTGCCGACGACGAGGCGTCCGCCGGTGCCGCTCGCGAGGTCGTCGAGCTCGCGGGCGAGGACGTCGAGGCGGTCGAGGACCCGCTCGGCATGCCGCAGCACGATGCGGCCGGCCGGCGTCAGCGTCGCGCGGCGGGGACCGCCGGGCCGATCGAGGACCGTCATGCCCACGGCGCGCTCGAGGCCGGCGATCTGCTGGCTGACGGCGGCCTGGCTGAAGCCGAGCACCGCGGCGGCGTCGGCGAACGTGCCCTCCTCGGCGACGGCGTGCAGGGCGGCGAGATGGCGGATCTCGAGGTCGCGGAGCCGCAGCTCCCCTGGTGTGCTCACGGTCACAGAGTCTCATAAGTATTCGCGATCTTTAAGATCGGACTTAGTCGCTTTTCCTTATGCAACGCGAGACGTACCGTGGAGTCACACCCAGTGAGGGCGCCCGCTCTCACCCGCTCGAGACGGAGGCTGCCATGGACGCCATCACCACCACGACGCAGACGGTCGCCACCGTCTCCCCGCTCGTCACCGCGACGCGCGTCGACCTCGACGCCCTCGCCCTGGCCATCGCCGAGGACGGCGTCGCCGCCTCGACGCCGCGCGTGCTCAGCCTGGTCCTCGAGGCCCGCGAGCTCGGCGCCGACACCGGCCTGGTCGAGCTGCTCGCCGACGACACCGCGGGCGAGATCGTGCGGATGCGCGCGTTCGGCATGCTGGCCGGCCAGGTCGAGGCCCTGCGCCGCCCGCTGCCCCACCCCGCGGACATCCTCAGCGCCTGACCGCCCTGATCTCCTCGTGCCGCAGCCCCCGCCGATGGCGGGGGCTGCGGCACATCTGCGCGAGGGGGGGGTCAGTCCTGCAGCGACGCCAGCGCGGCCACGACGGCGTCGGCGACTACCGGGCGCGCGATGAGCAGCTCGCCGACCAGCGGCGGCATGCGGTTGTAGGCCAGCTCCTGGCCGGACAGATCGGTGACGCGCAGACCGGCCGCGGCGGCGACCGCGGCCGGCGCCGCGACATCCCACTCCGACAGGCCCGAGTCGTGCAGGTAGGCGTCGGCACGCCCCTCGACGACCTCGACCGCCTTCACGCCGGCCGAGCCGACGCTGTAGGCCTCGACGGCCACGCCGAGCCGCGCGGACAGCGCCGGGATCAGCGCGTCGAGCGCAGCGGGCGGCCGGGTACGGCTCACCACGAGCCGCAGCGTGCCGGAGGGCACGGCGTCGACCACCGGGGGCACGGAGCCGGTGTCCAGCACGTCCCCGCGCGCCGGGAGCGCGACCGCGCCCGCGACCAGCGAGCCCGAGACCCACAGCGCGACGTGGACGGCGAAGTCGTCGCGCCCCTGCCCGTACTCCCACGTGCCGTCGAGCGGGTCGACGATCCAGACCCGCTCGGAGCCGAGGCGCGCGGTGCCGTCGACACCCTCCTCGGACAGCAGGGCGTCGTCGGGCCGGGCATCGGCGAGGCCGGCAGCGAGGAGCTCGTGCGCCGCGCGGTCGGCGCGGTCGCGCAGGTCCTTGGCCTGCTCGCGCGTGGCCGCGTCGGCGTCGAACCCCACGCGCATCGACAGCAGCATCCGGCCGGCCTCCGCGGCGAGGTCGCGGGCGAGGATCAGATCGTCGTTGCTCATGCGTGGTACCTGTTCTGGGCCCGCTCAAGCCCCTCGTGCAGCAGCAGCTCGACGGCGTCGGCGGCCTCGACGACGAGCAGCGGCAGCTCCTTGCGCTCGACCGACGACCACGGCTTGAGCACGAAGTCGGCGGGGTCCTGGCGGCCGGGCGGGCGGCCGATGCCGACGCGCACGCGGTACCAGTCGCCGCTGCCGGTCGACCGGCGGATCGACTTGAGGCCGTTGTGGCCGTTGTCGCCGCCGCCGAGCTTGAGGCGCAGCGCGGCGAAGGGGATGTCGAGCTCGTCGTGCACGACGACGAGCCGGTCGAGCGGCACCTTGTAGAAGTCGAGCAGGCCCTTCACCGGCCCGCCGGACTCGTTCATGTAGGACGACGGCTTGGCCAGCACCGCCCGCTGGCCCTGGATGCGCTCCTCGGCCACCTGGGCACGGGCCCGCTTGTGCGAGGCGAACCGGCCGCGGCAGCGGGCGGCGAGCTCGTCGACGACGAGCTGGCCCACGTTGTGGCGCGTCTGCGCGTAGTCGGGCCCCGGGTTGCCGAGCCCCACGACGAGCCAGGGCGCGTTCTCGGTGCTCACGGCGTGCATCCTCTCAGGACGGGACGAGGGCCCCGCACCACCGGTGCGGGGCCCTCGTCAGGTCTGTCGTGAGGCTCAGGCCTCGTCGTCCTTGCCGACCTCGGGGACGTCGGCGCCGGCGCCCTCCTCGGAGGTCTCGCCGTCGATGTCCTCGGTGGAGTGCGCGGCGACGTCGAGCATGTGGGCGTCCTCGGCCGCGAGCTCCGCGGCGTGCGCCTCGGCCTCGGCGGCGATCGCGTCGGCCTCCTTCTTGGTCACGATGACGAGGTCGACGTGCTCGAGCACGCGCTTGACCGGGTCGCGCTGCACGTCGCGGGGGGCGACGAGCACCTTGTCGCCCTCGATCTCGACGTTGAGCACGACGCCCGGGTTGCGCAGGGCGAGGGCGAGGTCGTGGTCGGGCAGCGCGACGTGGCGCAGCTCCTGGCCGTGACCGTAGATGACGGCGGGCACGAGGCCCGCGCGGCGGCTGCGGCGCGCGGCGCCCTTGCCGAAGTCCGATCGAGGCTCAGCCTTGATGCTGACCTGGTCCACTGCAATCTCCAACTGACGTACGGCGTGCGGCGCGCGTGAGAGCACGACGCAGGCGGGTGCGGCCTGGGGCCACGGGCAACGTGGGGGTGCCGCGCCTCGCGGCGGGGCGGTCGGCGCCTCGGCAGGGATGCGGGCGCGCAGCAACCGCGCGGTCCGCGTCGATCACGACACGCTGGCCCGTGAGGACCCGCGCACCCTCGCCGGGGAGCCTGCCGAGTCTAGTCCGGGAGGCTCCGATCGCCCAAACCGGGCAGGCGGGCGCGAGGGACCGCTGCGTCTGCAGGTCTCTAGCGGGCCCGCATGCGGTTGTTGCGCGGCTGGTGCTCCACCTCGGCGAGCCCGAGGTGCTCGAGCACCGGCGGCACGTAGGTGGCGAAGCGGCCGCGGTAGCCCTTGCGCAGCCCGTAGAAGCCGCCGACGGGGTTGTCTGCCGACCTCGCCCACGCCTCCACCGTGCCCGGCTTGGCCTCCTTCTGCTCGTCCGCATTGCCCAGCGGCACCCAGTCGCCAGCCGCGACGAGCATCGCGTGCAGGTCCTCGATGCACTGCAGCCGGTAGCTCAAGGTCGTGCTGCCCACGCGGACCCCGAGGGCCGGCGGGTCGGCGTCCTCGTCGCGCCAGGCGTCGAACTCCGACGTCCCGCTCGGCGTCGTGAGGATCCAGGGGTCCTCGCGGGTGCCGGAACCCTCCACGTGCTCAGCCATGGCCCCTCCGATTCGGATGCCCGGTGCGCGTGCCCGCACCGGCGAGGCTGACTGTGCCGGGCATTCATGACACCGTGTGTCATGTACGTGGACGAACCTGCGGAGGGAGCGGCGCATGCGCGCGGGGCGGCTGCTGTCGGTGCTGCTCATCCTCCAGACGCAACGGCGCGTGACGGCGGGCGAGCTGGCCCGACGGCTCGAGGTGTCGCAGCGCACCGTGCTTCGCGACCTCGCCGAGCTGTCGGCGAGCGGCGTCCCCGTGTACTCGGTGCGCGGCCCGCAGGGCGGCTTCGAGCTGCTCGACACCTTCCGCGGGCCCGCCGGGTCGCTGGCAGGCGGCGGCCCGACGGGCGGGCAGGAGAGGCTGCGCCGGGTGCGCGTGCTGGTCTCTCCAGCGGCGCTCCAGCGCGCGCTCGTCGCCGGGGAGCCCCAGGGATGGCGGCCGCGCCCCGTCCCGGACGCGCACCCGCACGCCCCCGGCTGGCTCGAGGGGTCGTTCCGGTTCGGTTCCGACGAGGAGGCGCTCCGGTCGCTGCTCGCGCTCGCACCCGATGTCGAGGTGCTGCTGCCCCAGCACCTGCGCGACGCCATGGCCGCGATCGGGTCGAGGCTCGCCGAGCAGCACGGCGCTGCCCGCGGCGCTGCTACAGGAAGCTGACGAAGACCGCGACGGCGACGTTCACGAGGGTGAGGACGCCGGCGGCAGCCCAGTACGGCTTCTGCTGGTCCTCCGGCCTGCGGCGGCCGAGCAGCACGACGACCAGGACGGCCAGCGCCACGGCCAGCTTGATGCCGAACTTGGTGTTGTCGACGCCCTCGTCGTCGTCGCCGACGACTTTCGACGAGATCAGGCCGACCATCGCGATGCCCGTGACGACCTGGGTCAGGACGCCGTGGAGCATCGCGTTGTTGATGACCTTGGTGCTCGAGCTCATCTGCACGAGCCAGCCGCCGAGGAGGCTGGCCAGACCGACGAAGTGCAGGAAGACGAGGAGGTTGAAGAGGAAGTCCACGTCGTCACCGTACCCGTGGATCCCGGGCGGCCCGCATCAGTGGCCCCGAGCCACCCAGGCGTCGTAGTCGCCGGCCTCGGCGCCGATCGTGGTCTCGTCGCCGTGCCCGGTGAGCACCCGGGTCTCCCCCGGCAGCGTCAGCAGACGCTCGCGGATCGAGTCGAGGATCGTCGGGAAGCTGCTGAACGAGCGGCCGGTGGCGCCGGGTCCGCCGTGGAACAGGGTGTCACCCGACAGCAGCACCCCGAGGTCCTCGGCGTACAGGCACACCGCGCCCGGCGAGTGGCCGGGCGTGTGCAGCACGCGCAGCGTCGTCCCCGCGACCTCCACGGTGTCGCCGTCGGCGAGCGGCTCGAACGGGACGCCGGCGTTGACGACGTCCCAGAGCATCGTGTCGTCGGGGTGCAGGCGCACCGTCGCACCGGTCGCGGCGACGAGGTCCTGGACGGCGTTGACGTGGTCGTTGTGCGCATGCGTGCACACGACCGCCACGACCTTCCGGCCGCCCACGGCCTCGAGGATCCTCGGTGCCTCGTGGGCGGCATCGACCACCACGACCTCGGTGTCGTCGCCGACGACCCAGACGTTGTTGTCGACGTCGAAGTCCTGCCCGTCGAGGCTGAAGACGCCGCTGGTGACGACCCGCTCGACCCGTGCGGTCACTGGCCCATCACCACGACCGAGCGCAGCACCTCGCCGTGGTGCATCTTCTCGAACGCCGCCTCGACGCCGTCGATGCCGATGGTCTCGGAGACGAAGTCGCCGAGCGGGAGACGGCCCTGCAGGTAGAGGTCGATGAGCATCGGGAAGTCGCGCGAGGGCAGGCAGTCGCCGTACCACGACGACTTGAGCGCACCGCCCCGGCCGAAGAACTCGATGAGCGGCATGTCGATGCGCATGTCCGGGGTAGGGACGCCGACCAGGACGACGGTGCCGGCGAGGTCGCGGGCGAAGAACGCCTGCTCGTAGGTCTCGGGCCGGCCGATCGCCTCGATGACGACGTCCGCGCCGAAGCCGCCCGTGGCCTCGCGGATCGCCTCGACCGCGTCGGTCTCCCGCGAGTTCACGGTGTGCGTCGCGCCGAAGTGCTTGGCCTTCTCCAGCTTCCGGTCGTCGATGTCGACCGCCACGATCGTGCGCGCGCCGGCGAGGCGCGCACCGGCGATGGCGGCGTCACCGACACCGCCGCAGCCGATGACCGCCACCGTGTCGCCGCGGGTCACGCCGCCGGTGTTGATCGCCGCACCCAGGCCGGCCATCACGCCGCAGCCGAGGAGACCTGCGACCTCCGGCGGGGCGGCCGGGTCGACCTTGGTGCACTGGCCCGCGGCGACCAGGGTCATCTCCGCGAACGCGCCGATGCCGAGCGCCGGAGTGAGCTCGGTCCCGTCGAGCAGCGTCATCCGCTGCGTCGCGTTGAACGTCGAGAAGCAGTACCAGGGGCGCCCCCTCAGGCAGGCCCGGCAGGTGCCGCAGACGGCGCGCCAGTTGAGGATCACGTAGTCGCCGGGCGCGACGTCGGTGACATCGGGGCCGACCGACTCGACGATGCCCGCGGCCTCGTGGCCGAGGAGGAACGGGAACTCGTCGTTGATGCCGCCCTCGCGGTAGTGCAGGTCGGTGTGGCAGACACCGCAGGCCAGCACCTTCACCCGCGCCTCCCCGGGGCCGGGCTCCGGCACCACGATCGTCTCGAGGCTCACCGGCGCGCCCTTGCTGCGCGCGACGACTCCCTGCACCTGGACCGGCATGTCCCACCCTCTCGTGTTCGGCGTCTCCCCCGGCACGGCAACCTAGCCCGTCGGGGCGCGCTGCACCCGCCCAAGCGGGCGGAGCGGGACGGTGTTGCGACGCGGCCGGGGCGGACCGGGTCAGACGAGGTGCCGGGCGGCGGCCCAGCGGGCGAGCTCGTGCCGGTTCGACAGCTGCAGCTTGCGCAGCACCGCGGACACATGGGTCTCGACCGTCTTCACCGACAGCACGAGGTCGCGCGCGACCTCGCGGTAGGTGTAGCCGCGGGCGATCAGCCGCATGACCTCGCGCTCGCGCGGGCTCAGCTGGTCGAGGCCCTCCACCTCGAGCGGGTCGTCGGCTCCCGAGGAGAACGCGTCCAGGACGAAGCCGGCCAGCCGCGGCGAGAACACGGCGTCGCCGTCGGCCACCCGGCGGATGGCGTCGACGAGGTCGTCGCCGCTGATGTTCTTGGTGACGTACCCGCGCGCCCCGCCGCGCACCACCCCGATGACGTCGTCGGCCGCGTCGGACACCGACAGCGCCAGGAACCGGACGGCCGGCAGGTCGGCCGTGCAGGCGTCGAGCACTGCCCGACCGCCGCCGCCCGGCAGGTGGACGTCGAGCAGCACGACGTCGGGCCGCTGGCGATGGATGACGGCGATCGCCTCGTCGGTGTCGCCGGCCTCGCCGACGACGTCGACGCGTCCGCCGAGCTCGGCGCGCACCCCCGACCGGAACATCTGGTGGTCGTCGACGAGGACGACGCGCAGGGGGCCGACGGACGACGGCTGGTCGGTCACGGGATGCTCCTCGCTCCGAGCGACATGGGCAGGACGAGCGTGACCTCGGCACCCTCGCCGGGGGCCGAGCGGACCGTGGCGGTGCCGCCGACGCGGGCCATCCGGGCGTGCACCGACTCGCGCAGGCCGAGCCGGTCGTCGGGCACGGCCTCCGGGTCGAACCCGGGCCCGCGGTCGCGGACGAACACCTCGACCGAGTCGCGGCCGCACTCGACGTAGACCGAGATCGTGCCGCCGGCGTGCTTGGCTGCGTTGACGACGGCCTCGCGCGCCGCAGCCACGAGCGCGTCCACGCGGTCGTCGCGGGCCACGTCGCCGACCGGAACGAGGTCGACGGCGCAGGCGAACCTGCCCTCGACGTCGGCGATCTCGCTCTCGAGCGCCGCGACGAGGGTGCGCGACGCGTCGCCGGTGGGCGCATAGAGCCAGCGGCGCAGCGCCCGCTCCTCGGTACGCGCGAGCCGGGTGACCTCGTCGGGGTCGTGCGCCGCCCGCTGGATCAGGGTGAGGGTCTGCAGCACCGAGTCGTGCACCTGCGCCGCCACCTCGGCGCGCTCCTCGGTACGGATCCGCGCGCGGCGCTCGGCGGCGGCGTCGCGCCACCAGCCGAGCACGAACGGGAGGAGCACCAGCGCGATGCCGGCCAGCGCGAGCAGCGCCGCGGCCAGGCCGCGCAGCGACGCGAGCACGTCGCCGTTGGCGGCCAGTGCGCCGAAGGCCCCGAGCACCACGAGCGAGAGGCCGATCGCGATGCGCGGGAAGGCGTTGCGCAGGGCGGTGTTCGTGGTGAGCCGGGCGCTCGAGGACACCTCTGACAGGATCTGCGAGCGACGGGTGTCGTCGGACTGCCGCCAGAGCACCGCGACACCGGCACCGGCGAGCATGAGCGGCACGACCCAGGAGCCGAACACCTCGATCCCGCGGCTGGACAGCAGCAGCACCACGCCCAGAGCGAGGGCCGACAGGCCGAGCACGCCGGCGAGGTCGCGGCCGGACCCGTCGGACACGGGGCGGTCGTCGTCGGACAGCGGCAGCCAGGCCCAGTAGGCGGCGTACAGGGCGATGCCGAACCCGCCCAGCAGAGCCATCACCACGAACGCGACGCGCACCCAGCCGACGTCCCACGCCATGTGCTCGGCGATGCCGCGGCAGACGCCGCCCAGCAGCCGGCCGCGACGGCGGCGGACGGCGCGCCGCTCCGGCCGCAGGAACGGCGACGGAGGGGACGGCGGCGGGACGGGCAGGCTCACGCGTCCATGATCCCTGCTCGGGGGCAGGGACACATCGGGGTCGGCACCCCGCGTACGTCCCGGGCATGATCAGGGTGGTCTCAGGGGCGCTCCCCGATGCGGCGGGGGCGCCGGCCGGACGACGGTAGGTGCCATGACAGAGAACCCGACCCTCCCCGGCGAGCCGGCCGACGACGCCGGCTCGCAGAGCACTCCCGGCTCCTCCGGCACCACCGGCCAGACCGGCGCCGGCCAGCCCGGCGGGTACGCGCCCGGCGCGTCCTACCCGCCGCCCTACCCGCCGCCGGCGTACCCGCCGGTGCGGCGCCCGCTGCGTCGCAGCCGCAACGACCGGGTCATCTCCGGCGTCTGCGGCGGCCTCGCCGAGAACCTCGCGATCGACGCGACCCTGCTGCGCATCCTCGTCGTGGTCGCCACCGTCTTCACCGGCGGCGCGCTGATCCTGGCCTACCTGCTCGCGTGGCTGCTCATGCCCGACACCCCCGCCTATGTGGTGCCGGTCGGCTCCCCGCAGGCCGCGCCGCAGTACGCGACGGTCGGCGGCCCGTCCGACGTGCCGGCGTCGTACGCGGCCGGCGGCACCGGCACCTACATCGACCCGTCCACCGGCCAGGTCTACGGCCCGCCGGTCGCGGTGGCGCCCCAGCCGCGCACCGAGCCGCGCAGCTACCTCGGCTGGATCACGCTGTCGGCGGCGATCGCCGCGGGCGGCCTGCTCGGGATCCTCGGCGCGGCCGGCGTGAGCATCAGCGGTCTCGTCGTCTCCTCGGTGATCCTGCTCGTGCTCGGCGCGGGCCTGCTCGTCGGCGCCTGGCGCGGCCGGGCCCGCTGGCTCATCGCACCCGCGCTGGTCATGCTCCTGTTCGTCCAGGGCGCGGCCGCCGTCAGCGACATCCGGACCGGCTCCGGAGCCGGCGATCGCACCTGGGTGCCGACCGGCGCGTCGCAGTCGTACAGCCTCGGTGCCGGCAGCGCGACCCTCGACCTGCGCAAGCTGCCCGCCGGGGACGCGAACGTCGACGTCTCCATCGGCGCCGGCGAGCTCATCGTCCTGCTGCCCGCCGACGCATCGGTGCGCATCGACGGCTCGATCGGGGCCGGCGAGGTCGACCTGCCCGGCAAGGAGCCGCAGTCCGGCGTCGGGCTGAACATGGACGCCACCGTCTTCGGGATCCCCGCGCCGGCCGACGGCCCGGACCCCGTGACCACTACGAACGTCGACCTGACCGCGCAGATCGGTCTCGGAACCCTGGAGGTGCGTCGTGCGACGTCATGACCTCGACTGGGTCTCGCTCATCGCGGGCCTCGTCTTCACCGTGCTGGCGCTCGGCTACCTGCTCGTGGCCGTGACCGACCTGTCCATCGACGGCCGGTTCGTGTGGCCCGTCGTCCTCGTCGCCCTCGGCGGCGCGGGCGTGGCCACCGCGGTCAAGGCCAATCAGCGCGAGGAGCAGCAGTTCCCCGCGCGGGTGCCTGCAGACGACCAGATCTGATCTGGCCCTGCGCCCGACGGCGCCGGCATCCCACGGGATGCCGGCGCCGTCGTCCGTCGCTAGGACTTGTCCTCGATCTCCCAGAGGTGGTCGAGCACGTGCCAGGCGATCCGTCGCAGGGCGTACCGCGCGGGCCACCGGTATGCGGGGTCGTCCACCAGCAGTGCCGCAGCAGTCTGCTCGCGCATCGCGTCGCGCAGCGCGGCGTCGTGGACGTCGAAGGGCTTCTGCTTCACCCCGATGCCGCGGACATAGCTGCGCTCCGACTCCACGACGTGGCGCACGACCTCGCTGGTGTCGCGGCCGCCGCCCCGCGGCCCCTTGGCCAGCGCCTCGGGAGCGGCATCGGCGACCTCGTGGAACAGCGCCCACGCCGCTCGCAGGAGCGCGACCTGGCGCTCGAGGTCGGCGCCCGCCTTCGCCCCGGACGCCGGAGCATCCTGCGGGAACCGCACATCGGTGGCGCCGAAGTCGGTGGTGGCGGTACCGGGGGCGGCGTCGACCACGCGCGGCACCGCCGCGGCCTGGAACGGCACGCCGGCCCGGGAGGCGACGACGGCGTACCGCGGCGCGTACGACACCAGCGCCTCGATGGCCGCCTCGTCACCGTCGCGCGTGCGGGCGCTGCGTGCCCAGCCCGGCCACGCCGCGGCGATCGCGAAGGTGCGCTGGGCGCCCCGCTCGAGGACGACGTCGAGGTGCGTGCGAGCCATGCGTCCAGACTGCCGTGCGGGACCGACGGTCGGCAGGAATGCAGGACGCCCGGGCTGGCAGGATCGGGGTATGCCAGCGCGCACCGGGTCGCAGCGCCCCACCCTCGAGCAGGTGGCCGCGCTCGCCGGGGTGTCGCGCGGCACCGCGAGCCGCGTGCTCTCCGGCGCGAGCAACGTCAGCCCGTCCGCGATCGCCGCAGTCCGCGCCGCCGCCGCCGAGCTCAACTACCGGCCGAACCTGTCGGCCCGGTCGCTGGTCACCGGGCGCACGGGGCTGGTCGGCCTCGTCGTCAACGAGTCCAACGACCACCTGTTCAGCGACCCCTACTTCGCCGAGGTGTCGCGGGGTGCGCACGACGCGCTCTCGGAGGCCGACGTCGCGCTCGTGCTCACGCTGGCCGGCGACGCCCGCGAGCGCGACCGCATCGTCGAGATCGCGTCGATGCGCCTCGACGGCCTGCTCGTGATCCACGGGCACAGCGACACCGAGCTCGTCGCCGGGATCGAGCGGGTCCGCGTGCCGGCGGTGTTCTCGGGCCGCGTGCCGATCGAGGGCGAGTCGAAGGTCTGGTACGTCGACGCCGACAACCGCGGCGGGGCCCGCCTCGCTACCGACCACATGCTCGGCCGAGGCCGGCGACGCGTCGTGCACATCACCGGCCCCCTCGACATGGCGGCCGGCCACGACCGTCGGCTCGGGTGGCAGGACGCGCTCGACGCGGCCGGCTTAGAGCGCACCGAGGCCATGGTCGAGGCCGGCGACTTCAGCCCCGCCAGCGGCGCGGCGGCGATGCGCGCGCTGCTCGAGCGCGTGCCCCATCTCGACGGAGTGTTCGTCGCCAACGACCTCATGGCCCTCGGTGCGCTGCAGACGCTGGCGGAGGCCGGCCGGTCGGTGCCCGACGACGTCGCAGTGGTGGGCTTCGACGACGCCGACGCAGCGCGCGCATCCACCCCCGGCCTCACGACCG
>Ga0102832_1001968_pt1 | contig 13703 bp, 9 predicted proteins | sample EBPBio282013_DNA_FD_88942 | JGI IMG/M metagenome (GOLD analysis project Ga0102832, IMG submission 88942) | Wastewater treatment Type I Accumulibacter community from EBPR Bioreactor in Madison, WI, USA - Reactor 2_5/28/2013_ DNA (Illumina Assembly) | ecosystem: Engineered > Bioreactor > EBPR >...
AGGCCGCCTCCCACTCCAGCCAGGCTCCCCGGTCGGGCGTGCGGGTCAGATAGGCACCGAGCACCGCGGCAGTAGCCCGGGCATCTCCGAGCGCGGAGTGCGCATCCGTGAGCTGAACACCACAGGCCTCGCAGCAGTCGCCCAGCCGGTGACGATGCAGATGAGGCAGATAGACCCGACCCGCCTGCATGGTGCAGATCGTCGGCACCCAAGGCATGTCCCAACCGGCGCGCTCGTACTCAGCGCGCAGGAACGCCACGTCGAAGCCGGCGTTGTGCGCCACGACTACCCGGCCGTTGAGGGCCTGCGTGATGTGGTCCAGCCGCTCGCGGATCCGTGGGGCGTCTGCGACATCCTCACCGGTGATCCCATGGATGTGCGTGGCCCCGACAGGGCCCTCCGGGTTGAACCGGCCGGACCACTCCCACACGGGTCGGCCGACATGATCGGTCAGGACGACGGCCAGCTCCAGAACACGTGACGAAGCCGGGCTAAGTCCGGTGGTCTCGACGTCGATCACCGCGAACACAGGCGGGGCGGCGGATGCTCCGTTCGGCGCCGCGACAGGCGACGGTTGACGACTCCCCAGCAGGCGATCAAGCAGTCCCATGTCTCCCCCGAGATTGATGTTGGACCGATCCTGGCATCGGCTACCGACACAGTCCGGGAGATTGAGACCCTGCCCTGCGCCATCCGTGCAGTGCGGATGCACGACATGAGCGAAGAACGTGCGGCGTGCGATGGGGCGCCTCCGGCGCGCACTGGCCGCAGCAAGGCGCCCCCGACCTTTGGCCGGGCGTCAGCGACTCCGCCAAGTCGATCGTCTCGTCGCTCGGCGGGGCTAGAGCTGGGGTGCCGGCGTGGGTGGAATCAGAAGGTTAGGAACCCTGTCGGGCCGAAGAAATGGCACGAAGAAATGGCTCGAAGCTTGAAGCGGCAAGCGATGCGAGGCTGCGGTTGTCCCTCGAAGCGCCGCACCTCGGCCGGCGCTGACCGCGCCGGCGACCGAACTGCGCCTCTGACCTGCGGAAACAACAAGGCCGGCCTGCACCCGTCGGTGCGGCCGGCCTGTCGTATCGCTGTCTCAAGCGAAGCGCGCCCGAGAGGACTCGAACCTCTGACCTTCTGATCCGTAGCGCATCCGCGACGTGCTCGACCCGCGGGCGTGGCCCTGCAACGGGGGGAGCCGCGCCTCGTCGGGCTCCCCCGCGGAACGATCACGGGTGCGGCTCCGGTGTCCGGCCGCCGCACCCGTGATCGTGGTGGTCGAGGTGGGGCTACGACGCGGTGCCGACGGAGGCACGATAGGCGCGCCAGCCGCCGTACTGGGTGATCTCGGGGTGCTCCTGAGCCATCGCGCGGTCGTACAGGATTCCGGGGACGACCCGTCCGTCGGCGAGTTCGACCGCGCCGCGGTAGAGGCCGGGAGGCTCGCCCTCGATGACCTTGAGCAGCACCTCGAGCGGGACTGCGTACAGCTCGCCGGCGATGGCAGCGCCGGTCTCGCCGTCCTCGACCCGATACATCCCCGGGTGCACATCGCCGATCGTGTGCACGCGGTACTTCGGCGCGGTGGCGATCTCCTGGACGAACTCGGCGCCGGCGAGGTTGTCGCTGAGCTCGAGGCCACGCATGAGGGTCCCGTTGACGAAGAGCAGGCCGTCGTCGAGCTCGTCGTGGCTCTCGCCGCGCGCCGCCCAGCCGAAGTAGGCCAGGATCGCGGCGAAGAACAGGTAGCCGATGGTGATCTGGGGCGACGCGTTGAGCGCCACCTCGTAGGCGTTGATGAGCCCCACGAACGACAGCGCGGCACCGATCACCGCCGTGAGCGCCGCGGCGTACATCCGCCGGTCGATGACGAACGCCGTGATCGCGCCGAGGATGATGCCCACGAGCACCGAGCCCTGGCCGAAGAGTTTGAGGCCGTCGTAGATCACGCCGTTGGTGATGAGGACGTCGACCCCGACCTCCGAGGAATTCGTCCCCGCGCTGGCGAGGGCGTTGTCGATGAGTCCGGTCGCCCACTCCGCGAGGCTGGGCAGCATCGCCACGATGATGGCCGGTGCGTAGCGGCGGGCGTTGACGTTGAAGGCCTGCGCGCCGATGACCATCCCAATGTAGAGCAGGACCGGGACGAGCGCCTGCATCGGGAAGATCGCCAGGAACGTGCCGACCAGGCCGGTGAAGCACACCACCGCGACGACGATGCCCGTGGCCAGCGAGTACCCGATGCGCCCGCCCGCCTGCTTCCAGCCGGGGTGACCGATGTAGACGGCGGGCGGGAACGGCGAGCCGAGGAACGAGCCGACCACAGCGCCCAGGCCGTCGGCGCTGAGCACCTGGCGGACGGAGTAGCGGTCGCCGGCGGCGGCCGCGGACTCCACGTTGGTCATGCCCTCGGTGAAGTTGTAGATGCCGAGCGGGATGGCCGAGGCCAGCAGCGGCGCGATGTCGGAGAGCCCGGTCACCACGTCGCCGGAGGGGAACGGCAGCTTGAGCGCGAGCTGGCCGATCGAGTCGGAGACCGCGGAGGGCTCGAGGATGTTCGACCAGCCGAGCGCGACCGCCACCCATGCGACGGCGGTGGAGACGCCGACCGCGAGGAGTGCCACCGGAGCCCCGAGCGGCATACGCCGGTTGCCCAGGAAGCCGACGAGGATGAACGCGAAGGCGATGAAACCGATCCAGGCTGCCTGCCACATCTGGGCGGCGGGCCGCATCGAGATGAACGTGATGGAGATACCGGCGAGCGCACCGAGCAGCGCCGCGCGCGGCGTCCAGCGCCGGATCCAGGGGCCGAAGAACGCTCCGATGAGGACGATGCACCCGACGATGAACGCCCAAGCCAGTCCTGCACGCCAGGCCTTGAGCGGGTCGTCGCTCTGGATGAGCACCGGGAGCATGACCACGAAGACGACGATGAAGGTGTGCGGGACGCTGGGGCCGTAGGGCAGCGCCGTCACGTCGGTCCGATTCTCCCGCTGGGCGAGACGCCGGGCGAGGAAGGCGTACCAGATGTTGCCCAGCGGGAGTGCGATGCCCAGGGCCGGGAGGATCCGGCCGTAGACGTTGTCCGCCGGGATCTGCACGACGAAGAGGCACAGCCCGGTCAGGACGATCACGTTGAGCAGGACGTTGGTCCCGAGCCCGAAGAGCCCGTTCCAGTCACCGCGGGTCCACCAGGGGATTCGTACGCTCGCGGATGCGCCGTCGGTGGGCGCCGCGGTGGTCGATGCTCCGGACATGATCCCTACTCCTTCGTGGCGCTGGACGACGAGACGACGGTGAGAAGCTCCTGCGAGGTGGTGACCCAGCCGACGATCCCGCCTTGGGCGGAGAACATCGCCAGCGCCGACTCGTGGAACTCGGGGAAGTAGGAGCCCGTGCAGTCGGACAGGATCAGGCAGTCGAAGCCGCGGTCGTTCGCGGCCCGGACGGTGGTCTGCACGCAGACCTCGGTGGTCACGCCCGTGACGATCAGATGCGTGATGCCCCGGGCGCGCAGGATGGTCTCGAGGTCCGTGGCGTAGAAGGAGTCCTTGCCGGGCTTGTCCAGGACGACCTCGCCCTCGAGGGGCGCGAGCTCGGGGATGATGTCGTGCCCCGCCGAGCCGCGCACGAGCAGCCGACCCATCGGGCCCTCGTCGCCGATCCGCAGCGAGGGGTTGCCCCGGTTCCCCTTGGCCGGGAACAGGTCGGTGAGGTCGGGCCGGTGGCCCTCCCGTGTGTGGATGATCAGCGCGTCGCGCTCCCGGAATGCGGCGAGCACCCGCTGCGTCGGCTCGATGGCGGTCCGCAGCCGCGACACGTCGTTGCCGAGGGACTCGCCGAAGCCGCCCGGCTCGACGAAGTCACGCTGGAAGTCGATGCAGAGCAAGGCCGTCCGCGCGAGGTCGAAGGCGTAGGGATACGGCTCCGCGTGGGTTGTGATCATGCGTCGTCCTTACGTCGTGATGGTTGTTCGGACTGAGCGGGCTCGAGCGACGGCGCGGACCCGGCGACGATCGCCGTCCCCGCCGTCCCCCGCAGCGCCTCGGGCAGCTTCGCGAGCGAGGTGATGACGGCGCGCCGGCCGCCCGCCTCGAGGAACTGCAGCGCGGACTCGACCTTGGGCCCCATCGACCCGGCCGGGAACTCCCCCGCCTCCAGGTAGCTGCGGGCCTCGGCGGCGTCGATCTCGGTCAGGGCGCGCTGGCGGTCGGTGCCGAAGTGGACGTACACCTGGTCCACCCCGGTGACGAGGACGAGGGTGTCGAGACCCACCCGTGCGGCGAGCAGCGCGGACGCGCGGTCCTTGTCGATGACCGCGTCCACGCTGTGCCAGCCGTCGTCGTCCCGTACGACGGGGATGCCCCCGCCGCCGCCGGCGATCACGACGGCGTCTGTGCCGGCAAGCGACCGGATCTGGTGGGCCTCGATGATCGCGGTCGGGTGCGGACTGGCCACGACCCGGCGGTAGACGCCGTCGGAGGTCTCGACGACGGTCCAGCCGGCTTCGCTCATGCGGAGCCGGGCGACCTCGGCGGTCATCGTCGAGCCGATCGGCTTGGTGAGTGACCGGAACGCGGGGTCCGCGGGATCGACCTCGGCGTGGGTGAGCACGGCGACGGACCTCGCCGACAGCCCGCGCCGCAGCAGCGCGTTGTCGATCTCCAGCGCGAGGATGTGGCCGATCCCGCCCTGGGAGTCGGCCACCGCGAGCCACAGCGGGAGGTCGGGTAGGCCCTCGATGGGCGCCTCCGGGGCGACGAGCTCGCCGCGGCGCAGGATGAAGCCGACCTGGGGACCGTTGCCGTGGCTGACCACGAGCCGCCAGCCGTCGGACACCAGCGCGGCGACCTGCTCGCCGAACTCGGCCGCCCGCTCGCGCTGCCGCGTCAGGGACCCCGGTTCGCCCTCGAGCACGAGGGCGTTGCCGCCGATGGCGATGAGCGCGGAGCCCGCCGCGACCGCGCTCATACCGTGCTCCGCCGGTCCGCGAGACCGCGTACGGCCTGCTGGAAGACCTCGGGCGGCGCGGTCACGATGCCGGCGCCGATCTGGCCGATGCCCGCGAGGCGGTGGGCGATCCCGGTGTTGATGACGGGCAGCACGCCCGTGTCCAGCACCTTCAGCACGTCGATCCCGCTCGGGGTTCCGGTGAAGTTGAGCGACGGGATGGAGTACGCCGGGTGCGGACGGACGGTGATCCGCCGCATGGACCGCGTGGTGGCGAGGGCGTCGTCCGGGGTGCCTCCGACGAACTGGGTGATGGCGGGAGAGGCGGCCATCGCGAACCCGCCGACCCCGAGCGTCTCGGTGATTGCCGAGTCGCCGAGGTCGGGGTTGGCGTCCTCGATGGAGTACCCGGGGAAGAACAGTCCGTCGGCGGGACCGACCGGGGCGGTGAACCACTGCTCGCCCGTGCCGGCGACCCGCAGGCCGAACTCCACGCCGTTGCGGCTCATGGCGGTGACCACCGTCGAGTCGGCGATGCCGACGGCCGCGTCGGTCGCGAGCTTCGCGGCGGCCATCGACACGTTGAGCATGAAGTGGTCGTTGCCGGCGAGGAAGCCGAGGACCTCGGTCCCGGACTCCTCGACGGCGATGGCGGGGCCAAGCCGCCGCGCGAACAGGCTCGTGGCGGCGACGTTCCGGTTGTGCCCCTCGTCGCCCATCATGAGCGCCTGCGCGACCAGCGAGGTGATGTCGATCGGGCCGGACCGCCGCAGCGCCGCGTCGAGCACGGGACCGAGGACCTCGCGCATCCAGCGGAGCCGGGTGATGACCTCGTCGTCGTACGCGCCGAACCGCAGCACCTTGCCGAGTCCCTCGTTGAGCGAGGCGAACGCCTGCCGTCCGCCGTCCTCGACCACGACGACCGGCATCGAGGGCGCGACCACACCGGCCATGGGGCCGACCGCCTGGTGGTGATGGCACGGGGCGACCGCGATCTCGCCGGACTCGAGCAGGGCGCGGGCCTGGTCGCCGTCGGCGGCCCATCCCTCGAACACCGCAGCACCCATGAGCGCGCCGAGCATCGGCCCGCACATCCGCTCGACCTCGATCGGGGGCCCTGCGTGCAGGAGCAGCCGGCCCTCGGCCAGGCCGGGCACGACCTCGCGCGCCGGACGGATCGAGGTCAGCTGCGGACGCACCGCGTGCATCGCCGTCACTGCACGATCGTTGGCCTCAGCTGTGCGCTCGGTGTCCAGGGAGGCCATGAGCCGGGCGGCGTCCGCGTCGCCGAACGCGGGCGGGCGCCAGTCGAGCTGGACGACGGCGTCGGGGTCGACCCCGTCCACGATCAGCGGCAGCCCCACGTTGAGGACGCGCACACCTCCGGCGATCACGAGAGCTCCTCCTGGCGGTCGGCCTGCGAGCCGGGGGGCTGCGAGGCGCAGGCGACGGCGTAGCGGACAGCGGCGGCGTTGGACGCGAACAGCAGCACCCCGGCCTCGCGCAGGATGGCGCGCTGCCCGTCGATGCCCTGCGGGTCGGCCGCGGTGCCGCACACCGAGCCGACGACGACGAGCGTGCGGCCGTCGCGCTCCGCCGCGGCGCGCGCCGCCCGGACCGCGTCGGCGAGCGGGGTGGCCGGGTCCGCCGCGGCGCCGTGACCGATCACCAGGTCGACGAGGAGGAGACCGACATCGGCCCGCGAGCCCGCCGCTTCGACGTGCTCGGCACGGGCAGACGGGTCGATCATCGGGTGCGGTCGTCCCGCGGTGTACTTGTCGTCACCGAGGTCGAGGATCTCGGCCGCGACGTCGGCGCGCCCGAGGATCACCTTGGCCTCCGAGGCGAGCGTCCCCCCGGTGTACAGCCCCACTACGCCCCGCGCACTGAGCGTGGCCGGCGGCGGCTCCGGTGTACCGGAGGTGGTGGCGAGCTCGAGCCCGACGGCCGAAGCCGCAGCCGCTGCCCCGCCCTCGAGGGTTCCGCGCACGGTCACGGCGCCGTCGCTGTCCTCCAGGCCCAGCAGGCAGGCGACCACCGGGCGGCCCACCGACCCCAGGCGCGCGAGCAGGGCGTCCGCGACGGCGGGCGACGCCGGCTTGGAGACGAGCACGACGACCTCGGTCCCCGGGTCGGCGAGCACGAGGTCCAGGGCGACGTTCGTGGTCAGGCCACCCACGTCCTCGGACAGGTCGCGACCGCCGACGCCGATGATCTGGGATACGCCGGCCCCGGCGGCGTCGAGCAGGCAGGAGACCTCCTGCGCACCCGTCCCGGAGGCAGCGATCATCGCGATCGGACCAGGGCGCACCGCGTTGGCGAAGCCGAGCGGCGTCCCGTCGAGGATCGCGGTCCCGCAATCCGGGCCCATGAGCAGGAGGTTGCGCTCGGCCGCCATCCGCTTGAGCCGGACCTCGTCCGCCACGGAGACGTTGTCGGAGAAGCAGAAGACGTGCAGCCCCCGACGCAGCGCCTGCTCGACGACCACCGGCGCGTAAGTGCCGGGAGTGGACACAGCGGCGACGGTGCACGTGGCGTCGACGGCGAGGCCCTCGGCGAGCGTCTGGGGCAGGACCTCGACCCGCTCCCCCGTGCCTGCGTCCTGCGCCGAGAGGCCCGCCTCGGCGACGTCCAGCGCGGCATCGGCAGCGGTCTCGTCGGTGGCCCGCACCGAGATGATGAGGTCGTCGGGCGAGGCGGCCAGGCCCTCGGGGAGCATGCCCGCCTCCGCGAGGATCGCCAGGTTCGCCGGGGTCGCCATCACGGCGCCGACGCGCACCACCCCGTCCGCCTTCTGCGCCGACGCGGCCAGTGCCATGAGCGTCACCGAGTCGCGGTAGAGACGCGGGAAGACCCGCACGGACAGGGCGTCCGCTGAACTCATCGATCCTCCTTCGTCGTGCCGTGCCTCGAGGTCATGCCGTCGCGGGCAGCCGGTTCTGCCAGTGGCCGAGCAGGGCCTGCGCGGTGCTGGCGAGCCCGTGCAGGAAGTCCACGCCGGACGTAGCGCCCCAGCCGAGCGCGTCGTCGTACGCCGGCCCGACCGCGTGCACGTCGGTGATCGCGGCGGTCATCCGGTGCGCGCGCTCGGCGAAGGAGCCGCCCAGGGCGGCCGCAAGGTCGTGGCGGGACGCGGCGGTGGTCCTGGCGAGCCCGTCCGTCACAACGGTGACGAGCGCCGCCCTGCCGCGGTGGGCACGATCGGTCGCCGTGCCTGCGCGGTCGGCCGCGTGCAGCGCGGCCAGCGTGCCCAGCAGCACATCGTCGCCGGCCGGTGTGGCACCGGGACCCGCGCCGATCAGCCGCTGCGCGAGACGGTGCACGCGAGCCTCCTGGTCCTGCACGACGGCGTCGGCCAGCGCGGGGGCGAGGGCGCGCTGCACGCGGGCGTCCAGGGCGGGATCCGTGCCGGTCGGCTCCTCGCCACCGGCGAGCAGGAGCGCGAGGCGGCCGGTGGCTGCCGGGTCGATCCGCAGGGGGGCCATCCGCAGGTCCACGGGGGTGGCGCCGCTCGCGTCGAGCCACCGGGACAGGTCCAGGAGCGCGCTGCCCGGGTCCGTGGCCAGCAGCAGGCGGCGCACCCGCAGCCCGTCGTGGGGCGTAAGGGCGAACCCACCGGGAGCCAGACCGCGGTCCGACCAGGTCACCGGCACGAGCACGCCGGCCCGGGGTCCCGCGGCCGGCCCGCGGTGCGCCTCGAGGAGGGCGCTCGACTGTCCGACATGGACGATCCGCAGTGCAGACAGCACTGCCCGCTCGACGTCGTACGCCGCCCGGAACGGGTGGGAGGGCGCCGGTACGACGGGGATCACGAGGCCGAACGTAGGCCAGCCGGTGCTAGAGAGCAGGGTCCCGATCGGACCGTTTCTGGCAGGCTGGTTGTCCTGATCAGACAAGGGGTGATCGCATGGCCGGCGTCACGGTGGCCGAGATCCTCACGTTGAGCGCGATGCAGGGCGCGGTGGTGACCGCGGGGCGGGACGGCCTGAGCCGGCTCGTCACGGGCATCAACGTCATGGAGGTTCCCGACATCGAGGCCTTCGTCAAGCCCGGTGAGATCCTGCTGACGACGGGGTTCCCGGTCCACGACCAGCCCGAGCGGCTCGTCGCACTCGTCCCCGAGCTGGCCCGCCAGGGGCTGGCGGCGCTGGCCATCAAGCCGCTGCGCTACCTGCCGGCCCTGCCGGAGCAGCTCATCGAGGTGGCCGACGAGCTGCGGTTCCCGATCATCGTCATGCCCGACCACACCTCGTTCAACGACGTCATCGGGGCGGTGCTGGCCGTCGTCCTGGCCGACTACGGCGCGGACCCCGCTCGGGCCGAGGCGATCCGCGAGCGGCTCACGGGCGTGGCCCTGTCCGGCGGCGGGCTCGACGGGATCGCCGCCGCGTTGACCGCCGCGCTCGACCGCGAGGTGACGATCGTCGACGAGGCGGGCGTGCTCATCGGAGGACGTCGGTCCGCCCAGCCCGGCGACGACGCGGGTTCCGCGTCCGATGAGAGCGGCACGAGCGTCGTCCTGGACCACGCTGCGCGGACCTGGTCCTTCCCGGTGACGGTGAGCGGGGTCGTGCGCGGGCACCTCATCGTGGCGGGCGAGGGCGAGCCCACGCTCGGGCAACGTCGGCTGATCCGGCAGTCCTGCTTCGCCGCGGCCATGCACATCGCGCAGGCGCTGGCGAGCATGGAGCTCGACCGCAAGCTGCGCACGCTGTTCCTCGAGGAGATCGTCTCGGGCCAGCACGGGGACGGTCCCACGATCCGGCAGCGGTCGCGGCTGTTCGGCTGGGACCTCACCGGGGGGCAGCTCGTGCTGCTCGCCCACTGCCAGCACGAACTCTCCGACGCTCAGGTCGACGCGGCCGCGCACGCCGCCCTTCCCGTCGGAGCGCTCTCGTGGTCGCGGGGCAGCGAAGTGGTGGCCATCGTCCCCACCGAGACGGCGGCCGAGCTCCCCCGTGCACGCCGACGGGCCCCGAGCACGACCATGGAGACGGGCTGGAGCGCTGCGCTCCACGACCGCGGCGCGGGCAGGACGGTGGTGGCCGTCGGCTCGCCGGCGCGCACCCCGTCGGGCCTGCCGGTCAGCCACGCGGCCGCGCGCGATGCCATCCGCATCGCGCTGGCCACCGGGCGGGCGGTCGTCCGCCACGACGACCTCGTCCTCGAGCGGCTGCTCCTGGCCAACCCGCCCGACGAGCTCGAGCGGTTGGTCGAGAGCCAGGTCGGGAAGCTGATGCGCTACGACGAGTCCAGCGGATCGGACCTGTGCCGGACGCTCGAGGTCTACCTGGGCGTCGGCAACGGCGCGGAGGCGGCCCGGCGCCTCTACATCCACTACAACACGATGAAGCACCGGCTCCAGCGCATCGTGGACCTCACGCACGCGGACCTGCACGACCCCCGGACCCGCCTCACCCTCGCCCTTGCGCTGGAGGCGCGCACCCTCCTGCAGAAAGGCTGACGTCGACCGTGATGAGGGAGGCACGCCTGTTCGCGACCAGGCGTCTGCGTCTCGACCGACGCCGAACCTCGGGCAACTGCCGGGTAACTGACCCGAAGGGCTCAAGTTGCCCCAGGCTCACGACAACGCAGCGGAGTCCGCAAGAAGAACCCCACGAACGAAACAAAGTCCCGGGACATCCGTTAACGATGTCCCGGGACTTCACGTGGCTGAGCGCGCCCGAGAGGACTCGAACCTCTAACCTTCTGATCCGTAGCGCACCTCGATTCGTGCTGGGCCCATGGCCTGAGCACAGGCGCACCAACGGTTTCCGCCTCGAACGGGTCAGAAGCCGCCTGAGATGGCACGAAGAAATGGCACGAGAAATGGCACGGCTTCTCAGCCTAGGTCCGTCCCGGTGCGGTTCCCTCCGCGCTGTGGATCGTGCAGGGCGGCAGCACGACGCCCTCTGAGAGCGCTACCGGAGAGGAGCATGTGCACTCATCCGTCAGGGCTGCGAGCCAGTCGCCCCACCAGGCCGCGAAGGACTTGCGAGCCCTGGCGATGGGCGAGGCGGTCCCGGTCCCACGCTCCGTGCTGCCCTGTGCAGGATCCATCTCGGTGCCCGAACTAGTCGACCGAGGGCCGGGGATCGGCCTGCGGGTCCAGCAGGAGCTTCCCCGTCGTGGTCCTCGCCTCGAGCGCATCAAGGGCTTGCGCCGCATCGGCCAGGGGCCAGACCCCGCCGACGTGGACATCGATGCCACCATCGTTGGCCATCGACAGCAAGGCCTGCGCTCGGCCCGACGACTCCTCTGCAGTGCGGGAGTAGTCCCTGCCCGCCGTGCGCGTGAGGAAGTAGGACCCGGCACCGAGGTCCGAGACGCCGAGGTCCGACTCCCGCCCCGACGCGCCCCCGTAGAGGACCATGGCACCTCGGGGTCGTAGAGCCGGGAGCAGCTCGCGCGGAAGGTCCCCCCCGACCGAGTCGAACACTGCGCCAACGCCCGCTGGCACGACGGCTCGAAGCTCGTCAGCCGCGCCCTCATACGCAAGCACAGCCGCGGCGCCCGCTGACCGGATCCTTTCCTGCTTGGACCGATCGGAGGTCAGGCCGAACACTGCCACTCCGCGAGCCGCAAGGATCTGTACAAGGAGGAGGCCAACGCCTCCGCCGGCTGCAGTGACCACCGCTGCATCTCCGTCCCCCAGCGGCCACGTGTCGTTCGCCAGGTAGTGCGCTGTGGCGCCCTGGAACAGCAGCCCGGCGGCGATGTCGTCGGAAACGCCGTCCGGGACGCGGTTGAGCGCGGCGATGGGCGCCTGGATGTGCTCCGCGTAGCTCCCCGGAACCTTCGACCAGGCCACACGGACGCCGACCCACGATGGGTCGACCGAGCCCCCGCAGTCGGTGACCACGCCCACGCCCTCGCTGCCAATGCGCGTCGGCCGGTCGATGCGAACCTGGCCCCTGCGTTGCAGCACCTCCCAGAAGTTCACCCCCGCCCGGCGCACCACGACTCGCGCCTCGTCGGCACCCAGAGGCGGCAGATCGACATCGATCAGCTGAAGCTCCCCGTCCGGGTGGAGCTGCATCGCCCGTGTCACGAGCATCCCTTTCCTAGTTGACTGGAGCGGGCTGGCCACGGGCTCCCAGCCATCGCCGGGCCCCATCGCGAAGCCGCGGATCGGCCAAGCGGTCCGCCTGGCCGATCCCGGGGCGCTGCCGTGCCGATCTCCCGTACTCGTCATGCCAACGGCCGAGCCCTGGGCGGCGTGGCTGCCGTCATCGAACCGGGCCGTCCCTAGCCGTTCAGTGGCTGCGACAACAGCCCGTAGAGCTCGGGACGCCGCCACTTCATGTGGCCCGGGATGGTGCGATAGGGCGCGGGCACGACGAGCTCCTCGTCGGTCGCCCGCAGTTCGCGGATCAGAGCGAGGTCCAGGTCCGCTGTGAGGATCCCCAGCTCGGCCGACTCGGCCAGCACGTGCTCCGGTGAGCAGATCATTCCGATGCCCCTGGTCACGCCGGCGGGCCGTCCGTCGCTATCGGCAGCGAAACCATCCGCGACCGACTGATCCATGATGTTGACCAGGGTCGCGGTGTACATGTGGTTCTCGATGGCGCGTGCGCGGACGAGCGTGCGCCACGTGTCCGTGTACCCCAGCTCATGGATGAGAAGTCCGCTCGGGTAGAGGCACACCTCCGCACCCTTGAGCGCGAGGATCCGGCTGACCTCGGGCAGATGAACCTCCGAGCAGATGGAGACGGCCAGCTTGCCCCAGGACATCTCGATCACCGGGAAAGCGTCTGATTCGACATAGTCGAAGTTCCAGTCCGGCCCTTCGCGGTAGATGTAGGGGCCGACAGGGTGGGTGCGCAGGTACTGTCCCCGGACGTCGCCGTGCTCATCGACCACGACCGTGGCGATGTTGTACGAGCCAGCCCGGCGAGCGTCGGGCACCGAGGTGCCGTAGGCGACAGCAACGCCCGACTCCCGTGCTGCAGCGTGGAGCGTCTCGGCCACCTCGTACCTGTTGACCTCGGTGAACGGCCCAGGGAAGTTCTCCGCGAAGCAGAGCAGATCGACGTCGAGCGCCGAAGCCGCGCTGATCATGCTCACGGCGGTGCCGAGATTCTCCGTCTCGCGGTCGCCGAAGCGGGTGACGCACTGCGCGAGGCCGAGCCTGATCTTGTCGGACATGTCAACTCCGTCGTGTCGTCCACCTTGCGGTGGTGCCTGTCGGTCAGTGCTGTGGGTTCATACGCTGGCGAGCGCGGCAGCGACTGCGAGCTCCGGCTCAGTGCGCTCCTGGATGTAGTCGACATCGATGCCGGGTGCGAGCTCCTGGAGGAGCAGCCCCGAGGGCGTCACATCGATGACTCCCAGCTCGGTGATGATGCGCTGCACGACTGCTCGCCCGGTCAGGGGCAGGCTGCAGGTGTCGACGATTTTGAAGCCGCCGTCCTTGGTGCAGTGCTCCATCAGGACGATGACACGGCGGGCGCCGTGGACGAGATCCATGGCGCCGCCCATGCCTTTGACCAGCTTCCCGGGGACGATCCAGTTGGCGAGGTCGCCAGCTGCCGAGACCTGCATCGCGCCGAGGATGGCGGCGTCCACTTTGCCGCCGCGGATCATCCCGAAGCTCAACGCCGAGTCGAAGAACACGGCGCCGGTCCGAAGGGACACTGTCTCCTTGCCCGCGTTGATCAGATCCGGGTCGACCTCGTCAAGCTGGGGGTAGGGGCCGACTCCCAGGATGCCGTTCTCGCTCTGGAGCACGAGCTCGATACCCGGAGGAACGTGGTCCGGCACCA
>Ga0102832_1001969_pt1 | contig 13698 bp, 13 predicted proteins | sample EBPBio282013_DNA_FD_88942 | JGI IMG/M metagenome (GOLD analysis project Ga0102832, IMG submission 88942) | Wastewater treatment Type I Accumulibacter community from EBPR Bioreactor in Madison, WI, USA - Reactor 2_5/28/2013_ DNA (Illumina Assembly) | ecosystem: Engineered > Bioreactor > EBPR >...
AACCAACTCGTAATGCGTAGGTCATCGGTTCGATTCCGATAGGCGGCTCCAGGCAAGAAGGCCCTCGCTGATGCGGGGGCCTTCGTCGTGGGCCGGTCGCTCGCCGAGACGCTCTCGGCGACCTGCCCGAGCCGTGTGCCAGCAGTTTCATGACATGGACATTGACATCAATAACTGACTGATGTCACTGTGCATGACATGAATCAGCGTGCGTACTCCATGGAGGTGCGTGCGGCGCGGGCCGAGGAGACTCGGGCGCGCATCGTGGCGGTGGCCCAGGAGCAGTTCGCCGACCCGGCCGCCGACATCACGCTCGAGGGCGTGGCGGCGGCCGCGGGGGTGAGCGTGCGCACGGTGCTGCGGGCGTTCGGCACCAAGGAGGGCCTGGTCCTCGCGGCGATCGACACGATGCGCGCCGACTCGTCGCGGCCTGCGGCGGATCCGCCTGAGTCGCCGGAGGACGCCGTCCGGCAGGTCTTCGACGACTACGAGAGCATCGGCGACCGCGTCGTGCGCATGCTGGCCGACGAGCACCGCATCGCCGGCTTCGCCGAGGTCGCGGCCGAGGGCCGCGAGCGGCACCGGGCGTGGCTCGCGGCGGCCTTCTCGCGCGACCTCGCCGCCTACCGCGGGCGCGACCGCAGCCGGCGCCTCGACGCGCTCGTCGCTGCGACCGACGTGTACCTGTGGAAGCTGCTGCGCCGAGACCTCGGACGCAGCCGGGCCGACGCCGAGAGGGTCGTCGTGCAGCTGGTGCACGGCGCGCTCGGCCGCGCGGAGGGGTGACGGGGATGGCACGGATCATGTGGGCCTGCTGGGACGGCGGCGGCAACCTGACGCCGTCGCTGGGGATCGCGGCCGAGCTGCGGCACCGCGGCCACGACGTCGCTTTCCACGGGCGCCCGGACATGGTCGACCGGGCGATCGCGGCTGGTATGACAGCCACCGCGCTCGCCGCAGCGCGCGACGACCTCGAGCGCTTCTCGTTCCTGCCCATGCCGACGGTGTTCGGCTTCACCGGGTCGCCGGCGGTGGGGCGCGAGCTGGTCGACGTCGCCGTGGCCGAGAAGCCCGACCTGCTCGTGGTCGACGCGATGTTCGCCGCCGCGCTCGACGTCGCACCGCAGATCGACGCACCCAGCGTCGTCATGGTGCACACGTTCGCCAACCGGCTCCGCGACGTGTGGGAGCGCGGGTTCGTCATGCAGAGCGAGGCCCGCGTGCGGGCCGGCTACGACGCCCTGCCGGGCCTCGACGTCCTGTGGGGCGGCCGCGACGTCGTCCACGCCAACACGCTCGCAGCCCTCGACGGCCCGGCGCCGGAGGGCGGCGTCCCGGTCCGCCACGGCGCACCGGTGCTCGCCAGCGAGTCGCGCGCGACGCCGGTCGAGCTGCCCTGGGATGCCGACGACTCCCCGCTGGTGCTGCTCAGCTTCAGCACGGTGCCCGAGCAGCGCGACGCAGCCGCGCTGCAGACAGCGCTCGACGCGCTCGCGCCGCTGGACATCCACGTCGTGGCCACGACCGGCCAGGTCGTGACGCCCGACGAGCTCGATATCCCCGCCAATGCGCACGTGGTGCCGTTCGCCGACCACGAGCAGCTGCTGCGCCGCGCCTCGCTCGTCGTCGGCCACGGCGGTCACGGGACCACGATGCGCACGCTGCGCGCCGGCGTGCCGATCGTCGCGATGCCCGCGACCGGTGCCGACCAGGCGGGCATGGCCGCCTTCGTCACGTCGGCGGGCGCGGGCCTCGGAGTGGACCGCGGCGCCGACGCTGCCACGATCCGCGACGCCGCATCCGCCGTCCTCGCCGACCCGGCCTACCGGGCGCAGGCCGCCGAGATCGCCGAGCTGTTCGTCGGCCTCGACGCCGCAGCGCTGGCGGCAGACTCGGTGGAGTCCGTGATCGGCTGATCCGGCGCCGGTCGCAACGACGCGACACAGTGGCTAGTGGCTGGCTATGGCCATCCTTTCGGACTAGCGTCGTCGCGGTCCCCAGCCGTGACGTCCCCCCGATGCGGCTGGGGACCCCATCGATGGGACAGCGCTGTCCGGTCCGCGGGGTTACGCTGCGCCGGTGGGGGATTCGGCGCTCGGTGATGCAGGGCTCGGTGATGCGGGGCTCGACGGTCCCGCCGGCGACGGCCCGATCTCGGCTTTCCTGCGGGTGCTGGCCGACGGCGCGGACGGTGCGACGGTCGGTGCGGCGCTCGCCGACGGGCTGCTTCGCGCGTACGCGCCCTCCCGGCTGTCGGCCTACTTCGTGGTCGACGGCGGTGCCTGGCTCGAGGAGCGGGTGCGTTTCGGCGTGCCCTCGGCTGACGGCGAGTACGCCCGCGTGCAGGCGACCACGCCGATGCCGCTGACCGAGGTGTTCCGCACCGGCGAGTCCGGCGCGTGGACCAGCGAGGAAGCGGCGGAGGCGTTCCCTGTCGTGGCCGGGTGGGTGCAGGCGCACCCGGAGACGCGTGGCGAGGAGCACTTCGGTGTGCCGATCCGCGGCCAGGGGAGAGTGCTCGGCGCGATGCTCGTCTCGCTGCCCGAAGGCTCGGAGCGGAGCTGGCGCCTGCGGCTGCTGCTCGAGTCGGCAGCCTCCGGGCTGGCTCTCTGGTCGCTTGCGGCGCCGGCGTCAGCGGCCCGGGCCCGCAGGGGGCGCTCGCGGGGGTCCTCGGTGTCGCCGCGGCAGCGCGCGATCGTCGACGGCGTGCGCCGCGGCCTGTCCAATGCGGGGATCGCCGCCGAGCTCGGCGTCTCCGTCGGGACGGTGAAGGCCGATCTCGCCCAGCTCTTCCGCACCTTCGCCGTCTCCGAGCGCACCGAGCTCGTGCGGCTGGTCCCCAAGCCGCGGCGCTGAGCGCGTTCCGGCTCGGGCGAGGCGCTGCCCCGGACGGCCCAATCGGTCACGGCGCGCTCAGGTGCGCCTACGGCCGGCCGATCACGTGTGCATGGGGGTTGTCCTGCCAGCGCGCGGCCCGGGCCGCTGGTGGGTGGCTGGCGCCATGATCGCGGCGGTGCTCGCCCCGCTCCTCGTGCTCGACCCCGGGTCGCACGCCGGCGTCGTGTGGCCGCTGGTGATCGAGGTTGCCGCGGTCGCCGTGCTGGTCCTGTCGGCGTCGCGGATGCCCGCGGGTGCCCGCCTGGTGTGGTGGGGCCTCGCGGCCTCGCAGGCGCTCACCCTCGTCGGCGACCTGCTCTACGCCTACCAGGGCAGCTACCTCGGCCAGGTGCCCTTCCCCGGCTGGGCCGACCCGTTCTACTTCGCGTCGTACCTGGCAGAGATCGGCGCGCTCGTGGTGCTCACGCGCCACCGCCACCCGGCCCGCGACCGCGAGCAGGTGCTCGACGCGGCCATCATGACGCTGCCGATCGCTGCCGTGGTCGGCGCGTTCGTCATCCTGCCGATGCTCTCCAGCGACCAGCCGCTGCTCACCACCGTGGCGGCCCTCGCCTACCCCGTGCTCGACCTCGTGATGCTCGCCGGGCTTATCCGCCTGCTGGTGGGCGGCGGCCGGCCGAACCGCGCGCTCGCACTGGTGACGGCGTCGGTCAGCGTCGTGCTCGGTGCCGACCTCATCTACAACGGGCTCGCGGCGCAGGCCTGGTCGAGGACACGCCCGGCTGGGTGCAGGCGATGTTCACCCTGGCCGTCGTGCTCATGGCGGCTGCGGCGTCGTCGTCCGACGCGGGACGCATGGCCGACCCTGCGGGCGACGAGCAGCAGCTGCTGTCGAGCCCCCGGCTCGTCGCGCTGGGGCTCGGCACGCTCGCGCTGCCCGTGCTGCTCGCCTGCGGGTTCGGCCTCGACGTCAGCGCCGGGGTGAGGCTGCTCGCGCTGGCCTCGATCCTGGTCAACGTCCTCGTCGTGTGGCGGGCCGTGCTGCTCGTGCGGCTCGTACGCCGCCAGCGCGACGAGCTCGCCGCGCTCGCCCGCACCGACGGCCTCACCGGCATCGCCAACCGCCGGTCGTGGGACTTCGAGATCGCCCGCCGCGCTGCCGACGCCGGCGCCGCGGATCAGCCGGTGGCGGTGGCGATCCTCGACCTCGACCACTTCAAGCGCTTCAACGACGAGCAGGGCCACCAGAGCGGCGACCGGCTGCTGGTCGCCTGCGCGGCGGCGTGGACCGACGCGCTGCCCGCCGACGCCTACCTGGCCCGCTACGGCGGCGAGGAGTTCGCCGTCCTGCTGCCCACGTCCGACCTGGCGTCCGCTGTCGAGGTCCTCGAGCGGGTGCGCATCGCGACGCCGCCGCCGGTGACCGTGTCGATCGGCGTCGCCGTGCTCGACCCCGCGCTGCCCGTTCACGTGTCGGTGTCGTCGGCCGACGACGCGCTCTACCGCGCCAAGGCGAAGGGCCGCGACCAGGTCGTCGCCGACCGCCGCACCGCCTCGGTCTGACTGCACCCACCAGGCCCGCAGGCCCGCAGGCCCGCAGGCCCACCCGACGCACGACGGCCCGGCTGCGCGTGCGCAGCCGGGCCGTCGTGGAGCGGGACCCTCGAGAGGCCCTGCGATCAGGCGTTGACGCGGATGAGCTTCTTGTTGACGAACTCCTCCATGCCGTAGCGGCCGAGCTCGCGGCCGAAGCCCGACGCCTTGATGCCGCCGAAGGGCAGCTCGACGCCGTCGGCGCCGACGCAGTTGACGAAGACCATCCCGGCCTCGATCTGGTCGGCGACGCGGGAGGCCTGCTCCGGGTCGTTGGTGAACACGTACGAGCCGAGCCCGTACTCCGTGTCGTTGGCCAGGCGGACGGCCTCGGCCTCGTCGGCGGCCTTGTAGACCTGCGCGATGGGGCCGAAGAGCTCCTGGCCGTAGGCAGAGTTGCCCGGCGCCACGTTGGTGAGCACGCCGCCCTGGACGAAGTTGCCGTCGCGAGCGCCGCCGACGAGCTCGGCGCCGTCGGCCGTGGCGGCCTTGACCTGCTCCTCGAGGCGGTCGGCGGCCAGCTTCGACGAGAGCGGGCCGTAGGCGGTGTCCTCGGCGGTCGGGTCGCCGTACTGCATCGACGTCACCGCGGCCGTGAACTTCTCGACGAACTCGTCGTAGAGGCCCTCGACGACGATGAAGCGCTTCGCGGCGTTGCAGGCCTGGCCCGCGTTGTCCATGCGGGCGGCGACGGCGGCCTCGACGGTGGCGTCCATGTCGTCGGTGCCGAGCAGGATGAACGGGTCGCTGCCGCCGAGCTCGAGCACGACCTTCTTGAGGTGGCGGCCGGCCTGCTCGGCCACCGCGGCGCCGGCGCGGCCGGAGCCGGTCAGCGAGATGCCCTGAACGCGCGGGTCGGCGATGAGCTTCGAGACCTGGTCGTTGGTGGCGTAGATGTTGATGTAGGCGTCGGCGGGCACGCCGGCGTCGCGGAACATCTGCTCCATCGCCGCCGCCGACTCCGGGCACTGCGGTGCGTGCTTGAGCAGGATCGTGTTGCCGATGATCAGGTTCGGGCCGGCGAAGCGGGCGACCTGGTAGTAGGGGAAGTTCCACGGCATGATCCCGAGCAGCACGCCCACGGGGCTGCGGCGGATGACCGCGGTGCCCTCGCCCGCGAGCAGCTCGATCGGCTCGTCGGCCAGGAACTTCTCGGCGTTGTCGGCGTAGTACTCGTAGATCGCGGCGCTGAACTCGACCTCGCCGATCGCCTGCGCGACGGGCTTGCCCATCTCGCGGGAGATGATCTCGCCGAGCTCCTGCTTGCGCTCCTCGTGGAGCTGCCCCACCCGGCGGATGATCGCCGCGCGCTCGGCCACGGTGGTGCCGCTGCCCCAGGGGCCGCGGGCGGCGTGGGCGCGCGCCACAGCGCTGTCGAGATCGGCGTCGCCGATCGTCGGGTACTCCTTGATCAGGGAGCCGGTCGCCGGGTCCACGACGGCGTAGTCAGCCACGGGGTGTTCCTCTCGGGTCAGTAACGACGGTGGTACTGCGCGGCTAGGTTCTCATCCCCCCTCGGCCCCGCGTCCAGCACCTCCCGCCCAGCGGGCGGCCGCCCGATGGCGCAGGTCACGCCGCCCCGGCCGGGGCCCGGGCGGCGGCACCCCCGGTTGTCGGGGAGAATCGGGGGCGAGCACCGTCCGCCGAGCCCGGAGAGAGCCCCGTGACCGCCGCCCCGACCGACGTCGTCCGCACCGACGTCCTCGTCGTCGGCGCCGGGCCGGGCGGGTCGTCAGCCGCCACCCACCTCGCGCGCCTCGGGCGCGACGTCCTGCTCGCCGACGGCGCGGTGTTCCCACGCGACAAGGCCTGCGGCGACGGGCTGACCCCGCGCGCGGTCGCCGAGCTGGAGAACCTCAAGCTCGACCACGTCCTGCAGGGCGCTCCGGTCAACAACGGCCTGCGCGGCTACGGCTTCGGCCGCAGCCTCACCCTCCCCTGGAACGGGCCGCACCTGCCCAGGCACGGCTCGGCCATCGCCCGCACCGTGCTCGACAACGCCCTGCGCGACGCCGCCCTCGACGCCGGCGCGACCGGCCTCGACGGCCACCGCGCGGTCGACGTCGAGCTCACGGGCGGGCGACTCACCGGCGTCGTGCTCCGCGGGCCGGACCGCACCGTCACGGTGCAGGCCGACCACGTCGTCGTGGCCGACGGCGGCAAGTCGCACCTCGGACGCCTGCTCGGCCGCACCTGGCACCAGGAGACGGTGTTCGGCGTCGCCTCGCGCGCCTACGCGACCAGCCCGATGGCCGACGACCCCTGGATCACCTCGCACCTCGAGCTGCGCGACGAGACCGGCCGGATGATGGGCGGCTACGGCTGGGTCTTCCCGCTCGGCAACGGCATGGTCAACATCGGCGCCGGCACGCTGGCCACGAAGAAGCGGCCGGCCAGCATCAACCTGCGCAAGCTCACCGAGGAGTACGCCCGGCAGCGCCGCGACGAGTGGCAGCTCGGCGAGCTCACCGGCTACGGGTCGGCGCCCCTGCCCATGGGCGGCGCGGTGAGCGGCGTCGCGGGCCGCAACTGGATGCTCATCGGCGACGCCGCCGCCTGCATCAACCCGCTCAACGGCGAGGGCATCGACTACGCGCTGGAGACCGGCCGCCTGGCGGCCGAGCACGTCGTGTCCGCCGGCCCCGCAGCCGACTACACCGCGTCGTGGCCCGCACTGCTCGACGCCGAGTACGGCGAGGCCTTCTCGATCGCGCGCCGCCTCGGCCTGCTCATCACCCACGAGCGGCTGCTCGCGCTGTCCGGCCCGATCGGCATGCGCAGCCACGCGATCATGTCGGTGGCCTTCCGCGTCATGGGCAACCTCGTCACGCCCGAGGACACGGACGTCGTCGCCCGCCTATGGCGCACCGCCGGCCGCGCGTCGCTGCGCCTCGACCGCCGCCGCCCGTTCCACTAGGAACCCGCCGCTCAGACTCATCACCTTCGCGTTCACCGGCCCGTAGACGCGAAGGTGATCAGTCTCAGCGGAGGGTGTCTGCGGAGGCGGCGCAGTACTGTCGGAGGCCCGGTGCGGGGCCGGTCGTCAGGTGCGTCCTCGAGGAGTGCGGGTGGGTGCGGTGCGCGCGTGGTCGCCCGAGCGTGCGGGCGAGGTGATCGCCGAGCACGCCGGCGTGCGCGGCCCGCTGCTGCCGGTGCTGCACGCCCTCCAGGAGGAGTTCGGCTACCTCCACCCCGACGCCGTCCCGCTCGTCGCGAAGGCGCTCAACCTCTCGCGCGCCGACGTCCACGGCGTCATCACCTTCTACTCCGACTTCCGCACGCAGCCGCCCGGCCGCCGCACAGTCGCCGTGTGCCGCGGCGAGGCGTGCCAGTCGCGCGGCGGGCGCGACCTCGCGGCGCACGCCCAGCAGCGGCTCGGCGTCCCGTTCGGCGCGACCACGCCCGACGGCGAGGTGACTCTCGACCAGGTGTTCTGCCTCGGCCTGTGCTCGGTAGCCCCCGCAGCCCTCGTCGACGGCCGTGTCCACGGGCGGCTCGACGCCGGTGCGCTCGACTCGCTGGTGCAGCCATGACGACCGTCTACGTGCCTGGCGACTCCGCAGCGCGCGCCGTCGGCGCCGACGAGGTCGCGCTCGCGCTGGAGTCCGAGGCTGCCCTGCGCGGGCTGCCGGTCACCGTGGTGCGCAACGGCTCGCGCGGCATGCACTGGCTCGAGCCGTTCGTCGAGGTCGTCACCGGCGACGGCCGCGTCGGCTACGGGCCGGTGCGGCCCGACGACGTCGCCGGGCTGCTCGAGGCCGGGCTGCTCGACGGCGGGGAGCACCCGCTGCGCCAGGGGCCGGTCGAGCGGATCGAGTGGCTGGCGGGCCAGCAGCGCGTGACGTTCGCGAGGGTCGGGGTCGTCGACCCGCTGTCGACGTCCGACTACGAGGCCCACGGCGGTCTGGTGGGGCTCCGGGCGGCGCTGGCGATGGCGCCGTCGGACGTCGTGGCGGCCGTGACCGACAGCGGGCTGCGCGGGAGGGGCGGCGCAGGCTTCCCGGCCGGCATCAAGTGGCGCACCGTCGCCGACGCCCCGTCGTCGGTGAAGTTCGTGTGCGCCAACGCCGACGAGGGCGACAGCGGCACCTTCGCCGACCGCATGCTCATGGAGGGCGACCCCTTCACGCTCATCGAGGGCATGGTGATCGCGGCCTACGCGGTGGGCGCCGGCGAGGGCTACGTCTACATCCGCTCGGAGTACCCCGACGCCGTGCGCACGATGCGCCGCGCGATCGGGGCGGCGGCCGCAGCTGGCTGGCTCGGGGCGGACATCCTCGGCAGCGGCTTCTCCTTCGACCTGCAGGTGCGGGTGGGCGCAGGTGCGTACATCTGCGGCGAGGAGACCGCGATGCTCGACAGCATCGAGGGCAAGCGGGGGATGGTGCGGGCCAAGCCGCCGCTGCCCGCGATCGCGGGCCTCTTCGGCCGCCCGACGGTCATCAACAACGTCCTCACCCTGGCGACGGTGCCGGCCGTCGTCGCCCAGGGGGCCGAGGCCTACGCCGCGTCCGGCGTCGGGCGGTCGCGCGGCACACAGGTGTTCCAGCTGGCCGGCAACGTCGCCCGCGGGGGCATCGTCGAGACCGCGTTCGGGGTGAGCCTCGCGGAGCTCGTCGAGGGCTACGGCGGCGGCACGGCGTCCGGCCGCCCCGTCAAGGCGGTGCAGGTCGGCGGCCCGCTCGGCGCCTACGTGCCGGCGTCCGCGATGGACGTCGCGATGGGCTACGAGGAGCTCGCCGCGATCGGCGCGATGCTCGGCCACGGCGGCGTCGTGGTCTTCGACGACACCGCCGACATGGGCCAGCAGGCTCGGTTCGCGATGGAGTTCTGCGCCGAGGAGTCGTGCGGCAAGTGCACGCCGTGCCGGATCGGGGCGGTGCGCGGTGTGGAAGTGATCGACCGGATCCTCGTCGGGCCGCCGGAGCGGCGGGCCGACGAGCTCGTGGTGCTCGAGGACCTCTGCGAGCTCATGGCCGAGGGCTCGCTGTGCGCGATGGGCGGGCTGACGCCCAACCCGGTCCGCAGCGTCATCCGGCACTTCCCGGGCGAGCTGGGCGCACCTCTGGTGGCGCCCGCGGCGCCGGGGGAGACTGGGACGCCATGAGCATCGTCGACCTCGGGACCCCGGCAGTCCCCGGCGAGCGCACGGTCGACGTCGTCGTCGACGGCATCCCCGTGCGGGTCGCGCCCGGGACGTCGGTGCTGCGCGCCGCGGCCGAGGCGGGGGTCGCGGTCCCGAAGCTGTGCGCCACCGACTCCCTCGACGCGTTCGGCTCCTGCCGGCTCTGCCTGGTCGAGATCGACGGGCGCCCCGGCACCCCGGCCTCGTGCACGACGCCGTGCACGCCGGGCATGAGCGTCCGCACGCAGACGCCGAAGGTCGAGAAGCTGCGCCGCGGCGTCATGGAGCTCTACATCTCCGACCACCCGCTCGACTGCCTCACCTGCCCCGCCAACGGCGACTGCGAGCTGCAGGACATGGCGGGCGTGGTGGGCCTGCGCGACGTCCGCTACGGGCTCGACGGCGCGAACCACCTCGACGCGCCCACGGACGACTCCAACCCCTACTTCTCCTTCGACGCCAGCAAGTGCATCGCGTGCTCGCGCTGCGTGCGCGCCTGCGGAGAGACCCAGGGCACCTTCGCGCTCACCATCGAGGGCCGCGGTTTCGCCTCGAAGGTGTCGGCGAGCGCCGGCGAGCCGTTCATGTCGAGCGAGTGCGTGTCGTGCGGCGCGTGCGTGCAGGCCTGCCCGACGTCGACCCTGCAGGAGAAGTCGGTCATCGACCTCGGTGTGCCGACACGCAGCGTGAAGACGACGTGCGCCTACTGCGGAGTGGGCTGCTCGTTCATCGCCGAGCTGCGCGGCGACCAGCTCGTGCGGATGGTGCCCGACAAGGACGGCGGGGCCAACGCCGGCCACTCGTGCGTGAAGGGCCGCTTCGCCTGGGGCTACGCCACCCACCGCGACCGCCAGCTCGAGCCCATGGTGCGCGAGTCGACCGACGACGAGTGGCGCACGGTGACGTGGGACGAGGCCATCGCCTACGCCGCCGAGCGGCTGCAGCGCATCCAGCGCGAGCACGGCGTCGGCGCGATCGGAGGCATCACCTCGTCGCGCTGCACGAACGAGGAGGTGTACGTCGTCCAGAAGATGATCCGGGCGGCGTTCGGCAACAACAACGTCGACACGTGCGCGCGCGTCTGCCACTCCCCGACCGGCTACGGGCTCAAGCAGACCTTCGGCACCTCGGCCGGCACCCAGGACTTCGAGTCGGTCGCCCACTCCGACGTCGTGCTGCTCATCGGCGCCAACCCGACCGACGGCCATCCCGTCTTCGCCTCGCGACTCAAGCGCCGGCTTCGCCAAGGTGCGCAGCTCGTCGTCGTCGACCCGCGGCGCATCGACCTCGTCCGATCCCCCCACGTCGAGGCCGCGCACCACCTGCAGCTGCAGCCCGGCACCAACGTCGCCGTGGTCAACGCCCTCGCGCACGTCGTGGTCACGGAAGGGCTCGTCGATCGCGCCTTCGTGGCCGAACGCTGCGAGGACGACTCGTTCGCGCAGTGGGAGTCGTTCATCGCCCGGCCCGAGAACAGCCCCGAGGCGCTCGAGGCCGTGACCGGCGTGCCCGCCGACGAGCTGCGGGCCGCCGCGCGGCTGTACGCCGCCGGCGGCAGCTCCGCGATCTACTACGGCCTCGGCGTCACCGAGCACAGCCAGGGCTCGACGATGGTCATGGGCATGGCCAACCTCGCCATGGCCACCGGCAACATCGGCCGCCCCGGGGTGGGCGTCAACCCGCTGCGCGGCCAGAACAACGTGCAGGGCTCCTGCGACATGGGCTCGTTCCCGCACGAGCTGCCCGGCTACCGGCACGTGAGCGACGCATCGGTGCGCGGCATCTTCGAGGCGGTGTGGGGGCGGGCCATCGACCCCGAGCCCGGCCTGCGCATCCCCAACATGCTCGACGCCGCGATCGCCGGCCGCTACCTCGGCATGTTCGTGCAGGGCGAGGACATCGCGCAGTCCGACCCCAACGTTCAGCACGTGCACGCGGCCCTCGCGTCGCTCGAGCTGCTCGTCGTGCAGGACCTCTTCCTCAACGAGACGGCGAAGTTCGCCCACGTCTTCCTGCCGGGGACGTCATTCCTCGAGAAGGACGGCACGTTCACCAACGCGGAGCGCCGCATCAACCGCGTACGGCCCGTGATGCCGCCGCGCTCGGGCAAGCACGAGTGGGAGGCGGCCTGCGAGCTCGCCACCGCCATGGGCTACCCCATGTCGTACGACCACGCGTCGCAGATCATGGACGAGATCGCAGCCACGACGCCGACCTTCGCCGGCGTCAGCTTCGAGCGGCTCGACGCGCACGGCAGCGTGCAGTGGCCGTGCAACGACGCCGCCCCGGACGGCACGCCGATCATGCACGTCGACGCCTTCGTGCGCGGCAAGGGGCACTTCGTCGAGACTCCGTACGTGCCGACCGACGAGCGCACGAACCGCAAGTTCCCCCTCATCCTCACGACCGGCCGGATCCTGTCGCAGTACAACGTCGGCGCGCAGACCCGCCGCACCGAGAACATCCGGTGGCACAGCGAGGACGTCGTCGAGGTGCACCCCCACGACGCCGAGACCCGCGGCATCGCCACCGGCCAGGCGGTCACCATCACCAGCCGCGTCGGCGAGACCGTGCTGCGCGCCAAGGTGACCGACCGCGTGCCGCAGGGCGTCGTCTACACGACGTTCCACTTCCCCGGCAGCGGGGCCAACGTCGTCACCACCGAGTACAGCGACTGGGCCACCAACTGCCCGGAGTACAAGGTGACCGCCGTCGAGCTCGCGCCGACGTCGCGGGCGCCCGTCACCGACGCCGAGAAGCACGCGGAGCACCGTCCCGTGGCCGGCCGCGCATGACCGGCGAGGTGCACGCCGACCCCGTCCAGGTCGCCAGCCTGCTCCGGATGGCCAACCAGATCGCGAGCAACGCCCGGCACAAGCCGCACGACGAGGCGGTGTCGCTCGTGGCCGCGCACCTGCGCGACTTCTGGGCGCCGTCGATGCGGCTGCACCTCACCGAGTGGATGGACGTCGACGGCGCCGGTCTCGACCCCGTCGCCGCCGAGGCGCTCGAGCGCCTGCGCCCTGCGTAGGCGCTGCAGCCCCCGCACCCGGGTAGGCCGCGGGCGCCCTTGAGTAGGCGCTACTCATGACCCTGCGCGCCGGATCCGGTGGAGTCGTCCTCGAGCGCGCGGCGACCGCCGCGCCCGGACGACGAAGGTGATCGACATGGGCCTGTTCCAGCAGATGAAGGACCTCAAGGGCGTGGTCGCCGCGGCGCCGACGATGGTGGCGGAGGCGCAGGAGCTGCAGGCCGCAGCGCAGCAGTACGGCGTCGTCACGGCGCAGGCGGTGCCTGCCCTCGGCGTGCCGAGCGCGGCGCCGATCGACCCGGCCGACCCGAGGCTCGCGCCGATCCAGGGCCTCTCGATCGAGATGTACGCCCGCATCTCGAAGGTGGCCGCCGCAGGCATCGACCGCGCATCGCTGCTGGCCTACGCCGCGGGGCTCGGAATCGACGAGGCCACGTGGGACTCGGCGTCGTTCGCCTGGACCGAGCGCATGCGCGGCGACATGCCGCTCGCGGTGCACTTCGGCAACCTCTACCGGTCGGCAGCGGTCTGATGGGCCTGCTGTCCGACCTCCGCACGCTCTCGCGCCAGGCGGAGGAGATCCGGGCCGGCTACGACCCGGTGGCGCAGGCGCACGCCGGCATCGCCTCGATGCGGGCGGCGCGCGAGGCGATGCAGGCGGCAGCGTCCGTGGCGGCGAGCACGGCGGCCGCGACCGGCTGCGCCACGGTCCTGCGCGTCTGCGACACCGGCCTGCGCGTGGGCGAGCTGCCCGTGGCCGACGTCGACCTGCTCGTCGACGTCGACGGGCGCCCTCCGTTCCCGGCGCAGGCGCGCACCGGGATCCCGCTGGCCGGCGCCGCGCAGGCGGAGCCAGGCGCGCTCGTGGCCGTGCGGGTCACGGGCGCCTCGGTGGCCGTGCTCTGGGGTGCCCCCGTGAACGCGTTCGGTGCACGGCCCGCATGAGCAGGAGTTGACGCCGGGGTGCGATACGAGCAAGGTTAGGCTTACCTAAGTTGGCCTGATCCGAGGAGCCCTTGCGTGAACCCCCGACGACGCGTCCGCGCCGCCGCCCTGTCCGTCGTCGGCCTGCTGGCCGCTGCCGCCCTGGCGGCGTGCGGGGGAGGGTCGG